>OCSG01000074.1_pt1 | contig 108420 bp, 92 predicted proteins | sample 1538831 | NCBI WGS metagenome assembly OCSG01 (sample SAMN04571729, study PRJEB22368) | human gut metagenome | biome: human gut; material: stool | host: Homo sapiens | place: Luxembourg | collected 2012-09-20 | reverse complement strand
GCTTTCAGCCTTAGGTTACGCTACATTATTGTTACTTATATACACTCATTGTTACCGATACAAATTAAATCTAAACATTTACTTATTTACTTAACTTATTATATATACATTATCAACACTTATTATATATACATTATCCATTGTCAACCATCAATTATAAAATACATGAAGTAAGTCCCTACATCAACTGGATTTATTTTTTCCATGCCTGGGGCTTTCAACCCAAGTTTGCGGCAATAGCCGATATCCACGGTTGCGATTCCTGCCGTGCCATGTGGCTTGCGGCTTTTCCTCAAGAAGAGCGTGCCAAAGCCGCCGAAGCCATGCAACTGTTTAAGGAAGCCAACAGAGTACTCAACCGATTGGATGAGGTAATTACGGTGCAATGCATTTACAGGTTGTGCAGCGCCAATGCGGAAGGGGACAATCTCCTTATCGAGGATACGGTATTCCCTCTGCTCCGTCAGCAGACCCCTCACCCGGACGGAAGTCCGTTTCTCTGCTTGAGCGATTTCATACGGCCTCTCTCGTCCAGGGTGGCAGACACGATAGGCCTTTTCGCATCTTCCGTCAGTGCGGAAAATGAAAACTACTACAAAGACGACCCTTACAAACATCTCCTCGTACAGACCCTGACAGACCGGCTTGCCGAAGCCGCGACAGAAAAGATGCACGAACATGTGCGCAAAGCGGTCTGGGGATATGCTCCCGACGAATCGCTTTCCATTCCAGACTTGCTGGCTGAGAAATATCAAGGTATCCGTCCGGCGGTAGGCTATCCTTCCCTACCCGACCAATCCGTAAACTTCATATTGGATGAACTGCTGGATATGAAACAGATAGGTATCACACTCACCGAAAACGGAGCCATGTATCCGCATGCTTCTGTATGCGGTCTTATGTTTTCACATCCCCGGTCACACTATTTCGCCGTAGGCAAGATTGGTGAAGACCAACTGGAAGATTATGCCCACCGACGCGGTAAGCCGATTGATGAAATGCGAAAGTTTCTTGCAGCCAACCTGAAGAGTTAAGAACCGGGAGTGTGATTTTCCGGTTTCCGTTACGACAAACAAATAAAAAGCGATTCGAGAAACAATACAATGGAAAATATAGAACAAGAGTTTATGTCCGTCATACGGGAATATGAGCGCGTCATCTATAAGGTGTGTTACCTGTACACCACTCCGAACGCGACTCTTAGCGACCTGTACCAGGAAGTAGTACTCAACATCTGGAAAGCTTTTCCTAAATTCAGAAAGGAATGTAAAGTCTCGACGTGGATTTACCGTATCGCCTTGAATACCTGTATCAGCTTCATACGGAAAGAAAAGAACATTCCGGAGATTGTAACCCTCACACAGGAAGCCGACCGCAGCGAAGAGGACGACGAGACACAAGCCATGTTACGGCAACTCTACCAGATGATAAACCGGCTGGGGCAACTGGAAAAGTCTATCATCCTGCTTTATCTGGAAGAGAAGAGTTATGAGGAGATTTCCGAAATCACCGGACTGACCGTAACCAATGTGGCTACCAAACTCAACCGTATTAAAGATAAACTGAAAAAGATGAACAAGGAGGAATAATATATGGAACTGGACGAACTGAAAAAATCATGGAATGCATTGGATGCACAGTTGCAAAAGGAACCTATCGCCGATGAAAAACAAATAAAGGAACTGCTTGCGAGCTATAAAACAAATACCCGGCGCAGCCTGAGGCGGCTCGTTGTCCTGCAACGCTTCTCGCTTGGAGTAGGTGCGGTGGGGCTGGCCGTCATCCTGCTGATATGGCTTTTGCTACCTACTTTCGGCTTCAATGAGCACTTGCAAAACAAGACTGCCATATTTCTGGCTTTCATCACCGTCACCATCCTCGGCGGTATGTGGTGGGACCGGAAAACTTATCTTTGGAACAGGAATACCCGGGTGGATGAGATGTCCGTAGCCGAAGTAAGCCGGCGCATGGCCACGTTCCGTTACTGGACCCGCTACGAAGTGTGGGCAGTGGCTGTCTGGGCCGTTATCTTCACCGCACTATTCTACTGGGTAATGGATTACTACACGATGCCTCTCATAGCGCAAGCCGCCATGCTGGGATTCTGCGTCATCTGGGACGTAATTCTTATTTATTTCATCTATAAAAAGGTTGTTTATAAGCATCTCGACAGTATTAAAAAGAATATAGAAGAACTCGAAGATATATGCACCGAATAACTCTTATACTCATTTTATTCCTGCTTCTGCCGGATATGTACATCTACCTGGTGTACATTGTAAAGAAAACGCGTAACATAGTCTGGCGCAGTACGTATTGGCTTCCCACCGCTATGTTGGTGGCCATATACATGTATTATATCTATATGACAGGGGATAATGCCCTTTCACATCATCCGCAAGGCATCGGCAGGCTGGCAGTGGCCGTGATGCTGTTTGCCGTTCCGAAAACGGTGTTCATGCTTTGCTCGCTGCTGGGTATATTGATGCGGGGAATCAGCCGGCTTCTGTCGCTCGTCATTTTCCGTACGCCGTTCAGAAGCCCCCGCTCTCCTTTCGTCGCACACCGGCTTCCTTACACACTGCTCGGATTGATATTGGGGGTAATCAGTTTTGCCAATATTCTTTACGGAGCCATTGCGGGTATCACACGCTTTGAGGTAAAGGATGTCGAGTATCGCTCGGCCAACATACCCAAAGGCTTTGACGGTTATCGCATCCTTCAGCTGTCGGATATACATATAGGCAGCTGGCTGGGGAATCCGGAAGCAGTCCGGCATTTGGTGAAACTGGTGAATGAGCAGAAAGCAGACCTTATTGTCTTTACCGGTGATTTGGTTAATCAGCAAAGCCACGAGCTGGACGGTTTCAAGGAGATACTTTCCCGGCTCCATGCTCCCGACGGAGTATATTCTATTCTCGGCAATCATGATTACGGGACTTACTACCGCTGGCGTAACCGAAAAGAGGAAACGGCCAATTTGGAGTATTTAATAGAACAGCAAAAAGAGATGGGCTGGAAAATGCTGAATAACGAACATGACATTTTATATCATAAGGGCGACAGCATAGCATTGATAGGTGTCGAGAACGATGGGGAGCCGCCTTTCTCACAATTCGCCGATTTGCCCAAAGCCATGCAGGGCACGGAAGGCATGTTCCGTATCCTGCTCAGCCACAACCCTACGCACTGGCGACGCGAAGTCCTGCCGGGCTCGGATATAGAGTTAACCCTTTCCGGACATACGCATGCCATGCAGATGGAAATGTTCGGACATTCGTTAGCTTCTCTCATCTACCCGGAATGGGCAGGCATGTACTACAAAGGCAAACGAGCCTTGTATGTCAATGTCGGCATAGGATACGTGGGACTGCCTTTCCGCTTCGGTGCATGGCCCGAAATCACCGTTATAAAATTAGTTAGCGAGAATGAGTGACAAAATCTAAAAAAGGTCTATCTTTGTGGCAATAAAATCCAAAACCTATGAAGATACTCTATAATATTTATCAGATTTGCTTTGCACTGCCTATATTATTGGTGCTGACTATTCTTACCGCACTGGTCACAATTGTCGGTTCCTTATTGGGTGGCGCTCATTTCTGGGGATATTATCCGGGTAAAATATGGTCACAACTGATTTGCTATCTCCTGCTTATTCCGGTAAAAATAAACGGACGGGAGAAGCTCCATAAACGTACTTCTTATGTATTTGTCCCCAATCATCAGGGTTCTTTCGATATTTTCCTGATTTATGGCTTTCTGGGAAGAAACTTTAAATGGATGATGAAGAAAAGCCTGCGTAAGATTCCATTCGTGGGCAAGGCTTGCGAAAGCGCCGGGCATATTTTCGTAGACCGTTCCAGCCCCCGGAAAGTACTGGCTACCATGCGTCAGGCAGAGGCTTCCTTAAAGAACGGAGTGTCATTAGTGGTATTCCCCGAAGGTGCACGCACATTCACCGGACATATGGGGTACTTCAAGCGAGGGGCTTTCCAATTGGCAGACGAACTGCAATTGGCGGTAGTGCCTGTGACAATTGACGGTTCGTTCGAGATACTTCCCCGTACCGGCAAGTGGATACACCGTCACCGCATGATACTGACGATTCATGAACCGATTGCTCCCAAAGGACAAGGGGCGGAGAATATCAAAGCGACTATGGCGGAAGCTTATACAGCGGTAGAAAGCGCATTGCCAGAACAGTATAGGGGGATGGTGAAGAATGAAGACCAGGACAAATTATGAGCAATAATTCATCCATATATACCCTCAAAAGTCATTATATTCCTAATTCCAAATGCTTTGGTCCGGACATTATCCCTTGCAAAGGGAGTTGTATGTATCCTAAAAGAAAAAGGGCTGTAGCAAAATTCAAACAGCAATTTACACCCAGCGATGAAAATTTATCTACCGAATTAAAAGAAAGAGAGAAAAAATTATTACCGACACAAGAAGACAACATTACTGATTTCATCAAAAACAATTCAGGACGATATATCAATTACTTAGATAAATAGCTGTAACCAAAGTTTCACAACGAGAGATTGTTGTAGTTTTTTATAAAACATCGGAAGATGAAACTAAAGAGCGAGGTTGAATTCAGTGATGAAGAATAAAGAGTATACATATAACTTTCCACTTTTTTTCTTGCTTAAAAACGTTCTTTTCTATACCCTTTTCTAAGCTAAACAGAGTATAACCCCATTTCACTGCTATTTTCTAATATCAACAGACATTTCATAAGGACTATTTGTCACTTCATCATGACTATTTATTCAGTCAGTCTTCTTCTATAACCGTACTTTTGTGCGCAAAAGGAAAAAGAAAGTTTTAAAATAACAAGACAACAATTTATGATATGATGAGAAGAGAAAAACAAAGGTATGAGAAGCCTGCAATAAAATTCGTAGAAATAGACTTGAATAGTTGTATCGCAGTCCAAGCATCAGCCTATCCAGGTAGTAACAGCAGTATGCTGTGGGGTGAAAACAGTTATCAGGAGAAAGACGTTACAGCTGGAAGTACAGATTTAAGTAATACATGGGATACGGATTGGAACAGGCGTGATCGCTAATAATTAACAACAAAACGAAACAATTATTCAAATGGAAAAATTCAAATGGATGTACTTACTTGTTTTAGTAAATTAATATTAGGAGGATGCTCCTCTGAAAACGACATTATCGACAATATAGATGGAGAACCCGATATTGACAATACAGATAAAAGACCTGATTTTGATTTCTCCAAACTGACATGGACAAAAAGAACCATATCTTCTCAAATCGAAGCTGGCAACAATACAGATATTAGTACAAGAAGCGCTGAAGATATCGGTTTTGGTGGAAATCCTTCGAGTGTGCTTCCGGATGATCTAAACTATTATATTAATGTATATAATGAAGGAGTAAAAAATTATATAGAAGATGATTTTCTTGAACTCACATATGAAAACAATGAGATTATTTACTTTACGACTACTGCTACCAACAATGGAAAGCAGTATGTACTAATCAACAATATTCCAGATGTAACAGAAAATGCGGACTACCTTTACTTTGAAATTGGGGATAATATAAGTAGTGTTCCTGGCAATAGAATATTTTTCTTTACGACTTATAATTTAGCTGATAAAAAAAATGACTCTAAAATAAAATTGCCGAAAGCTATAGATGTTGACGGACAGGATTTATATTATAATGGGAATGGCTATGCAGAATATGGTGATAAACTATTTGCTACAGAAGGACTTTTTTTTATTAGGAACAGTGAAAACAGCGATAAAATAGACCTCTATTATTTAAATACAAATAATAGACCAGTACTTGCTGACGAATATAAAATAAAAATGAGGCGATTAACGGGAGTGATTACGATATACACAATAGTAATAGACCGTTATGAGGATAATACGCCTATAAGTATTACAGGAGTAGATGGTGGAACAACTACTGTTAGTGCTATTTCCCTTACAAATGATGCCTTGGCAGAAGCTTTTACTAAACTAAAAGAAACCCCTGAAGATTTTTTCTCCTCTGAAGAACTCGCAGCTAACAATAACGCTTTAAGAGACTTTATCTCAAACAAATTCGATCAAGGATATGGTGTAGACGACTACTTTATTCGTAAAAAAGTCATTGAGAATTTTCCTGTTGAATATGACTTCCTTGCCGCAACGGTAGACTACCAAACAACAGGTCCTCTCTATTTATGCAATCTGAACTTTCCTGCTTGGATGAATGAAAAATCAGTTTTTCATTGGGGTTCGGACGCTACAGAGCGAGAGTTTTATGGTGTAAGCAGTTCTTGTGATAATTATCCGTTCCTTCCTATTGGTCACTATTTGTCTCTTGACTATACTAACTCATTAATCATATACATGGGAATGTCAAAGCGAGACACGGAAAACACTACATACGCTCCGCCTTCACACTTATTACAAGTTAAGATTGCGATAAAAGAACAGGGGATATTGCTTCAGCCCAATATCAACCATAACATGTATGTTGTGTTCACAATCAAAGACATGGTTCAAATGTTGGTAAAAGCACAGATGAACGATGCGGTCGGCACTCCTTCCCCTACGACCCGTTCAGCCTTAGAAGAGCCTGTCTTAGAGTTGCCCTCAAACAGACTAATTTTCAAATAATCCAAATAATATTCAAAAGGCTACATCCGTCAACAGCGGTTTGCAGCCTTTTGAACATTTATTTTATTCCCAAACAACAGACGTAGACTATCCCACATAATGAAAGCCACCCTGAAACCCGACTTTATACTACACAGCATCGCCAACGAAAAAGTACTCATCGGTGCAGGCCAGCAGATTGACTTCTCCAAAATGCTAATGCTCAATGATACCGCTGCATGGATTATCGCAGAGCTCCAAAAACAGCCCGCCACACCGGAAGAACTCACTTTGAGATTAACAGAAATATACGATGTCAGCCAAGAAAAAGCGCAAAACGACATAGAAGAACTGCTCCGTCATTTAGAAGAACAAGGGATAGTAATCATTGAAGAATAAAGCAAGAACACAATCGCTGAAACAGCGTTCTTCCAAAGGTCTACTTTAGTCCCGCAAAGCAGACCTTTACAAGCATACACCCCTACCTTACAAACAGAACATACAATAATTTACAGTAAAATAGTTCAGTCAGGAAAGAGCTTTTTTGTTCGTAACAGAAAATAAGCTTCCCAGAGACAGAATCATTGCCCCTACATAATTCTACTGGAAAGACGACATTTTTCCAACCATTTCATTATCTTTGCAATATTCTAAGATAAAGTGCAATGATAATAGATTTCAAGATAAAGAACTTCAGGTCATACAAAGACGAAACCGAGTTTTCATTCGAGGCATTGGACATGGATTTCCGAAGTGAAAACACCACGGCTATCGAACTGGAGAACGGAGAAACAATTCGTTTGTTGAAGACAGCCGCAGTGTTCGGTGCCAACGCTTCCGGAAAAAGCAACCTTATTTGGGCATTGTACAGTTTGTCCCACATGGTGGCAGGTTCTTTGAAGTACGATGTCAACACCCCTATACCCTATACCCCCTACGTTCTTAACTCAAAAACAAGAAATCAACCTACGGAATTTACTATCAACTTCATTGTAGATAGAAAACAGTACCGATATGCAATAAAGTTCGATAAAGTTATCCATCAAGAAACTTTATCGACAATGAAATGCAATAAAGCCGAAAATATATTCAATGTCGAGGTAAACGAAGAAACACTACAAAGGCACGTATCAATCGGAACAAGTTGGGAAAGCACTTTATTGGATATTTCAAACGCCCAACTGCTGCCTAACCAATTGTTATTGTCCATGTTGGGAACAAGACAGGCAAACGGACTGCAAAACGTATATTCATTTCTCGCCACATTGCAGGCGCAGCCGGTAGGAGATGCCATCGACCTGAAGTTCAACAGTTTCGACGTTGCAGAACGGATATTGAAAAGCAACGATTCAAAGCTATTCCAAAGGCTACGCCGATTGATACATATTGCCGATATGGGGATTGAAGACATTACAATGCAAAAACATAGTGATACCGAGTTCAAATTCCCGGATTCGGTTTCAGACGATGTCAGACAAACATTTATCAAACAAAACAAGTGGGAATTTGGAATGGTACATAAAGTAGTGAACGATGAAGAGGCACTCAATGTCACGCTCCCGATGCAGTTTGAATCTACCGGAACAAAAAACTTCTTCGGCATAGGTGCCCGGGTACTTGACATCCTGGAAACGGGAGGTTTACTTGCTTATGACGAGATAAATATTGCCATTCATCCTGCCTTGTTCAAATTGATAGTATCGTTGTTCAACAATAATAAATCCAATCCTCATAACGCCCAGTTGCTATTTACCACCCACGATGCCTCCATTGCGGGAGACGGGATGTTGCGCGCCGACCAAATATGGTTTGCCGAAAAAGAAGACGGAGCTTCCCAGCTTTATTCTGCACAAGATTTCGATGACATAAGCATCAACATTCCGTTTGACAAATGGTACAAGTCCGGCAGATTTGGAGCTTTACCAAAATTCGGTAACATAGACTACATATTTGGAGATAATGGCACGCTGTAAACGAACAACACACAAAAACAACATCGTCATACTATGCGAAGGCTCGGACACGGAAGTAAAATATTTTTGCGACCTGAAAAGTTATGTTGAAGAACTGCATCCCGACAGCTTCTCCGATATTAAAATACTTCCGGTAGCCGATGAGATTATCAGGGAAAAGAAAGGAAGTAGACGCAAGAAGACATTACGGCAACCCATTCCAAGTCTGCATTCAGATAAACACTACTGGTGCAAATGGGAGCATACAGATGAAGAATATGAACTGTATAAAGCACAACCTACCCGATATGTACGTGAAACCCAACTGTATATGGAAGAAGACGGTTATGTAGAAGGTTGGGCTGTATTCGATAAGGATACATTTACCGACCACCAAACAGCCTTTAAGCTGGCTGAAGAGATTGAAGGGCTTCACATTGCATTCTCGTCGCATTGTTTCGAGGAATGGCTACTTTTACATTTTGAGAGGAATCCGCATCTTTTCAGCGCCTCCGTCTGCAAAAATGATGATAAAGACCGGGGATGCGGAACAAATGTACCTGGGGACTGCCACGGTACAGTATGCTTGGGTGGATATATACGCGAGAAAAGATATATACCCGATTATGCCAAAAGCCAAGAATCCATATTCACTACATATACCCTGCCACATATTCCTCTCTGTTATCTGAATGCGGCATGGACCAGAACATTATCCGACAATCCCCCATACGAATGTAATCCGTATACAAACATAGACATGTTGGTGAAACGGCTATCAGGTGATACCCGTATATTCCACTGGTATCACACAAACGAAAATATAGCATTATGCGGAACCACCATTCGTGTATCAATAGCCAATCGTACCGTCACTATCGAAAATACAGGAAACAGGGCATTGATTCTGAAAGCCGATACCTGCATGTTGTGCAACGAATATGCTGAAGTAACAAGAAGGCTATCCTTAGATATTTTGGAACCAAAAAGCAATAAAGAAATACAACTTGCGGAAAACGAATATTTTCTGCATTTAAGAGCAGGAAATGATTGGAGTTATATTCTCACCACCTCATCGCACTCCTCTGCCACCACCGGATGATGCGTAATAAAGATAAACGTCTTCCCCCCACAATCCCGGCGTAAATTCCCTAACAGCAATCGCTCCGTTTCCGAATCGAGTGCAGAGGTCGCTTCATCCAATAGCAGAATATGGCCCGGACGAAGCAGTGCACGGGCAATGGCAATACGCTGTGCCTGTCCCTCACTGAGTCCGCCGCCTTGTTCGGTCAGCAGAGTATCTATCCCATCCGGAAGTGAGAACACAAAATCGGCCACTGCCGTACGTAAAGCATGGTTCATGTCTTCTTCCGTAGCTTCAGGATTGCCCATCAAGAGGTTTTCACGAATAGTACCGCTAAACAGAGTATTCCCCTGGGGTACATAAGTAAAATTGCAGCGCGTGGACGGAGAAACGAGGCAAACCTCTTCCTGCAACTGTGAATGCGTACGAAGTACAATGCTCCCCTCTTCCGGCAGTGCAAGAGCAAGCAACATACGCACCAAGGTTGTTTTCCCTCTGCCGGTTTCCCCCATTACAGCCGTACAGCTACCCGCCGGAAACTTACAGGAAAAATGGCTGAATACAGGTGCCTCGCCTTCCACATAGCGAAACGTAATATTATCGATTTCCACATCGGGAGTTTCAGCAAAGCGCATACTTTCCTCACCGCTTTCTTCCGGCAACCGCTCCAGCTCTTCCAATCGGTCTATGGCCACAAATACCTGTGCAAAGGAAGGTATCAGCCGGGACAGGTCCAGCACAGGACGCTGTACTTTCCCCACCAGCTGAAGAAAAGCGGCCATTGTACCGAAAGTTATAGCCCCCGTACTGAGACTGACACTACCCCACAGAAAAGCGGTAAGATACCCTCCGGAAAAGGCCAACGATACAAAAGAACGTGCGGCAAGCGAAAAGCGTGTACGCCCCAGAACCTGATTGCGTAGCGTATCTTGCCACTCGTCCAGCTTACTGACACGGTTACCACTCTGCTCCAATGTCTTGATAACCGTCCTATGTTGCAAACTCTCCTGAATAACAGCCTGTATCAGGCTGTCACTTCTGCGAATTTTATGCGTATAGCGATGAATACGTTTCATATAATAACGGCTACCCAGCAGAAACAACGGAAAGACGGCTACCACAATCCACGGCAGAAACGGGTCTAAGTAACAAAAGAATAAAAAGGCCGCCAGCAACTGCACTCCGGTCACCACCAGTGATGGAAAAGACCCGGTAAGCAACCCCACTACTGATGAAACATCCTGCTCCACACGATTCACAATATCTCCGGTATGGAACCGTTCCAGTTCATTCCAGCGACTATGCAGCAGGCGGGTAAAAAGACGGCGTCTCAGCGTATTTCCCAGCTCAATCTGCATACGTATGCCCACCCAACTGTCAACAATATTACAAAGCAACTGCAATACAAGCAAAGCGACCAGCAACAGAGACGCCCCCGGCAAACTACCCGTAACCGTCTCCGTAGCAATATCTATCACATATTTAGACACCCCGATAAAGGCCAGGGAAAACAATACGGACAATGCTCCCAGCGCGCAGCTCACCAAAACCGCCCAACGCTGTCCGGCAGAAACTCTCCACAAATAGCAGATTTTATCTTTCAGATTCTTCCCTGTAAGAGCAGGTATCAAGTCTTCTTTCATCACTCAATATTTATAATCGTCTATACAATGCCAGCAAATACCGGCGACAAGGCGCCAGCCTCACCCAACAATAAGAATACGTGCGCCACAACACACCGCCGGCGGCATACCTTTTGCCTTTCCGTATCACGGCAATCACCTTCCCTGCAACTTGTGCAGGAGTAGTTTCTTCGGTTTGTCGCAGGTTGCCGTCACCTTGCAATATAAGTCTATCATCCCTGCGGGCTATAATGCGATGCAACACAAACCGCCCTTCCGCATCCTTTGCCAATACGGTAACTCCGGTTTGCAGCTCCTCAGGAATAAAACCACCCAAAGTAACACGGTCACGACCATCCGCCAAAAAAGGATTCATACTGTTTCCCCGCACAGGAATAGTCACCGAATGTCCTTGCTCAATCAGCCGTGCCACCTCCGGCAATATCACTTCATTATCAAAAACCTTTTTCATCCTCTGTACACGTTCAGTTCTAAAAAAAGAGTATCCGTTGAAAAAAGAAGGCCGCCTCATTAAATCCTGAGGCGGCCCGCAAACAAACAAAACAAACAAGAAAGTCTTTTATGACTTTCCGTTCAGGCATTCCCGCTTCGCTAAGCAGGAATGCGAACTCGTCTCACGACGACATAGGACGTTATGTCTATTTATTTGTCAACCACATAGTGTATTTTAACTTTCACACAGCGATTCAATTTTGCATCCAGTCCCTGTGTACTCTTATCATTCACGGTGGCAATAGGATCGGTCAGCGTGTTGAGAGAGAAATTGCTTCCCACCACTTTCTTGAACCGCTCATTTTCCTTCAGCCATTTGATAACCGAATAAGCACGGTTGTGAGCCAATGTCTTATTACGTTCCAAACCAACATTGGCAGCATCCTTACCCGTGTAGTTGTCCTGGCTGGTAGCCAATCCCTCAGCCTGTACGTGCAGTATTCTTCCCTCTTCAAAGATTCTCTTCAGGGCACTCACGGCCGCGGAGTCGGCAAACTGTCCGGTATAACCTTCGTTACCCTCGATAGCTGCATATATATCGGCAAAGCTGAACAACTCGGCATCAGTATCCAGTTTCATGTTTTCTTTCACCAATCCGAGGCCGGCATGCGCATTCAAGCCATAAGAAGTACTCTCTTTATAATTGTCTCCACTCATCAGGCTTTGATTCTTGGTAGCATTATCCACACGATAGTACCAAGCCTTGTTCCCGCTGTATACAGGAGCATAGTAATATCCGTTTTTCTCTTTAAAGGCATTCATGCTTTCGGCGTCCATATCCAGTGAAATAGGTGAGGAAGATATTTCATAACCGCGTGAAACACCTGCCATACCGGCCGACTCACCGGCTTCATCCGTAGCCACATCCGTAGTACGCAATGTCGACAGTGAAGCGCCCGATGCCAGACGTGCAGCTACCGCATCATTGTCCTCGAACTTCTTCTGAGTGAAAATACCCGATGCCAAGTAATCGATGGAGTTCACCGCAGCATCAAACACTACCGGAGCATCATCCCGTCCTGAATAGTTGTTCGGGAAGAACACATAAAATACCATTGACTTATATTCAGGACAATCGCTGATAATCTGATTGATAACGGGACGGGTAATATACACCGGTTTCGCACAAGGCGCACATCTCTCCCAACCGCGTTTCTTGAAGTAATAAGTCATACCGATACGGATACCCGTATTGTTGTCGAACCACTTGCTGCTCTCACCGGTAGCCTTTAATGTCACTGCATCAAAATTAGTTTGGAACAACGTTGTGTACAGTTTCAGGTCCAAAGACAGATTTTTCTTTTTGGAGAAGAAACGGCTGTACTGCATTTCCAGGTGTCCGCTCCACTCATTACGTTGAGGACCGATATCTCTGTGATGCAAAGCGCCGATACCCGCAGAAAAGATAAACTGGTTCATCAGCTTGTCGGAATCGATACCTTCGTATCCGCAGAAAAGACGGGACAGGTTGAACATAACATTGGCATTCAAATCCCACCATTTGTTCTTCGTCTTCCAATAAGGAACACCGTCACTATTTATTAGAATCTGTCCGTATGTAAAGGGAGTCGGTTCCTTGCTATATCCGCGGGAGTTACCCATACCGAACTGAAGTTTCACACCGATGCCCGGAGTAAACCACTTACCCACACCCACATTAAAGTCGGGAGAAAGTTTTCCTGCAAAATCTTCTACCTTGCCATAGTCACCAAAGAAGGCATGGTAGCCCACACTTCCCAGTACAAACCAGTTATCCCAGAAACGGTTGGTCACCACACGATATTCATCATCGGTAGGCTGCGGATTTTCAATCATGTCGATGGAATCCTGCTCCACCGTTTGTGCGCCGATACTACCGCTCCAAAGCAGGGAGAAGAGCATCATGCAAAATGCTAATTTTTTCATTTTCTCTTAGTATTGAATATATTAATTATTGTTATTTGTCTTTTCCGTCTAATAAGCGTTTTTTTCACCATGAACAATGTTGGCAACCGTTTTATAAATGATATATACATCCAGCCCGAAACTCCAATGCTCGATGTACCATATATCATTCTTGATGCGGTTTTCCATATCACTCAACTGTTTCGTCTCGCCACGAAAACCGGACACCTGGCTCCACCCCGTAATGCCGGGCTTCACAAAATGCCGCACCATGTATTTATTTATCAGTTGCGAATACTCTTCCGTATGCTTCAACATATGAGGGCGGGGCCCCACAATACTCATATCCCCCAACAACACATTGACAAATTGCGGCGTCTCGTCAAGGTTCGTCTTGCGCAGTATGCTTCCCCAACGCGTCACGCGGGCATCCCCTTTGGTGGCCTGCATCCGGTCGGCATCACTGTTCACTTTCATACTCCTGAACTTATAGCAATAAAACTCCTTGTCATTCAGTCCGTTCCTTTTCTGTTTAAAGAATACGGGCCCCGGCATGGTACACCACGTCACAATGGCCACCACTACATAAATAATAGGAAACAAAGTACATAGGAACACAAGCGAGAACACAATGTCAAACCCTCTTTTAAGCACCTTGTTGCCTAATTGGTTCAGCGGTTCCTGCCGCAGGCTCAGATAAGGCACAGTGCCCACCATATTAAGATACATCTGATTCTGCAAATAATTATGCACATCGGGCACACTGTAAAAATGTACCAGATTATTCTCGCAATAATTAATCATCGGCACAATGACATCCTTATGCTCCGAAGACAAGCAGCAGAAAAGACTGCGTATATAAGTACGTTTCTTCAGAAATCCGACGACCTCCTGCGGCTTGCCCAAATATGTACACTCCTCAGGAAAAGCCGGATTGGGCTGATAATCGAAATACCCCACAACTTTATATCCCGACCAAGGCTGTGCCGTCAATTCATAATACAATTGCAGATTATTCTCCGTACTGCCCACCAATACCACCGAATGCAGGTTATTACCTTTCAGACGGGAATTCTTGATGAAAAAACGCAAAAGCAATCTGAAAGACACGATACAGACAAACAGTACGACGATATAGCCCAAAAAGAAATAAGACCACACATCCATATACTGCCCTATGGCAAGAATCGCCCCGGACAAAACGGCAAAGTAGAATACGTTAAGGAATACAAGCGTTACAATCTGATAAGCATACACCTTTCTTTTATACAGAATAACCGACCTCTTCATGCTACACAGCACGTAGCACAGCAACAAGGTCAGTATAATCTGAGCTTTCGGAGCGCTCAGTATTTTCTCCCAATGCGTACCTGCCAGAAAGAAGCAGAACAATTCAAAGATAACGCCACATAATAAAGTGTCTCCAATAATTACCGTAGCCTTTATCAGTTTACTATATGATTGTATTCTTACCATTCTTCGTTATCTGCTTGTTTCTTTTTATCAAGCTGCAAAAAAAGAGAAAAAACGGGTAAGCAAATAGACATTCGGTCACCAGTATGTGATAAATTGTCTATAAGGCGGCATTCACAGACTTCACGGAACTGCCTTTCAGCCTTCTCCACACCATATAGAAAGGGAAACAGCAAGCTTCGTCGGGCATCAGGCCAAACAGTAAGGAACAGCGTTTCAGCCAAAAGAATCCGTTCCCCATCACCCTGCCGGCAACTGTTCGTTTGTTCTCACTGCACTGCTCCCGCTCCATTTTCAACAGATAGCCGTCTCGCCAGATGATATTTCGCAATAACTGCATATTCCTGTCATGCAAAGGTCGTAGCGGAAACTCCCTGACGCCCTTGATATAGACATCGATAAAGCCGAAAAGCACCCTGCTGAACCTTATCATATTCAGCTCACGCAGTATCCCCACCAGTTTTTTCCTATCGAGCGAGGCATTGCGCAGCATCACCGCCACATCACACACCTGCTTCAACCCAATTCCGTAGGTCAGCACATGGCGGCGTAAATGGAGAATCAGACAGGCAAGATACAGCTCATACCCCTCTTTATCCGCATGCAACAGCTGCGTCAGCCTGTTATGCACCACCGGATTATACAGATATTCCCGCTGCCGATGGAATTCAACGAACACTCCCCTGTTCCGGAGCACAACATCTTCGTGCTCCACCCGATAAGGCAATTTCCACTTTTGCAGCACCTCTTCCAATCTCTCCCAGCCCGCATGCACTACAATATCCAAATCGCCATAGCTGCGATACATCGGCCTATTGTACCAATGCGCCACCGACGGCCCTTTAAAGACCTCCGCCTCTATGCCTGCCTCTTCCAGACTTTCCAGCCAGAAAGAGCCCTCATTGGCTATGCGGCTGTTCATCCGTTCCATATATATCAACTGTGCAATCCACTGCCCCCACAACTCTCCGTCCGGACGCACGCCACAATGCGCGATGCCGTCCGTCACAATGCCCGACACTGCCTGCCGATGCCCCATATCGTATATCCGGCACCAATCATCCCGTGTCAGTCCGGTCATGTCATATCCGGGTTCATCCGGCTCCTCTCCCCACAATCCCAGTCTCAGAAAGTGGAAGAAAAGTTCCTCATCACGCCCCATATTTTCCATATCCCTGGTATTTACCTTCCCGCACCAATCCGTTTAATCCTTGCTCCGATAAACTGCGGTACTTTCCAGCTCATCTTCATCAGCTTTGCAGGTACTCCCGGAAAACCGTGCGCCCTGTATATGCCCACATCTTCCTTCCACATCTGCTTCCGTCTGGCACTGTCGGTGGACAAACCGCCCATACGCATCCTCACGATGTACTTGTTCAGATACTCCACACGCAAATCCGCCTCATACAGATACCTCACCAGCAGGTCCGTGTCCGCCGCTATCTTATAGTTCTCGTTATACAATCCCCACCGGCCCATCACCTCGCGCCGGATGTACACCGTAGGATGCAGCGGCAGCCAGCCGCATTTCACTTTCCATTTCCGATAGTTCCCGCTAATCCAGTCGCGCACGGGCCTGTCCGTGTGCTCAAAATCTACGAACAATCCGTTGCCATATACCAGTTCGGCTCCTGTTTCACTGAATTTTCGCACAATATCCGAAATGACATGCCTGTCGAACAGAAAATCATCCGAGTGCAACAGCCCTATGATATCTCCGGTTGCGGCCTGCACTCCTTTATTGATGCCCTCGTACATACCTTTATCGGGCTCCGAAATAATTCTGGTAATCCGGTCCTTATATCGGTTTATCACTTGCAAAGAGCCGTCTTTGCTTGCCCCGTCCACAACGATATATTCTATATCCGGATAGTCTTGCGACAACACACTTTCTATGGCCTGCCCTATGGTCGCCTCTCTGTTAAAGCAGGAAGTGATAATGGATACTTTCATTTAATAATAAAACAACGCGCTCCTTTACACATTATTGAAGTAATCATTTTCCAATCTATCGAACACATTCCGTATTAAATGCCATCGTTCCTCTTTGTCCGCGGCATGCACGTAGATACGTAGAATACGGTAATACTGGTTTATATCTACGCTAACCCCTTTTTTACCTTATAGTAAGTGCGGGTACTCATAGAGGCCATTTTGCATACCTCATTTATAGTCAAAAACTTACCACCCACCATATAGCTATAGCGAAATAGTTCCAAAAGGTCTCCCAATTCCAGGTTAGGCCCGAAATCCGCAGCTTGCTTGCTTTTCTTCATTTAGTTTAAATTTATTAAGAATGTTAAATCACGTACGGTTCATGACCGCCATGACGGTCATGAAATTTTGTTGCAACAAAAAAATATTGTGAACTTCGACACTTTTTAGAACCTGCCCCAAAGGATGCAGGCTCTCATTTATCAACGAAATAATTTTATATGAAAGAACTTCAACTCAGCCTTTTCAAAGGCTATCCGGATACCGTACCGGACACCATCACCCTACAAGGTATAATCAATCTGATTCAGAACGACCCGTCCGTACGCGACCATACAGAGAAATACCGTTACTACCATGAGCAAGGAAGCCTGTCTGCAGCTGCCCGCGAAAAGTCCTCATGCCCCTGCTTTGCCGTTGCCGTCACTTTTGCGGGCGGCAAGCAGCAAGCCCATATCCAAAGCTGGACTTCTTTGGGCATTGTAGACATAGACAATGTACCCACGGAGAAACTGCCGGAAATAAGAGAACAGATTACCGGCAGTCCTCACACTCTCCTTTGCTATACTACCATAAGCGGCAGGGGCATCCGCATCATTTTCCCGATAGACGGCTTGACCGACGATACCGAACAAAACATAAAACTTTACAAGAAGGCTTTTGAACAAGGGAACCGTTATTATGCCGACCTCACGGGATGTACATGCGACTTGAAATGCAAAAATGCCACCCGCCTGAGCGGACTCGCCCATGATACCGGTGTCTATTTTAATCCCGACGCAACACCGTTCCACATCGCTATCCCTCAGAAACGCACGCCCGGCAATGCAAAACCTGCCGGAAAACGATTATTGAAGAAAGCTCTGACAGCCGCCGGACGTATTCTGAAAAAAGAGGGTATCGCCTACGAAGCCCATCACCGTAACGAGTACATCATGCGAATGGGATATCTGCTCAACACCTACGGCATCCCCCTGCAGGAAACCGAGGAATGGGCCGCCCGGCAGTTTGCCGACTACGACGGCGATGCGGCAGGCATCATCCGCTCATGCTACCGCCACACCGACGAGCACAACACACGCCCGCTGACAGGAAACGGCTCCGCCCCATCCGAAGAAGAGGGATACGCCAATGTAGCAGAAATAGAAAAGTTTCTGGCCTCACAGGCCCTTTTCCGGCAGAATATCATCACACGGCAATGCGAAGTGGCCTTCAAAACCCTTGACGACTTTTCCGGCAAGCCTGCATATACCTCGCTCACCGACCGAGACGTCAACACGCTGTGGAGCCGCATGAACAAAGAAATCAGCCGTGTCCGTCTGAACGATATTTATAATGTGCTGCACTCCGAATACGTGCTTCAGTTCAATCCGTTCCGGGAATTTCTATTCAACCTGAAGCCATGGGACGGCATAACCGACTATATTGGAGAACTGGCCGACACCGTCCGTGTCAAAGGAGATCAGCAGCGCTTCAAGCACTATTTTCGGAAATGGTTTGTCAATATTCTCCCGACCTTGTTCGAGGAGCATTCTGTCAATCATGAAATACTGGTGCTCATCGGTCCGCAAGGCAGCTACAAAACCACTTGGTTCAACCATCTGCTGCCGCCCGAACTGCAACGTTATTTCTATACCAAGATGAACAGCGGCCGCATCACCAAAGACGACCAGTTTACACTGACCGAATTCGTGTTAATCTGCCTGGAAGAAATCGACGAGATGCGCCCTGCCGAACTTAGTCAGCTCAAGGCATTAGTCACCATGAAAGGCATCAATGAACGCGCCGCTTACGGACGCAACAAAGAACACCGCACGCACATCGCCAGTTTTTGCGGTACAGGCAATAACATTCAGTTTCTGAACGACCCCACCGGCAATCGTCGTTGGCTGCCCTTTGAGGTAGAGGAGATTAAAGACCCCAATCTCTATCCTTTCAACTATGAAGGGATATACAGCCAGGCATTCGCCCTTTGGAAAAGCGGCTTCCGGTATTGGTTCAATCGGGAAGAAATAGACGTACTAAATGAGCATAACCGGAATTTTGAGACTCCCAATCTGGAGAAAGAGCTGATATTAACCCATTTCCGCCGGCCGCTGCCCGGAGAAAACGGCATTTTCATCACTACAGCCCATATCCTGAATCGTATCAACGCTCTTATCAAGCATCCGCTCAGCTCCACTAAAATCGGCATCATCATGAAGCAACTGGGGTTTGAGAACATCCGTTGCGGCGGTCAGCGAGGATACAGAGCTGTGGAATACAATGCCGAAGAAATCTATCGCAATCAATGCGCCGCCGCCCGCTACGGCAGCGACTCTTCAACCGCAGCCGAGCAACCGTAACAAATGACACCTTGACACCTTTGACACTTACTTTTTAAAGTCGTATGCAGAATTTATATATATAAAATCCGTTTTCACCATCATGCATTTATTAACAAACCATTATATCTAAAACTTCCATATATAAGTGTCAAAGGTGTCAAGGTGACAAAATCGAGACTACTTTCACTGCCTGTCGAGACTATCCTCGGAGCCCTGTGAGAGTAGTCTCATCCGTTCACGAGACTACTAATGCCGGTCCCCGCTTCAAGGCCTGCCCAAATGTGCAAAAATCAGTTCTACCTGCCATGAAGTAAATACGTGCTGACGGGAGTAATATCCCGCATTTTGTAAAGCCTCGCTGAGTGCCTTGTTCAGTTTAATCCAGCGTGCCAAGCGGTTCAGCGCCGATGTCGGCGCTATATCGGGAGCATAGGCCTGCGCCAGTTCCTGCTTGGAATAAGGTTTGATTTCCCAACATTTCTCTAAAGCCGTTCTCTCTGTATCCATAGTTGTTTTCATGTCCATAACTTTTTGATTTTTAGAGTATAAAGTTACAAAAATATTCTTACACAACCATCACTTTCCGTCCTTGTTTTTCATCTTATTTCCTATCCGCTCACGCTCTTTCCGCCATATTCATTTTCGCCCTTACCGCAGGTTGTATCTTTGCTTCGTAACCAATTAATAATTTATTTTATGGCATTAAATTACAGTATTTCCATGCTTTCCAACCCCATGAAACCGGGTGAAGCTAAAAAAGCCTATGCAAAGGCACAAATCAGTCAGGAACTGACGCTGAAAGAGCTGAGCCGCCTCGTGGCCGGTCAAACCACCGTGAGCCGCGCCGATGTATCTGCCGTGCTGATTGCTACCGTGGACAACATGATAGACAGTCTGCGTGCAGGAGAACAGGTGGATTTCGGAGAACTGGGAAAGTTCCGTCTTCAAATCACCAGCCGCGGAGCTGAAACAGCCGAGAAATTCACCGCAGCCAACATCACCGGGGTCAACATTCAGTTTGTGCCCGGTGAAGATTTAAGAAACATCTTTGCAGGTATGGGCTTCACCCCTGTGCCGACACGCGCGGCAGCCCGTGCCGTGCTCAAAGCCCAAAAGGCCGGGGAGACAATGGTAGATATTTCGGGAAAAGACACTTCCGGCGGCGGTTCCACAGGTGGTGGCGGCAATAGCGGCGGCTCCGGTGAAGAGGAAGAAAATCCGTTAGGATAAAACCGTCATACGGGCCTATTTCCCTTTTATCATCACATTTAAAATTTCAAATCAACAATTATCATGAAGAAAGAATCAAAATCAATCTGGGGAGTTATCCTCAAAGTAGTTATCGCCATCAGCACCACGTTGGCTGGTATATTCGGTTTAAGCGCCTGTACCAAATAGACGTATGAAATCAGGCAGTTTCTATCAAAACTATCGGGAGGTTCGCCTCCTGATAGTTCATTGCAGCGCCACACGCTGTAATCGTGACTTTCCGCTCGATGCCTTGCACCGCAGCCATCTGTCACGCGGTTTTGCCAGTATAGGTTATCATTTCTACATTACCCGCGAGGGCAAGGTGCATATCTGCCGCCCCGCACATCAAATCGGGGCACATGTCACCGGCTGGAACGACAAAAGCATCGGCATTTGCTATGAGGGCGGGCTCTCGGAAAAAGGCGTGCCCGCCGATACACGTACGTATGCACAAAAGTGCTCGTTGCTGGACCTGCTACGGCAATTGAAGGCAGATTATCCGCAGGCAAAGATACTGGGGCATTATCAGGTCAGTCCGAATATCAAGAAAGCGTGTCCTTGCTTTGATGCAAAGGAAGAGTACAAATTCATCTGAAAAACCACTACCATTTTATCCCATGATAATCTTTCAAAAACAATCCGGACTTCAAAAACTCCTTTTTACCGGAATAAAAATAAGAGAGAAAAGGATCGCACACTCTTGCCGCTCCGTCAGCTACAGTAAGAGGGGGCGTAAAACCACTTTCCAAATTTCTCTTTGCTATCGGATAAGGGTTTTCATCCGTAATCCACCCGGTATCAACACTATTCACATAAATTCCCAAACGCAGATAGTCCTCTGCAACAGTTCTGGTAAGCATATTCAAAGCAGCTTTGGCCATATTGGTATGAGGATGAAACGGATTTTTATTTTTTTTGGAAAAACAACCTTCCATTGCAGAAACATTTACTATGAATTTTTCTTTAACAGGGGCTTTCTTCAATAATCCCACCAACCGCGAACAGAGCAAGAAAGGTGCTGTCACATTGACTAACTGTACTTCCAAAAACTCTCTAAGCGACACATCCCAAGCTTTTGATATCCAACTGTTATGCGTTCTCAAATCTTCCAAAAAACCATCTTCATCGACTTTATCCGGCATAAAAGTCCTCTCAATATTCCCACAGTTTTGCTTCTGTTCCAAATAATACCGCAACAATTTACCCTGAACGGGAGACAATCTATGGTTTTCATGCTTTTCCAAATCTCTCAAGTGCCGGTAATATTCTTCCGGACGTGCAATAGTTTGAGCAGCATTATTAATAATAATATTCAAATAAGGAAGCTTTGCATTCATCCAAGCAATCATTTCTTCCACTTTCCTAATGTCCCGAAAGTCTATCCCATAAATCAACAGACGATCGGACCATTCCGCAAAGTCATTTTCCTTACTATACTTTTCCGCTGCATTTGCAGGAAAACGAGTGGTTATAAGTACCGTTGCCCCTTTACGCAACAAGGACAATCCGACTTGATACCCAATCTTTATGCGCGCTCCCGTAACCAGCACCATCATTCCTGCCATAGTAGTGTCCCTACACTGAAGTTGTTGTAACTTACGTTGATTGGCAGCATAACATTCGGAGCACATTGAAAAAGGAATTTCTTCCTTTTTTAATGGACGATGACAGATATAGCAATGGTCAAAATGACGACCTTTTGCTATCACGGACAATTTTCTTCGTACCATTTTCTATATATATTTAAAGCTCTCTGCGTATTTTGTGACAAGTTTTCCGGCAAGTCATCCCAAGCAAACCAACCGATTTTTTCATGCTTATCCGGTTCCCGGTTCACTGCCCATTCTGTATTACAGCTATGCATAGCGAAAAACAAAGAACACCAATGAGCATTTTCCGAAGGCAGGATATAGTCAGTGTACCCTATAAACCTGGCTGTACAATCCGCAAGTCCCGTTTCTTCACCAAATTCACGAATTATCGCTTCCTCTACTGTCTCACCATATTCCACCGCCCCACCCGGAATCGACCAGCAGCCGACTTCCGGCGCTTTCTTCCTTTTCAACAAAAAAAGCCTGCCTTTGTTGTCTTGCAATACCCCGCCTACACCTACTCTTACACTATTCATATTTGCTTCCATTATGTTTACGGAACTGTTGTTCAAACCCTTGTCTACGAATATTGTTCAACCATTCATAAACTTCCTTCGGTGCATATCGCTTTTTTCCTTCCAAATCTCTTTCTTTTTCAAGAGCCAATGCCAAGAGGGCATATTCATCTTCGATGGAAGTATCAAAAATACCCCGGTCGTCCGTATTGACAGAAACCGATACTTGCGGACACAGTTCTTCTTCACCTATTGAGGGTAATCCCAAGCGGTACAATTGTGTAATGGGGTGTTGCGCATAATGTTTAAAACTCCCAATCAGATGATTGGAAGTGATATTGGCTTCAACACTTATATACCTTGAAGCAATCTCCTTGCGCATGGCATGCTGCACTTTCTTTATCAAGCCTATGATTTCCGATGACAAACATATTTCGCATCTTTCCTCTCCTCTTCGCCGAACACCGCTGTCATAATGATAATAATGATATAACCATACAGCAATCTTGTCCTTTCTCACATGAGCCATATCAGCAGTCAATGTATTCAAGGCTGTAATTTCCCACCAAGTGTGATATTGATATTCAGTAAGTTGACTTATCGGGTTTAGGTAATATGCAGGATCATCTCCACGCAACAGCCATGAATAGTAATAAGTAGTAAGGTTTCTGCCAGGATCCAACAATTCATCTTCAACAAATATATTTTCTCCTTCCCGCTCCTTTTTTCCTAAATAAATTTCATCATAAAAGTTCTCAAAAATATTTTCCAGTTCTAAAGCGACATTAACAGAAAGCTGTATCCCCAATTCACGTGCCTTGTGATGGAGCCAAGCCGCATTGTCCAGCATATTCTGCTTAGACATGACCACCCGATGATTACGATGTTTATAATATAAATCCACATCAATTCCCAAAGCCAAAGCATGTCCGATACGATCTCCGGCCTTCAAATTCAAAAATAACACCGCCTCGTCTATAGCTCGCAATCCATCCGTAATATCCCAAAAGTCCTCACCGACATGATAAGTAAAATTCAAGGAACGGAGTCCTTTATAATGGTCATATCCCAACTCATGAAAATCCGGACTATAATTACAGAAACATTTCATATAACGATAAACCGGTCCGAACACTTCCGGACGACAATACAATTCAGAGTTAGCAGCATCCACTCCTACAATCAATTCTGCCATACGCGGTCTCTCTCTCACCGTTTCCAGTATGGCCTCTCCCTGTTTTTTTATTTTCCGACGAAATCCATAATGCCTATAATCTACCATCACACACGGGTACTCGATCAAAGAATTCAACCTATTGTCCGATTCGGCATCACGTTGTTTAATAAAATGCAGTATGTAATAATGCTTCCTACCTTTCTTTTGCTTTTCTCTATTCTCTTCACTTGTTCTCTCTCCTGGCAACCGTCTGTTAATCTGCCGTTCAAGTAGCTCAATAGAATGAATCAGCTGGGAACTGGTATCCTTAGGGGTAATCCGACATTCCAAATACTTAAGATACTCTTTGGAAAAAGCCATATCTACCGCCAGTTTCGGTATGAGTTCCTGATATCCCCAACGTCCTTCTATAAATATCTCCTTACGTCGTTCATAATCGGAAAAGTTACTAAATCCCGCCTTTTCATTCAGTTGTATCAGTTCTCTCCTAATTTGTCCTTTCTGTAATAAATAAGCGTAAAATAACCATTTATCTTCGGCGGAAGCATTTCCTGAAAAGATGAAATAGAACATATTATACAAAAGACAACGTTCTCCCGATAAGATTTTCTCTGCAAGATTCCAACGTTCCACAGTTCCGAAACTGTCCAAAATCGCATAATCCGGATAAAAAGATTTATCGCCGATTTCCAACTTGCTTCCTTCCGTAAATTTATAACTATCTATCAGGCCATTTACTTCCATAATAGCCCCTACTGTTTGGATAGCCATCTCATCCTCGCATTGTAAAATCACTAACAGTACCGGAAAAAAAGCTTCCGCCTTTTTTTTATTTGTAATTCTCATAAACAAATAATAGCGGATGGCATACGCTTTTATAGTAGTCAAATGAGCTGTTTCCCACTTTTCATTATCTGTCGTAATTGTTTTATGCGAAAGACATTTCTTTAATTTTTCAAACTCTGCCTGCCGACCAGACATATCATTCATCAAAGAGAGCCAATTCAATTCATAATTCAAGGAAGAACCCCGCAGATGAAAATGCAGGTCACACACACCTTTCCGCAAAATGTGAGCAATGGAAGGATTATCTTGCATCAATACCACAGGCCAGAAAAAAGAATCCCGTTTTATATTGGCATTGAAATTATTAAAAGCCAAATAGGAAGTCGTAAACAAATCCTCCCCCAACTTATAAGTGAGCATGCGCCATCTCAATAACTCCTGAAATCTGCAACATGGCTGAAAATCTTTTTCAATCAGTACCTTTTGACTGAAATGCAATAACACATAGAAGAAGTCGGGCTGTCTATACTCCAAGCACTCTGTAGGAAAGGATATCCAATCCGACCTCAGCAAATAATATAATTCCCTTACCTGGTCTATCGTATAGCATTTGTTCTCTATCATAAACTTGCTGCAAAACATATCCTCCGTCACTCCTAAAGTGGCATCCCAGTCTTTTTTGTGATGTAGGATCTCCGCACTGTTTATTTGAGAGAACAAAGTATCGATAACCGCACGAATATTATCCATGACTTATTAAATAAAATCTATATTATTGCTTTTATTGATTCTCAAGAAGGGATATTGTCTTTAAGAGTCTGCATATATTTTATCAAAAATCGCCTTATACTCCTCATTTCCAGGACTTAATAGCTCTGCCATAAAATCACGAATAACACCGAAGAATTCATATTTTATATTAGCTTGTAATCCTTGTCCATTCCTATAAGTTGAGATTTCAATCTCAGCAAGATTGTCAAACATTTTTTTGAATAGTCTTACAGTATCACCACTTTTATCAGGTCTTTGACGCTGAAGTCGATAAGAAATCTGCTCCAACAAATCAATGTTTCTTAAACTCACTTTATAAACAAGTCTCTTATTAGCCCACTCATGATCACGCTTCTCGTTAGCAGATGCTTGTAAAGGCTCATTACCTATAATGTAGTCTAACATTGCTAAATATAACGGATATTTAGCTTTATTTGACAACATCTCATCTTTAAATTTCTGCTTTGCACTCTTTTCCAGTTCGCTATCTTCTTCATCTTTCTTTGGATTTTCATCTACCTTTTCTACTTCACCAGAATTCTGAGCTTCAATAGGTTGCTGCCCCTCATTTAAATTCTGTTCTTGTTCTCCACTCTGTTGCTGTTTTTGTTCCTGCTCCTCTACCTGTTCTCCCTCTTGTCTTTGCTCTTGTTCTTTTATTTGCCCCTGTTCTGCATCCTGTTCTTTATTTAGCTCTTTTTCCTCATTTGCTTTTACCTCACGACTATTTTCCAAAACTAATTTATCAAAACGGCCATAGCTTTGAGCTACATTCACCAAATTATAAAATATGGAAAGTACATCAAAACAAATATATTTACGGGATTGAGCTATATTCTTTTCATAGTACACTTCATTACGTTTCCTATATTGAGAAAAAGAACTGTTGCTTTCTTTTTCCTTAGACTCCACCACAAAAGAGGTTGTAAGTAAAAAGAACTCTACAATCTTTCTTAGAAGTTCTTCTTTAAAATTCTCTTTAACAATTTTACTACAAATATCCGTTTTGGGTTCCCTACCAGAAATGTACTTAATCAAATCACTTATTGCTTCATTATCAATAACTCTTCTACATCTTGAAACACTTCCCTTATCCTTATCTATCTTCTCATAAGGAGCTACATTCAAATACTCAGAATTCAAAAAATTACCATTAACAATATCTCCATAGACAATCTCATTATTAGTCAATATCTCCTTATTTATAACTTCCTTTTGAGTCAATTTTTTCTTTTCTTCTGCTATCTCCTCTCTTTTCCGGAAAGTCTCATATAAAGAAAAAGTATAAAATGTTTTCATAGCAAAGAAAAGTTTCCGATCGTCTTCTTGGTATGAAACTTTACCCAGCCAATCCAAACATGCCAGTACATCTCCCAATGATATATTATACATCATATTCTCTTCATCAAGAATATTCTGCAACTCTTTCATACTGCTATCACTCAATCTACTTTCTTTGGTCTCTTTTTTATCTTTTGCAGCATCTTTAGGGTCATTACTGATTTCTATATTCCTTAAGACTTCAAACCTCCGTTTCAAATGCTTTATTACCGTCTGATTGATAAGCCCATAATCCTGTATATCCCGCAGCTTTTGTATAATTGAGAGTCCGCCTTTATCCAAATTATTCGTACACCATACTCCATAGAAATATTCCTTAAAAGGAATAAGATTGGGTAATGCTCCCTCATGACTTTCCACGTCATCCAGATTATACAGCAAATGCAGCAAGTTACAAAACTCACGTAAATTATAGGGAATGATATAATTGACTTGCGATTTTGTATTATAAAATAACAAACGGGTCTTTTTGTAGATTTCCTCCAATATACCGTTTTTCATCGGAGAGAGTATGTTGACTTTCCTTACTTTCCCTCCTTGCTTACGGCAAACCTGAATATCTTTGTCAAATAAATCCTTTACAGAAGGCATTATAATACGTTGGTTTAGAGGAAGCAGTTTGGTAATATACCGTTCTACTATATGATTCACCACCTCATTATAATTATCATCCCCTTTAACAGTCTTATTTTCAATATATTTTTCCTCTCTCTCAAGCAATGGACGAAAATCTTTTGTATATTTAATCCGAATCACATTCCCCAACTGCTCCAGCTTAACCGCCATCAAAATAATCAACTCTGGCATATTGAGATAACGACGAATGCACTCCACTAATCCATAACCATCTTTCATATCCAAATCTATATCGTCAATGCACAACACCAATTTGCCATTCGTATCTTTATAAACATATTCCAGATAGTCCCGTACCAGCTCTCTAAGAACTTCTTTCAATTCAAGGGATGCACTCAGATCTTTCAATTGCTCAAGGTCGCCAAATTCAGAAAATTCAAGTTTTTTTCCCAACAATGGAAATATCCGTCTAATCTCTGCAAAACGGGACAAAAGCAACTTCCTGTCATGTCTATATTGTGGTTCCTTTTCTTCCTTTTTCATCAAATCACGGAACAAAGTCCCAATAAACAATTCCAAGATATTATGGTTACTGTCAAAGAAGAGCGGATCAATCACCTCACATCTATAAAAAGAAGTTTCTTTCAAAATATCTTTCAAAATATCTTTATAAATATCTATCTCCTTTTCCTTTATTTTTGCTTTATCTTGGTTTTTCTTTACACTATCTTCAATTTCAAACAAATCATCAAGCACAACCTTATGATCCCGTTTCTGCATACACAGTAGTTCCCTCGCTGTCAACATACACGAAGTTTTACCCGAACCTCTTTCTCCTGCAAAAACAAATATATTATTGGGAAATTCCCAAGAAGAATAAATGGCATCCTGCTTCTCTCCTTCCTTACAAAGCAAGAGATGCTCAGCAATGGCAGACAAGATCTGACGATATTGTTTGTAAAAGATAGAATTCTTTACTGTTATGTCGCTATCTTCTTGAGTAAAAATTTCTATTTTAGGCCGAGTCTCTTCTCCTAAAATAAAGCTATGATCATACATCTTTTTTTCATTCTGTTCTCCCATAATATTATTCTTTTAATTTAAAGTATCTATATGCTATTACAATTTCCTTTATTTGTACTTCCGCATAACGGGTTCCCTCGTGGCAACAAAAGCAACAGGCAAAACCTGAAGCTAAAAAAAGCAGGATACAAACAAGACCGAACCCACCTTGATACAATATGAATCCTACTATCAATCCTATCAAGGAAGATGCTATCAGCCCTTCATAAACCGCCTGCATTACCCAATATTTATTGATAAATGCCATCGTAGCAGCGGCATTTTCACATTCCCGCAAGTAGGTCCACATTTCCGTATAATACATTTTACAATCATCTTCGTCAGTATAATCTGCCAAAATTTTCTCTTTTTTATTAGCATACCTTACCGCTTCTTTAAAGCAGGTCATGAATCTTGTTTCTTCCACTTTCACCAATAGCACATAATGCTTCCGCCTATACATTATGACTGTCGCTCTAATAGTCTTACCAATAGTAAACGAAAGTAAACCACATAAATAAGTAAAAATAATAGCAGCAATCACATTCAACGAAGTGCTACCAAGGCTACCTAATAAATCATTCTGCCATAACCCATAACAAATAATGGAGAACGAAGCTATGCCCGAAACGATATAAGAGAAATCAAAGACTGTGAATATTTCACCTATCTTATCAATGATTTTAGTTACACTTGATATCATATTTCACCTAACAAATTATTTACAAAGTCATTCAATTCCTACTACCTACTAAAAGCATATAGAATCGTGGTAACCATCTTTTCAGTAATACAGCTATCGGTATTGCTATCAAGATAAACAACCAAGGTGATAATAAATATGCAACCGCAAAACCAAAAGAAGAATTTCCCAATATAACAACCTGTAATTTTCTAACAATATTCAGAGTAGGTTCATGGAACAGATAAATGAAAAAAGTAAAACCGCATACCATTTTCAGTAAAGAATGTTCCTTCAACTTGAAATTCACTCCTACCAAACAATCATATAAATTCCATAAGCCTATAACTCCTAACGCCGTAATCGGTATATTCAACCATCGCCAAGCCACACTATCATAACTTAATTCCGCTATAGAAAAACCAAGGAATAAGAATAAGATAATTATTGATTTATGCTTTTTCAAATCAATTAGTAAAGCATCTCCTACCATAAACCAAAATGCTGCAAAAACAGGAACATATTGTCTGATTTCTGTTAAGGTCAGTAAAAATAAGCACCCAACAATCAATCCCTTATGTATATGCTTACGCAGATAATACAAAATAGGAGAAATACAAACCAACAGAATCAAATCCCGCAAAAACCAAAGGTGAAAAGCATAAGGAGAACCGCCGTCTTTTACTTTATAAAAAAGAGAACATAGAATATCTGCTATCGGTTGTTGTAGTTGTTCTGAGAAAGAAGCACTATTGACAAACTGTTTAGTTCCAGGAACAACTTCTAAAAGCAGATAAAATAATGGGAAGAACAAGCATGCTACCACATAAGGAATTAAAAGAGTATGCACCCTTTTTCGCATCTTATGATAAACATCATTGATACTCTCCACATTCAAAAAGAACAAATAACCGGATATCATATAAAACATAGGCACTGCGCACCGTCCTATTTCCCCCGATATAATATCTTGCAGCAAGAAATTGAATTGCATTCCTGCTATTTCATGGGGATAATCATGGAAACCGGAATGAATATATAAGACCAAGATTATAGAAAAGAAAGATACTACTTTTATCTTTTCACTGAAATATTGATTCATAAATGGGATATTTAATCTTTGAAATAGTTTTCTTTCAAATATCTTCTCACTTTTTCACTGTCAAAGTCAAACTGTTTTTTGATTTCATAAATCTTAGCATCTACTAGAAAACGATACCAGAAACCTTGCAAAAAATGCCAGATGAAACCTTGTTTGCCATCAAGAAACCCAGCTTTCAGAATGTATCGAATAAAGAAGTTGATGAAAGGACGTAGGAAGAGAGGAGCTTTGATGTATTTCATTTTAAGCCAGCGTTTACGCTGCTCCTCTGTCCCCCAAAATTTAGCTTGCACTTCTTTGCCTTTATCATCCATTCCATACTCCATCATCAGCATATCCACCATTTCACGAGTGGCATATCCGTTATGTTTCTCCGTCCACCAAGTAAGGTCATTCAGATTGGCATCCACTTGATTGCCTTCTTCTACAGTAATAGTTATTCCATCAAAAATACGAATATGCTCATCCATCCAACGGTTTTCACACTCACCATGACCTCTACGGAAAACTTTCAAATGATAGGATGGATACCAACCGCCATGAAGCAAGGGCTTTCCCATGAAATCAATGCGTTTACGCACGTATACTCCATTGACTTCACTACTACATTCAGCTAATGTATATTTCATTGCCTGACCTAAATTTCCTTCCAGAAACTCATCGGCATCAATACGCCATATCCATTCGGAAGTTATCGGACAGTTCATCACTCCCCAATTAAATTGAGTTGCATAATTTTTCCAAGGATTTTGATAAACTTTGGCTCCTAACTGCTTTGCAATTTCTAGTGTCCGGTCTTGGCTGAAAGAATCAATAACAAAGATTTCTTCACAAATACCTCTTAAAGAGTTGATGCAACGAGCTATATGCTTTTCTTCATTATAAGTAAGGATAATAGCGGAAATAGTATTATTCATAATATAATTATTAGACCTGATATATCCCTTTTCTATCAAAAGGTTCGTTTCCAAATATCTGTGAAAATAGATGAGAAGCACATTTCAATAAATATGCAGCAATAAATATGATTATGTAAATTATTAAGATATTAAATGGGAATATACCATTAAGTTTATCTGTAAAAATAGCATATTGCACCATATAAATCTCCAATGTCAAAGCTGAAATAAAATAAATAAATTTTCCTCCAACTCTATATTCTAAAATACGATTAACAGCCGGTGTGTCACGAAAACATTTTCCATATCAAGTGTTATCAGCTATTTTTCTTGTTTTAATATACATTGCCGGATTGCCACCGACTACCATCCATGGTTCCACATCTTTAAAAACAGCGGCTCTTGCACCGACTACAGCTCCTTCTCCTATGATGATTCCCGGAGCAATAAAGGCTTCTGCCGCTACCCATACCCTATCTTCTATGATAATAGGTTTTTCTATTTGTTCATGCCGAGATGAAGATATATTATGTGAAGCTGTGCAGAGATAAGCCCTCTGTGAAACAGTAGCATTTACACCAATAGTTATCGGAGCTGCATTATAACAGTCTACCCCCGATGCTATACAAGCATAATCTTTCATTTCCAAATTCCAAGGCATAAAGATTTTTGCAGAAGCATACACATTTACCGTACTTGCAATTTTCGCCCCAAACATACGAAGCAAGAAACGCTTCCAAGGCATTAGTGTACTTTTAGGAAAAGGACGAGCCAATAGAGTCCAACATACCTCCCATAGCATCCGTTTAATACGATTGGTTGTGGTATATGGAGATACAAAATGCATGTAATCTATATTTTCTTTTAGCATTTCAATTATATATTATTTCCGAATTATAGTATTATATACCTCTACCATACGTTTTGCAACAACATTACTAGCAAAATTTCTAATTATCAAATCTCTGCCTCTAAGTCCCATCTCTTTACGTTCTTGAATAGGAATACGAATTGCTTCTTGAATAGCGTTTACAAGATCATCAATGGTTCTATCAATCCACCAACCACAATGATTTTGTTCAATTATTGACCACGGAGCACCTTTTGTGGTGATAACTGGTGTCCCACAAAGGAATGATTCTGCAATGACAATACCAAAATTTTCATTTAGAGTAGGAAGAACAAATACATCAGAAGAACGGTAAGCCTCCCATTTATCTTCACCATATAAAGCTCCAACAACATCAACAACAGAAGATATTCCAAGATCATTAGCCATGTTTTTTAAAACTTCTACCGTATAATCTGATTCAATTCCTGCTACTACCACTTTCCACCCGACTAATTGTTCTTTAATTTGAGCAATAGCTTGCATTAAAAAATCAATTCCCTTGTTTCTACGGTATAGTGCTAAAAAAAGAATCTGTTTCTTTTCATCCCAAGATTTCTTTACTTCTATGCCATCAATCATTAGCCCATTGGGAACAATTACAACATTTGAATTATAATCTAATGACAATAGATTGTTTTTCTCAGACTCAGCAGTTGCTATCAAAATATTACTCATCTTAACACTACGCTTTTGATAAAGCAATAAAGCCGGCAACTTCTTTGTCCAGTAGTTCTTCCGAATATCCCAAGGTTCCAACATACCATGGGGAGATAAAGCCACAGGATAGCCTTTCGCTTTTGCCCAAAACACAACCCAAGAACATTGTAACATCCAACAACCATTAACGTGAACTACATCAGGTTTAAACTTATCAAGAATGGCACAAAATTCGCATTTCATTTTAAAAGGACGTCGGATATTCCCTTCAATATAATGAATTGTGCAATTGGTAAATGTAAGTTCATCGGACGTATGATGACACACAATCTTTAAATCAACTAACTGCCCCATGTCATGTGAAAGAAGTTGAAGGTAAGAACTCACTCCTCCCCCCATTTTACCTACTGAAGGAATATAATGTAATATCTTCATTTCTCTGTTTATTATAGAGTATACAAACTGAAATAAAATAATGGAAATGATATTATATTTTTATAAAATTAATTTAAAAGTACCATAAAAAGCCAACATTTGCATCCCATGAACTGAATTTATGATTTATAGAAAGATATGTATATCCCCCGCCAAAAGCGATACAATAATATTCAAATCTATCCAATGGAATCAAAAACTTTGTGCCTAAACGAATAGCAGGACTCCATTTAGTATTTTGTTTATGCTAACGGCTCCTATCTTGCTTAATATATTTATAAATAAGATCACACACAAATTCTCCTGTCTGAGTATTAGATACAGCATGAGCTGTTTTTTTCTTTAACATCGGACATGCTATCCGCACACTATCATGATTCACAAATACAAGTTTGTTCATTCTTTCAAGAAGAGAAAACAATACATCATCATATTCTGTGATATGATCTTTATCAAACATAATATCCATAAGTACATATTTATATCTTTGACTCTTGTTCAACAATTCAAGAAACTTATAAAGCTTTCGCCTATCAGTGATAACATTACTACCAACAATATCATCAGTTCCTTCTCCCTGCTCCAGAACCAACTCTTTGCCATAAGAAACATTTATAAATATTGCATCATCATAATCTATCTTCTTACTCCATCCCAAACACTCACACACTTTCTGCGCCAACAAATACTGATTAAAATTTTCGCCGGCAAATAAAAGAAAATTATTTGTAAAGTAACAGATACATGTTAATATCAGCGTATTAATTACAGAAAATGCTATATAACATGTAATTATATATTTCTTTAGCGTCAATAAACTTGTTTATATTTGCATTCTATTACTACAAAGTATTTATTGTTACATTTTCCTTTTGCCATCACCTCAATCTTTCGATTATATCCCAACCTTAAACAAGTTTCCTTGTTCACTTTCAGCAGTAGCATAGGATAATCCGCCTTTACTATGTAAACGTCCCACAAACCACCGTATGACAGATAATCGCGGGAAATCAGGCGTTACTAGTCATATGGTCAAATTGTAAAAACTAAGTTTTAGTTATTTTATATAGTAGCACGACAGATATGCCAGCTTTTCCTCTTCTTTTAAATCCTTGTGCTTTCTTAATAAAGTTACCAGATACTCGTATGGGTGTAGTCCATTCAACGAACAGCTTTCTATCAGGGAATGCATAAAAGTATGCCGCTTGGCAGCAGCTTCGCTGCCGATATTCTAGCAGTTCATATCCAGCTTAATCGTCTTCATTCTTTATTCGGCCAAATTGTTCAAGAATTGCAGGCTTATGCAAATCAAAAACAGATTAAATACCTAACCATCAGCTAATTACCAATACCAACCGGCATTTGCAATACGCATGGAAGTCATCTCGATACTCTCTGTAAAACAAACCATATCAGACCAACTGATTTGATATTTTTGAGAAACAACGTCAAATATAGACTTTCCCTCTACGGGTTTGCCGATTTTCTCATTCCAAAGTTGCTCGCTTTGCCAAGCCTGAAGCTTCTAATAATTGACACCTTGTTGCGAACAGAATTCTTCAAATCCTATTCCCGCAGTACAAAACTCATAGAAAGCTTGAACATCGCAGAAATTGACCTTAGCATTTGACACAATTCTTCATTTTTTAATTCTTCAACTAAAGTAGGAACAGAATGGATAGCAGAAAAGGCACTATTTGGGGACGTTTACCCTTAAAATATTGAACCAACTCTACATATATTCCTAATAGAGCACATCCTTAAATCTTCTTCTACCACTTATATATTAGAGAATCAAATTTTCCAAGGTTCTTTCACAACTATTCCCTCTAGACAGTCTACCATATATGAGGCAATAACGCTACCACTAATACGTTCTTTAGCCCAAGTAATTCGGTGCTGACAAGTATTTCTGATCTCATTAATATTGTCTATACAATATTTCATCTTTTTTGATAAATCCACAATATTTCCACTCTCAAAGACAGAACCACACAAAGAATTACACAATAAATCCTTTGCACCACATTTATCGCTACAAATAACATAAAGCCCTGCTTGCAAGGCTTCATTTACAACAGCACCCCAGCCATCATAACTACTTGGTAATATCAAAACATCTTGTTCTGCCAAAAGCACTGGAATCTTGTTCATATTCTGAAAACCAAGTATCTGAACTTTTAGATTCTGACGATTAGCTATAAACTTTCTAATTTTTCCCTCTTCCTCTCCTCCACCGATGTATGTAATATTCACATTTTCATGTAGCATATCTGCCGCTTTCACAATACATTTTGGCGATTTCCGACAAGACAAACTACCTACAAAGCAAAAATTTACATTAGCCTTAGTTCTTTTATTAACGACATATTGAAAATCAGTACAATATATAAAAGGAGTAACACTCCACCCATTATAAACAGACTTAAAATATTTTACGGCATCATCCCCCATAGCAAACACTTTATCTATATATTTAGCATATTTCTGGTCTTGAAAAAAGAACCTTAATCTATGAAGCCAAAGTGGTTTACCATTTGAACAACCAAACGCAAAGGTATAAGGACGCTCAGTTATTAACCCACGCTTAACATTATACTTCAAACTCATTTTAAATACTAATGAAATATAAGGAAACGCATTAATCCCACTGAAAAGATGCCAAGTTTCTTCAGATTTCTCTGATAAGATATATTCTATCAAAGTATTTTTTGGATGAATATAAACCTTAAATGAATCAGAATTTTGCACTGAGTTATTATTCCATCCCATTTTTCTCCGACTGGATATCAATTCCTTATCAGAAATAACAATAACTTCATCCACCCTCTTATCATACAAAAGTTGTGTTATATATGGCATTTGATGAGGAGTAATACAGTTCTGCCAAAATACTATTCTCATAAAAAATCACTTTATTGTTCAACCAAGATGATAATATTTCTCTATACCCATTAAAAAGCCTATTCTGAATCAACAGCTTGTATTGTCTGCTTCCATGACTCCACTGAAAAATTCTGCCGAATAAATAAAATATTATCAGAATACTTTAATAGCTCACTATTATCTATAACAAGAATCTCTTTAATACTCCTAATAAGTGCCTGTTCTTCGAAAGGAATATATATATAATTTGCACCGTCTATTTCAGGATATTGCATAGTTGAAAGCACTATTTTACCTTTAGAAAAATAATCAAGAATCTTAGAAGGAAAATTATTGTTATTTTCTAATAAATAAGGATTTCTTAGATTTAAGCAGATTGTTGACTTATCAAGAAGTTTAAGATAATCTTCATATTGCATATTTCCCATAAAATGTATATTTTCATATTTTCTATACTGCTCTGGGAAAGAGCCATTTCCTGAAATATACAGTTGTGCTTGAGGTATTTGTGCAAAAACTTTCAAAGCCATATCGTATCCTGTAACAGACGCCAATGTTCCAGAGAACAAGAAAGTTACTCTATCTATATCTGACACTTTTTTATTTCTAATTAGCATTTCATTATCAATAATGCCGGCTTTCACTTTTAGTTTTTTTACATTCTTGAAACAAGAACGTCCTGACAAAGAGATCATTCCCTCGCATCTTTCCAATAACCAACCTATAATTCCCTGTAATGAAGTTCTCGAAGAGGCTGGTGTATAATCTGCCATAATTACGTATATCCTTTTTAAAAAAAGGAATCTCAAGATAACGTATGCCAGAAGAGAAGAAATAGATAAATTATAAAACCATATCCGATCACATCTACGAACATCCCAAGCCAATTTTACATTCAATACAAAATACCTAATTATTTTTCCAAGATACCCTCTTCCATTATTTATATAAAAAATAATTTCCTTATAAGAAATATCTTTGGGTAATTTATAACTAAACGGAGTTATTGATCTAACATCATCAAAACATCCTCCATCTATAAGTCGTTCACAAAAATTAAAAGCAGCCTGTGATGCCTTCAACTTCACAAGATAATCAGGAGGAAGTATATTACAAATAAGTGCTCTGTTCATCATCTATCTTCTAATTTATGTCATCTATCTCTTTTTTGCCCAATCACTTCAGGTAAATATTTTCTAATTATAACTGACAATAACCATAATATTATCCATAAAGAAAAATGCCTTATTATAAAATTTATAAATTCAGGCATTGGCATATTTTCCATTACAAATTTAAGTTGTACATTAACAACTTGTGAAAGTCCCAAAATAACAAGAGTATTCTGTCCAGCCCAAACAAAAAAAGTCCGTACAATATTATTCTTTTTCAAAACATCTTTTTTTGCAATCATAATAATTGCAAGAGTTCCTAAAAGTGCATTGAAAGCATTTAATCCATACCAACCACAAGTGTTACTTGCCATATCTGTTCGAGGACAAATTTGCGACAATACAATATTTAGAAACAAGATTCCAAATATAAGAAACCAATTACAAAACAAACCTTGCTTCAATCTATTGCGCAAAAGATACCCTATCAGATAGAAGAAGCAAGCATAAAAAGAGACATCTACATTATACCAAAAACGAATACCATAAAAAGATAATAGATATCCTGTTGAACCTATAATACCTGCCCAAAATAATACCTTTTTTACTCCATGCCCATAATGAATAATAAAATAGGAATATATCTCCGCAAAAAATAATACCGGTATAAACCATAGTGCATATCCATTATTCCAACCTTTATATAACCATTCAACTATAAGTACATTGTCATTTATCAACAATACAACAAACGACAATATAATATATGGAATAACTAATGTATGAACTCTTTTCAGCAAAAAACAGGAAAAGTTAGGATATTTAGTAGCATTAAATAAAGCACCTGACATGATGAAAAACAAAGGCATATGAAAAGACCAAATCCAATTACTTACAGACTGTGGTATACTTGTATGCCCACACACCATCAAAAAGATTGCAATACCCTTAGTTATGTCAACCCATTCTATTCTCTTAGTTACCATGTTATTAAGATAAAGGTACAATCTTATAATTTCTTAAAAACACCTATGCAATTTATGTAAAAACGATGCCAATAAACTTTTAAAACCTATTTTATGTAATATTGCCAAAATACTATGTATTCGATATCTATATAAAACTGTTTGTAACGTTACAGATTCTTTATTCATTTTTTCCGGCAAACTCAAATCATATAAGTATATCCCCTCACCCCAATTATTCATTATTATATTCAATTCTATTGGTCTAAACTCCAGCGCAAACTTCTTAATGATATGAAAGTTCATTTTTTTTACAGTTAACAAATAACGTCTACCGTCAAATCGCTTTGTATTATCACAAAGATCCAAAACCAGATTTTCAGAAGACATATTCAATATCTTATATAAACTTACATTTTCATTATATGAGTCATAAACAACTCCATTGGGAAATATCGGAAATTTATATCCATATTTGCTGCCTCCCCACTTTAATGATGTATGAAAAACAGACAAATTAGAAGCAATATGTGTACCTTTATCTGCACAATTAGTGCTATATGAAAAATAAGGATACACAAAATATTTATTTTGCTCAATACAATATGCTATATGATACTTCAGCCAAGACTTTTCACCCCAATCTTTAAAACAATATATATCTACAATATTTTCTAACTGTATATGACAATTTTTCTTATACCACTCATAAAATTGTTTCCACGAATCTCGCATCCATACTTGTCCCCACGACATAGCTATTTGCATAAAATATACATCATATTCCGTTTTAAGAGCTTCAAAGGGTTCAAATGTTTGATAGTTAAATTGATAATTATATAATGATATTCCTGCAATATTCTTATCTTTATGATAATATGAATAAGCAGAAACTGCATATCTATAAAAACCAGGTGTAACAACAATATCATCTTCTAACACTATTATAGCATCATACATATCAAGCCAATCTCCAACAGAAAGAATATGAGTACGCAATCCCAAATTCTTATCATGAGTTATGACTTTTTTCTCTCCAAACGGCCAAATAAAATTATTTGCAAATCTCTCGACAGTATCCGTATTACTCTTATCTATACTGATAATAAGAGGAGCATCTTCAACATCAGCCTGCAATAAAGAGTTAAGCAAACGATTTAACGATGTCACTCTATTATAAGCAACTACAACTATAGCTATATTTTTCATTAATTTATTATTTATACAAGGATAAACGTTTCTTTCTGGAACAATATGTTATACCCAGCAATATTAAAAGATAGAAAAATGGTCCTGTTTCTTGTGTAAAATAAAACATTGCAAAATAAAACATTCCAGCACAATTTATATAGTTCAATTGAAATGTGATATAATTAGGGTATTTAAAAAAGAAATTATAGAGATACTTAGAGACTTTTCCTACAAAGAAAAATATAATTAATCCCCCTATTATCCCAAAATATTTTATATTTAAAAATGCAATTGTTCCCCAATTAGCATTTCCAAAATAGCCCTTAGTTTGCTTTTTTATAGTAGCAACTCTATCGTCAGGATAGATATCTTGATAAAAAGGAAAAATCTTTATTATCTGACGCTCCAAAAAAGTAAAAGGAGCCAATAACCGTGGAAATCTAAAATAACCATACTTCAGCTCAAAATTCTCTATATCCCATCTTTCTGCCACATATGGCAACTGATTACCATAATAACCAAAAAATTCTGCAAAATTATTCTGAACGACTGGCGGTAAATATTCTCGAGAGACATCAACAAACTCCTTTGAAAATGCATCAGTATTCAGCAACTGTCCATCATATTTCACGTTGTGCCTACCCAAGGTAAGAAAAGAGAGGTACAAAATAAAAAAATAGAAACATCCTAAAATCACAAATTTAACGAACCAAGATACTTTAATTGTTACTCTATAATATTTATGAAATAAATATATATACACAAGTATCAACAATACAAATAATATACCTTGCTTTCCTGCAATGGCCATTGAAGACAGCGCCAATGCAATAACATTCAATAATCCTAATATTACATTAACCTTTGAGCCACCACCAAAGATTGAAAATATACTAGGAAAACTTCCACCTAGTAAAATAACTCCTATAGGGGTTAAAGTCAAAAAAGGAAATAGGTTCTGAAATTGACTACGACGTTCCCCGCCATCATCAAGTGATACACCAAAGATTATAAACATTTCGAAACAAATCAATATTGCTCCTAAAATTCCAACAATTCCTAATAATATATGTACTCTATTACTCAAATTTGAATAAGCACAGAACACCATCCGAAACTTACTAATAGATTTGCTATCCTTTAAAGGAAGTTTTCCAAAGCCTAAATGAAAAGATATTACTGTAAGAAGTACATAAATAATAATCTTTTCTATTTTAATATAAGCCGGAACATATAAAACCCCAGAAAAACCATTCACCAACAAAATATTCACACCTAAAAATAACCAAAATCTTGGATCCATTGGGTCCTTCTTCAACAACCCTAAAATGATCAGAATATACCCAATACACCAAATAGAAAAAGGGGGGAAAAATGTCTTAAAGATTACAATATCTAATAAAACAAGTACATATGCTAACCAATATGACATAGCGATTTACTTATCATGTTCTTAATTTTACCTTTTTCTTTTTTATCTAGACAAACTATATATATAGTGCAAACTGATAAAAATAGAACTAAAACAAAATACACCAAGTATACTATAAATGTTTTTCCAAACAAGCATCTCAAATAGTATGCAATAACATAATCAATACACATTACTAATATACATGGAAAGACTACAGCTTTCATATACGATGAAATCGTAACGAGTGAAATGTGATGACTAAGGATAACTAATCTGACAAAAAGTCCCAAAAGAGAAGTTATAATAGATATAAACATAACACTATAGCAAGAAGCACCCAATTTGAATAACAACATGGCAAAAGGAATGTCTAAGCACATGATAATACAGATACTTATTTGGAAAAAACGTATCTTACCTGTAGCATCTATTCCTTTACCTAATGGAGTTGCCATACAATCTATCAACGAAACTAATATAGCCAATTGCAAAAAATAGTCAGAATATAATGGAGGATCACCTAACCATAGATCAAGAAGTGGCTGAGGATATACCAAAACAGGCAAAGAAATAAAAAAAAGAAGGCAAAAAGAATACTTAGAAGATTTATAAATCAAAGACTGCATTCGCTCGATATTTCCATTCGCACAGTTTTTTGTTATCTGGGGGGTTGCTGCCATTTGAAAATTTCCAGCAAAGGAAGCCATTTGAGAGGAAACTTGATAAGCAACACCTCTTGCTGCATTAATAGCAGGACCAAAAAATATATTTATAACCAAATTTACCCCTTGATTACGAAGAATAAAACCAATATTTCCGATAAAACTAAAACTTGCAAAAGAAAGCATTTTTTTTATTCTCGTTTTATCCCTATTAAATTTAAACTGACACTCCTTATATTTATATTTACTATATGAGACAGCCCCCCCCTTGCTAATTAAAGTAACAATAAACAATAAACAACCATATACAATCAATCTATCTAAAGAAGACATTGAATATATTAAGTAAGCAATAAATAATTTTAGAATAGCTTCAATCACACTTATATATGCATAAATATTAAAATCTTCCTTTGAAATAATCAAAGCATCAAAAGGTACAGCCCAAACCATTATAAACAATGCTCCCACACTCGCCTGAAAAACTAAATTTGCAGCAAATATTCTTTCATGTGGAATAGTCATAACTGAATTTAAGAACCAAACGCCAAATACTTCTGCCATGAATAAAATTACGATAGAAATTATAGCGTGGATAGAAAGAGCAACTCCAAAGACCTCTACAAGTTCAGACTGTTCCCCACGCCCTATTTCATAGGCAAAAAAACGTTGTGAAGCTTGTATCATACCAGCATTTATAACACCAATAACTACAATTAAACCACCAACAACATTATAAATTCCATAATCCTCTATTCCTAAAGCACTTAAAACAATTCTCTGAGTAAAAAATGCTATGAATATAGTAATAATCAATCTTATATAAAGAAGAACTGTATTTTTCGTTATACTCTTATTCGCTGTACCCATCATCCCAAATCATTATTCACTTTATATATCATGCACATTGATTAATTCACTTACTGGAAATATTTCATTATTAGTTTAAATTTTCTGATAATTCCTATAAATGAAGAATATACAGAACCATTTGAATGAGGAAAATCATTAAAATGATATTTTCTTCCTCTATAACTAATTCCACCACTATCTACCTCAATATCATCAAGAATACCATTCCCTACTGATATATCATTATAACAGCAATTTATAATATAATACGATCCAGAAGTAAAATCAGAACATGAATATGGAATAACAACTTTTGGATATTGCAAATTCACATTAGGAGAACAAATACAAATATCCGCCAGTCCTTTATCTCCAAGAGTATATATAGAACTAGCTTGATTCTTGTTACAACAAATCGCTCGATTTTCCTTTATACTTATCTCCAAATTCCTATCATTTCTAACAGCAGACCCAAAATCATATAATTTTAAATTTAAGTTAGTTCTAACAACATGAACTCTATAGTGATAAGGAACACCTGGAAAAACATAAGTCTGTATGGATAAACCTGCTATCGGATTCCATATAGATATCAGAGCTTTTTCACTATTTTCTATAACCTGACAATGCTTACGAACTAAAAATGTTTCTCCCATTTGAACTACTAAACTATTATCATACGCCAAATTTTCAATCCCATACGGAGATCGACTTACACAAGGTGCACAAACAGTAGAGTACATAAATTTCTCATACTTTGCCGCAGTATTGCCAAATTCGTTATTACTATTTTGTCCATTCATAAATAAATAGGATTGACCATTATAAGTAAGCAATGTAGAGAACAATGCGGGAATAAAAGAGTTATAATCTTCTCTTACCATTTCCAGTGGCTTAATATTAAAAAAAGCATCAGACTTGTTCAAAAGGAATATAAATGCTTTCAAACACCAATATGAAGAGCCTTTTGCATTATAATATTCTGTCATAAATTGATTACTATATGAATAACCAATATTAAGAAAGCCATTCGAATCAACAATATCTTGGGCCAACCACCATTCTATATTTCTATTAATAACTCCTTTTATAATAGACAATTCGTATTCATCTTCAATAAAATTACTATACATTGCCCAAAAAGCAACTTGAGCAAATTTATATGTCAAACTTCTTCCAAAAGGAATTGAATTACCGTCTTTCGAAAAAAAACGTATATAATACTTAGCAAACAACTTACTTCTCTCAAGGAAAACTATTGCACGTTCATCTTCTGGACAATATTTAGAATACAATAACGAATAATAATGCAAAGCAAATGGAATATAGTAATCACGTTGAAATGTCTCTCCATCACTATACCATCCGTCACCTATATACATCCTTTCTATTTGTTTAAACGACTCATCTATTGCTTTTTTTGAATAGTTCAGTCCCAATAATCGTAAGAAGGTATTAACTAATACAATAAAGAATTGCCAGTTATTTAAAGGGATATGGACTTGATTAATCTGTAAGAACCATTGTTGCATATTCTCACGAGCGTCATTATCAAAAAGTTTTTCATAAAGATTTTTATTTTCTACACAAAACAACAATATTGGAAACATCTCAACTATTTTTTGATCATTGTCTTTAATTTTTCCCCAATACTTATCACTTTGTCTATTAATCCCATTCTTTATCATCATAAAAATAGTTTCTTTAATCTCATCATCACCATCTAACATTGCCCATCCTAACAAGCTCCGAGAAAATGATTCTAATCTCATCGTACTATTTTCATATGAAGCTTCTATTTCACCTGGGATTATAATGGTGGATTCTTCTTTATGATACAAAGAAATAAAGGGTAAAATGAATTTCCGCAATAACGTCTTATAATATATTTTAGTATACTTCATTATCCCTTACTTTTTTATTATATTATGCAAATAACGCAATAGCCGATATTGTTTTAGATTCTTTTTGATTTCATAAACCCTATATCTCAAATTCAATACAGAATTAACCGCCACATTAAAATTTCCTTTCTTCCTATATTGAACACGAAATTTAATAACATCCTTAGTTTTTTCTGCAGGTGATAATAGCCTTGGATTACATTCCAGTGTTTCCAAAATCGAATGTTCTCGCAAAATAAAATTATGCTTATAATGGTCTATAAAAGATTTCCCTTTTTCTGTTGAGCATATAATAATCGAAATGCCATCTTGGAAAGCTTTAAAAAAAGGATCATCTTTCAATCCCCAAAAATCACCAATTGTAATATCCCCTACACGTTCCCGACATGCAAATTTACAATTATAGCAAGAGTTTCTTAAACTCAGTTTATTGTCAAATGCCCGAAAATATTGACTATAAAACCGCTCCAAATAAATATCTTCCCTATTATCACTCTCAATCCAAAAACCATACTCTTTACCATTTCTAAATCTAAGTTTTTTCGCTCCACTTAAAAAACCATTCAAACTTTGCTTCAAAAATTTCACAGAAGGAACTCCACCACAAATAAAACTTATAGTTATAAGATTCTTTTTATATAAAGAGGGTATATAATTTAATAATCCTGCAACTTGACATGGGGTTCCAATAAATAATACTTTCTTTGTAGAGAGTTCTTCCTTGATTTTCTTAAAGGATTCACCTATATAGCTTTGCACATACTTAGAGCCCTGAAACGCATCCAAATTATTTATAGAATTAGCACACTGATGCTTCAAATTAAACTTGTTATCAAAAGCAGCTCCATATACAATACCATTATCTTCAATCATAGACTTTGATAAAGTTGTCGCAACACCACCCGAGGTCGAATTTACATATATGGAACTATTTCTTGATACAGCCGCATATACTATAATTTCCTTATGAAAATCTGAAAAACGAACAACTGGGCATACGTTCCTACACGCTCCACAACTAATACATATATCTTGATTTATTTGAGGATGCATAAACCCATAGTCATCTTCAATCATAGATATAGCATTAATAGTACATTTATTCAAACAGGCACAACATCCTGTGCAAAGATCTTCATCACATATTTTTTGCATTCTATGATAATGTAAGAGTAAAAAAGAAAACTATTTATATCGTATTAATCTCTCCTAAAAATATCTCGTGTATATACTTTCTCTTTTACTTCATCTAAACAAGCATCATACCGATTTGCTATAATCACATCACTTTGCTCCTTAAAATTCTCTAAATCATTAACCACACGGCTTCCGAAAAATGTACTTCCACTGTCTAAGGTCGGTTCGTAAATAATAACCTCTGCACCTTTTGCCTTAATCCTTTTCATAACCCCCTGAATACTACTTTGACGAAAATTGTCTGAATTACTTTTCATAGTTAAACGGTATACCCCTACTACACAATGCTTTTCTTCACCTACCTTAAAATCGCCACGGCTATAATAATCATAATAACCAGCCTGACGAAGTACACGGTCAGCTATAAAATCCTTGCGAGTACGATTACTTTCTACGATAGCCTGAATTAAATTTTCAGGCACATCTAAATAGTTGGCTAAAAGTTGTTTAGTATCTTTAGGCAAACAATAACCTCCATATCCAAAAGAGGGATTATTATAATGCACACCAATACGAGGATCTAGGCATACACCATTTATAATAGCAGTAGTATCAAGACCTTTTATTTCAGCATATGTATCGAGTTCATTAAAATAGCTCACACGCAAAGCCAAATAGGTATTAGCAAACAATTTTACAGCTTCAGCCTCGGTAAATCCCATTAACAATGTAGCAACATCCTCTTTATTGGATGCCTCTCGTAACAAAGTAGCAAAAGTTTGTGCAATCTCTACCAGATAAGAATTATCCATGTCTGTACCTACAATAATACGATTTGGATAAAGATTATCATAAAGAGCTTTGCTTTCTCTCAAAAATTCAGGAGAAAAAAGCAAGTTTAATTTAGGAAAACCTTTTGCCGCATATTTATCATAAAGCGAATGGCAATAGCCTACCGGAATAGTACTTTTAATAACCATCACGGCATCGGGATTCACCTGCAATACTAGATCAATAACCTCCTCCACATGACTTGTATCGAAGTAATTTTTCACTGAATCATAATTGGTAGGAGTGGCTATTATCACAAAGTCAGCATCTTTATAAGCACTCGAAGCATCTAATGTAGCTATTAAATTCAGTTTTTTCTCTGACAAATAGTTCTCTATAAATTCATCATGAATAGGAGATTTTCGATTATTTATCAATTCTACTTTTTCTGACAACACATCTACAGCTACTACTTGATGATATTGGCTTAACAAAACTGCCATGCTCAAACCTACATAACCAGTTCCTGCCACTGCTATTTTTATAACTTCTGCCATACAATTACCTCACAATAAGTAAAAAATTAACAAAAGGACCTTACCACCCATTGCATATCATGCTCCATCATTATATGCACTAATTCCTCAAAACTTGTCTTTATAGGATTCCAGCCCAATAATATTTTTGCCTTTGTAGGATCACCCAATAATTGCTCTACCTCACACGGACGGAAATACTTAGGATCAACTTCCACCAATACTTTACCGGTTTTTATGTCAATACCTTTTTCCTCAACACCTACTCCTTCCCAGCGAAGTTCCATACCCGCCTCGCGGAAAGCCAATGTGGCAAACTCACGAACTGTATGCATCTCGCCTGTGGCTATCACAAAGTCTTCAGGAGAATCGTGCTGAAGAATCATCCACATACACTCCACATAGTCACGAGCGTATCCCCAATCACGACGAGCATCCAAATTACCAAGATACAGTTTATCCTGCTGTCCATGTGCGATACGAGCAGCTGCAAGAGTTATTTTTCTCGTTACAAAAGTTTCACCACGACGTTCACTTTCATGATTAAATAGTATGCCATTCACAGCAAACATACCGTAGCTCTCGCGATAGTTTTTTGTTATCCAAAAGCCATACTGCTTTGCCACACCATAAGGACTACGGGGATAAAAAGGAGTAGTCTCTTTTTGGGGAACTTCTTGTACTTTACCATACAGTTCGGATGTGGAAGCCTGGTAGATTTTGGTTTTATGAGTTAATCCAAGAATCCGAACAGCTTCCAGCATACGGAGTGTACCTACCGCATCGGCTTCCGCCGTATATTCAGGAACATCAAATGACACTTTTACATGGCTTTGTGCTGCCAGATTGTATATTTCATCCGGCTGTATTTGTTGGATAATACGAATCAGTGAACTACTGTCCGTCATATCGCCATAATGGAGATTTATCAATCGGTCTTTCTTCATATCGCGCACCCATTCGTCCAAATAGAGGTGCTCAATGCGCCCTGTATTGAAAGATGACGAACGGCGGAGAATGCCGTGAACCTCATATCCTTTGTCTATCAAAAACTCGGCAAGGAATGAACCGTCCTGCCCTGTAATACCTGTAATTAATGCAACTTTCTTCATTTTTCACTTTTTATTATTTATTGTCTTTTCCATAACCATAGCCATAACCATAGCCATACTTCTTGCCATAGCCGTATTTTCCATACTTGCCATACTTGCCGTAGCCATAATAGTAGCCATTCTTGCGCTTATCCATGTTGATACCATTGATCAGTGTACACAGATTAGGCAGTTTTTCATCATGCTTCAGTTCGTTAATCAGTTCGTAATCGCTCTTATGCGTATAGTCGGCACGGCAGACATAAACACTTAAATCTGCCACACGAGCTATCAATCGGGTATCGGTAACCATACCAATAGGCGCCGTATCAAGAATGATATAATCGAAATGTTCTTTCAATATCTCAATAGCTTGATCGAGGGATTGGCGTGCCACCAGTTCTGTAGGATTAGGCGGTATCGCTCCACCCGGCAGGATATAAAGATTGGGAGAAATGGAAGATTGCTGGCAAAGTGACAGCAAATCCGTATCTTTGGGAGATGCCAAATATTGAGTAATTCCTCTTTCTTTATGAGATAGGGCAAACATGCGGTTTAGTCCCGGTTTACGGATATCCATACCGACAATAACTGTTTTACGGTCCATAAAAGCAAAACTGACAGCAAGATTTGCCGCATTGAAGCTTTTACCTTCTCCGGGAGTAGTAGAGGTGAAAAGAATTACCTTTTGGCCTTCTTGCAGCATATACTGAATATTGGTACGTACGCTACGGAACACTTCTTCCATCAGCCCGTTCTTATTCTCATTCACTACAATGGGCTGCCCTTCCGGATATTTGATTTGGGGCACATCGCCTACTATTGTGACATTGGTGATACGCTCCACATCCGCACGCCCCTCTATTTTGAATCGGAGCAGGCGAGAAAGATAGACACATCCTATGGGAAACGCCAAACCCAAAACCAGTGCCATCATATAAATCTTCCGGCCATTGGGAGCAACCGGTCCTTTAGCCCGCGGCTCCTCGACAACACGTCCGTTATTGGCTACGGCAGCTAAAGTAATAGCATTTTCTTCGCGCTTCTGCAAAAGCATCAGGTAAAGATTTGCCTTGATTTCCTGCTGACGAGTGATACTGATAAGTTCACGCTCCTGCTGCGGGGCATTGCTGATACGGGCCTGATACTTACGTGCTTCCAAATCCAGATTATTGCGGGTAATCTGCAGTCCTTTCTCTACACTTTCCACAGTAGTGAGCACAGTGTTACGGGTAGCGGAGATGGAAGTGTCCAGATTGATGAGCATCGGATTATTCTCATTGGAACTGCGCAACAAGCGTTTACGCTCAATGAGCATTTCATTGTATTGGGCTATCACATTAGTCAGTCCGGCATCTGTCAAACCGACATTGGCGGGGATTACTTCATACTTATTGTCCGGATTGTCAATATAGCTTCGCAAGAAATTTATCAGACGTAGCTGATTGGTGTTTTCGGCACGCTTCTGGTCGTACTCGGAACTTCCCTGCAGAGCAAGCTGTGCATCGGCACTCAGATTGGTGAGACCGGCACGCTGCTTATAATCCGCCAGTTCACTTTCCGTAGTGCCGAGTTCCGTATTGATGATATGGATACGCTCGTCAATGAACTGGGCGGTGCGGCTTGCCACCTGATTCTTATCATCGTTGGCATCACTATTATAGAGAGCTACCAACATATCAAGATAATCCATACCGCGACGGATACTACTGTCATAGAAAGTGAGGCGTACGATAGAAGTATACTCGCTTGTAGGTTCCGCACTTAAACGTTTCTTATATCCATCGGCTGCTACCGATGGGGGGATAATTGTAGCAGTCAGTGTACGAGGAGTAGATATATGAGCCACAACACTGTCCGAAGCAGCAGAGAAGTTCAACGTTCCTATAGGAGTAATGAATACGGCCGGCAGTTTATCGAATGACTTACCGATGCTTCGCTCTTCTTCTTCCACAGAATAAGTAAGCGTAGCTCCTACTTTACCATCGGGTGTACAATCCAGCTTTACCTGCAGAGCGGAAGGAAGTTTTTCCGCTTCATCGGGAGCCATCCATACCTGTACCGGCGAAGTCTTATAAAGAATATGGTCGTAACCAAAATTGCCATCTTCCTTATAGGTGATGTAGAGATTCAAGGCATCCACCACCTTTCGTGCCAATGTATATGATTGGAGTATTTCCAACTCATTATCAAAATTATTGGCCATGGAAAGCATACCCAAGTCTTGCATGGAAGCCAAGGATGAAGATGCGCTGTACTTCGTTTTATCTCCCTGCTTTATCAGAACCGTGGAACTGACACTATAAACCGGTGCTTGATAACGGAGATATACATAGGCTCCCGCTAAAGTAACTACAAGAAAAGCAAGGATAACAGGCCAATAAAGCAGATATTCAAAAATAATAGTTTTATAATCGACTTTTTTATCTTCGTCCTGAAGGAATTCATTAAATTGTTCTTCTTTCATCTTAATAGAATACTTATTTGACAATTACTACAATTAGAGAGGCAAGAGTAGTAGCCAAACTCAACAGGCTAATCCAAATAGATGAATTATTGCTGAATGTATTGGAACGTACTTTTGCTTTAGTGGGCTTTACATAAACCACATCATTTTGCTGAAGATAATAATAAGGAGAGAGAGAGATGTCGGCAGCAGTAAGGTCTAAGTGAATGACACGGCGTCTGCCCACAGAATCTTCACGCAGGAGTTGCACATCATCACGGACAGAAAAAAGAGTCATATCTCCCGCCTGTGCCAATGCTTGGAAGATAGTGACTTTTTCATCACTGATAGTATAAGTACCCGGTTTGCCTACTTCACCCAATACACTGATTTGATAGTTGGAAGTACGTACCGTAACGTTAGGGTCTTCATTGAGATAATGGCGAAGTTTCTGGCGCAACAAAGCCTCACATTCTCGATTGGTAAGTCCCACGACCTTAATCATGCCTAATATGGGAAAATCAATATAACCGTCGTTATCGACCAGATAAGCCAACAGTTTCGCATTTTCCATACCTTGATTTGTAGAAGCCTGGTCTTTCGTCTGCCCGAACTTCCGATAGAACGGTGCGGAAGCTTCGGGAGCGGAAGTACTGACCAAGATAGTCAGTTCATCCTTAGGCATAATGCGATACTCGTAAAGCATACCCTTTTGAGGCACCATCTCCAAGACTTCGTCGTCTCGAAGATACAATGACTTTTTATAAGACGTACAAGCTGAAAATAACAGCGGGAGCAACAGTAACAGAAGAATTCTTCTAATATTCATATACTTGTTTTGTTTAATGTTTCGTTTGATTCGGCCTACTTATCCCAAGAGTCGTTTTATAAAACTTTTGGGTTTGGGATGCTCTGCCGAACGGCAGGCTTCCCGATATATATCTTCATAGTTCAGTTTTTCGTGTATCATACGGTAGATAAGTCCCCAATCGGGCAGTCCGCCCACATTACGGTCGTCGATAAAGAGGTCGGCTTTCAGCTTACGGGAGAAGTTCTCATGGTTCTTGTTCTCTTCCGGATAGTTACTGTTGACGGCATAGAACTTCAGCCCCCGGTCGCTACAAAAACTGACAGCCTCTTCCAGCAATTTGCCCTCGCGAACGCTCCACAGAATAAGCCGGTGGCGCTCCTCGGAAAGGCGCTTCAACGTTTCGATGGCAAAAGGTATTTCGTTACCTATAGCCGGATAGCGATGCTCGACGATAGTTCCGTCAAAATCGACAGCAATAATCATATATTCCTATTTATCTTTAAAGATATTATAGCTCAGCAAGGCAGCCTCTTGTTCGGGCTTATTGTATAAAGTAAATGTCGGGATACTTCCTGCAATCTGTGCAAGCGTACCGCTGATAACGGCAAAGCTCAAACTATCCCGCCCGATAAGGGAAGTGGAACTCAGCAGCATACGGAAAGCTTCTATCCCGTCCATGCGAACCGCACGGTTTTCATCTGCCTGCTCCATACGGAAAATGGTTTCCAGTCTGACACCTTCATTGATATAGCAGGAAGTCTTTCCACTCCAGGGAGAGCCGAACAGCATTACTTCTCCCCCCGGCATCAGGCGCAGTATAGGTTGGTCGTCGTTCAACAAACGCGCGCCGGGTATATGTTTCAGCCATAACTGCGAGTGAGTACTTTTGCCAATGCCCGATGGTCCCACAAAAGCCACTCCCTTATCATCGATGGCTATACAAGACGCGTGTATCAATGCTCCCCCATGAAACGCTGCGCTATAAATAAAAGAAATCATGATAAAATCATTCAGGAGCGCATAATCCTCAGAAGTTTCCGGAAGCAAATCGGTTTGTACATTTCTCCACCGGCGGTCGGTACGCAACCAATAGGTATGAGGGCTCCCGTAAGGAGTTAACGCAATGTAGCAATAATCGGCGGTAAGCCATATATGTATTGTCCGTCCATCCGGATGGTTCACTACATCGGGAGCAGTTTCTTTAATGGGAAACTTGCAACCCAACTCCAACCGGCATATATGGGAACGGGAACATACGGGCATATCCGGCAGGAGAAACGGCTTCAGGTTCTGTAATCGGTCTGCGACTTCATTGCCACACGATACCTCCATCAGCCAATCTGCTATTTGTAATATCATATAAACTTAGTATATAAAAATCAACATCAAGATACTCCGTGAAGAGACTCTTTATATTCAGCCGGAGTCATTCCATACTTCTGCTGGAAAAGCCGGTAAAACGTACGTGAACTATTGAAACCGGAATCTATGGCAACAGCCTTGATAGGTATGTCCGGTTGGGTCTGTATCAGCTTCGAAGCATATTCCAAACGCAGGCTGTTGATATAGCCGTTGAGATTGGTATTGGCGTATTGCTGAAGTAACTGCGCCACTTTATTCTTATTGATGAGTCCGAGCCTGATAAACTTCTCCCTTGAGAATTCCGGGTCGAGAAATAATTGTTCTTCAATAATAGTGCGGTTTATCCGCTCAAAGAGTTTCTTGTCCTTTGCAGAATCCGTTACTTTAGTTTCACCATCAGCTTTCGGTTCTGCACTCTTATTCTCCGGTTCCGTCTCTTGGATAACAGGTAGAGGAGTATCCAAAGTTTCTTTTAGATTCGGTTTATCCGGTGAAGAACTCCGGAGTTGCTTCTTCAAGCGATCCATCTTACGTATGATACGAATATTGTATACCGCCAAATAAATAATAATAACCGCTTCTAACAAAGTAATGAATGTCATGGTTTCATTTCTTTAAAACAACAGTCATCAGCCAATGACTTCTATAAGATCAGGTTTCACTTCCGCAACGACAACAGCAAGAATACCTTGTATGAGTATGACAACACGTTTGCTCCTGCAGCCTCTTACCTTTACAAATACTCCCTCTACACCGTCAAACGGACCGCCCAACACACGCACCCGCGTACCTTTAGCCAAATTAATTTCTTCCGGAGTAAGATAGATTAAACGTTCATTATGCAGTCGGGATACAGAAATAAACTGCTGCATCTGTATATCCGGCACAATTATAGGAGAGTTTTTACCGGCATCCGGCATCGTGATGTATTGCAGAAACGGAACTGTTCTTTTGGTTTCCCTGATAATCCGCCGGGTGGTACGAACGAATATCAAATTGTGAACGGCGGGCACCAGTTCTTTCCTTTTCTTGTTATTCTTCTCAAATACTTTATAGCACATGGGAACAAAGTTTTCTATAGCCTGTTTATCCAACAGCCGCTTTGCCTCCAGCTCCTTGCAAAAAGGAGCGCGCATAGCAAACCATACTATATTTTCTTCATCATTATTCATGTAAAGTATTTATCAAAACAAGAAAAGCGAATATACTCTTGGCTCCTCAATATCAAACTAATATTCTATATATCAATTGATTATGAGATAAGTTTATTCAATACATCCGTTATACCATTTCTATACAAGAAATAGCACATGTCAATAAATTACTAATAATCAACCTTATACAAAACGTGTGGATGCATTTTGTACTATTAATAAATGATAATTCCGCATGCTTTGTACACCGAAGTCACAGAATAAGACATCGATTGGCTAAGCAGTTATAACCCTCTTCCCGAAAATCACAAAACAGGAGCGTTTTACTTAACGCTTTCAGCTCGCCTCTGCCAGCTAAATCTCTATTAATCAATAATAAGCAGTCCTATAAATTTTGTCCAAAAATCACTTACAACAAATTATCAAGCAATCTTGTTTGTTAATGTATCAAAAAATACCTTTCAATTACTCTCATCTTTATCAGAAAAGGTTTACTTTTGCCGATAAATCCGTAACGTCTCTTGTATAGAAACGATATAGATTTATACATTATATCGAACAATACAATGTATGGCCGCAAGCCTATACCAAAGCTGATAATATGCTTTGATTAGCCTGATCGATAACGGAACTTTCCAAACTGGCTAAATAGATTTGTGTTGTTTTCTCCGTAGTATGTCCCATTCCTGCACTAATAACCGAAATCGGCACATTATGATTGCGTGCCGCCGTAGCCCATGAATGGCGCGCGGTGTAGGAAGACAGCGATATATCGAGGTCAAGAATCTTGGAAATCCTCTTCAACAGCTTATTGTAATACCCCAGCGCCGTCTGATACTGGGAAAAAGCTATCACCGGATCTTCCGAGGAAATGATGGGAAGAAGGTATTGCGAACGCTTCGTTTGTCCGGCATACCGGCTGATAATTTTCTGGATAAGAGGCTCGACACGGATGACAAGTTGCTGCCCGGTCTTTTTACGGGTATAGCAGATATAGCCGTTGTGTATATTCTTTTTACACAGGAACGCCATATCGACAAAAGCCATTCCCCGTGTACAATAACTGAAAAGAAACAGGTCGCGGGCCAAGGCCAATGGAGATAATGCCGGTAAACTCAACTTACACAAATCCAGTATGTGCTGTTCGTCTATCGCCCGTTTACGGGTTTTATCCACTCCCGTATATACATTTTGAAAAGGGAAAGTTTGCTTGACCAGCCGCTTTGTAACCGCCTTATTATATACGGAACGCAAAACCCTCATATAAAATGAAGAGCTGTTACGTAAAACGCCTCTCGACCGGAGCCAGCTTTCATACCGGATAACCAGCGGCTCATCGAGCAGCCTAAAAGGAATATCCCTGCCTTCCAGAAACAGGGAAAAGCTACTGAGGGTGCGACGGTAATTCCTTGCCGTACCCAATTTATTGCTCGATTCGAGCAGTGTAATCTGTTCTTTAAAAAACGAAAGAACATTCGTACTTTTTATTCTTGCCATACTTCTACTTAATTTGTTAGTTACATAAATGTAACAAATCTCTCGAATATCGGCAAGATGAGTGAAAGTACTAATGTTGCATGGCCGTGGTTTCCGAACTCTGCTGCAAGCGCTTATGTTCTTCCAGCAGCTGCATGTTTTGTTTGGCTTTGGAAAGGAAATCTTTTACAAAAGCGTTTTCCTTAAAAATCAGGGGAGCGGTTCTCATTATATCTTCAATCTGGGGTGTCATTATAGGATACGGCAGTGTGCTGCACATCATCATAAACACTCCCGGACCAAGCACATTCTCATAATTTTCAATGATGAAGTCTTTCACATAATCATTCATCTCTTTGGCTAATGTTTCTTCCTCCTTAGCCAATTGTTCGTGTACATCTTCCAAGTTGGCGCCATCCAACACCATACGCGCTTCTTTTCGCTCCAGTTCTCCCATTTCAACTTCCATTGCATTACGCTTCTCTATAAACTCATACAACGCGTTGTTCAACAAGGTTCCCTTAGCCGACAGCTGTGAATTGGAAATGATTATCTCAATCCTGCCATCTTCCAGAATCAAAGGCATAATACCCTCGTCATCCATATACAGCGTCACCATCATTACCGAATCTACGGGGCCTTTCATCGAAAATAGTCCATGAACCACCTCGGACGAGTCAATTGTTACCCACTGCCCGTTTTGCAGTGTTTTAAGAAATAACATTTTACCATCGAGACTGGTTACCGAAGAATTTCCTTCAATCTTATATTTGCGACTACAAGAAGAGAAAGACACAAGTAACAACAAAAAAGGCAAGATATAGTTTACATTCATTCTAATCATGCAGGAAACGATTTATGAATTACACGCGGCAAAGGTATTAATATTCCTTATAAACCGGATAGAAAGAAAGGAATTTTCATTTGGTTTACGTATTTTTGCACAATCATAAATCATAAAACCGGAGAAATATACATGTCAACCTATGCTCCTTTCGCCAAACCTCTTTATGTAATGCTCAAACCCGTAGGGGCTGTATGCAACCTGGCATGCGATTATTGCTATTATCTGGAGAAGTCCAAACTGTATGTAAACAATCCCAAACATGTGATGAGCGATGAACTGCTGGAAAAGTTCATTGAAGAATATATCAATTCGCAAACGATGCCGCAAGTATTATTCACCTGGCATGGCGGAGAAACCCTGATGCGCCCGTTGGCCTTCTACAAAAAGGCTATGGAACTGCAAAAAAAGTACGCCAACGGCCGGACGATTGATAACTGCATACAGACAAACGGTACGTTGCTTACCGACGAATGGTGCGAGTTCTTCAAAGAGAACAATTGGCTGGTAGGCGTGTCCATCGACGGTCCGCAGGAGTTTCACGACGAGTACCGCAAAAACAGGCTTGGAAAGCCTTCTTTCGTCAAAGTGATGCAAGGTATCAACCTGCTGAAAAAACATGGGGTGGAATGGAACGCGATGGCGGTAGTGAACGACTTCAACGCCGACTATCCCCTTGAGTTCTATAATTTCTTTAAAGAGATAGGTTCCCGCTATATCCAGTTCGCTCCTATCGTAGAACGGATTACACCGCATCAAGACGGACGTCATCTGGCTTCACTGGCCGACAAGGAGAAGGCTGCCGAACTGGCTGATTTCTCCGTCAGTCCGGAACAATGGGGAAACTTCCTCTGCGCCCTGTTCGATGAATGGGTGAAACAAGATGTGGGGACTTATTATATCCAGCTCTTCGACTCCACCCTTGCCAACTGGGTGGGTGAGCAACCGGGCGTATGCTCTATGGCAAAGACCTGCGGGCATGCCGGCGTAATGGAGTTCAACGGTGATGTATATGCCTGCGACCACTTTGTATTTCCGGAATATAAATTAGGAAACATCTATCAGAAAACACTGGTTGAAATGATGTACAGCGAGCAACAGCAGGCTTTCGGACTGATGAAACAAAAATCACTCCCTACCCGGTGCCGGGAGTGCGAATGGCTGTTCGCCTGCAACGGCGAATGTCCTAAAAACCGCTTTGCACATACCGCAAACGGTGAGCCCGGACTGAACTACCTTTGTGCCGGTTACCGGAAATTCTTCAAGCATGTGGCTCCTTACATGGACTTTATGAAACAGGAATTGCTGAATCAGCGTCCGCCTGCCAATATCATGGACGCCATCCGGGAAGGAAAATTCAAATAACATCATAGTAAATTAATTAATAACAATAACAAGGATGAAATTAACGAAGTATTTGATTGCGGCTATTGCCGTGCTGACAGTCTGCTCCGTACGCGCAGACGAAGGAATGTGGTTACTGCAACTCATGAAGCAGCAGAACTCCACCGACATGATGAAGAAACAGGGATTAAAACTCGAAGCCGATGATTTATATAACCCGAACGGTGTATCACTGAAAGATGCCGTCGGTATCTTTGGCGGCGGTTGTACCGGTGAAATCATCTCACCGGAAGGATTAATCCTTACCAATCACCACTGCGGTTACGGAGCAATCCAGCAACACAGCTCGGTAGAACACGATTACCTGACAGACGGTTTCTGGGCTAAAAGCCGCAGTGAAGAGCTGCCTACTCCGGGATTAAAATTCCGTTTCGTACATCGTATCGTAGACATCACCGACCTCGTAAACGAGAAAATCAAAGCCGGAGAAGTGACGGAAGTCAATGCGCTGACAGCTCCGTTTCTCAACAAACTCGCCAAAGAAGAACTGGAAAAGAGCGATTTGAACGGCAAACCGGGTATCGAGGTAAAAGCACTGCCCTTCTATGCAGGAAATAAATTCTACCTGTTCTATTATAAGGTATATAGCGATGTACGGATGGTAGCCGCTCCCCCCTCCTCAGTAGGAAAGTTCGGCGGTGAAACAGACAACTGGATGTGGCCTCGCCATACGGGCGATTTCTCCATGTTCCGCATCTATGCCGACAAGAACGGAGAACCTGCCGAATATTCCAAGGACAACGTACCTTTGCAAACTCCTAAATATCTGCCGATTTCCATCAAAGGCCTGCAAGAGAACGACTATGCCATGATTATGGGCTTCCCCGGCAGAACCAGCCGTTACCTCACCCAATCGGAAGTGAAAGAACGTATGGAAGCAGACAATCAAGCCATGATTGACATGCGTGGCGTCCGCCTCGATGTGTTGCGCAAATATATGGATGCCAGCGATAAAACCCGTATCCAGTATGCCAATAAGTTTGCCGGAAGCAGCAACTACTGGAAGAACTCCATCGGCATGAACAAGGCAATCATCGACAACGACGTATTGGGTACCAAAGCGGAACAGGAAAAGAAATTCGCCGAATTTGCCAAAGGCAAACCTGAATACGAAGGCGTGGTAGACAAGATGGACGGTATCATCGCCAAAAGAATGCCCGTTACCCGCCAGCTCAATTACCTGTACGAGGCATTGAGCGGCGCCATTGAATTTGGCAGCCCGTACATGATTATGGACAAGATTAAAACCGCGCTGGAAGAGAAAAACGATTCACTGCTCACCGCAAGCACGGCGCAACTGGAAGAAGTATTCAACGACATCCACAACAAAGACTACGACCATGAAGTAGACCGCGCCGTAGCCAAAGCCATTTTGCCGGCTCTCGCCCAAAAGCTGAAACCGGAAGAGCTTCCCGCTTTCTATCTGACCGTTCAGAACAAATACAAAGGCGACTACAACGCTTTTATAGATGATATATACGACAACTCCATCCTCTCCAACCGTGCCAACTTTGACAAGTTCATGAAAAAGCCAACCATAAAGACTATCGAGAAAGACCCCGCCACAGCTTATTCCCGTTCAAAAGTAGAAAAGTTAAGAGCTGTCGCCATGGAAGAAAAAGCGTTGAGTGAAGGTCTTGACCTGCTGCACAAAGCATATATCCGCGGTTTAGGTGAAATGAAGCTGCCCGTACCGTCTTATCCGGACGCTAACTTCACCATCCGTCTGACTTACGGTAACGTGAAATCATACAGCCCGCGTGATGCAGTGCACTACAATTACTACACCACCACAGACGGTATTCTTGAAAAAGAGAATCCCGAAGACCGTGAGTTCGTAGTACCTGCCAAGCTGAAAGAGCTTATCCTTAATAAAGATTTCGGACGGTATGCCATGGCGGACGGCACAATGCCCGTTTGCTTCCTGACGACCAACGATATTACCGGCGGTAACTCCGGCAGCCCGGTCATCAATGGTGAAGGCCAACTTATAGGCTGCGCGTTCGACGGCAACTGGGAATCCCTGAGCGGTGACATCAATTTCGATAACAACCTGCAACGTTGCATCGCACTGGATATCCGCTACGTACTCTTTATTCTGGAAAAACTGGGAGACTGCGGACACCTGATAAAAGAAATGAACATAGTCGAGTAACCGTTATTTTCCCGGCTACACACAATACGACTGAGGTACCCTAAGTATACGACTGAGATACCCTCAGTCGTATACTTAGGGTACCTCAGTCGTACACAGAGACTCCCCCCTCTCATAATACCTTCTAACGCACATTTATTATGAAACATTTAAGACTATCAATACTATCATTATTCCTTACATCGGGAGTTCTTTCCACCTATGCCGATGAAGGGATGTGGATGCTGACCGACCTCAAACAACAAAATGAAGTCGCCATGACGGAGCTCGGTCTGCTGATTCCTGCCGAGCAGATATACAATCCCGGCGGTATAGCCCTGAAAGATGCGGTAGTACACTTCGGTGGCGGCTGCACAGGCGAGGTTATCTCGGCAGAAGGACTGGTACTGACCAATCATCACTGCGGTTACGGAGCTATCCAGCAACACAGCAGTGTGGAGCACGACTATCTGACCGATGGTTTTTGGGCAATGTCACGCAACGAAGAACTTCCCTGTAAAGGACTTACCGTTACCTACATCGATGAGATAATGGACGTAACGGATTACGTCAACGACCAATTGCAGATAGATTCCGATCCGAACGGCACGAATTATCTGTCGCCCAAATACCTCACCATGATAGCCGACCGCTTTCTTTCCGAACAAGGCATCACACTGACATCCGGCCGTAAAGCGGAACTGAAAGCGTTCTATGGCGGAAATAAATACTACCTGTTTCTCAAGACTACTTACAGTGACATCCGTATGGTGGGCGCTCCCCCTTCTTCCATCGGCAAATTCGGCGCCGATACGGACAATTGGATGTGGCCCCGCCACACAGGAGATTTCTCTTTGTTCCGCATCTACGCCGACAAAGACGGACAACCGGCAGCTTACAACCCGGACAATGTGCCCCTGCGGGTAAAAAAGCACCTTACTATCAGCCTTGCCGGCTATCGTGAAGGCGACTTTACATTCGTCATGGGATTCCCCGGACGCAACTGGCGCTACATGATTTCCGATGAAGTGGAAGAACGTATGCAGACCACCAACTTTATGCGCCACCACGTGCGCGATGTCCGTCAGAAAGCCCTTATGGAACAAATGCTGAAGGATGATGCCGTACGCATTCACTACGCAAGCAAGTATGCCTCATCCGCCAATTACTGGAAGAATGCCATCGGCATGAACGAAGGACTTGTACGCCTGAAAGTACTGGATACGAAACGCGCGCAACAGGAACAACTCCTCGCACGCGGTCGCGCCTTAAACGACAGTTCCTATCAGAAAGCTTTCGACCAAATACGCAGTATCGTGAAGCATCGCCGTAATGCTCTCTATCACCAGCAAGCCATTCAGGAAGCATTGATTACAGGTCTTGACTTTATGAAGATTCCGAATACCACCGCATTGGTCACAGCCTTACAGAGCAAGGACAAAGCCAGGATAAAAGCCGCTTCCGACAGCCTGCAAATTGCAGCCGATAAATATTTCGCATCCGTCCCCTTCCCCGAAGTAGAGCGGATTGTAGGAAAGAAGATGTTGCAAACCTACATGAAATATATTCCCGCCGAACAACGCATAGGTATCTTCAAGGTTATCGACAAGCGTTTCAAGGGTGATAGTGATGCCTTTATCGATGCCTGCTTCAAATATTCCATCTTCGGCAGCAAGGAAAACTTTGCCAAGTTTATCCGTAAACCTAGTTTGTATAAGCTCGGTAACGACTGGATGACATTGTTCAAGTACTCCGTTACCGACGGTCTGCTACAAACCACCATCGCTATGATGGATGCCAACCGTAACTATAACGCCGCCCATAAAGTATGGGTCAAAGGAATGATGGATATGAAACAGGAAGCCGGCACCCCCACCTACCCGGATGCCAACTCCACCCTGCGCCTGACCTACGGACGCGTATTGCCTTATAAGCCCGCCGACGGTGTGGAGTACGGCTGTTACACTACTCTGAAAGGAGCGATGGAAAAGGAAGATCCCAACAATTGGGAGTTTGTAGTTCCGGCTAAATTAAAACAATTATATCAGGCCAAGGACTTCGGACGATATGCGATGCCCGATGGAGAAATGCCCGTCTGCTTCATCGTAAATACGGACAATACGGGTGGTAATTCCGGCAGTCCGGTGTTCAATGCCAAGGGTGAATTGATAGGTACGGCTTTTGACCGCAACTATGAAGGGCTGACAGGTGACATCGCTTTCCGTCCCTCTTCACAGCGTGCAGCTTGTGTAGACATTCGTTATACTTTGTTCATCATAGACAAATATGCCGGCGCTTCGCACATTATCAAAGAGCTGACGATTAGTGATTAGTACATAGCAATGAGTAATTAGTTATTACTAATTTACAATCGAGCGTGAACAAATCTCCCGTTTATCTGTTATATACTCATAAACTATTATAAAAACAAAGATTATGGAAAAGTTTGAAGAATTAATACAATCAGAAAAACCTGTCTTGGTGGATTTCTTTGCTACCTGGTGCGGACCTTGTAAAGCCATGCATCCTGTATTGGAAGCATTGAAAAGTGAGATTGGCGACAGAGCGCGTATCGCAAAAATCGATGTAGACCAACATGAAGCATTAGCTGCAAGCTATCGTATACAGATGGTTCCGACTTTCATCCTGTTCAGAAAAGGTGAAGCCGTATGGCGTCATTCGGGTGTAATCAGCGGTAAGGAGCTTAAAGCCATTATCGAACAAAACTCATAATTAAGAAAATGAAGAAAATTATAGCTATGACCGCTCTCATCTTTTCAAGCATACTGACTTATGCCTGTACCGATGGAGCCAAACAAAAACAAGCGGAAACGCAAGAAACTACTCAAGACGGCAGCGTAATCGTAATGAACAAAGATATGTTTATCAAGGACGTATTCGATTACGAGAAATCCAAAGAGTGGAAATATAAGGGTGACAAACCTGCCATCATCGACTTGTACGCCGACTGGTGCGGACCCTGCCGAATGACGGCTCCTATCATGAAGGAACTGGCGAAAGAATATGCCGGGAAAATCGTGATATATAAAGTCAATGTGGATAAGGAGAAAGAACTGGCCGCTTTGTTCAATGCCACCAGTATTCCTTTATTTGTCTTTATTCCGATGCAGGGCGAACCTCAGTTGTTCCGCGGAGCTGCCGATAAGGCAACTTACAAGAAAGCGATCGATGAGTTTTTATTGAAGAAATAATTAGCACCAACAAGAAGTTAACTGTATTATAAGCAATAAATTAATATAATTGCTTCCTATAAGTTAACATTATCAAAAGAGCAAGTTAACATTATCGCAATAATAATGTTAACTTGCTCTTTTGATAAAGATACTATAAGATTATCGGCATCTCCTGCCATGCGCCGTCATACATTTCCATTACGGTGTTATAACCGGCTTTCTTCAATGCCTGTAATGCTTCCGGACGGCCGCTATTAATCCGTTCCGGATAGTGAGAGTCACTATTTACTTGGACACGGATCCCCAAACTGTACAATAACGGGAAATAGCGTTCGTTGGGATAGAAAGTACCCAGTTCATGATAAGACTTGGTATTGATTTCCACCTGATAACCACGCGCGGCAATGTCCTCAAAATACTCTTTTACAATCATATCATACCAAGGCTCATCCAGCAAACCGGGGCGATAACAAGACGCGTTATAATGCATCTTATCCGCATGCCCTACTATATCGAAACCTCCTAACTCCAACATACGCCTCAACCGTCCGTAGTACAAACGCACTACATGTTCCAAGTCACCACCAAACTGTTCATCCACTATTTGTTTGAAAATATCAGCCGGAACATCCACATCTACAACCTCCGATTTCTCATTGTACAACATATGTACGGAACCGATACGATAATCCAATGGCAACTCCCGGAAGCGGAGAATAGACGGATTACTCTCTTCATTCAGGTAATCTATTTCCAAACCGAGATACAGTTCTATCCTCCGAGCATATTTCTGTTTCATCCGATGAAATTCTGCCAGATAGTCGTTCATACGGTCCCACTCCATGGTCCATGCCGTAGAAAAAGGCAGTGGGGCATGGGATGAAAAGCCATACGAAGTAAATCCCTCGCTCAAGGCAAACCGTACAAAGTCTTCCATACCGGCACGTCCGTCACAATACAGACTGTGACTATGATAATTCGTCAGATTTTTACTCCTGCTCATCTTCTTATTCTTTAATTAAATTATTAAATAGGTATTGAAAGTTAGATTGTATCGGTAAAGCTGAGTTTATACCAGTAATAATCAGTTTATATCAGTAACGATGAAATAGCGTAACCTAAGGCTGAAAGTTTTTTTATCTTTAAGCCTGAAAGGCTCTTATCTTATAGCCCGGGGTAACACCCCGGGAATAAATGTTCCCGGCATTCTGCGCCCTGTAAGGGCAAAATATTTGCAGATTCATCTTTTGCCCTTACAGGGCGCAATGTTATTCATATTCGCATTCCCGGGGTGTTACCCCGGGCTATAAGATAAAAAGGCTTTCAGCCTTAGGTTACACTATTTCATCGTTACTGATATAAACTGATTGTTACTGATATAAACTAAATTTCAATATTTACTTATGCATGTTTACTGATACATATTTATTATACATGTTTACTTATTACACGTTTACTTATACATACTTACTTATTCCCTAACTTCAGTTAGACTCTATTTCGCTTAATTCCAGCCAGCGCATTGTCTTTTCATCAATCAAATCCGCCAATTCCGGCAAGCGTTTCGACTTCTCCGTCAATTCATCTACGGACAGCGCGCCGCTACACAGAGCTTCTTCAATGGATTGCTTCTCTGCTTCCAATGCCGCTATATCTTGTTCGAGTTGTTCAAATTCGCGCTTCTCCTTGAAAGACATACGGCGTTTTTCATTCAAACGCACTTTCGCCGTCTTCTCTTCTTGAGCTTTTGCCGCTTCTTTTTCCTTCTCTCGCTCCTGAGCGGCTTTCGCATCCTTCCAGTCGCGATACTGGGTGTAATTGCCGGGGAAATCGCGAATGTCTCCCTGACCGTTGAATACCAATAAATGGTCTACTACCTTATCCATAAAGTAGCGGTCGTGGCTCACCACAATGACGCATCCCTTGAAATTCCGCAAATATTCTTCCAATACATTCAATGTAACGATGTCAAGGTCATTGGTGGGCTCATCCAACACCAGGAAGTTAGGATTACGCATCAATACCGTACACAGATAAAGACGGCGACGTTCGCCACCGCTCAACTTATAGACATAGCTGTGCTGCGTTTCGGGTGTAAAGAGAAAATGTTGTAAGAATTGTGATGCCGTCAGACGCTTGCCGTTACCCAACTCTATCACTTCCGCAATGTCCTGCACTACATCTATGACTTTCATCTGTTCGTCAAACTGCAACCCGTCTTGAGAATAATAACCAAAACGAACGGTTTCGCCGATGTCCAACACACCGCTATCCGCTTGTTCATGTCCCATCAGTATCTTGATGAAAGTAGATTTTCCCGTACCGTTGTTTCCCACAATACCCATCTTCTCATAACGGGCAAAGATATAAGAGAAATCATCCAGTATCTTCAAATCACCGAATGACTTATAAAGATGGTCTGCCTCAAATATTTTACTGCCGATATAAGATGCTTTTACATCCAGCTTTACATTATCATTGTTGAAGCGTTGCTTGGCTACCTTCTCCAACTCATAAAAAGCGTCTTCCCGATAGCGCGCCTTATGGCCTCTGGCTTGCGGCATACGTCGCATCCATTCGAGTTCCGTACGATACAGATTATTGGCGCGTTCTATCTCTACGGTTTTGGCTTCGATACGCTCTTCACGCTTTTCCAGGTAATAACTATAATTGCCCTTGTACTGATATATCCGACGGTTGTCTATTTCAATAATCTCCGAACAGACACGGTCGAGAAAGTACCGGTCGTGTGTCACCATCAACAGGGTAAGGTTGGTACGACGCAGATAGTCTTCCAGCCATTCGGTCATGTCAAGATCCAAGTGATTGGTGGGTTCATCCAATATCAAAAGATCGGGTTCGGTGATAAGTGTATTGGCAAGCGCTACGCGTTTCAATTGTCCGCCGGAAAGTGATTTCACCTGTTGATTGAAATCACGGATTTTGAGTTGGGAAAGGATCTGTTTGGCTTTTTGTTCATATTCCCAGGCTTTCTCATGATCCATACGCGCCAGAATCCCGTCCAAACCGGGATGTCCATCCGTCTCCATGCAACGTTCATATTCCTTAATCAATTCCACGGTACTGTTGCCATGATGAAAACAAGCTTCCAATACGGTCAGTTCTTCCGGATATTGAGGGTCTTGTTCCAGATAACCAACTCTTATATCGCGTCTGAAAGAGATTGTACCGCTGTCATAACCTTCTTTTCCGGAAAGGATATTAAGCAATGTAGACTTGCCGCTTCCATTCTTGGCAATAAGCCCTACACGCTGCCCTTCGGATAGACCAAAAGATATATTCTCGAATAGTACCAAGTCGCCAAATGATTTGGTTAAATTTTCTACTTGGAGAATTGAATTTACTGCTGCCAAAACTTATTAAATTAAGAATTGAGAATTAAAAATTGAGAATTGCCATACGGGACGGCAAGGGGTATCAAAATAAGGGCTGTTATGAAAGCTGGTTCTTATAAACCTCTGCAAGATTGCAGGTTTCTCCGGCTTTCACTTTGCTCCATACTAATTTCATCGGATCTATCATAGTATTGCTTGCGATATTCATTAGAACAGGCGCTTCGCGATTACCGTCAATCAGTGTGTACCATTCCAAGCCGTCTACTTCATTGGCTAAAATAACGCAAAGTGTAATGCCGAGTGCAAGCCATGCCTCTTTCTTTTTGGCGCTGATACTGCCATTATCCATTATCTGCTGCATATTGGTTATATCTTCTTCCTGTCCTTGAAAGTCTTTCTTCAGCAGTTCCTTCACTGTGGTACTTACCCACTCGTATGCCTCATTTATCTGATAAATTTCAGAAAGGCGTACCGGGATTATTTCTGCCGGATATTTCTGATTGGCTCTGCGGACTTCCAATGAAGCTATGATATCTTCGGCCTCCACCACTGATTCGCCTTTGCGCACTGTAAATGAACATTCAAAAGCGACATCGTCTATTCCTGCAATCCAAAGATGGGAAGTATAATATGTACCCTCTTCTTCGAACATTTCCTTACTGTACGCACAGTTTAAATGCCCTACCATTACAGATACAGCCGAAGTATTCTCTTTTAATTCCTGCTTAACGGCTTCTTGACCATACGTTGTATCGCCCTTATAAGCAGATATACGGAAATTACCCGTCCACTCATTAGGATTATAAAACAGGAAAGAACCTTCCCCGTCTTCAAATTCGTTCCAGTCTGCCGGATAAACCATAGAGAACCATGCTCCCGGAGAAATAAATTTCTTACCTTGTTTCATATTTCATTGACTAAATGAGTTCTTTCTTGCAAAAGTAACATTACCGCTGTTGATATGCAAACAATCCAAACAAAAAACAGCCGATTCTCACGAACCGACTGTTCCAATCATCATCTATGAATGAAGACTGTTTAGGTCTCCAATATTTTAATATATCTTATAAATCTATTTTCGAGTGCAAAGATAATCAATGAAATAATATGCACATCAAGATTTTAAGATATTTAATTTAACATTCTATAAACTAACGAATTTATCGCTTACTTAATGTAACCATAATATTCATTATCTGTTGCGCAATCCCACCAAACCGGACACGACCAAATCGGGTCTGTCATAGCTTGCTTGTTGGATGCTTTCAACTGAGTTAAGTTATAGTTACTTTCGTGAGTACTCTGGCTGAAGCGACGGAACCAATAAGTAGGATCATCCTTAGAAGTACCTATAATCTTACTAACAGCGGAAAAATCATTTGGACGGTCATAATCTACATAGTCATAATCCAAACGGCGCATATCATTCCAGTTTTCAATATTGATACCCAATGCTATAATTTTTTGACGCATGATTTCGAATAAAGTCAGATTGGCTGCATTTTGGCATACGGCATTACTTACCATATAAGAACTTTTGGCATTATCAGCCATGGGTTTCTGATCCTCGTTCTGCGTACCTTCAGCCTCCCATGATTTCAGTTTTTCCTGCATACGGTCAAAGTTTGCCTCTATACCTTTCTTATAAGCACTCAACGCTCCATCAGTATCTCCTTTACGGAAAAGAACTTCCGCTTTAATAAAGCACATTTCCGAATAAGTAAGGATATCCGTATCCGAATTAGGACGTGCATAGAATGTACCCGTACCACCTACATAATCATACTTCGCATCTGTATAGTAATACATATCCGTAGTATTCCGCCCGCTATTGGCCATGCCATTGGAACGTAAGTTCACATAAATAGTATCACCCGCACGTTTATAGTCTGTAGTATTACAGTAAGCAGAGCCTTTCTGATATAGAATAGTCACTTTATCCCCATCAACCGTAGTTTGATGTATGGCTTGGGCATTGGTAATAAATTCCGTCTTTACTGTATTATCCGCCTTGGACAAATCATAAGTTATCACAAAACCTCCTTTATCCTTATTATAGCCGGTTTCTCCACCCGTTACAAATAAAGCGGCTACCGGTCCACCTTCTGCACGAGTAGTGGAATGTATTACATCTACTCCGGCATCACGTGCCCATTCCTTGGAAATTATTTTGCCATCAGCATTCAATTTTACATTTTTCATCATAGCTGGAACCAGCTTTGTCAAACGGGGATCTTCCGTTCCCGAACCACCTGTAAATTCATTGGTCAGCAGATTAACATACCAACGTGTCAGGCGTTGCGTTCCTCCATATCCGGTACAGTCCCAAACAACGGAAGCCTGATAAGGATCGCTTACTGTGAAATTGACTTCATCTCCCTCTACGTTATAATGTTTCATAATAGTATTATCATCATTCGATTGAGGCGCGGAATTCAATGCTGTCAAAATAGCCTCCGGATCATACAAATCCGCCTTCTTTGACAATTTCAATAAATAGCGGGCTTTCAAACCATAACATAATTTCAACCATTTGGAAACTTCTCCCCCATTCCACAAATCACCGGCGCTCAGTGCCGGAGCAATGGGATTCTGTTGTTTGCCAAAGTTCTCAATAGCTTTATCCAAATAGCCCATGCAAAGTTCATACATGGCCTTACCATCGTCATAAGCCGGGTCTGTCTTACCGATGAATGCCTCTTGAACAGGTAATTCGCCATGTAAATCGAGCATCATCATGAATCCCATTGCCTTAATGCAATATGCCGCACCTTCATAATGATAAGCTCCCTCTGCTTCCGCCTTATCAATCAAAGCCTCAATATTCACACCCGCACCCAGATAGAAATTCTGGTAGATGGTAGTACATGAGCTTTGGGCCGGATTCCATGATGACAGCAGACTGTTGGCAGCCGTACCACCCGTCTGTGTCATAATACCGGCAATCGTATTGGTACGCATGCTGGCCGTACCCCACGCATAAGCGTAATAGTTCTGTATCCACGGCAAACGAAGCTGCGGTGATACGGTTTCGGACACCGGATTATCCGGATCTGTATTCACATCCAAGTAGTCCTCACAAGAAGACATTCCGAACACAAGCGCCAAGCCAAGTGCAATATGTATTAGTTTCTTCATACTCTTATCTTTTTAAATCCGTTATTAGAATGTAAGATTAATGCCAAACGACATGCCGGCTGTAGCCGGAACACCGCAATAGTCAATACCTGCAGAGCCGGAACCACCTGTACCGGAACCGGAAACGCATGTTTCGGGGTCCATACCTTTATAGTTTGTCCAGACAAACAGGTTGGTTCCTGTAATCGTGGCAGTCAGTCCCTTGATTATATTTTGTTTCTTCAACAGATCCTTGAAATCGTAGGACAAAGAAATAGAACGCAAACGCAACCAATTGGTATCGGTAATAAAGTTGTAAGCATTCTTTGCGTAGTTCTTATAATATTCCTGAATCATATACTTACCGGAACGGGTAGAATTACCAACCTGATAAGTTTCATTGGCATTATAAGTAATAGTTTTGGTTTCATAAGCAGGTTTCGCCGTAGTACCTGTATTGACAACGCCTGTAAACGATACGGACTCTCTGTTTATTGTCTTCGTACTCAGTCCTTTCGTTACGAGGTAGTATTCGGTACCGTTATAGATATCGCCACCCAAACGTATATCGAACAAGAAGGAAAGATTGAAATTCTTATAACTGAAACTGTTGTTAAAACCACCTATCAGCTTCGGCTCACGGTTACCCACAATATTGGTTTCAACTTGCGTATCTTTATATAAGCCGGTAGAGGCATCGATTACATTATACATCTTACCATCAGGTCCTTGAGCCGTTTCGTACTTATTACCCGTCAATCCTAAGAAATAACCGCCATTCGGTATTGAACCGGCTTTAGCCGCACCAATCTGCGCATCTGTCACATAGAAAATATCTACGCCGTCGATAAAGTCACCCAAACGTCCGCGATTACCGGAAAGATTTAATGTTGTTTCCCATTGGAAATCTCTTGTTACAATAGGCTTACCCGTAATCGAGAGTTCCATACCCTTGTTCTCTACCGATCCGCCATTCAGTGTAAGGAAGATATATCCGGTAGACTGTGCTAAACGCGGTGCACAGATTTGGTCTTTCGTCTTGCTTTGATAGTAGGTATAATCAAATCCTAAACGTCCGTTAAAGAAACGCATTTCCAAACCTAATTCATAAGAATCCTGTATCTCGGGCTTCAAACCGACACTACCGCCTGTCCAACTATTACCCATACCGTACTTGCCGCCATTCAGTGTAGCCACAGGCCACATATAATAACCTAAAGAATACGCATCAGCGTCCTTACCGACCCGTGCCCAGGATGCGCGAATCTTACCGAATGAAAGTACATTATTCTTCGGCAACAATTCGGTAAATACGAATGAGCCGCTTACAGACGGATAAAAATAAGAACGATTATTTACCGGCAATGTAGAAGACCAATCATTACGTCCGGTCACCGTCAAATAAACAAGGTTCTTGTAAGAGGCACGGAATTCTCCATAAAGACCTACCATACGTTTACGTACCGTACTCTCCTTGAAATACTGATTGGCTTTAATGATATTATTGAAGCTGTAAAGTCCTTCCGTTACAAAGTTATATCCCCAACGAGTATTATTCGTGGTCTTTGTAGCTTCCGTGGTGGTACCTACCAAAAGGTTCAAGTCGAAATCCCCGAAAGTCTTATGGAAGTTAGACATTACGTTCGTTGTTATATATTGATAGTTCACATCACCCTTAGACATATAACCGTTCTGATATATCTGCTTAACCGCACCGCCTGCGCGACGAAGCGTATTGGAACTGGTAGTATATTTATCAATACCTGCGCGTGCCGACACATCCCACCAGTCTGTCAGTTTCAAACTTGCGTTAAGAGCACCTGTAAAACGGGATGTTTCGTCTGTCAAAGTATTCTTATTCAGAATCCAATACGGGTTTTCTATATCATCTTCCAAATCCTGCAAGCCTTCCAATATACGGTATTTGCTACCATCATCATTCAGATAACGGCTCATTTGGTCATCGATAGGCCATCCGTAAACAGCGGTCATCGCGCCGTTACCTCCTTGTCCGTACAAGCCCGCGCTGGTCAACGTTTTATCGGTACTTGCCTGTGAATAAGAAACGTTGGCTCCTACTGTCAAGATACCGTATTTTTGTTCGCCATTAAAACGGAAAGTCGTCTTGTCATAACCTGTTGTAGGAATAATACCGGACTGATGATAATTGGAACCGGACAAATAGAAAGAACCGTTTTTGCTACCGCCGGATACACTGACACTGTTATCCCAAACACTGCTTCCCTGGAAGAAGTCACCTATATTATCATAAGCGGTTCCATCGATTCTGTCTCCCCAGGAATCCATTGTCTTATCAATAAAGGCACCGGAAGTATTATATTCTCCACGGCCATACAGATTCTGAACTTCCGGTAATTTATTAGCCCATGAATAGGTATATTTACTGCTTACATTTACTCTTACAGCGCCTTCTTCTCCTTTTTTGGTAGTGATGATAATAACACCGTTAGCGGCACGGGAGCCGTACAATGCGGCAGCCGCAGCACCTTTCAATACAGACATGCTTTCGATATCTTCAGGGTTAATATCCATTACACGGTTACTGAAAGTCGTCGCCGTTTTCGTCATACCATCGGTACCGGAATTACCGGTATTAACCGTAGAGTTATCATAGATAATACCGTCTACAACAAACAAAGGTTGATTGTCGCGAGATTCACTGGCAGAATTACCACCACGAATTACGATATTGGAACCGGCACCGGCGGCACCACCGGCCTGCGTAATATTTACACCGGGAATTTTACCGGCCAAAGAGTTTACCACATTCGTTTGTTTATTCTTCATCAACTCTTTGGAGTTAATATCTGAAACCGAATAACCTAAGGCTTTTTTCTCTTTTTTAATACCCATCGCCGTTACAACAACTTCACTCAATGACTGGGTGTCATCTTTCAGGGTAACGGTATAGTCGCTTGCCGCTCCTACTTTCACTTCTTCCGTAGCATATCCGACAAATGAGACTACCAATGTGCTACCCACTGGAGCTTCTACCGAGAATTTTCCATTGATGTCAGTAACAGTACCCGTACCGGAACCTTTCACCAATACACTGGCTCCAATAATCGGTTCACCTGCAACATCCACTACTTTACCTGTGATTGTTTTAGCTTGCTGAGTACTCTGGGAACTTAGCACATTATCAGCGGCAACAGCTGAATATGGCACAGATATCCCAAACAATGCAAGCAACACTAATGATAAGCAATAATTTCTTTTCATAAGCTCTATTTATTTGGATTTGTTTGCAAATTTATAAATTAATTCAGCAAATCAAAGAGTAACTAGTTTAAAATATATTAAATAAATATTAATATATTTGCTTTTATGATTTTGCAATATTACCAAATACAAAATAACAAAATTCATTAATCCCTATCAAAAAAGCATTATACACGACAGGTGAATACTCCTTTATTACCATGCGATTAATAATTTTATAGCATTTTCAAAAAGCAGGATTTTATTAGAAGGACAGTAATAGCATTAACTATTAAAAACAAATATTTAAAATAATAAAATATAGAAAAGGAAAATATATCAAAAATGAGACAGAACTTAATTACATAGAGTAAAAAAGTTCCCAGAGTACTTATAACCTTACAATTAACTTTATTTTAGTTATTTCCCTATTGGCTGTATCCGTCTTCTTACATCCTTGGATATTTCCAGAAACATATAATTCAATCTGCCTGAATGAATCCCCTTTTCATTCTCTTGATATTTCTGACTTGCATATTCCTTAGATTTATCAAAAGTTATACGGGACATTTGATTCTGTGTTTTCCCCACCATAGTAGAATCCAACTGTTCATCAGGAAAGAAATCATCCAAATCGACATCTCCAATCATAGTAGTCTCAAGAAATTTCATATCCTTATGATTCGCATCAGTATAATAACCTACAAACATATGTCCGGGCGTACGTACCAGTATCGGCTCGATATTGATGGCACGGAGCAAAGAAGCAAACAAAACACTGCCGTCTACACAGTTAATCTGCGATGACTCCAAAGCATCATCAAACGTCCGGACTCGTTGCGAGAATACCACATTACTGGATAAACTCGTATTAGAAACAGAGCTATACCGGAAATTACGTTTCTGTAAAACATTCCACAATGCATAAACCTGATTATCGACAGCTTCAGGACTACCTTGATAACCAAGAAAACGGTTCACAATACGAGTATTCAATGCTTCACGCAATAGCTGGTCTATCATAGGGTTTTCTTCATTTACATACGCCGCAAAGAAAATGCCGGTATCATGAAATCTTGTACCTCCTGTAACATATCCCAATAAACACTCATTGATACTGCGCACCGAAAAAGTACGCACCCGTTGCCCCAGCTCTTTCCCGTTCATTTCTACCGTAATGGCAACACTAATCGGCTCCGCTTGATTATTATTCTTCAAAGCTTCATAATTCCAAATAACATCGGGATAGATTACATATTCAGTACGCGGTTTTGCCAATACAAATTCTGAAACAGAACGAGAGAAGAAAGGGGTTTCCGCAACTTCTATCCTCACCCGGCTATAAGCCTTTGTAGAGCGGACTTTCACTGCAATACAAGATTTGGGGTTCCCTACAAACATTGAGTCAGCCGGTACAATCACTTGAGCGTCTGTTGTTGCGACAGACAAAATGCTGGAAGGAAAAATATTACCGCCCAATTCATCCGTTATCTCAAAACCGGAACGGAAAGGAACGACGTTCAACCAAACCGAACCAATGATTACAACAGCCAATACAGCCACTATCAATGACATACGCCACTTAGATTGCCCCCACCTTGTTATATTCATTAATTCTTTCATATAGTCACCCTTCTTAAAACAACACAAAGATAATATTTAATTAACTGAAATAGAGATTTTGTAATCACAATGTAATACTTGTTTCATTCCATCGTAACAAAAACGCCGCAATTTTGTCGAAGAAAAGAAATAAAGTTTAACTTTGTAATAAAGAGACGCCGTATGTCTCTCTTTACATTAATAAGAAGTACAATGAACGAATACCGGATTTTAGTAGTAGACGACGAAGAAGATTTATGCGAAATCTTAAAGTTCAACCTTGAGAACGAAGGCTACGAAGTAGATACCGCAAATTCTGCTGAAGAAGCCTTAAAAATGGATATCAGTACTTACGACTTGTTATTATTGGATGTGATGATGGGAGAAATCTCCGGATTCAAAATGGCAAGTATGCTAAAAAAGGAAAAGAAAACAGCCAAAGTCCCTATCATTTTCATTACTGCCAAAGATACGGAAAACGATACGGTAACCGGATTTAATTTAGGCGCGGATGACTATATCTCCAAACCATTCTCTTTACGAGAAGTAGCAGCACGCGTCAAAGCCGTGTTACGTCGTACACAGCAAGCTGAAACCGAACGCGCGCCGGAACAAATCGTCTACAAATCATTAGTGCTCGATATCATAAAAAAGAGAGTAAGCATAGATGGAGAGGAAGCGCCTCTTACCAAGAAAGAGTTTGAAATACTGCTCTTGCTACTGCAAAACAAGGGACGCGTATTTTCCCGTGAAGACATATTAAGCCGCATCTGGAGTGACGAAGTATATGTACTGGACCGCACCATAGACGTAAACATCACCCGCCTGCGCAAAAAAATAGGAATATATGGCAAATGTATTGTAACTCGTTTAGGATATGGTTATTGCTTCGAAGCCGAATAATGACAGGCATTTTTTGTCATTCAGCCGGAAGTTATTCCTTTCGGTAATCTCATTATTTCTTGTTTTTGCAACCTGTTTTATTGCTTATCAATATCAACGGGAGAAAGAGTATAAAGTCGAGCTACTTGACACGCAACTCCAAGACTATAACGAACGCCTGCAACAAGAGCTGCGAAATATTCCGGACAGTTTATGGACATCTGCCTTAAACCGGTACATAGCCAAAGGTCCACACAAAGACCTTCGTGTTACTATCGTAAATCTGCAAGGTCACGTGCTTTATGACAGTTGCGATGAAACTTCCCAAGAAGTATTCAGCAATCACATCAATCGTCAGGAAGTCCAAGAAGCATTAAAAGACGGTAAAGGATATGATTTAAGACGTACTTCCGAAACTACAGGTATACCTTATTTCTATTCGGCAACTCTCTATCCCGATTATATCATCCGCTCGGCATTGCCCTATAATGTAAACCTTATAAACAGCCTGGCAGCCGACCCGCATTACCTTTGGTTTACAGCCATCGTAACCTTATTGCTGATATTCGTCTTCTACAAGTTTACATCCAAACTGGGTACCGCAATCAATCACCTGCGCGAATTTGCCAAGCGCGCCGACAAGAACGAACCGGTGGAAACCGATATACAATCCGCCTTTCCGCACAATGAGCTTGGCGAGATTTCCCAGCACATCATACAGATATACAGACGCTTGCGTGAAACTAAGGAAGCGCTGTACATTGAACGCGAAAAGCTTATCACCCATCTGCAAACCGCCCGTGAAGGATTGGGAGTGTTCACCAAAGACAAGAAGGAAATTCTTGTCAATAACCTTTTCACCCAATACGGCAACCTCATTTCCGACTCTAACTTGCAGACCACAGAAGAGATATTCTCCATCTGTGAGTTCCAAAAGATTACCGACTTCATCAGCAAGGCGCAAAAACGGCCTTCGGATAAAGAAGAAAAACGGCTATCCATCAATATTAATAAAAACGGACGCATATTCATTGTAGAATGTATCATCTTCCAAGACTTGAGTTTTGAAATCTCCATCAACGACATCACTCTGGAAGAAGAACAGATACGCCTGAAACGGCAGCTCACGCAGAACATCGCCCACGAGCTGAAAACTCCCGTAAGCAGCATTCAGGGGTATCTGGAAACCATCGTCAACAACGAGAACATCTCGCATGAAAAGATGCAGACTTTCCTCGAACGCTGCTATGCCCAAAGCAATCGCCTCAGCCGCCTGTTGCGGGATATCTCCGTACTGACGCGTATGGATGAAGCCGCCAATATGATTGATATGGAAAAGGTAGACATCAGCATGCTTGTCACCAATATAGTCAATGAAGTATCATTGGAACTGGAAGAAAAGCGTATTACGGTAGTCAACAGCTTACAACCCAAAATACAGTTAAAAGGCAACTACTCACTGCTATACTCCATATTCCGCAATCTGATGGATAATGCCATAGCCTATGCCGGCACCGATATTCACATCAACATCAATTGTTTCCGTGAAGATGAGAACTTCTATTATTTCAGTTTTGCGGATACAGGAATAGGAGTTTCACCGGAGCATCTGAATCGTTTGTTCGAACGCTTTTATCGCGTAGACAAAGGACGTTCGCGAAAATTAGGCGGTACGGGCTTAGGACTTGCCATCGTAAAAAATGCCGTCATCATTCATGGCGGAACAATTTCCGCCAAAAATAATCAAGGTGGCGGACTGGAGTTTGTATTTACATTGGCAAAGGAGAAATAAATTCTCTTATTCGGTTTTGTTTGTTACTTTTTTCATTATCTTTGCAATGCATTGGTTTGCCCCTTTTTTTCAAAGGGGGCAATTAAAAGGGAATCAGGTGTAAGTCCTGAACAGTCCCGCTGCTGTAAGTTTCACATAATGTTGCAGACAATAAATTCTCTCTCCATGCCACTGGATATGTTGTCCGGGAAGGCTGTCTGCAACAGAAACAAGTCAGAAGACCTGCCATGCGTTATCTTATCATTGCTTTCGAGGAAAAAGCGTTGAGTCTAATGAGCCGGATAAATTCTATCCAATCATTTCATTCATCAAAACTCTTTCAAAGAAAGTAAAAAGAGAATAAACTCTGCCAAGTTTATTTAAATGATGTCCGGCCGAAGTGATTCGTCCGGACATTTGTTTTACAAAAAGTCACAAAAAACATTGCCAATCATCCATAAAATCCTTATATTCGGCACATAAAACGCAAAAACGGATTCATCCGTTGACCTATTATCGAACTTATAAAAAAAGAATCTATGGAATTACCATTCGCCGAATCATGGAAAATCAAAATGGTGGAGCCTATCCGTAAAAGCACCCGCCAGGAGCGTGAACAGTGGTTGAAAGAAGCTCATTACAATATTTTTCAACTAAAATCAGAACAAGTTTATATCGACCTTATCACCGATTCGGGAACAGGAGCCATGAGCGATCGACAATGGGCCGGTATCATGCTCGGAGATGAAAGTTACGCCGGCGCTTCCTCTTTCTTCAATCTGAAAGAAGTTATTACCCGGCTGACAGGTTTTGAATATATCATTCCTACACATCAAGGACGTGCCGCCGAAAATGTTTTATTCTCTCATCTGGTGCACGCTGGAGATATTGTACCGGGAAATTCGCATTTTGATACCACCAAAGGGCATATTGAAAGCCGAAAGGCAATCGCACTGGACTGCACAATAGACGAAGCGCGACAAACACAACTGGAAATTCCCTTTAAAGGTAACGTAGATCCTGCAAAACTGGAAAAGGCCTTAGAAGAACATAATGACCGCATACCATTCATCATTGTTACCATCACCAACAATACAGCCGGCGGGCAACCGGTTTCCATGCAAAACTTGCGCGAAGTCCGAAATATCGCGGACAAGTACAACAAACCTGTTCTGTTCGACTCTGCCCGTTTTGCCGAAAACGCCTATTTCATTAAAACACGCGAGGAAGGTTACAAAGACAAGAGTATAAAGGAAATAACCAAAGAGATGTTCGCTCTTGCAGACGGTATGACCATGAGTGCCAAGAAAGACGGCATCGTAAACATGGGAGGATTTATCGCAACCCGCCGTCAGGACTGGTATGAAGAAGCAAAAGGATTCTGTGTACAATTCGAAGGTTACCTTACTTATGGCGGTATGAACGGCCGCGATATGAATGCACTCGCTATCGGCTTGGATGAAAACACCGAATTCGATAATCTTGAAACCCGTATTCGCCAAATAGAATACCTGGCTAAAAAATTAGATGAATACGGAATACCGTATCAACGTCCCGCCGGAGGACATGCGATTTTTGTAGATGCTCCCAAAGTTTTGACACATGTTCCTAAAGAAGAGTTTCCTGCGCAGACTTTGACCATCGAGCTATATCTGGAAGCCGGAATACGCGGGTGTGAAATCGGTTATCTACTTGCCGACCGTGATCCCGTTACCCGTGAAAACCGCTTCAACGGATTGGATTTACTCCGACTGGCCATTCCACGCCGCGTATACACGGATAACCACATGAATGTAATCGCCGCCGCGCTTAAAAATGTATATGATAGGCGTGAAACAATTACCAGAGGAGTACGCATCGCCTGGGAAGCTCCGTTAATGCGTCACTTCACAGTGCAGTTGGAAAGGCTGTAAAAAAACTTTTCTGCCATAATGAATGTTATATGACTAAACATCAGCATTTACAATTATGGCAGAAAATTATGAATTAATAGACAACAAGGAGCGCCATCAGTATGAGTTCCATGTCGAAAAGTATACCCCAAGAATAGAGTATATTAAATCAATTAATGGCGAAATATTTCTAACGCATACAGAAGTTCCCGCCGGTTTAGGCGGCAGAGGTATTGGCAGCCAGCTTGTTGAAAAAACATTGCAGGACATTGAAAGGCAGCAACTCCGCTTGGTTCCTTTATGTCCATTTATAGCGGGTTATATTCACAAACATCCGGAATGGAGACGGATTGTCCTAAGAGGTGTTCACGTTTAATAAGCTACAAGCTCAACGTTAGTACAAAATCCGGAAACAAGTAGTAGTGAATCTGAAAATTCCGTTTCTCCGCTGTACGATATTCCGCAGCGGAGAATACTCCTTGTTCGTCAATTATAAAAGGCATTACATGCAAATGTTCCCGAAAATCGACATCGAAAGCATTCATACATTTAAACATGGTTTCTTTTGCAGACCAGTGAAGTAACAACGACCAAGTTTCCGTACCCCTGAATAGTGATTCTTGTTCGTCCGCACGCATAAATTTATGCGCCACTTTCCGTACCCGTCCGCTATAATACTCGATATCAATACCTACTTCTTTCTTTGGCTCACCTAATAAGACAGCGACATAACCTTTTGTATGCGAAATACTGATAGAAAAAGAGCCGTCTGCCAAATAAGGCTTTCCATTAGAATAATAGCGTATTTCTTTCTCCTCACCAAGCATTGTATACAACAACACACGCACAGCCAGCCACTCCAATCTACGAGAACCGGCTGCAAATTTCCCGATCCCCTCTTCATATTTCCCTTTATGAGGAAGTAAGGCAAGCATTTCTTCCAGGCTTTCACTTGTTTTCCAGATACCCCATCTGTATGAATTCTCTGTATATTGTTTAAAAACGGGCATTATTTCTCTGTTTCAGTACCTTCCCGAACCGGCTCATTAATTGTAAACTTCACCTTTAAGATACGGCGGTTATCCATTTCAAGAACCTCAAATTCATAACAATCATAGGTCACTTTCTCATGAAGTGCCGGGAACTCCCCTTTCAACTCAAGCAAAAGCCCCGCCAAAGTATCGGCGTCACCTGCCACCTCATCAAAGGTTTCTTCATCTATCTTGGTTATCTTATAGAAATCCGTCAGTTGTGTTTTAGCCTCAAACACCCATGTATGGTCATTGAGTACAGCATATGTACGCTCTTCATCATCGTATTCATCACGAATCTCGCCCACAATCTCTTCAATAATATCTTCCATCGTAACAATACCCGACGTTCCTCCGAATTCATCCACCACAATAGCGATATGAATCTTGTTTGCCTGAAAATCACGCAACAAATCATCAATCATCTTGGTTTCCGGAACAAAATACGCCGGACGAATCAATGACTGCCAACGGAAATTATCCCCCTTATTCAGATGAGGGAGCAAGTCCTTGATATAAAGCACCCCCTTTATATTGTCACGCGTCTCCGCATAAACGGGAATACGCGAATAAGCATTCTCCACGATACACTTCAACACATCCTTAAAAGGAGTACGGATTTCCAAGTCAACCACATCCAAACGCGATGTCATGACTTCCTTGGCCGTTTCACCACCAAAGCGAATGATGCCCTCCAAAATATTATTTTCTTCCGAGAGCTCGGCTTTATCCGTCAACTCCAACGCATGCGAAAGTTCATCTACTGAAATATTATGATTCTTACGCACAAAATGCTTATTAAGAAACGAAGTAGAGCGTACCAGTATTGACGATAACGGATAGAATATGGAACGGCATGCCATGATACCGGGAGCTGCAAAACGGCAAAAAGCCAATGTTTTTTGCGCCGAATAAATCTTCGGCATAATCTCACCGAAAAGCAGCAACAGGAAAGTCAACACAACCGTCAGGATTAAAAACTCCGCAATGGCTGAATGGAATTGGAACACATTCATAAAAAAGAAATTGCAGAGCATGATAATCGTTACATTCACGAAGTTGTTCGTAATCAGTATCGTGGCTAACAATCGTTCTGTATCATCCAATAGATTTTTGATTTTCCCGTCAGAAGGGTGTTTCCCCTCTTCAACAGAATTCAAATCGGACGGCGAGAGTGAAAAGAATGCTATTTCGGAAGCCGAAGCAAAACCGGAAGCAAGTAAAAGCACACCTGCCAATACAATGGCTATAATAGCCGAAACAGAAGGAGCATGTACGGTTATACCGTTAAATATATCCGCCAACTGGCATAAATAAGCGTCTGGGTCCAAAGATTTTGGTTTTAGTTAAACAATTAGAACGGCAAGTCGTCCGTCGGGTTATCTTGTGCAGGGGCAGCCTGCGGTTGTACTGGTTGTTGTGGCTGGGGGGCGGCTCCCGCCTGCGGCGCATAAGGGCCAGCACCGGGAGTTGCCGTTCTCGGAGTCAGCATCTCCATATTGTCGACAAATATCTCAGTCACATAACGCTTGATGCCTCCCTGGTCATCGTAAGAACGGGTACGTATCTTACCTTCCACGTAAAGCTTATCGCCTTTATGCACATATTTCTCAACGATTTCGCCTAAACGGCCACGGAATATCAGGTTATGCCATTCGGTACGATCCGGAATCTGCGTACCATTCTGCAAAGTGTATCCTTTCTCCGTAGTGGCCAGAGAAAGCTGGGCAACACAGTTCCCACCTTCATAATAGGTTATTTTAGGGTCTTGTCCCACATTTCCTATCAATATCACTTTATTTACTGACATAAGCTTCTATTTTATTAATTTGCTGCCAAAATTAACGAGAATATTCACACCATGCAAGAATACAAACAACTTTTATACATATTTCTCCAAGAAAGCATGTATAAGCCGGGGCACTGCATAACGGCCCAAATCTTCGACTGCAACCCGTTGGTAACTTGAGAAGGAGCTCGATTTATCGGGCAGAGTAACCTCGTAGAAGTTGGTGTAAATCACTCTGTGGGACAATACATGCTTCACCCCCCGAAGCAGTGTACGGACCATCCGCACCTCTCCCTCTGCAAACAGCGCATGAAACTGCGGACATGCCAGAAATTCCTCTTCGGATAAATCTTTTTCCGTTTCAACCAGAGGCAATTCAAAGAGATTTTTCCAGATATCGTCCTCCGTCCTCTTATGTATCAAGGTATGCGCGCCCATGCGTACATATATATAATTAAAATAGCGGTTGGTGGTCTTGGTTCTGTGCTGCTTCACGGGCAGTTGCTGCACTTTTCCTTCAGACAATGCCCGGCAGCTGCCGGACAAAGGACAAAACAGACAGTTGGGCGACTGCGGCGTACACTGCACGGCTCCGAAGTCCATAATTGCCTGGTTATAATCTGCCGGCCTGGATTTATCGAGCACCTCACCCGCCAAAGCGGTAAAAGTCTTTTTCCCTTCAGTAGAATCAATGGGAACATCAATGCCGAAATAGCGGGAAAGCACCCGATACACATTCCCGTCGACCGCCGCATAAGGCATGTCATAGGCAAAGGAGCAGATGGCCGCTGCCGTATAATCCCCCACTCCCTTCAAAGCACGTACCTCTGCATAGGTTTTCGGAAATGTCCCCTTCATGCTTTTGGCTGCGGCATGCAGGTTGCGGGCACGCGAATAGTACCCCAGGCCCTGCCAATATTTCATCACTTCGTCCTCGGACGCAGCAGCCAGCGACGCCACATCCGGGAAGCGTTTTATGAAACGCAAAAAGTACTCATAACCCTGCGCCACTCTTGTCTGTTGTAAGATGATTTCAGAAATCCATATCAGATAAGGGTCCGTGGTATTTCGCCACGGAAGGTCGCGTTTGTTCTCCGCATACCAGTCCAACAATGTTCCGCTAAAAATATTCATGCTGCAAAAATACTTCATTTTCAGCCTAACAAAGCTTAATGCCAAGACTTTTTTAGAAAATTGTCCGAAATATATTTTTTAGAGCCACGGAAAAGCTATATATTTGCAGTCCAAAAAATTAGGAAAACTATAGTAATAATATTTTTTTTTAAAGAAAAATGACTAAAGCTGATATTGTAAACGAAATTACAAAGAACACCGGAATTGATAAGACAACCGTACTTACAACCGTTGAAGCATTCATGGACGCAGTAAAGGCATCTTTATCCAAAGATGAAAATGTTTACCTCCGCGGGTTTGGTAGTTTTGTAGTGAAGAAAAGAGCTCAGAAAACTGCTCGCAACATCTCCAAGAACACTACAATAATCATTCCGGAACATAACATTCCGGCATTTAAGCCTGCAAAAACGTTCACCCTCTCAGTGAAGAAATAATAAACAATAGTATTAACCCATAAAAATTTTGAAGCTATGCCAAGCGGAAAGAAGAAAAAAAGACATAAAATGTCTACGCACAAGCGTAAAAAAAGACTAAGAAAGAACAGACATAAAAGCAAAAAGTAATTTTTAGTCTGAAGGACAAAATAAAGAACAAACTTGTGAAGCAAAATGTCTCGCGGGTTTGTTCTTTGTTTAAGTAGTAAATAGAATCATTTAAAAGCCAATTATTGTGACAAGCGAACTCGTTGTAGACGTACAGCCCAAAGAGGTATCCATTGCACTGCTTGAAGACAAGCAGCTGGTGGAACTCCAGAGCGAAGGAAGAAACATCTCCTTCTCGGTGGGCAACATGTATTTGGGACGCGTCAAAAAATTGATGCCCGGCCTGAATGCCTGCTTCGTGGACGTGGGTTACGAGAAAGACGCTTTTCTTCATTATCTGGACTTAGGTCCTCAATTTAACTCGTTAGAAAAATACGTAAAGCAGACTTTAAGCGATAAAAAGAAGCTTAATCCAATTACCAAAGCAACCATACTTCCCGATCTTGAAAAGGACGGAACAGTATCCAATACACTCAAGGTAGGACAAGAAGTAGTGGTGCAAATCGTAAAGGAACCTATCTCGACCAAAGGACCGCGCCTGACTTCCGAACTCTCTTTTGCCGGACGCTATCTCGTGCTAATTCCTTTCAACGATAAGGTTTCCGTATCACAAAAAATTAAATCGAGCGAAGAACGCGCCCGTCTCAAACAACTGCTGATGAGCATCAAGCCTAAGAATTTTGGTGTCATCGTCCGCACTGTCGCCGAAGGAAAACGCGTAGCCGAGCTTGACGGGGAGCTTAAAGTATTACTGAAACATTGGGAAGAAGCTATTACCAAAGTACAAAAAGCGACCAAGTATCCGACACTGATTTACGAAGAAACCAGCCGTGCCGTAGGTTTATTGCGCGACTTGTTCAATCCTTCCTTCGAAAACATCTACGTGAACAACGAAGCTGTCTTCAACGAAATCAAGGATTATGTAACACTCATCGCCCCTGAACGGGCAGGAATCGTAAAACTGTACAAAGGTCAACTTCCCATTTATGACAATTTCGGTATCACCAAGCAGATAAAGTCATCATTTGGCAAAACCGTTTCATACAAAAGCGGAGCTTACCTGATTATTGAGCACACTGAGGCGCTTCACGTAGTAGACGTGAACAGCGGTAACCGCACCAAGAATGCCAACGGGCAGGAAGCCAACGCACTGGAAGTGAATCTGGGAGCCGCTGATGAGCTGGCACGCCAATTGCGGCTAAGAGATATGGGTGGTATCATCGTGGTGGATTTCATTGACATGAATGAAGCCGAAAACAGACAAAAGCTTTACGAACGTATGTGCGCCAACATGCAGAAAGACAGGGCACGCCACAATATCCTGCCGCTCAGTAAATTCGGATTGATGCAAATCACGCGTCAGCGAGTACGCCCGGCAATGGATGTGAATACTACGGAAACCTGTCCGACCTGTTTCGGCAAAGGCACTATTAAATCGTCCATCCTCTTTACGGACACCTTAGAGAGTAAAATTGACTACCTTGTCAACAAACTGAAGATAAAGAAATTCTCGTTACACATCCACCCGTATATCGCTGCCTACATCAATCAGGGAGTTCTCTCACTGAAACGGAAATGGCAGATGAAATACGGATTCGGAATCAAGATTATTCCAAATCAGAAATTAGCGTTTCTGGAGTATATCTTCTACGATCCGCAAGGAGAAGAGATTGATATGAAGGAAGAAATCGAAATCAAATAAAAAAACGGCGAAGTCAGATAAACACTTCGCCGTTTTTTTGTTCATTATCACAATGCCAGACGGTAGATTTCCTTGCTGTCCTGTTTTGTCAGTTTCACATAATTACCCACAAACTCTCCTTTATTGCGATGCAGGCTATCCGCCAGGCGGTCTATATCGGGCTCCTCAATACCCAGTTCCTTAAAATTAACCGGTAGTCCTATAAAGCGGAAAAAATGCTTCAAACGGGACACTCCGGCCAAAGCCATCTCTTCCAAATCCTCCGATTCGGGAATACCGAAAACACGGTTGGCAAATTGGGCTATCTTTTTCGGATTATGTCCGGCCATAAAAGTCATCCATGCCGGAACTATCACAGACAATCCTGCTCCATGCGTAACGTTATAAATCGCACTGACTTCATGCTCCAAAAAGTGCGAAGCCCAGTCTTCCTCACAACCTACGCCGCAAGTTCCGTTATGAGCTATCGTTCCGCACCACATTATATTGGCGCGTGCGCCATAATCTTCCGGATTCCGCTTGATACGATAAGCTTCTTTAATGATAGCCGTCAGCGTACCCTCACAAAGACGATCGCTTATTTCCACATCCTGCGTATTAGTGAAATAACGCTCCATGATATGCACCATCATATCGGCGATACCGCAAGCCGTTTGAAAAGGCGGCAATGTATAAGTCAATTCGGGATTCATAATGGAAAAAACCGGACGCAACAGTTCCGGCACACGCAAGCTCAGTTTTTGCAAGGTATCCACTTTCGTGATAACCGAGTTGCCCGAACCCTCGCTACCCGCAGCGGGAATCGTCAGAACAACGGCAACTTTCAACGCTTTCACCACTTTCGCCTTACCTATAAAGAAATCCCAAAAATCACCTTCATAAGGCGCACCGGCAGCAATAGCCTTTGCTGTGTCAATCACAGAGCCGCCTCCTACGGGGAGCAGTAAATCAGCCTGTTCACGACGGCAAAGTTCAATCCCCTCATACACCTTTGTATCCACCGGATTAGGCTGTACGCCACCCATTTCACAATACTGAATACCGGCTTCCCGCAAAGATTGCTTCACCCTGTCCAACAATCCGCTTCGCACCACGGAACCGCCGCCATATACAATCATCACTTTCCGTGCTCCATACTTACCGGCCAAAATACCGACCTGCATTTCCGTCTCCTTGCCGAAAACAAACTCCGTAGGACTGTAAAAGACAAAATTATTCATACTTGTATTATCATTTTATATATTGACTGTATCTCTCAAAGAAACGTTTGAACGCCCCCCATTTCATCAATCCCCGCTCAAATAGCAGAATCCCCAGCAGAGCACAGGAAATGCCCAACATCACGTCAATCAGATAATGATGACCGGAATAAACGGCCGTCCACCAGATACCCACCATGATAACAGAGAACAAAGCTACCAGCCATTTTTTACGACGCCCCATAACAGCATACGCTACCGCTACCACCATATAAGCAGCATGCAATGAAGGAACAGCGGCAAACACATTGGCATTCCGCCCATAAATGGAATGAAAGACAGAACATCCCAGCAGTTCGTCAAAACGTCCCAACCCCGCTACATTACCCGGAGTATCGAGAATCGGCTCAAAGCCGTAGTTCATGGCATACCAGGGTGGTGCTGCCGGATGGATGTAATATCCGGCAAATCCGATAAGATTTACCAGCAGAAAGACCATGGCAAAACGAAGGTACACCTTACGCTCGCCTTTCAGATAAAGCCACAAGCCGAACGCAATAGGAACAGGAACCCAGCAAAGATAGAATATACCTGCAAGGAAATCGCCTATCGTACAGTGATTCTGCGCAAAATACTCACAGGGAATCAACGTTGCTCCATCAATCGAGATACCGAACAATGACTTCTCCGCCTCATACAATCCCTGTACATCAATAGGATTCACCTCATAATTGGGATATACCCGCATCCAGTCGTAAGAAATGCCAAAGATGATAAAAGGAAGTAGCGCCACCGCCAATTTACGGGTTGTTTTCCCCGCAAAGAAGAGTACCAGAAACAGACCCGCCATCAGAAGATGCTCTGTACGGAGCCCTATACACACGGCCGTCAACAACAAGAACAGCACCGTAACGACAGCAACGGGCAGCACTTCTTTGACAGAAGGAAAAATATTCTTTCTCATCATTGCTTCTTTAATAATTTATGGCAATGCGCAATACGCGCAAATGCCGTCAAATTGGCAAGAACAGCTATCACAGCCATCGGAACAATCAGTATCAACATGGGGTCGAATGCCTTGCAATCTCCGAAAATACCGCAGAACAAAGCGCCAAGACTGGTCAGCACCACACGCTCGGGGCGTTGCATGAAACCTACTTTACACTCCAGCCCCAGTCCTTCGGCACGTGCGCGCACATAGCTCACCATAAGCGAACCTATCAACGCGACAAAAGTTATCATCGAGCCCCACAGATAACCTTGCAAAATCAGATAATAGAAGATACCGAACAACGTCACCATCTCGCTATAACGGTCGAGCACCGAGTCATACAATGCGCCAAACGTGGAAGACATATTGCCTACACGCGCCACACGCCCGTCCATCATGTCGAACAAACCGGCAAAGAGAACGATTCCTCCGCCCCAACCCACATAGGCCGGTTCACCCGGTTTATACACACCCGCATACACAAATACGCACGCAGCCACAATGTTCATCACCAGTCCGGTGGTAGTAATAAAATTAGGCGTAATGCCCACCTTAATCATGCCATGCACAACCGGATTTATAATCTTATAAATCAACTGTTGCAGCCAATCTCTATAATTCATATCAGTTCTATTTAGTCTCTAAAATATTGTCGTATAAATTTTCTGAAATTATGATTGCGATATACGAATACCCGTTGCAGATGATAGTTCCAGAAAAACGCCACCAGAACGGCTACGATTACTTTGGACAGGATAAACACATCGTTTATGTAATGTCCCAGCAATCCGTCCACCCAGTGCATGCCCGTCAGCCACTCCGTCAGGGCAAATGTGCCCCATGTATTCAATAAAATACTACCTCCCCAGACAAAAAGATATTTCAGCGCAACGTGCGTTTTTTTACAGTCGTCCGCATGAAACACCCAGCCGTAGTTAATGACGCAATTCACCATGCCGCCGGCCACGGAGCCTAAGAAAGTAGCGTACAAATAAAAAAGTCCGGATAGTTTAACCAGCAGAATGGTCACAAGAAAATCCACAAGACTTGCCACATACGACGAAAGCTGGGCCTTCACAAAGACCCAAACAGCATGACGCCAACCTGCAAATCCCGATATTTCTTTCAGCCTATCAGCCATCTTACTCCGATTAAGACTACAAAGCTATAAATTCCCGCCAAGATATCATCCATCATCACTCCAAATCCGCCAGGAAAACTTTCCATGCGACGGATTCCCAACGGCTTAAAAATGTCGAACAGGCGAAAAAGAGCAAAAGCTCCCAACGCATACCACACATTCCCTGACGGTGCAGCCAGCAATGCAATCCATACTCCCACCATCTCGTCCACCACCACACGCGAAGGATCTTCCCCCCAGCAAGGTTCAAGACGATTGGTGGCCCATATCCCCATTACCGTAAAGACAAGAACAAGAACTACCGTCAGCCATATCAGGCATATTTCCGAAACAATGAAAGATAATCCGAACCAGATAAGCGCAGCCAGCAAAGCGCCCGCCGTACCCGGAGCGAAAGGAGAAAAGCCCGAACCGAAGCCCGTACCGATGAGAACCGGGAGAAAAGAGGGTTTCTTCATTGATAAAAAGATGATAAAAGGGTGATAATGTGATAGGGTGATAAAGCGATAAAAGTGGTAAGGCAGTAGAGTGATGAAATCTCAAAACGAAACTTACTTATCACCCTATCGCCTTATCACTTTTATAACCTTACCACTTTCTTATTTTAGTCCAAATAGCTCGGTGCAGTTTCACCTACCATGTTACGGAGAGTTTCTTTCACCATTCTCCACTGTTGGAACAAGTCGTGTACCGGCTCATGTTCAAAGTCGTGCATCGGGCTCTTGCAGAAGAATGACAGCCAAGTCTGGATACCGCACATACCGGCACGCAAAGCGAGGTCGCTGAAGATAACCAGGTCGAGTGCGATAGGAGCCGCCAAGATAGAGTCGCGGCACAGGAAGTTAACCTTGATTTCCATCGGATAACCCATCCAGCCGAAGATATCTATATTATCCCATGCTTCCTTGTTGTCCTTACGGGGCGGATAATAGTTGATACGTACTTTGTGATATACGTCACCGTACAAATCGGGGAATTTCTCAGGTTCGAAGATATTGTCGATAACAGACAGTTTGCTGACTTCTTTTGTCTTGAAGTTTTCCGGCTGGTCAAGAACTTCGCCGTCACGGTTGCCCAAGATATTGGTAGAGAACCATCCGCTTACACCCAGCATACGGGTCTTGAACATCGGAGCGAGTACAGTCTTCATCAAAGTCTGGCCGCTCTTGAAGTCCTTACCGGAAATAGGCACATTCATTTTCTTGGAGAACTCCCACATGGCCGGAGTATCTACGCACAGGTTAGGAGCGCCCATGATGAACGGAGCGCCTTCTGCGATTGCAGCGTAAGCGTAGCACATACTCGGAGAAATAACTTCCGTGTTGTTTTCCTTCATGGCTTTTTCCAAAGCGGCGAGAGACTTGTGCTCTTCCGACAGAGGAACATAAATTTCAGTACTTGCAGCCCACAACACAGCGATACGGTCGCAGTTATTGTTTGCCTTGAAAGTACGGATATCCTCGCGCAGCTGTTCCACCATGTCCCAACGTGTAGCGGCATTCTTGATATGCGTACCGTTCAGACGTTTTGCGAAATTGTGGTCAAAAGCGGCAGGCATGGGTTTGATGGCCTTTAACTCATCTTTTACGAGGTTCAAGTCCTTTTCTTTCAAAACCTCCGCGTACATTGCGGCTTCATACGCATCGTCAGCGAAAATATCCCAACCGCCGAACACGATATCGTTCAAATCAACCAAAGGCACCACATCCTTAATCAGATGTTCTTTGCCGTCCTGCATACGCATAGTAGCCATTTGTGCGATTGAGCCTATAGCTTTTGCCAAACCCTTACGGGCTGCTAATGTACCTGTAATCATAGTGGTTGCAACCGCACCACCTACTCCGACTACCAGTACGCCTAAACGACCGGTTGCCGGCTTAATGTTTTCTTTCATTGCCATTGTATTATTTAGAGTTTAAAAAATTGCTCAAATTTAGGGTATTTTGCCCAATTTGGATTAGTCATTTTATCCGATTTAATGTTCTGTTAGTAAGATTTAAGTTAAAATGTCATGTGCAGACTGATTCTAAGCCCGGATTTATCTATATTCGGTAAATCCCGGTAAGTTAAACGCCATACATAATCCACCCGGAGCACTTTCAAAATGTTCTCTATACCTACTCCGACTTCTACATACGGAGTATGTCCCATGGTAGTGCTTCCTGCCGGAAAGGCGAATAATCCTTCACTGAATTCCGGATTGTTTTTGTCACTCAGATTTCCATAAATTCCCCGGCAGGACAACACTTCACGCCATTTCAGTTTTTTCAACAACGGAATGCGGTTGAAAAGAAAACCGTTCAAGAAGTAAGTCACGTCCCACGAAGCGTATTCATCGTTCATAAATTCCATTGCATTCATCAGCGAGTAAGACTCCGGCTGAATAGTGTAAGACAGGTTGGCATTGGGAATGATTAGCAGCGGGAAAGGCACTTTATTCCACACCTTGCCTGCTTTCAGTATAACATCCGTATAGCCGAAAGCCGAAAACCAGAAACGTTTCTGGAAGCCCGCCTCCGTATAATGATAAGCATAATCTCCTCCCAGCACCCCTTTAGCCGCCATGGTATGCGTCAGCGTAAAGACCGGAGCGTCCAAAGACACCGGAAAACGGTTCCATTGCGTCTGGAAGAATTTTTCGTTAGGGGCATAGCGTAACTTCAGTTCCAGTTCGCTGGTAGAAATACTTTTTACAAACTCATCTTCGGCATCCTGCTTCACGAAAGGAATAAGACGCGAAGACTCATCTTTCCGCAAACGCGTGGTCAGCTGAAAAGAAAAGCCCGAATGAAACTCGTTCGTATACGTCAGTTCCGCTTTCCGCTGATAGCCGATACGGTCGTCCTTCTGGCGTTTCAAGGCCAGAAAGACATTATCCTGACTGGTATAGAGATAATGTTGCCCGTACTGGTTGACATCGGACAGATAACGAAGTTTCAAGGAGTGAATCGGAAACTCGTTGGCATACTCTTTTTTCTTATGGAAAGAATATTCCAGTTCCGCCAATCCTTTCACGCGTTCATCACGAAAGCCGTACGCCACATATCCCCTGCCGAACAAATACGGATTAAGCCAGGCTGTCGTCATTCCGCCGGCACGCACACGTACTCCTTCCAGCGCATTGCCGCTGATGGTGGTATTCATCATGCCGATATAGAACAACGGAGCTTTCTCTTTGGGAGCCGGGATATAGCCCGTAAACAATACTTTCAGCACTTTCTCCGTCCAATAATAAACCGGATAGCTACGCAGTTGCGCCATCATCTTGTCTACGGAAGTCTCCTTCCTGCTCACTTCCGCAAGCCGGTTGGCATCCCAGTAGGCATCGGAATGAGCGGAAGCGTCCATACCCTCAATCACTTTCTCGGGCTTTCGGAATGCCTGTAAAGCATCGGCGGCGGGTTCGTAGGCATAGTCCTGATAATAGACATCCCGCTTGGCATAGATACCGTCGCTGTTATCCACCAATTTGAACTCAGTCGTGATACTTTCATTCATAAGCTGCCTTGTACCGTCCTCAGCACGGTCAAAATTCTGTTCTATCTTCATGTAGTCCACAAAGTTCAGATTGATTTTCTGAGGAAAGTTCATCACGACGCGACGCACGAAATACGTACTGTCCAGCATGACGTACAGATGTCCCGTAAAGCCGAACGACTCGGAATTGAAGGGCACGAAAGTCAGGTCTACGCAAGGCTTCCCGGCAACGGTCAGCGTATCCATCAGGTAATACTTGTAGAACGAAGGCCCCATAGAGGATAGCGGACTGACGAACTTATTGGTAAACAGCGTTATATTGTTCCGGTAAATATCCACATCCGTCATGGTGACGCTGATAGCCTGCTCCATACCTTGCTGTGACAGCATTTCGTCCACTCCCGCCTGCCGCCGCGCCTTTACCCATTGCTTTTCGCTATGGGGCGACTTACGGTAATAATCCGTGGCCAGCAGCTCACGGTTGGACACCGCCAATACGGGTTTTCCGGTAACGGCGGAGGTATCTACATAATCGGTCAGGAACTTAAACTTGCGGTACAGCCACTTCTGTTGCTTCACGCTATCGAAGTTGTTGATGGCAAATGTCATTTTTTCATAACGCTCGCGCTGCCAGAAGTCGCGCTCATCCGGAGAATAATCGTCCTTATGCTCTATCATCTTCTGCACAAACTCCACAGCCGGGTTATCCTTCTTTTTGTAGCGCTCGCGCTTCGGCTTCACCAACACCTCGTTCAGCGCGTAAGTGGCAGGAGCGAGCGCAACTTTTATACGCTCCCCGCGTGCCGGATGAATCAACCGGGTGTATTCATTGTATCCCACAGCCGAGATTACCAGCCGTGCTTCCGGGCGATAGGTTTTGAAAGAAAATACTCCCCTGTCATCAGTCATTCCCCCCTCTGTGGTTCCTTTCAGATAGACCGAGGTATACGGCAACGGTTCCCGCGTCAGCGAATCAGTGACAACACCTTGCACCACATATTGCGCCCTCAAGGGAACCGCAATTATCTGCATCAGCAGAAATACCCTAATAAACAACCTCATACCTTACCTATCTATCATTCAGTGCGCAAAGGTACGGAAGAAAACTTTTTCTAAAAGTTCGGTTTTGCGGAATAAATGTTCTAAAAAACCACTTTTATTCAAAACACTTCCCGTTAAAACCCGTTGTATAGCAAAAACGACTTGCAAAAGACGTACAAACAGACCTAAATACTTAATTATGGAATGGATTTTCAATCAACTCAGGGAACGTCCCGAATTAGCCATTTTCCTCACCATCTTCCTGGGGTTCTGGCTGGGCAGGCTGCGCATCGGCAAGTTCACTTTAGGAACCGTCACCAGCGTGCTGTTGGTAGGCGTAGTGGTAGGCCAGCTGGATATTGCCGTACCCGGCCCGATCAAGTCGGTATTTTTCTTGCTGTTCCTGTTTGCCGTAGGCTACAAGGTAGGTCCGCAGTTTTTCCGCGGACTGAAGAAAGACGGATTGCCGCAAGTGGCCTTTGCAGTGCTGATGTGCGTATCCGTTCTGGGAGTGACCTGGCTGCTTGCCTTGCTCATGGGATATAACATGGGAGAAGCGGCGGGGCTGCTTGCCGGCTCGCAAACCATATCCGCCGTCATCGGCGTAGCGGAAGATACAATGGCCAATATGGGGCTGGACGAAGCTCAACGGCAGAGTTACGTCAACATCATTCCGGTGTCTTATGCCGTAACCTACATTTTCGGTACCGCCGGCTCGGCCTGGGTGCTGTCGTCCATCGGACCGAAAATGCTGGGCGGGCTGGATAAGGTAAAAACCGCCTGCAAGGATTTGGAAGCCCGCATGGGTAACTCCCAGGCAGGCGAGCCCGGCTTCATGCACGCCGCGCGCCCCGTCACTTTCCGCGCCTACCGCATCGAAAACGAATGGTTCAAAAACGGGAAAAGGGTCATAGACCTCGAAGTATACTTCCAGCAACAGGACAAGCGTCTGTTTGTGGAACGAATACGCAAGGCGGGCACTATCTGCGAAGTCAGTCCCAACGTGCAACTGGAGATAGGAGATGAAGTCGTACTGAGCGGACGCCGGGAGTACGTCATCGGTGAAGAGGACTGGATAGGGCCTGAAATACAAGACCAGCAATTACTGGACTTCCCTGCCGAAAGACTGCCCGTCATGATAACCAAAAAGACTTTTGCCGGAAAAACCGTTTCGGCAATCCGCGGTGAGAAGTTCATGCACGGCGTCAGCATCCGCAGCATCAAGCGTGCGGGCATCGATATCCCCGTCATGGCACAGACCACAGTAGATGCCGGCGATGTGGTAGAAGTAGTGGGAACCAGACAGGAAGTGGAAGCCGCCGCCAGACGTTTGGGTTATATAGACCGTCCTACCAACCAGACAGATATGATTTTCGTAGGGCTCGGCATCCTTGCAGGCGGACTGTTCGGCGCATTGTCCGTTCATATCGGCGGAGTGCCAATCAGCCTGAGCACCAGCGGCGGAGCATTGATAGCGGGATTGGTCTTCGGTTGGCTGCGCAGTAAGCACCCCACTTTCGGACGTATTCCCGAACCCTCGCAATGGGTACTGAATAATGTGGGGCTGAATATGTTTATCGCCGTAGTAGGTATATCGGCAGGTCCCAGTTTCGTACAGGGGTTCCATGACGTAGGCATCAGCCTGTTCCTTGTGGGCGCGGCAGCCACCACTCTCCCCTTGATTATCGGACTGTTGCTGGCAAGGTATCTGTTCAAGTTTCACCCTGCCATCGCGCTGGGGTGTTGTGCAGGCGCAAGAACTACCACGGCAGCCCTCGGAGCCATACAAGATGCCGTAGAGAGTGAAACGCCCGCACTGGGCTATACAGTGACGTATGCAGTAGGCAACACCTTGCTGATTATATGGGGAGTGGTTATCGTCCTACTGATTTAACGTATCAAAGCGCTATGAATCAACGGCCTGCAATTAGGATACTGATCTGCAAAACAATGCAATCTTATCTTACAACGGCTGTTGTAAGATAACTTCACAGCTGTTGTATGATAATTCAACAGCCGTCGTAAGAAAACAACCCGGCTGTTGTACGAATAGTTTTCAGTTATTGCATGAATTATTCTCAGCGTAAGTATTAGTGAATAAATAAATGTCCTCAGCATTCTGCGCCCTGTAAGGGCAAAAGATAATATTCAAAGATTTTGCCCCTACAGGGCGCAATGTTAGCCATATTCACATTCCCGGGGTGTTACCCCGGGCTGCATGATAAAAGGCTTTCAGCCTTAGGAATGACAGACGTGCAACAATTTATCGGAACAAAGAGAGCTGATTTTCGAAACAAAGAGAACTGATTTTCAGAACAAAGAGAGCTGACTTTCAGAACAAAGAGAGCTTCTTATCAGAATAAAAAGAACTTATTTTCAGAATAAAGAAAACTTAAAAACTTCAGATTATATGGATACAAAACTTTTAGAAAAAAAGATGGAGAATATCAGCCCCTTCGAGCTGAAAAACCGTCTTATCGACATGGCAGATGAAAGTCTGAAAAAAACAGCCCGTACCATGTTGAACGCCGGGCGCGGTAATCCTAACTGGATTGCAACCACTCCACGCGAGGCCTTTTTCCTCTTGGGAAAGTTCGGGCTGGAAGAATGCCGTCACGTCATGTTCCTTCCCGAAGGTATTGCCGGCATCCCCGAAAAACAAGGCATTGCCTCTCGTTTCGAGCAATTCCTCAAAAGCAACACCTATCAGCCCGGAGCCAAATTGCTGGAACAAACCTACAACTATATGCTGATGCAGCATGCTGTCGACCCGGACAGCCTTGTTCACGAATGGGCGGAGAGTGTCATAGGCGACCAATATCCTGTGCCCGACCGTATCCTAAGATTCACCGAAATGCTGGTATGCGACTACCTGAATCAGGAAATGTGCGACAACCGTCCGCCACGCGGAGCTTTCGACCTGTTTGCCACCGAAGGCGGAACAGCCGCCATGTGCTATATCTTCGATTCCCTGCAAGAGAATTTCCTACTGAACAAAGGTGACGGCATCGCCCTCATGGTTCCCGCCTTTACACCTTATATAGAGATTCCCCAGCTGAACCGCTACCGGTTTAAGGTGACCGAACTGCATGCCAACCGCATGAACCAAGACGGGCTACACCTGTGGCAATACAGCGACGAGGATATTGACAGGCTGAAAAATCCGGCGATAAAGGCATTGTTCGTCACCAATCCGAGCAACCCGCCCAGCTATACGCTCAGTCCCGAAACAATGGCACGCATCGTAACCATCGTAAAGGAAGACAATCCCAACCTGATGATTATTACGGACGATGTGTACGGCACCTTCAGCCCGCATTTCCGTTCCTTCATGGCAGAAATTCCGTACAACACGCTTTGCGTGTATTCTTTCTCCAAGTATTTCGGAGCCACCGGCTGGCGCAACGCCGTCATAGCGTTGCACGAGTACAATGTATTCGACAGGCAGATATCCCGATTGCCGAAAGATAAGCGCGAAGCACTCAATCACCGTTATGCCACACTGACCCTGCATCCCGAAAAGTTGAAGTTCATTGACCGCATGGTAGCGGACAGCCGTCAGGTAGCCTTGAACCATACGGCAGGGCTTTCATTGCCGCAACAGATGCAGATGAGTTTATTCGCCGCTTTCGCCTTGCTGGACAAGGAGAACAAATACAAGCAGAAGATGCAGGAAATCATCCGGCGCCGTTTGCAGACTCTTTGGGACAATACCGGATTTACATTAGTGGAAGACCCCTTACGGGTGGGCTACTATACGGAAATCGACATGCTGGTCTGGGCCAAAAAGTTCTATGGAGACAAGTTCGTGGAATACCTCAAAAAGACGTACAGTCCGCTGAACGTGGTATTCCGCCTTGCTCAAGAAACCTCTTTGATACTTCTGAACGGTGGCGGCTTCGACGGACCTGAATGGAGCGTGCGTGCTTCCCTTGCCAATCTGAATGAGAACGATTACATCACAATCGGCCAAGGCATCAAGCGGATATTGGATGAGTACGCAAAAGAATGGGAGAAAAATCTTATTTAATTGAGAATTGAGAATTAAAAATTAAAAAATACTATGCAGCATGACAGCGCAGCCATTTCTCAATTTTTAATTCTCAATTCTCAATTAAATAAGATTCGGAAGCGGGTCAATCCATCATTGTACGTGCGCAGGGAGAATGTACAACCATGGCGGCTCAGCACTTCCCTGATAAACACCAGGCCAATCCCCTGCCCGTTCGGCTTGGTGGAGAAGAAGGGACTGAAGAGTTTAGCTTCGGTCTCTTTGCTGATTCCGGGACCATTGTCAACGATTTCTATGAAAGCGGGGGCAGTGGTCCTTACCGTTATTTCACCTTGCTTGCCTGCCGCTTCGCCGGCGCCCTCTATACTTTCGGCAGCATTCTTGATGATATTTACCAAAACCTGCTCGAACAGTGAAGCATCCAGACGAACCTGTCCTACTTCGGGGTCGCATTCCAAGCGGAGAATAATGTTACGGTCGTTGCACATTCCTTCCATGAAACGCTTGCACATGGATACCAATTCATTCAGCTGAACCGGCGCCACCGTAGGCTCGGGAATCTTCACCACATCTGCAAAGCGGGTAATGAAGCGGCTCATAGAAAAACAACGTTCCGTACATACACGCATTACATCGCAAATGTCATCCATGCCTTCTTCCGTAGAGAGTGCCTGTTCCACCGTATCCAAAGTAGAGGTAATGCCGGCCGTGGTATTGTTCACTTCGTGGGCAATCATGCGGATAACTTTTTCGTATGCGCGCTTTTCCGCTTTCATCACTTCGTCCGTCATACGTTCTATCAGAAAGAAAGGATGTTTGAATCCTCGGTCGATAAACGAGGAATGGGTACACTTATAAATATTCGAGTCGTTCAGCCGCACTACGGAAGTTGCTTCTTTAGGAATGGATGCCAGCTCTTCCGCCAAAGGCGAATCAATCTTCTCCAGTTTCTTGTTCTGCGCTTCTTCCAACCGAACGCCCAGCATTTTCACGGCCATCGGATTGAGCTGCGATACCTCACCGTCCAGCGTCATAATGATAACGCCCATAGGCGATGCCTGAATCAGCAAATCAAGAAAATGGTTCTGCTCGCGCATACGCAGACGCTCGTTCTTAAGTTGCTCCATCATACGGTTGAAGACGTTCACGATACGGTCGGCCTCATACTGTCCCACCTGACTGAGCCGACTGCTGAAATCCTGTTCGCGCAACAACTCCATACCGCTTCCTATCGTGTCCATCGGCTTGACAATCTTACGGTAGAACACCACCAGATAGATAAGTATAAACGCGATGATGCCCTCCACAACATATAGATGAGCGGTTTGCATTTTGCCTGCCAGGTATATCAACACTCCACCCAGCCCGAACAAAAACAATACAAGAATAAAAAAGTAAAATTTAATACGCACGTAAGTAAGAGATTAGGGGTTAGCGGTTAGGGATTAGTGATTAGGGATTAGCGATTAGCGATTAGGGATTAGAGGTTGGCAGTCAACGATTAACTGTTAGGATTTAAACGAATAAACACTTATCGCTAATCACTAACCGCTAATCCCTATCCCTTAATCGCTAACCGCTATTTTATATTTTTCCAACCGCCTGTACAGTGCGGCTCTGCTGATGCCCAACGCCAATGCAACTTGGCTGAGATTACCTTTATGCTGTTCCAAAGCCTGCAGGATAGTCTGCCGTTCTATTTCGTCCAGCGTCATGCCGGCAAAGGACGTACCCTCGGCGGCTTTTACGGGTTCGTCATGGCGTTGATATTGCGATTCAAAATCAGAGGCGTCCAAAATCTGTTTTCCGCTGACAAGAATGGTACGTTCCACCAGATTTTTCAATTCACGGATATTACCCGAATAAGGCAGGCGGGAAAGGAAGTTCAGCGCGTCCGCCGAAAATTCGGTACGCGGCAAACCGTTTACGGCAGCCTGGCGATCGGCAAAGTGGCGTGCCAGCAGAGGAATATCCTCACGGCGTTCGCGCAAGGCGGGCAGTTTTACGGTTATCAGATTGATACGGTAGAAAAGGTCTTCACGGAATGTACGCTCGGAAACCATTTTACGCAAATCGGCATTGGTGGCGGAGACTACACGTACATCCACTTTGCGCGGACGGCTGTCGCCCAGCACTTCAAATGTCTGGTCTTGAAGTACACGCAACAGTTTAACCTGACAGGACAAATCCAAATCACCTATTTCATCCAGAAAGATAGTACCTTTGTTGGCCAACTCAAAACGACCTATACGGTCGGCGCTCGCATCGGTAAAAGCGCCTTTCTTATGACCGAACATCTCGCTCTCGAACAAACTCTGCGAAATACCGCCGAGATTGACTTTCACGAAAGGCTGTTTGGTGCGCTGGCTGTTGATGTGGATGGCCTCGGCTATCAGCTCCTTACCTGTACCGCTCTCACCGGTAATGAGTACGGAAGCGTTGGTACGGGCTATGCGGGCCACGGTATTCAGCACCTCCATCAACCCTTGTGATTTCCCTATGATGTGGCTACGGTTCAAACCTTCCGCCTGCTCCTCCGGCACGTCCTTCGGAGCGGCGCTCAATTCCAAAGCGGTTTCGATACGCTGCAAAAGAGCGGCATTGTTCCACGGCTTGGTAATAAAGTCGAAAGCGCCCGCCTGCATACCCTGTACGGCAAGTTGGATGCTTCCCCATGCCGTCATCAGTATAACGGGTACGTCGGGACGGAACACTTTTACCTGTTTCAATAGCGTAAGTCCCTCTTCGCCGGTAGTGGAGAGCGTAAAGTTCATATCCATCAATATCAGTGCGGGAGATTCCGCACGAACCATATCCATTGCTTCACGGGGACCCGGAGCTGTTTTTACCTCATAACCGGCACGCTTCAACATAAAACTGAGCGAAGAACGTACGGCACTATCATCATCGACTATCAGTATCATAGCATTTTGTAGTTAATTGCTTGCAAAAGTAAGTTTTTTCACCACAGCTCATACAGATTTGCACTATTTTTTTGTTTTTTCCCTTATAATCGTACAATTCGGTATGGTTTGACCGGAATCAGCCTTTGATTATATCTTCGAAGTCGGCTTCCAACTCCGCGTTCCGTTCAAAATCCCAAAGAGTCAGGCTGCGGAGTTGATAGAAATAATACCAATAGTAATAAAGTTCGGAGATGTGTTTCTGCCGGGCTTCGTCTTTGGAGTTCTGCGCATCGTTGAGGTCGAGGGTACTTATTTTACCAATCATAAAAGTCTCCACACTGGTCTTGTAACGTTTCTCGGCTATCAGGTCGGCTTCTTCGGCTATTTCCAGTTGTTGGGCTTGGTTATTGAAGTTTGCCACCAGCAAGAAGATGTCTTGATTGAAATCCATTTGTTCCTGACGGATTTTGGAAAGTACCACTTCACGGTTGCTCTTGGCCACCCTCACCTTGCCACGACGTTTTCCCCAGTCGAGGATAGGTATTTTTACACCGACTTTGACAATCTGGTTATCCAGCAAATTCTGATAGGCAGAGGAGAACTCATAGTTTTGTCCTGTATAGCCAACGCTGGCAAACAAGTCTATACTCCTTAAATTTCCACGTGCCGTAGCCACTTCATAATCTGCTTCCAACTGGCGGCGGCGTATATTCTGAGCAAACGAGTTGCGTTCCAAAGCTTTGTTCAGGACACGGTCATAGTCCATTTTAATACCCGAAACGGAAGCGGGTATCACGGGGTTCAGTCCCTCGCTCTCCGACACGCCGAGGAATGAACGCAGCTGGAACATTTTAGCGTTCAGGGTGCTTTCGGCTTCGGTTACATCGGCTTTGCCTTGCAGGGAGTTCAGTTTGAGCTGCAACAGGTCGTTTTCTGAAATCTGTCCCATTTTGCGTTTGGCAATGGCCACTTCATAAAGGCGGTCTGAGTTCGCTTTGTTTTGCTGCGCTGTGGCAAGCGCTTCCTTGGCCAATAATAGCTCGAAGAAATAAGTAATGGTTTTCATCGTTACTTCTTCCGTCGCGGAAATAAAGGAAGCTTTTGCCTCCGCATACCGGACCGGCTCGATACGGCGGTTCCACTTCAAACTGTTCACGCCGAATATAGGCTGCGTCAATTCAAGGCTTACGGGCACGGACATAAACTGTTTGTCACCGCCGGAGCCCAATTGCTTGATGTAATCAAGGGAAGAGGCCAACGACAGTTTACCGCCTGTGAACCAGATATTCTGGTCGATAGAAAGTGCACCGGACAGCCCCAATGTATTGTTACGGACAAAGCTATAAGAACCGTCAGAATTCTGATAGGTGCTGTACGACTTGTTATAATTGGGTAATGTTCCTGTAAAGTTTACTTCAGGCAACAGGTCTGCACGGAAGGTACGGTATTCCCAATAGGCTGTTTTCAACTCGTTGAGCGCCACCGCGGCATCTACAGACTGGGTACGTGCCAATGCGATGGCTTCTGCCAGAGTTATGTCGCGTTCGTGCGTCAGAGTATCATTTTGTGCCGATGCAATCAGAGGCATCAAGAAACAGGCGGCGAGTAAAATATTCTTTTTCATGTTCGGTCTTTAAAATTATCGCTGATAGAAAAGCAAAGAGTGTGCCAAGCGGACAGGAAGGTATTACGCAAGGGGGAGTGTCCGAAATCGGACACTCCCCCTGTTCGTTTGCGGACGGTTAATAATGATCCGGCAGTCTTTAAGGTTGAAAAGCTTTTATCATGCAATTCCGGGTAATGCACCGGATAAAAGTTCCTTTACATATTCTGAGTCTTGTAAGAGTAAAAGCTATGCATATAAGTCTTTTGCCCTTACAGGGCGTAACATTAACCGTACATATATTCCCGGGGTGTTACCCCGGCTGTATGATAAAAGGCTTTCAGCCTTGAACTCACTAAAATAGCGTTTACAGCACCCCCTTCGAGCTTGGTAATTCATAGTGATAGATATCACGTTTCACAGCCATTTTCAAGGCTCTTGCCAAGGCTTTGAAGATTCCCTCTATCTTATGGTGTTCATTCTGTCCTTCCGCTTTGATATTAAGATTCATCTTAGCTGCATCGCTTAACGACTTAAAGAAGTGCAAGAACATTTCCGTAGGCATCTCTCCTATTTTCTCACGCTTGAACTCGGCATCCCATACCAACCAGGGGCGCCCGCCGAAATCCAAGCATACCTGACACAGACAATCGTCCATGGGCAGTGCGTACCCGTAACGCTCTATACCGCGTTTGTTGCCCAAAGCCTGGTACAGACACTCGCCCAAAGCGAGGGCGGTATCTTCTATCGTGTGGTGCTCGTCCACTTCCAAATCACCTTTTACATGAATCGTCAGGTCCATACCGCCATGCTTGCCTATCTGTTCCAGCATATGGTCGAAAAAGCCAAGCCCGGTGTGAATATCACAATGGCCGTTACCGTCTAAATTTACAGCTACATAAATATCAGTTTCTTTCGTGGTACGGCGCACTTCCGCTTTCCGTTCGCCCGCAAAAAGAAATTCAGCGACCTTATCCCAATCCTTTGTCGCCAACACACAAACATCTTCCAAACCCTTACAGGCAGCTTCACCACCGGATGATTTCGGTTTCAGCATATTCGTATCTTCCTGCAAGAGGATGGCACGGCACCCCAGGTTCTTCGCCAACTCCACATCCGTAGGACGGTCACCTATCACAAAACTATTTGCCAAGTCGTATTCGGGACTGTCGAGATACTTCGTCAGCATACCGGTACGCGGCTTACGGGTCGGCGCATTATCTTCGGGCATGCTACGGTCTATGCAGATATCATCAAACGTAATTCCCTCCCCTTCCAACGTCTTCATCATCAGATTATGTGCCGGCCAGAAAGTTTCTTCCGGGAAAGATGCCGTACCCAACCCGTCCTGATTGGTAACCATTACAAACTCAAAATCCAGTTTGCTGCGAACAAAACCAAGATTACGCATCACTTTCGGATAAAACTCCAGTTTCTCCAACGAATCCAACTGATAATCTACAGGCGGCTCGATAACCAACGTTCCGTCACGATCTATAAAAAGTACCTTCTTCATACTTTATACCTTATACTTTATATTTCTTCAACGCCTCAATCAACCTCTCATTCTCGTTTCTTGTACCTACCGTTACCCGCAGGCAGTTTCCGCAAAGCGATACGGAATTACGGTTACGCACAATGATGCCTTCGCCTACCAGATAATTATAAATCTTCACCGCATCCGTCACGCGGACCAAAAAGAAATTGGCATCAGAAGGAAACATTTTCACCGTACAAGGCAATTTCGCAAACTCCTCTTCCAAGTTTCCGCGTTCCTCTTTCAATGTTTTTACCCAACGCTCTATTTCATAGTAACGGTGTAACATTTCTATCGCCTGTTTCTGCGTCAGCTGGTTCACATTATAAGGATACTTTATTTTGCTGAAAATCGAAATGATTTCCTGCGAAGCAAAAGCCATGCCTAAGCGTATGGCAGCACATCCCCATGCTTTGGAAAAGGTTTGGAGCACAATCAGATTAGGATATTTGTCCAGTTCTTCCAAGAAAGAAGGCGCTTCCGAAAAGTCGTTATAAGCCTCATCCAGTATCACCAGCCCGTCGAACTCACGGATGATTCGCTCAATCTCACTACGAAGCAAGTCGTTTCCCGTGGGATTATTGGGAGAACAAAGGAAAATCAACTTCGTATGCTCATCCGCAGCCGCCAGCAGCTTATCTGCCGAAAAGCGGAAATTTTCATCCAGCAATACTTTGCGGTACTCCACATCATTTACTTCCGCACATACCTGATACATACCGTATGTAGGATCTATAGCCACCACATTATCTATACGCGGCTCGCAAAAAGCACGGAATACAAGGTCTATCGCCTCATCACTGCCATTTCCCAAAAAAATATGCTCGGGACGTACTTTCTTTATTTTCGACAGTTCTTTCTTTAGCTCCCGTTGCATCGGATCCGGATAACGATTGTGCGGCATATTATACGGATTTTCGTTTGCATCGAGAAAAACGGATGCGGCAGCGCCATTATATTCATCACGTGCCGAAGAGTAAGGCTTCAGGCGCCACACATTCGGTCGGGTCAGTTCTTCTAAAGTTCTCATGGACAGAAAGAATTTATTTACGGATTATAAATTATGAATGATGAAGTATTATTTTTTTAATTTTCAATTTTCAATTCTCAACTCTCAATTTATCAAGTCTGACGGTTACCGCATTCTTATGCGCATCCAGATGCTCGTTGGCAGCCATTTCCTCTATAGCCGGACCAATCGTGCGTATTCCTTCCGGTTTAATCTCTTGGAAAGTAATCTTGCGTATGAAGCTATCGAGACTGACGCCGCTATATGCTTTGGCATAACCATTGGTAGGCAGCGTATGGTTGGTGCCCGAAGCGTAGTCTCCTGCGCTTTCCGGAGTGAGAGAACCCAAGAATACCGAACCGGCATTAATCACCCGCTCCGCAACGGACATATAATCCGCCGTTTCGATGATGAGATGTTCCGGTGCATAGGAATTAGTCAGTTCGATGGCTTCGTCCATATCACGTACTACAATCAGCTTACTGTTGGCAAGAGACTTTTCCGCAATATCCTTGCGGGGCAACAAAGCCAACTGACGCTCCACTTCTTCTTTCACCGCCTGCTGCAATGCCCGGGAAGTGGTAATCAGTATCGCCTGGCTGTCTACACCATGTTCTGCCTGGCTCAGCAAGTCGGCAGCCACAAAAGACGGATTGGCAGTTTCATCCGCCAACACTTCCACTTCCGAAGGACCGGCCGGCATATCAATAGCTACATCACGCAAGCTCACCAACTGTTTGGCAGCCGTTACATATTGATTACCCGGACCGAATATCTTATATACTTTCGGCACGCTTTCCGTACCATAGGCCATTGCCGCAATGGCTTGCACACCGCCGGCTTTGAAAATACGGTTTACTCCCGCCACCTTAGCCGCAAACAAAACGGCAGGGTGTACTTTTCCATCCTTACCCGGAGGAGTACAAAGCACTATCTCCTTACATCCTGCAATCTTTGCCGGAACAGCCAGCATCAACACGGTAGAAAAAAGCGGAGCCGTTCCGCCGGGGATGTACAACCCGACTTTCTCTATGGCAACCGCCTTCTGCCAACAAGTAACTCCCGGTTGAGTTTCCACCCGTTTACCTTCGAAGCGCTGTGCCGCATGAAAGGTCTCAATATTCTGTTTGGCCAGACGAATGGCTTTTTTCAGTTCCTCGCCCACCAATGTTTCCGCTTCCGCCTGCTCTTCTTCCGTCACAGCCAATGTGGTCAACGCCACTTTATCAAATTTTTCTTCGTATTCCAATACGGTGCGGTCGCCTTCCGCTTTCACACGGTCTATAATACTCCGTACCGTATCGAAGAGATTTTCCGTGTTCATCACCGGACGTTTCAGCAATTCCGTCCATTGAGATTTATCAGGATTAGTTATTAAGTTCATACCATTAGCGTTTAAAGTATCATTTTTTCAATCGGCAACACCAAAATGCCTTCTGCACCCAATGCCTTCAGTTTACCGATAATTTCCCAAAAACATTTCTCATCCAGCACCGTATGTACGGAACACCAGCCCTCTTGCGCCAACGGCATCACCGTAGGACTTTTCATACCCGGCAGTACGGCTATGATTTCATCCAGTTTTTCTTTCGGCGCATTCATCAACACGTATTTCTTGTCTTCCGCCGTCTTTACCGCATTCATACGGAACAACAACTCATTCAGAATCTCTTTCTTCTCCTCACTCATATTCTTGTTACCAATCAACAGAGCTTCGGACTTCATCACCACTTCCACTTCTTTCAGGCGGTTGCTCACCAAAGTAGAACCGGAACTTACAATATCAAAAATCGCATCGGCCAGACCGATACCCGGAGAAACCTCTACCGAACCGGTAATCACGTGTATTTCCGCTTTCACTCCCTGTTCTTTGAGATACCGGGAAAGAATGCCGGGATACGAAGTGGCAATCTTCTTACCCTCAAACCACTGCGGACCCGAATATTCAATATCTTTAGGTAAGGCCAGTGACAAACGGCATTTGCTGAATCCCAAACGTTTTACAATCTCGGCATCTTCCGCCTTTTCCATGAACTCGTTTTCACCGACAATACCCAAATCGGCAACTCCCGTAGCTACTGTTTGAGGAATATCATCGTCGCGCAAAAACAATACTTCCAAAGGAAAGTTGGAAGACTGTACCAGTAACGTGCGTTTCGTTGCGCTTAGTTTAATATCCGATTCTTCAAGGAACGACATTGTTTCGTCAAAAAGACGGCCTTTGGCCTGTACTGCAATTCTTAACATGATATTATTTATATTTTATGGTTTGCTAATAAAAAAACGAGGTTTACCAATGTTCGGTAAGCCTCGTTAATTATATGTTCTTCGTGATACACATATCCTCATACGCCCACCGAATTATTCGTCAGGATGATAATGGTGATGATGTGCAACGATATTCTTCATGTTTTTTCTATTTTTCAATGCGACAAATGTAAACGATTTGTTTTAAACAGCCAAAGATTTATCACAAAAAGTTCATTTTTTCTTTCATTTTTATCAAATAAGCGGTAAGATTTCATCCGGTTCTACATCACAATGATGAAAACACATTTCCTTTTCCGCCTTTTCCTGCGGGAAAGTAAAGTAGGTGCATGTAGTTTCCGTACAGAGTTCGCCCATGCTGTTATACAATCTCGCTTCTATAATGGCAATATTACGTTTCTGTTCACGCAGCGACGCACGCAATACCACATGCGTATCATTGGTCGATATGGACTTACGAAAACGGGTTTCCATTTTAGAGGTCACTCCCCCGGTCTGCAACTTACGGAATACCACCCAACCGCAAATCTCATCCAGCAATACGGACTGGATACCCCCATGCAACGTATTCAACCATCCCTGATACTCCGGACGGGGCTTCCAGATACTCACTACTTCATCACCGTCCTCATAGAATTCCATTCTTACACCTGCCTCATTATCGGGAGAACAACCAAAGCAATTATAGCCTTCCATGTTTTTCCATGGGTTGATAATCTTCTTCATACCATATTTTTTAATTGATGACTTATTCTTCGTAGTAAACATATTTTCTTTCCTCATACAAGACCGGAATATTATCCACATACTTGATTCGTATCTTCCAGTTTCCTTTCTCGTCCCTGTGAAATTTATAAACAAACTTCTCTTCGGGCTGTCCCGCAGGCTGTTCCGTTCCGGAAATCACTTCGCCTTTTTTATTATACTGATAGGTATATCTGTCGAGTTTATCCTCCGGCAGCAGAATCTCCTCGCTCGTCATACGTTGCCTGAAATTCCAGGTACGGCGATAAGGATAGACATTTTCGGTAGACGAAGTTATTACTTTTCGTCCAATCCGTTGTCCATAAGAATCATAAAAGTAACGATAGTCCTCACTTTTTGTTCCATCCTTCTCATATACAGTTTCCTGCATACGATTCCCTTCCCAATCATGACGGTAAACGACTTTCCCCGTCTGTTCGGACTTTTCATTATATATCGCGCCGCTTTTGCAATAACCTTCATCACCGTATTGGTACTCTATATACTTCGTCAATGCACCTGCGGGTGTCCGATGTTCTTCCTTCTGCAGCTTTCCATTCTCACCGTACTCATACTTCACTGTTTTTACAGATACGCCTTTTTCCGTGAAAGCTTCATCACTGATAATCCTGCCTTGAGCATCAAACTCATAAGCAAAAAAATGTCCTTGTTTTTTGCCTCTAAGAACAGTTTCCACTCCCATGGGAACAGCAATATATGAATACTGTCGAACACTCTTCACTTTATCCTGAAGCGCCAATCGCTCCCAATCGCTTTCCATTCCTTCATAAATAATACTGCGCTTGGTGATGTAGGTAGGATGACCGTCCAATGCAAAACCCGTTCTTTGCGTCCAATTGCCATATTCATCCTTTTCCACGATTTTCTGCATCGGCCTCTTTGCTTTCCGCCAGGACTTCATATAGTTGAGCGACTCCCTTTTAAGCTTTGTCGTATCATCCAGCTCCACAACGCAAGCTTCACTTGTTCTTCGGTCATCAAATATTTTCTTTTGCACTTTTCCATCGGTATCATATATAGCTGTCACTATCCCAATCGTATCTTGCCGACCATTCATAGTAGTAATAGTACTCAATCTTCCCTCCGCATCATATCCATATCCCCATACATAACAAAGCAGACCTTCCCGTTTTGTCCCTACATATATTTCTTTCACAACTTTTCCGTCCGCATCATATCTATAAATAATTTTATGCAAAGGAGACCTGTCGGGAGCCAATAAATTCTCCACAGACATACGTCCCTCGTTATCATATTTCACAAAATAGATATTATCCACTATATTTCCGGTCGTCCATATCGTATCTTTCTGTACAGCCTTGTATACCGTTATACGTGCACTTCGTATAATTGGGGTATCTTGCGCATAGGTGGTAATAAAGCCGGATAGCAGAATTCCGATTAATAGGCATATTCTATGAAAATTCATACTCTTGTTACGTGTTTTTCATTTATCATTCTTCTTACAAAGATAAGAATTCTTTAAATGAGACAATTATAGGGGTACAAAAAAAACGGTGTAAAATCAAAAAAGCTTAACCATCTTTTCTGATTTTACACCGTTATTCGATATAACAAGATATTCTACTCTTTACTGCTTGCATTCCACACCAGCAACGCCAATAACACGGACAGCAATGCCGCACCTAT
>OCSG01000067.1_pt1 | contig 112773 bp, 58 predicted proteins | sample 1538831 | NCBI WGS metagenome assembly OCSG01 (sample SAMN04571729, study PRJEB22368) | human gut metagenome | biome: human gut; material: stool | host: Homo sapiens | place: Luxembourg | collected 2012-09-20 | reverse complement strand
TGTAGTAATTCTACACAGACATGACTACCAATATAACCTGCACCACCTGTAACTAGTACGTTCATATTATTCCTCCACTACTTTACAACCACCAAGTTTTCTTACTTTAAGTACATGACAGCTGCCTTCTCCAAATAATTTTTCAATTTCTTTCTTATATTCTGGGACAAAGTCATTTTCTACAAATGCCTGAATTGTACCTGCGAATCCACCACCATGTACTCTAGATACACCATGGTCTCCTAATACGATTTCACTTAATGCTAGACCTGCAGAAACTGCCTGATGCTTATAATCAAAGTCTGCATAAACATTCTGTAAGAACTTATAGCTTGAGTTACCAGATTCCTTGATTAGCTTCTTGAATAAGTCAAAGTCATCATTGTTTAATGCTTCTACAATCTGAGGTACTCTAGCATTTTCCTTGAAGAAATGAATGGCTCTTAGAATTTCTCTATCATTCTTGACTGCTGCTCTGACATCAGCAAGATGATCAAAGAATTCCTTTTCATCTACTTCTCTTAAGAATTCCTTGCCAAAGTAATGAGCGACATCCTTCATTTCAGTTGGAATAGCACCATAAGCATCTGTTAAGTCTGCATGGCTTCCCTTTGTATCAACGATACATAAGCTATGATCATATTTAGAGAAGTCTACATCTACATGATTTACAACAGGATGTTCTGTATCCTTGAAATCGATAGAGATAAGTCCACCAACGGCACATGCACACTGGTCCATTAATCCACAAGGCTTACCAAAGTATACATTTTCAGCATACTGACCTACTTTTGCGATAGTGACCATATCGATGCTCATATCATTATATAAACCATCAATGATTGTACCAATAATTGTTTCAAAAGCAGCTGAGCTAGATAAACCAGCCCCTACTAATACATCACTTGTAATGAATGCCTTGAAACCACCGATATTGTAACCTAGTTCTTTAAGTTTAGAGACAACACCTCTGATTAGTCCTTCTGAAGTACCTTCTTCTTCATCCTTCTTATCTAAATCATTTAAATAGATTGGCTTAATATTAAAGCTATCAGATACAACATTGATTACATCATCCTGTCTAGCGACTACACCAATCGCATCTAGATTGATAGAACCTGCTAGTACACAACCATGCTGATGGTCTGTATGGTTACCTGAAATTTCGCTTCTACCTGCAGCACTATAGATGCTGACATTTTCATCACCATAAAGTTCAACGAACTTATCTAATGCATTGGCATATCTATCTTTCTGATAATCTACGAGACTTGCATCTTCATATAAGTCTTTCAACATTTCATCATATTTATTAGTTTTAAATTCTTCTTTTAATAAGCTTGCTTTCATTTTGTTACCTCGAATGTATATACTGTTTCTTCTTTAAATTTTTTATTTGCGTTTAAGATGACCTTTGGATTTTCTTCTTTATGAATACTGTCTGGTAAATAACTTGTTTCAATACATAATGCATCTTGTGGATGCATAGTATATCCATATTTATCTAGCTGTCCATCTAAATAGTTTGCACTATATACCTGTGCTGATGGATATGTAGTAGATACAGTTAATTTAATACCAGTTTCTGGAGAATAAAGTTCTGCTTGATTTTTATCTGTATTAAATACAAATGGATGATCATAACCACGGGCTGTGATTAACTGTGGATGATTGTCTTTGATACAGTCTCCAATCACTTTTTCACTTCTAAAGTCAAATGGAGTATTTGTGACATCTAATAATTCACCTGTATATAATCCATCACCATCAACGCAGCCTACTTCATCAGCATTGAGTTTTAATACATGATTATGAACACTTGATGCATGTCCATTTAAGTTGAAATATGAATGGTTTGTGATATTGATGATTGTATCCTGATCACTTGTTGCTTCATAGCGCATATGAAGTGATGTTCCTTCGATTGTATAATAAGCATAGAAATCTAATGTACCTGGATAGCCTTCTTCACCATCTTTAGATACATAGTGGAACTTGACACCATCTTCAATAAATTCATAATCAAATACCTTGTAAGAGAATCCTTCAATACCACCATGTAATGAGTTAGGACCATTATTAATAGGAACATTATAAGTCTTCCCATTTAATGTGAAGTTTCCCTTCTCAATACGGTTGCATACTCGTCCTACCAAAGCACCAAGATATGTACCATCTCTCTTCTGGTAATCTGATACTTCAGGGAAGCCTAATACACAATCACATGGATTTCCTTCTTTGTCCTTCACTACAGCTTTAAGTAGTGTACAGCCAAAGTTTGTGACTTCTACATAGAAGTCTTTGTTTTCTAAGCCGATGACAACAATATCGTCATCTAATTCTTTCTTAATTTCTACCATAAGCCCTCCACGAAGCGACTGAATCCTTCAATTCCTTCATCAGTCATTTTATATACACCAGCATCTTCTAATACTGCTACAAACTTCTTAGTGACTTCTACTTCTAGGAATTTATCAACATCCTCGTAGTCACAATTCTTAAGATATTTGTACCAGTCCGCATGCTTCTGTAATGATTCATTTGAATCAAAATCCGCATTACCTAATAGACACTGTTTGATATCTTCTAATTCATTCTTTAATCTTGCAGGAAGAACAGCTAAGCCCATTACTTCAATTAAGCCGATGTTTTCCTTCTTAATGTGGTGATGCTGTGCATGAGGGTGGAAGATTCCTAATGGATATTCTTCAGTCGTACGGTTATTTCTAAGTACTAGATCTAACTGATACAATCCATCCTTCATACGTGCAATTGGTGTTACTGTGTTATGTCTTACACCATCTGTATATGCAATGATATCTAGTGATTCATCACTATAATCAATCCATTTTTCAAGAATAACATCAGCCAAAGCAATAATTTTTTCTTTGGAAGTAGAGGTAAGTCTTAGAGTTGACAATGGCCAATACAGCATATCTACCTGTACCTGATCATGTTGATAACTCTTGATTACTTTTGCATCTTCCATAGGAAAATGATGACGACCGCCTTGGTAGTGATCATGGGTAAGGATAGAACCACCTACGATTGGTAGATCAGCATTACTTCCCAGCATATAATGAGGGAACTTATCTACAAATGCGAATAGATGCTCGAATGTATTGTGATCAATTTTCATTGGCTGATGTTCTTCATTAAATACGATACAGTGTTCATTGTAGTAAACATAAGGTGAATACTGTAGGTAATAGCGATGACCTGCAAGATCTAATGGGATGATACGATGATTCTGTCTAGCAGGATGCTTCATATTACCTGCAAATCCAACGTTTTCTTTACACAATAAGCAAAGAGGATAGTTTGCAGATTTGATATTCTTTGCAGCTGCAATCGCTTTAGGGTCCTTTTCTGGTTTAGAAAGGTTGATAGTGATCTGAATATCACCATATTTAACATAATGGTTAAACTTGATATTCTTATCAATACGTGATTTACGAATATAGTTACTACTAATACTTAAATCATAGAAGTAGTCTGTTGCTTTTTCTGGAGATTCATTATAAAGAGTGTTGAACTTATTTATTACTTCACTAGGACGAGGCATGAGGCAGTTCATAAGTCTTGTATCAAATAAATCTTTTTCAGTCACAGAATCTGAAATCATGCCTTTTTCTACTGCATAGTCAAGAATAAGATCAATGATATCCTGTGCTGTTTCTAATTTTTCATCGATTTCTTCTAGTTCAAATTCATCTAACTGAAGTAAGTCTAGAATTAAATTTGCGGCATAGTACAAGTCATCTGTACCAATCATGCCTTTTTGTAACGCAAAGTTAAGTAATCTGTTGATTTGATGGTTCATTATGGGGTCTCCTTTTTTTATTTTGTTATTTTCTTCACCTACTATAATAAACCTTTTAGTAAAATAATCAATATTTTTTTAATTATTTTACTATTTTGTTTACTTATTATTTTACTAAAATAAAAAGAGAGAAGTTTTATTACTTCTCTCTGCATGAATTTCTAATAACTAATTGACATGGTAATTGTATTCTACGTGGATAGCTGATATCCTCTTCTGTGATCATTCTATGTAATAATGAAGCCCCCATCTCTCCCATCTCACTTGAAGGTGCATAGACAGTAGATAATGTAGGTCGTGTGAAGTTACATGCATCCACATCATTGAATCCCATAATGGACACTTCTTCTGGCACCTTTATTTTTGCATCTAATAAAGCCTGCATAGCCCCCATCGCAAGAGGATCATTGGCACAGAATATTGCGGAAGGTATTTTTCCTTCTTCAATCACACGATTCATGACAGAATAGCCTTCATCTCCTGTCATTTCATGATTAGTTGTAAATATCTCATATTTTATTCCTAGATATTCGCAATATTTAATAAAGCTTTTCTTTCTAGAAATTGTTTGTAAAGACATTTCATCATATTCATTTCTTCCCATAAAACCAATCGTTTCATGTCCCTGTGAATGAAAATAGTTAACTACTTTATACATCGCGTCATCAAAATCCAATGAGATACAGACATTTGTGATCGGAGACAAATCCATATCTAATAAAACAATTCTACTAGATAACTTACTAAATGTATCAAGATACTTCTTTTCAAACTTTCCAATACAGATAATACCATCCACACCTTCTAATACCTGCTTCATATTCATATCATCGTATCTTACTTTTGTGGAAGCCATCTTTTCTTTTCTTAAATATTTCTCTACACCCTGTAAAATAGATAAGAAATAAGTATCTCTAAATTCCTGTTCAAATGTATAACACTGGATAATACCTATATTAAATGTTTTCTTCTTTTCTTTTGATTTTAAGGAGTAATTGAGTTCACTAGCCACTCTTAATATCTTCTCTTTTGTTTCAGGTAAAACCCTTAATGTTTTATCTTCATTTAATACTCTTGATACAGTTGCGATAGATACATTAGCTGCTTTCGCAACATCTTTAATTGTAGCCATTTCTTTTTCCTCCTCAACATTACTATAATAATTATTATATATCACAATCTAGATAAAATGAGGTAAAATTTTTAGTAATATTTTAACCAATTTTAATGATACATTATTTTTTCTTTATTTTCATTGTATATATCAAGTATTTTCTACCTTGCCTATAATTTCTTCATTTTTTTATTGACGAGTGTATTTCTACATGTTATTATAGGTGAGCAGTCAAGAAATGGGCCTGTAGCTCAGTTGGTTAGAGCGCACCCCTGATAAGGGTGAGGTCGATGGTTCAAATCCATTCAGGCCCACCATTTCTAAAACTGTCAAACATGGGCCTGTAGCTCAGTTGGTTAGAGCGCACCCCTGATAAGGGTGAGGTCGATGGTTCAAATCCATTCAGGCCCACCATGTTTATTTAAAATTTCTTTGGGGCCTTAGCTCAGCTGGGAGAGCGCCTGCTTTGCACGCAGGAGGTCAGGAGTTCGATCCTCCTAGGCTCCACCATTCTTAATGATTGAACTCTGTATTAGGGTATAAATAAAGCAGACAATATTAACATCGCCTGCTTGTTGTCAATTATTAATGTCTATGCTATAATTCCTTACGTGAAGTAAAGACTTCAACTCTAAGGTATTATATATATATCAATCAAGTCCTTGGGCTTGATCATTAATTAATTAACTTCAATCATGTTTTGATGTTAATCTATCGGCTTCCAGCTTGTTAGGCTGGAGCTTTTTTTATATATATCAATTTTTGCAACATCATTTTACCACATTATATGGTTGAATGATATTGTTTTTTACTATGTTTTTTTATTTTTTATTTGCTGGAGTAAGGATAAACCAAGCGAGTTCCGCTTTCTCTTCGATAGTGAGTTCTTCAAGCTGTCCTCTGACTTTGTTCTTGATTTCATCGATACTTCGTCTCTCACAGTTTTCTGAATCTCCAAGAAGATATGATCCTGTCGTATCAAGTGCCATAGCGATCTTCTCCAGATTACCAGCGGAAGGAAAAGCTTTCTCGTTTGTAAGACGGCTTATGATGCTCTGTGATACACCACTACTCTCTGAAAGCTGTAGTGCATTCATGCCAAGCATACTCATCCTCTCTTTTACTCTCTGTGCAAGAATGGCTTTCTTATTCTTATCCATTCTCATCTCCTCCTTGCATCTATATAATTTCACTTATATTCCATATTGTCAATATAATTCCTATTTCGGAATTATATTTTTTTATCTATACTTATCTCAGATTCCTTGAATTCGATTGTAAGGATCTTTTTTTCTTGAAGGTCAACAACTATACATCTAATATGCATTTCAACAAACGCCTTTTTCTGTTCAGTATCCTCAAAATCGCTGAACACTCTCACTGCATCAAGACTCTGGATGGCGGAACGCTTTCTTCTTGCATCTCTGAGTTCGTTTTCAATCGCAGTCAGCATAATCTGCATGTTTTCCACACTGACAGCTCCTTCCAGGAACTTATCGTTCAGTTTGCTCCTCCTGCTAAGGAGCAGGGTTTCAATGTCTCTGAGGGCGTTATAACGGTTCTTAAAGTCCTTTGTAGCATTCTCTACTTTAAACTCTGAGAGTTCACCCTCCACATCGCTCTGACGTATCCTCTTCTTACATGTCGGGCAGAAATAATAGAGATACAGCTTCTTCATCTTGCCATATGCTGATTTGCACAGGAGCGTACTGCCACATCTTCTGCATATGAGAACGGATGTGAAGATGTATCTATCTGACTTATGCGAGTGTGTCACGAGATTACTTTCAGCTTTCTTCTGTATCTCTTCAGTAATGATTGCAGGAATCAGACCATCATAGTCCTTGCCATACACACTTATAGTTCCTGTGTATTTCCTGTTCTTGATAATCCTCCTGATGCGTCCCATCGTGAAGATTTCCTTGTCCTGACGTATATTCGCCATTCTGACTATCTCTCTCATTCGGTAGCCTTCACACGCCATCTGGAATATCTCCATAACTAAGGATGCCTCTTCTGGATTTAGCACCATCCTGCCGTCATCATCCTTCATATAGCCATAGTGTCTCATTCCACTGAACGGATATCTGCCCGACTCAGCTATATTGATGATTGCATCTCTTGTACGCTCTGACGTTCTTTCACGTTCATACTGGTGAGTTGCCATCTTGATTGTAGTCATAAATCGCTCACTTGCAGTCTCGAAGGATGGATTGTCATAAAGGCACTTGAGAGATACTCCATACTTGTCAAGCATCTTCAGTAATGACATCATGTCCATGATATCACGACTGATTCTTGACATGTCGTAGGCAATAATCAGGTCCATCTGTCTTGTCTTTATATCGCCTATGAGAGATCTCATAGCTGGTCTCTCAAGACTCTTTGCAGACCACCCGTCATCTATGTACCATTTTATCTCAGACTCATCTGAGATGATTTCAAGCATCTCACAGTGATTGATGATGATTCTCTTCTGCATCTCGATTGATACGCCATCTTCCGCCTGCCTCAGCGTTGAGACTCGGAGATAGCCTGCTATCTTCATTCTTCCACAGCTTTCTCTGGAGTAGCTGTCTTACTTCCTTCAGACCTGTTCTTCTTGCAACCTGCCTTTCTTGCAGATTTTCTTTTCTGCTGTTCCAGCATCTTCTTCTTGTTGAGTTCCTTTCTTCTCTTTTTCGCCTCGATTCTTCTTTCGTACTCTTCTCTTCTCTTTGACTTTCGGACTACAGCTATCTTGTGGTCCTGCTGATCATATGTCTTGTGAAGAGATGATGCCATCATTTTAGCCTTGTTGAGTCTGTCCCAGAATGCATCATATTTCTGAAACTGCTCCTCAAGACGGCATACAGCTGTCGCTGTCGGATGATACTTCTCCATGAGGTCCCATGCCTTCCCTTCAAAGATCTCTTCCACTCTTCCGACTGTGACGTATGTTGAGTGTCCTCTTCTTACATCTCCTTTTCTTCTTTCACGTGAGACTGAATACTGTAGAAGAACAGCATCACCGACTTCCACATCCTTGAGGGGACATGCAAAGTAGTAGTCTTTCTGATTATCATTTATAGGCTTTGCGGTCTGCTGTTGCAATTTACATCTAATCACTTTCATATTGGTTTCTCCTTTATATTTTTCTATCTAAAACAAAAAACGGAAGAGATGCCACCATCTCTCCCGTTATCCCGAATACATATATATTGTAAAGATTTCTTTATCTGATGTCAACATTACCCTCTATCTGGATAGCCCGATATCCAGAATAAAAGACAGGCATCACGCCTGTCCTGAAGTAAATTGCATCATTCATCCTACGAGTATCCTATATGGGACTAGGATTATTATATCACTGAGTATGCATTCTAACAACTCACCTAACAGACAGAGACTGCTGTTAGGTATCCAGCAATCTCCAGCAGGTTCCGCATTGTCCTCATGAGAATGGAATTCGCACGAATTCAGGGAAGGAATCCATTTGTGCGAAATATATATATAAGAGGAGGACAGGGAAATTATGAGAGTCCTTTTCAGGACAAAGATATTTTATCATTCAACTTCTATTTTTGCAATAGCACCCTCGGTCACCCTCGATGGACCGCAATTACACTGAGATTTCCTTTCTATAAAAGAAACTTGTGGTAATTATTCATTCCGTCTCCTCTCTAGCAGCTTTTTTTAGCAGCTTTTTTTAGCAGCTTTTTTTAGCAGCTTCATTGTTTTTTATTAAATTTATCAGTTTTTATTCATTTTATCAATAGCTGCTACTCTATTTTAATTTATATACCAATACAATTTGTGACTTATAATCCGTTGTCTTATAATCTTCTTAATTTTATGAATATTCAATTATATTTTGACATGGCAATGGTGACATGGTGCTTTTTATTTATTCAGTATAAAAATAGACATGAGGATCAGCCCCATGTCTATTATCAGTTTGTTACATTATCAAACATCTCATCCTGCAACTCAAGAACGGCTAATGCCTTCTTTAGAGTTGTAATAAGATAGTTTTCATACGTGAAGTCCATTCCTTCAACATAGATATCAAAGTCATTGAATACGTACGCTCCTTCATGCTGAGCGTAATATAATGCTACCTGAGCGTCTTCCCCTTCTTCAGATATCCATCTCTTAATATCTTCAATATCCTCCTCACAGCCGTAAGATACGTTATCTGCAACGTATTTATCAAAGTTGCTGTCGATGTTTTCCCTGACATAATTGTATGCCGATTTCAAAGCCATAATGCATTCCACCTTTCCGTTCATATAAATAACACTAACACAGATTCAATGATATATCAAAATAAAGAGTGAAATAGAGATAATAATATCCTTTAATTGTATCTATTGTATCTCTTCTTCTCGCCGTGTACTTTACCCTCTCTTTAACCTTCTATGTTGCATCTTTCTCCATATTCCTCTCGACATAGAACATATTTTCTCATCAATACCCAAATACTCTTTCAAAATACCATTATCCACAATATCTAACGCCTTCTCAATGTTCTCCCCACTACGAACAATCTGATCTACTTGTTGCAGAACTTCTCTAACTTTTTCAAGTGGAACACAATCTAAAACAGGCACCAGAACATTTCCCGCTTCTCGAGGTAATATCTCTAACACCCCACCCCCGTAACTACGTCCACATATTTCAGTAAACGCAAAAGAAACACTATTATAATACGATAAAATTATCCTCTCTGGCTCAATACCTTCTTTAAATTTTATCCTATGCATAGTATCAGTAGAAACAGCAGAGCAACAATTCAATACAAATTTAGGATATAAGTTATTTCTGCGCAGAAAAAAAGCATCAGGTACCCATACAGATGGTATTTGATACCATCTTGCTCTGATTTTACATTTATATCCTGTATTCTCGCCATTTTTCTCCCCAAATTCAATATAATCTCTTTGCCCACGACTATATTTTTCTATCGGTATATCTGGAAAATCTACCAAATATGCTGATTTTCCTTGCTCTACATTTTCTTTCCAATCTTCTTTTTTGAAATAGATACTATGTGCATGAGAACTTCTTCCTATTAGCGGTCGTACAACACCTGCTAAATCATATTTTTTAACAGTATTTTTATTTATTGAAAAATACTTATTATTTCCGGTCGTAATTCCTACATTAATAATGCCCGTTTCAGACAATGTTTGAAATCGATTATCTCTTTTCAAATCTGAAATCAATTGATTTTCTTGTATAGTCATAAAATACTTTGTCCATTTTTCATGCACATGATCGAGTTTCTGAAATCCATTTTCATATATATTAAGATTTTCTAAATCTTCAAGATTATTTAGCTCTACAATTTTTATACCTTTTTCCGATTTTCCCTTCTCTCCGATAAAAACTACTACTTCCTGTTCAATTCCAGGAAAAACTAATTCTTCAAATGTCAGCAATGTTATTTTAGACAATTCATTAGATAAAAATAATCTCAAATCCTCCGCATAGGCAACTTGTAAAATTTCTGCTGGAATCACAAATGCAATTTTTCCATTATCACTCAACATATGAACACAGGCAACCATAAATCCTACCCAAGTATTAATTAATTTATTCGCTTTCATCCCATGACTTGTTAAGATTTCAGCCATTTCAGTTCTTTGCTTTTCTTCCAGATATTGATAGCGAATATATGGTGGATTCCCTAATATCAAATCAAATGAGTCCATATCCTTATGCTTATGATAGAACTCAAAAAAATCTCCGTTCACAACATCTATGTTTGAATTATCCTTCAACTTTTCATCTAATTTTTCTGCTTCTTGTTTTTCGATTTCTATAGCGGTCACCTTTTTATACTGCGAAAAAAATTGACTTTCTAGTAATGCTTCTACAAATACTCCATCCCCACAACTTGGTTCTAATATGGATTTTATAGATAAATTGTCTTTAAAAAAATCAACCATCTTTTTGGCTAATTTTAACGGCGTATAATAAGCACCTCTTAATTTTTGCTCTGAGCTATCTTCTTTTAATATCATTTAACCACCTAAAATTTTAAATTATAAATTTTTGTAATATCATCTTCAATTCGTTTACTTAAATTTTCCTTTTCAGCTTCAATTACACTAACTGAAGCTTTATCTTTCCTCTGCTCTAACACATTATTCAATTCTCTAATTCTCTTCACAGAAACAAGTACTGATTCATACAATTCTTTTTGTATTTTATCATTAAAATCCAACTCAACAAAAGGTATCTTTTTCAGTAAATATGTTCCCCTTGCTGTAAATCCTCCCTCAAATTCACTTCCCATAATTTGAAACAGTTTTTCAGTATACGGATGATTTAACCATGCTTGTATATATCGTAAATCATATTTTGAATTAGACAGTTTTGATATAGCACAATATCCTGCCGTTCCTCCAGAAGCAATAAGCATATCATTTTCATCGTATGCATACATGGGGTCTTTACTCAAAATTCTTACAATCAACTTTGGAGTATTCACAAACGCAGTTATTGCTTGAGTTCTTCCATACTGATACCATGTATCTGCTGTTGCATTTTTAATATCTCGACCTTTCCCACCATTTAAGCATTTAGGTACCAATAAGTCATAACAATCTTCCAAATATTGATATGTTCCTGGATACTCTTTTTTCATAACGTCAATGCTAATCAGACTACCATCTGCATTATACGGAAAAATAATACATTTGTCTGTTTTTAATAGCGAATAAGTTCCCATTCCTTTTTCATCTGCCTTAGTAGGTTTAAAGAAAGGCTTTAAAATGCTTTTTTCTATATGATATCTTTTTTCAAACTTATCAACAATTATTTCGTCTTCCTTTTCCAAAACAATTTCATCTTTGCTAAACCAATACACTGGCTTAGGTCTTTCTGCACTTGTTTGAATTCCGTTAAAAATATTTACTATTTCTCCTAATGGTTTGCTATGTTCTTCTACCTTGGCAATCATTTTCATGAATTTAATATCTGTAGTTAGTTTCCATGGATTTTCGTCCAGCATTTTATTCTTAATATTAATATTTTCTTGTTCCTTACCTGTCCAGAGATCAGTTAATGAAATAACATTCATATATTGCAACTGTTTATTACAATCTTTACATAGTGTAATGATGCAACTATAAATAGTTTTATCAGGAAAAAGTTGCATATCTCCAAAATCATCCAATTTTAACACATGTTTAGCTATTATTCGACGTAGTTCTTGTCCTGCTCCTATTTTATAAAATTTATTTGGTATGATATAACACATCTGACCGTTATTTTTTAAGAGGTTAAATGCTTTTTCAAGAAATAAAAAATACTTATCAAACTGTTTATATGCACTTTTATATTTCTTTTTATAAACTGCGAATTCTTCCTCTGTCTCCAATGTGTGTATATCCTCAGTTTTTACATATGGAGGATTACCAACAATAGCATCAAATTTATCCCCTCCATTAATCGTATACCATTCAAATGGTTTTATGTTACACAACATTTCTATTGGCATTTCTTTATCATGAATATCATCCCTACAGATCAATGAATTTCCATTTTTTATATTAGAACTTAGCTCTGGTAAAATCGGAACACATTCTTTCACAGATGCTGGTGTTTCATCCTCTATTAATTTTATCAGTAACGAAAATTTACTAACTTCAACAGCATGCATATCAATGTCTACACCATAAATACATTTTGTTAAAATATCTTTTTTATCAGTTAATGGCAACTTCTTTTTCCCATTGTTTAGTTCTAATAAATGTTTTGGAGCGTTTTGCATATACCATTCTGTACAATAGTCAACTAAAAATTGATATGCTTCCTCCAAAAATACTCCAGAGCCACATGCAATATCAGCAATCTGAATTTTCTTTATTTCATCTGGTGTTTTTTCTTTACAAATTGGTGCTAACGTGTTCTTCACCATATATTTTACGATTTCGACAGGAGTCGATACCACCGAACGATACTTATATTCTTTCTTAGTAGCCAATACTATATTGTGTTCTCTTTCGATAAGACTTTCTGTTAGAAAGCTCTCGTATATTTTTCCTAAAATTCCTGGTTCAATAATATTGAACATATATGGTGTCTTAGGATAATATAATGAAAGAATCATATTAAAAATAATTTCATTTTTTAGATTAAAAATAATATTATCGCCCGCAAACAACTTAGAATTATACTTTTTATCAACTTCCTTAAATACTTTTGTCAATGCATCTTGTAATTCTGCCTTGTTTTGAGCTGTTTCTTTTAAACTTTGATACAAAGGCAAGTTCCTATCTTCACAGATTCTCAAAAAAATAATTTGATTTATAAACTCCTGAACCACATCGTTCAAAAATTCTATATCTCTATAAGTACTATCAGTATGATACAGATAGTCACCAATTTCCAATCTCCACTCATTAATTTGTTTCAAAAAAACTTCATCTACTTCTGTTGAATATCGTTCTTCATTTGGAAATTTTTCTTCAACATATTCATCATATTTTCCAGAATAAACGCTTTCTCGTGAAATCAAATCATATATTTCTTCATACTTTTTTATATACTCCAAATAATGATATTTACGATATAGAGACACTGTTGCTGCATCTCCATCTTGTGGTTTATTAGTAACATCATAAATCATCATATCCTCAAAATTTGTTAATATGGACAATTTATGTTTTGCATTCCATCCGTAACGTCTTGCCTGGATTGCTGGTTCAGCCTCTTCTTTTATGTTCACTGCTGGCTTTTTTGCCTCTACAAATATTTTTGATACCCCATTCAAGGTTAACGTATAGTCTGGTCTATCTCCACTATTTGAAAATTTTTCCACAACCACCTCTTTGTATTGAGGTGATGTTCCTTTCTCATTATGTACATCCCATCCAAAACTCTCTAATAATGGACTTATAAATTCATCTCGACAATCTTGCTCATTAAATTCTCTTGCATTTCTATAAAATTCAACATTTTTTTGATACTGGGCTATTAATCTTGATAATTTTTCTTTATTCATATTTTCATCCCCACTTACTTTCAAAAATTACAGCGTACTTTTACCGCTTTTTACCCATTCATCTACTTCTGCTATTTAAATTTCCATAGTCTTCCAATTTTATGTGCAGGTATATCTGTTTTTTTAATTCATTTTCTAATTGTATCTTTTGTTACTCCTAAGTACTCTGCCGTCTCCTCTAAATTACACCATTTATCTACTAAACCAGTCATTTTCCCTCCACACCTATATCTTTTACATACTCAAACTATCCTCATTCTAACTTTTGTTAATCCGAAAAGCAACCGTATGTTCTATGGTTTGACAGTATTTATTAGTATTTAACAGTATTTTAAAGGGAAGAAAAAAATCCTTTCCCCTTTATTTTAATTTGTATATAATCAACGGAAAGAGATACTTACTAAAACTATCTTTAGAATCGGGAGAAATGAAAGATGAATAAAATATTAAATTTTGGTAGATTTGTTATAAATGATTCGATGAATAAAAACGCTGAATGGCTCGAAAAGAATATGAGTAATTTCAAGATACTGACAGATGTATTCCCTGTCAGAACTGAGGAAAGATACACATATGATGTCTACACAGGAGTATGTAAAACATATGACTCGTATACGCCAACTGTCGGAGTAGCTGTCGAGTTTGAAAACTATTCAGGAAAAATCTACTGTATCCTTCTTGGAGGATATGACTGTATTCGATATAACTGCTGTAATTCAGATAATATAGAAGCAATGTGGTTTGGTGATGACCTTATAAATATCGAATTCATAGGTCAGACATACCAGGAAAGATGGTTTGACTCGAAAGATAAGGCTAATGATTATCTGAAATCAATCTTAGGATATACTTGCAGTGCAATCAGAATTTGATTGCTGTTCAAGTTAATAGACATTTAAGAAGATTTCCTTATGTAGGAAGTCTTCTTTTTTAATATTTATTCGGTTCATTTTCATTGGTCTAGTTAAATATAAATCTAAATGATCATTTTCATTATTTTAGTTCTAACTGAAAAAAATACCTGTTGCATCCCCTTGTCAAATATCAAGGAGCTTCCCTATGGGACTCCTCCTTGACATTTGACTTATCAGGGGTTGCACCTTTAGGAGGCGAGGCGAGTCCGCCTTAAAATCAAGGAGGAATAAAATATGGAAAATCTATCAAAAGAAGAGTTATTTAAGCTTATCGAAGAGGCAGGTAACGAAATTGACTGGGACGTAAAATGGGATAGTGCCCTTACCTATCTAGAATTCATCAACAATAGCCCAGAGGGTGAAGATATTTCTTTTGATTTGAACTCAGAAGAAATTAATACTCTTGAAAGTGTAGTTCATGATCTATATGAATATTGGGAAGACTTTAATGCTTATGACCATGCTGTGATGTGGTATCAGACTGGAGGAAAATACGGTGGACCTACTGACCTTAGAATTCTGATTGATGATGCAGAGGACATCAAAGACATGTACTACAAGCTTTATAAAAAAATATCTGAAACTGTTCACTTATACTGACAGCATGGCTCTCATGCTGTTTTTTTATGTTTTCAGGAAAAATGCTTGCAAACCCATAGAAAAACAATATCAAATACTTTTTATTCCATAAATGATACTATAAAAGATTATACAAATCTTCCATATAAATATTGCACTATCTATAGCGTGCACGTTTAACGAAGATTGCATGAAATCAGGATAAAAAACGATTATTAGCCTGTTTTTATCATCAATGCCATGACCATTCCATCATGGCTTTTTTCATTTTCATTCATTTTGCTCTAGTAAATAAAAAATCAAGAGAGCAGGTGGAGACCCCCTCTCGCTGTCGGACGGTCTCCACCAAGGATGCTTCACCTGTCCATGCTGCACAGACTACGCATCCTTTTTCATTTTCATTGATTCTGATCTAGCTTAAAAGAAAATACCTGTTGCACACCCTTGTCTCTGTCAAGGAGCTTCCCTTCGGGACTCCTCCTTTGACATTCGCCTTTAAGGGCGTGCACCTTTAGGAGGCAAGGCTGAGATGCCGTTAAAAATTAGGAGGAATAGAACATGAAATACACAGAATTAGAACTAAAAGTAATTGAATCTATTGGTGGTTTTCTAAATTATGGTGATTTAGAAAGTGACTTAGATGATAACGCAACATATTTCACAATTGATGAAATTAATATCGAGCCTAAGAAATTGAGAGGTGTATTATCAAGTCTTGAACGAAAGCATTTAATTTATAAGGATTTTGTTGGTGAACCATTATTTATTGTTACAGATTTTGGAATTAAAGAGTATTACAGAATTTATGGATAAATAATTTGAAACATAGTGAAGCGATAACACACAAAACACTAACTTTAAGAAAGAAGGAAAGAAAAACATGGAATATAACAAAGAGAATTATAAAGGAAGAAGAATCAGACTTTTTCCAAATGATACATACATGAAAAAAGGAATCATCAAAAATGTTGATGATTTAGGATTCACTATATTGATCACAGAAACTGATGAGATGTCTGGCTACAGAGTAGGAAGCACATATTTTTTCAATCATGCTACAAATCTTAAATTCTACTTTCTAGATTAAAGGTAAGCATAATGATGAATAAAGCGATTGGAAGTTCACAAGTTATATTCATCATGCTGGAGCATTAACAAAGTAAATAACATAGTGAGGCGATAACACTTAGAACACCAAATTTCTAATTAAAAAGGAGACAAGAAAAATGGGATTAGATATGTTCTTAATAAGAAGCAAGAAAGTGAAAGGATTATCATTCGATAAAATTTTTGAAGATGGTGATTTTGAAGATGTAGGTTATTGGAGAAAGGCAAATCAGATTCATAATTGGTTTGTGCAGAATGTACAGGGCGGAGAAGATGATTGTGGAATCTACGAAGTGTCACAGGCAAAACTGATTGAATTAAGAGACACATGTCAGAAGGTAATAGACACTGCAATCATTGAAGATGGGTATATCCTTGATTACAAATCTTTTGGAGATGATATTGAAAAAGTCAAAGAAATAGAAAAAAAGAATGGACGTGATGTCCAAGTGGTGCAGAAGGATGGATATATTAAGGTATATGTACCTGGCAGAGTGATAAAGAATGCTGATATGGTTGCTGAACTGTTACCGACTGCTGAAGGGTTCTTCTTCGGTAGAAATGAATATGATCAATACTATTTGGAAGACATAAAAGAAACAATTGACATCATCAATAACATTCTAGATGATACTGATTTTGAAGAATATACAATTGCATACTGTTCAAGTTGGTAATAACTAATCAAGAAGATTTCCTTTTTATAGGAATTCTTCTTTTTAAAAAAATTTCGGTGCGTGCGACTTCGGTACACCTCATACCGCACGCACAGGCTCGTCAGCTGAAGCTTTCTCGCCAAATCATTTTCATTATTATTGGTCTAGTTAAATAAAAAATCCAAAGATCAGGTGCAGCTCCCCTCGTTGCTCTTCGGACGCTCTGCACCACGGATGCTACGCCTGTACTACCGTACAGACTACGCATCCTTTTTCATTGTCATTATTTCTGTTCTAGGTAAAAAGAAAATACCTGTTGCACACCCTTGTCTCTGTCAAGGAGCTTCCCTACGGGACTCCTCCTTTGACATTCGCCTTTAAGGGCGTGCACCTTTAGGAGGCGAGGCTGAAAAGCCGTTAAAAATTAGGAGGAATAAAAATATGGAAAATTTAGTATCACATGAAGCAATGGTAAAGGAAATTAAGAATTTATGCTGGGACAACAGATACCGTGAAGGTATGACAGTAGAACATCTAGCTGAAGAACTTGATGCACTGGCTGAGGATTTTGACCCTTATGAATACCGTGACAATCTTTTGGACGAAGATAATTATATTGATGAAATCATCTATGATTTAAATGATGGAAGATACATCAATGAATATATGGAATTTCTTCAAATGGTTGCTGAAGAAGATGAGGACAACAGCATTGTTGCAGAAATCCTCATGGTTTACTTAAAGAAATATAAGAAGGGATGCTGAGATCATGAAGAAAAGTGAGGCGATAACACTTAAAACACTAATTCTTAGATAACAAGGAGAAAAGAAAAATGTGGAATATGAATAGTGGATATAGTGGATACAGCATGAGTAATCGTGCAGTTGATGCTTATGAAGATGGCGAAATGCCATTGTCTAAATGGACTAAAAAAATGATAATTAGTGAGGTAGTGGAACACGAACACTTCACCGAGGAAGAACTGAAAAAGTATCCTAAAAATGTTCTTGCAGAATACTTTCTATTCGAAAGCAGTTGGCATCATACAAGTTCTTACTGCAACAAGACATATTTCTATTCGATTGATGAATATATTGCAAAGGAAGGCTCTATTGAAGAATTGGAAGAAATCAAGAAACGCTATGCATCAGAAAGAAAACCAAAGAAAGAAATTAAAAAGTTAGAAGCAAGAAAAGCACATATAACATATCTTGAATGGGGCGGTACTAGAGCTCATCCAAAAGCCACAAATGTTGATGCATATGCAGTAATCATCGGTAATTGGGCGTATTTAGAAGATGGAAAAAAGAAAAGTATCTGTTCAAATGGTTTTAAAGTCAATAAATATCTTGATAGAGCACCACGAGGATCTGCCGTTATTTTTAAGAGAATCTTGAAGAGGCTACCAGATGCAGTAAAAAAGAAAATCTAATGCAATAAAAAAAAGTGAAGCGATAACACTTAAACACTAATTTCCTTATAACAATGGAGGCTGAAAATGATAAAATGAAAAGTACTGGAGAACGTATAAAAGCATTACTTAATGAGAAAAAGATGACACAGAGACAATTAGCTGAATTGTCTGGTGTAACAGAAAGTGCTATATCGCATTACATCAAAGGAGACCGTATTCCTTCAGGAGTCGCATCAGTAAATATTGCCTATGCATTAAGTACAACAATCAACTATATTTTAGGCAAGGACGATTTATTAGATTTTTTAAGCGTAAAACGAATTCTAGAGCAAAATAAGAGCAAAATGACAAATGAGGAAAAAGCTGAATTAATTGAACTGTTACTCAGAAAGGATTAAAAGGAGGAGACAATAATGGAAAGAAAACAGGAAAGTCTCTATAAATATGAAGTATACTGCCCAGTCTGCGGGGCAACATGGAGAAGAAAAACCAGATGCAAATTAGTCAGAGACTCAGATTTATTCTACTGCAAGAGATGCGAGGTGGAATTGAAAGTCAGAGTGATTGGAGGAAAATAAACCATATGACAGATAAAGAAAAATATGAAGAACTCTATAAGAAGTATAATATTCTGTGTGAAGAATACAGGGACCTGAGAGAAGCATACGAAGACCTGCTACGTGACTATATGTGCTATGAATTTGAAATGGGGTGTGATGATTATGAATGATAATAAAAGAATAGTTGCAGGGCATGTAAAGGATGGAAGACTAGCAGTCTATGATATGAAGGGAAATCTGCTTTGCAATGCTTCTCCAGAAGATGAAGCATTCATCATGAATGTTAAGCATGCTTTTAGTGGTTGTGATCTCATTGTTGGATATGAACCACAGACACTTATCAGCTTCATCGTGAAGCATGGTATCACTCTTCAGTCATATGATTTCATTGATATTTCATTCTATACAGATTTCGACTTCAATAGAAAATCACACGGCACAGTCAGCAGACCTTCAATCAATGACATTGCTAAATTATACGGCTTTCCCGTCAATGGAAATGAGGCTAAGGATGATGCACTCATCATCCTTAGAACATTCCTGCTTCTTAGAGAACGTCTAGAAGACAGCCACGCCACAATTTCAGAAAAGGATATTGCTAACAAAGAAGATAGAGACAGCTTCTTTCGCATCATCAACTGGATTGACACAGAATACTGCTCACGTTCAACTAATCTCATCGCAAGAACTGAGGGTAGTCATTCAGTGAGCTATATGACTATAAATTATGATGAAATCAGAACTAGGATATCTAAATGGATAAAGAAGGAATGCACTTATGTAAGAGTATCCTATGATGAAGAATATAGGCTTCACATCTTTACTGGCATTCAATCAGAGGATGAAATGAACTCTCACACGCAGTATCAGCATATGACTATCATTCCTGTTCCAGAACACATGAACAATATGCTGCATAGAAAGGATATCAGCAGAAAGGATATCTTCAGCAAGGCGGAAAAAGACTGGATTTCACAGAATCTACGAAAAAGCATCATAGAAAAACTTCTTTCATATCTTAAATCTCCAGTTGAAGCAGAAAAGAAGAGTTATGAAGAGATGTTCTCTTCAGGGATGAGTGATATAGATATCGCCCATCGAAAAGGTATCCGATTAGCTACTGTGATAGAAAATAGAATCAAGATTCAGGGCAGTAAGGATGTATCCGTCATTGATAGATACATCCTTAGCGGAACAGAAGAACATGTTTACAAGGAATTTGTCACTAATGACTACTATAAGAGACTGAATGGTACAATCAGTCCTTATAAATCGAAAAGCACTGAAAGAGCGATTAGGAATGAGACAGGCATCCATGTGGATTACATCTCAATGATGGCTGTATTTTACAAGATACTATTCAACGGGCATTACATGGATGCTTCCTGTTAAATAAAAAAAAGAGAAGAGACATGATATCTCCTCTCTATGAAAACGTCACTCTGTATCCTGTATATATTCCATCTGCACCCTGAATCGGAACAACATTATATCCATTTGCATGACCTGCATTAATCTGACTCTGTGCATACTGAACTGCCTGATTATATGTCTGGTTCATATCACTTGATGATGAGAAATTGAATACCTTAGAAGATGCAGTCACCTTTCTGGAACTGCTGGAACCGCCTGTCTTAGGTGGACTGCTCTGCTGAGAATTATTCGATGCAGACTGCTGACCTGCTGAAGGGCTGACTGTCTGCTGTGGCTTTTCTGCCACTGATACATTGAGATATTTCTCAGTCATGTTTCCTGCATCATCCTCTACATAATATCTTATCTTATACGCTCCAGATTTAGAACAGTCAACACTTCCTTCTGTCTTCACTCTATCTTTTATGTCGCCATCTTCATTATCGACTGCACTCTGTATGTAGGATTCTGAATTGAATGAACTTCCATACGCAATGCTTTCATCTGTCTTTGAAATAGACAGAACTGGAGGTACATCATCATATACTCTGATTATCATATATTTCTCTATCTTCTTCATATCATTGGAAAGAACATACTTGACTCTATACGTTCCCATCTTATCAAGCTTTGCTTTTGGAATAGTTAGATGGCAGTCTTTGCTGTAGGATTTTATGTAATCCATATAGTCGATGCTTCCTGCCTTTGACTCACCGATTGACAGGTTATCTGTCTTCAGCTCCAGATTTATACTCTGAAACATATTTGTGATTGTATCCTTCTTCCAGAAGCATAGTGCAGACACTGACACAATCACTGCTATAAAGACTGCAACGATGATATATCTAAGCAGTCTTTTTTTCTGCACTGCCTCATGCTTCGCATCATACACTGCATTATTTTCAAACAGTCCCTGTCGCATGCCTTTCATCTGTTCTGAAGGAATATCAGGATGACAGAAAGGCGTTGGATCAATACCCTGTGAAAGACATAGCCTTATCTCCTTCATCTGCTCCCAGTCGTAACGTGGGTCACACATGTAGCTGAGATCCAGTCCTTCATCATCCGCCTTCTTCAACTGCATCTTCTGCTGAGTGCTGTAAGCATACTTTTCGCAGTATTTCTCATATTGTTGGCTCACCGTCAAACCCTCCTATAGGAATCTTAAAATAAAACACATGGGGTGTGTTTTATTTTAAGATATTATTTTATTATGACAATGAGCGACACGTGTCGCTCATTGTCATACGCTCTATATATTTTGTTTTACAACTGTTAGTTATTTTTTGCTTTTTCTGCTTGAGCATTATTCTTAATCAACTTACTCAACGCTTCATCGTAGTAGTTTGTTGTCTTTGATAGGTACTCTGTAAGCTTATCTACATCTTCTATCTTAACTACATAGTCTCCCTTATTTCCATATCTGCCATCTTCATCAAATCTAATTTCAAGTGATGGCACATTTTTGATATTGCTGTAGTCACTTGACTTCAACGTATCAAGTACATGATACATTCTGATGATCTTGATTTCATTCATCATTTCATCTATTTCTTTTTTAAATTCATTAAGTGAACTTTGATATTCTATATTGTTTAGAATTTTATTCACTGCATATTCAATCACATCTCCTTTTTTCATATTTAGATATTGCGTTAAATACTCAATTTTTTTATTTACATCATCTTTTAGTCTATATGAATAGGTTTTTCTTTTTTCGTCCATATAATTTTTCCCTCCCATTCTTTTTCCTGGTTTAACTTAATGTGTTTAATATTTTGAGTCATTTCAGCAAGTATAGTTTTCATTTTATCTATTTCATCTTTCAAGCTCTTCATTTCATTTTCTTTTTCTTTATGCCAATAGTAATAATCTATCGCTTTATCAACTATATCTCCTTTATTCGTATCAAGCATTTTCGCAAGTTTATCTGCTTTTTCATTTGTTTCTTTTTTGATTCTAAAACACGTTGGTTTCTTTTCCACTATATCAAATCTCCTTTGTGTAATAATTCATTATAACCGCTTGTAATAATTTCGTCTAAAGCAGGATAAGAAAGAAAGTGTACTTTCGTACTACTTTCTTTGATTTGTAGAACTGCCCAACGGGCAGTTTATCCTCTTATTTTCATTATTTTTTCGGTCAATGATAACGTATACTTTAATGTACACAGCCGTTTACAAGCATAATGTAAAAAGGTTTACGTTTGAGGCAATTATTTTCCTGATACTTTTTCATTGATTTCATCCATCACACCATGTACTGAATTAACCATCACTGCAATACGTTCAGAAAACATCGAAAGATTATCCTTCATCACCCTGTCGATTTCCTCTCCTAGAATTTCCATATTATCTCCAAGCACCTTCTTGGCATAATATAGATTGATCATCTCATCAAATATCTCTGATTTCTTCAAAGGGTACTCCTCCTGTTCCTCAAGAGAAAGTATCTCATTATATTTATCCATAAAATTATCAGACGCCCTGAATGATAATGTCTTCATATCTTATTCCTCCTATCCTTTACTTAGTATCTGGATGACTGTTCCTACCAGAACAATCAGCATTGCAATCGTTCCAATATAGACTCCCCAGATAACCTGCTTCTTCTTGCCAAGAAAACCTCTCAACAGCCACAGACCTGCCTTACTTCCCTTTCTGGAGTTGCATTCCCTGCACGCACAGCATAGATTCCTTTCATCATTAACATTGCTGATTTCCATCCTGTCCATCAGCCAGTTAGCCATCCTGTTCTTCTGTGACTTATTGACAGATATGATATGATCCACCGTCACATCATTCTTTTTAAGAAGCTTAAAGCAGTATGCACATACATAATACTTTCCAATCATCGGTTCGTTCGCTTCAAAGAATGTATCTCTGTAGCTGTTGCATCTCGTTCTGGTGGAATCATACGCAACGAAGGCAAGACCATTCCTCTTTGCATAGTCTCTATACTTCTCTACAAATAAAGGATCGGTCGTGTCTCTATGCCATTTCTCATCCTTACGGATGAAACGGAATCCTTTATTATAGAGTTCACTTCTGCAATAGTAGGTGCGTGTTTCTCCGTCACTTATTATCATATGTATCTTTCCTGATTCATTCTTCCCTGTTTCATTCGTACTATTCATCACTATCACCTTCATTTATTTTTCAACATATTATTATATAATGACAATGAGCGACACGTGTCGCTCATTGTCATGTGCTCTATATATTATATTATAGAACTATTCGTTCACGTTACTTTTGAAACCCTGTTCTAACTCAGTCCCCTCAGATTCTTCAGATTCCTTAGGCTTATAGTTCTTAGCAGATGTCATTAGTTCAAATGCCTGATCACTATGATCATGGATATATCTGAGTACCATATCCTTAATCTCCTCTTCAGTCAGTTCTCTGACCACTTCCTTTTCGATTGTCTTATGCTTATCAGCTTCCTTCTCCACAAGAGAACTAAACTCGTTGACCACGTCAAGCATGCATTCTGAGATATTTTTCAATGAACCCACCAGTTTCTCTTTTGAGACGCTGTCTGATTCCTGCTGTACTGATTCTTTTCCAGCCTTCATCCCTTCATCATATGCTGTCTTCCTTTCCTCTCCGACACGCTTTTCAACCTCTTCTTTGATGAGTGCCTGTTTTTCATCTTCAGTCAGTTCCTTTGTTCTGGGCTCTCCACAGATGATGTTTTCTGCTGTCTCGTTACGCTTCTCTTCACTGGCAATATATGAGCATGCTGTAAATACCTCCTTCATCTGTTCTGAACTGAAATTGATATTGCATCCTTCAAAGAGTACATTCTTCACCATCTTTGTGAAGAGTACATTGATGAATGTGCAGTTAGCAAACTGCATGTTAGCCACTGCCACATCAAAGACCACATTTTCAAATGTGCACTCAATGAATGGTGCTCCTGTAGGAAGATATTCGCTTATCTTAATATCCTTGAATGTGCATTTGTCAAATCTTTTGCCCTTGAATTTGAAGCCATTCTCAAATTCATTCTGAGCGAAAGTCTGTCCTTCAATATCGATTGTCTGTACTTCTGTTTTTACTGTCTGTTCCATGTTGTTTTCTTCTCCTTCATCATTTTCTGTATTGTTCAGTTCTGTTTCTGGGTTACTTTCTTTGCCATCAGATTGCTCTTTTACTCCTGGCACTTCATCATAGTCATCAATCGTCTGCTGACGGAATTCTATAACTTTTGGAATTTCCTTATCACCACTGTTTTCGAACATCTTCTCAGTATCTTGTGTGAGTTCTTCAGGTATTCCCTCATTGTCGTGTTTGTTAAGTTCTTCCTGCATCTCCTGTTCATTAACATCTGCTGAATGATGGATTGTGCCATCTTCACATGGAGATGGCTGTACATCACAGAATGGGAATTCATGCATTGTGTCGGTATCATTCTCTCCTTCTGTAATCAGATCACGATAATAACAGCCAATGAAGTATGTATTCTTGTAGCTTGAGTTTTTACTTGTCGTATCATCAAATGAGCAGTTGACGAATGCCACATTGCAGAATGTCATTTTATTGAATAAAGCCTGGTCAAAATGACAGTTGATGAATATTCCACTGATTCTTCCGCCTTCAAATCGTACCTGGTAGAACTGGTCACTCACGAATTCTGCTCTGCTGATATCTGCATTATTGAATGATATCTCTTCATAGTTGTTCATTTTTGAACGGAACGGCTCAAGCTTGTCTGAGATATCACAATTGATTATCATGCAGGTCTTGACCTTCTCATCATTGTTGCAGTGCAGTTCTGCCTTTTTGATTTCGATTCGTTCAGATGCTTTGTCATTGAAGGCTCTGGTATTGAATCCCTGTTCACTGATATTGTATCTTTCAATCACTTCTTTAATTGCTGTGATCATCTGTTCCTTTGTCATATGCTATTTTCCTCCTTGTAGTTCTTTGAGTCTTTTTCTATATTCAGGTGTCTTCTTAAATCTTTCATATTCAGCTGAGATATCAAATTTTACAGCCACCTTCTTAGGATTGTCTGCAAACAAATGCTTGCTGTTATGGTAATACACGTACTTGTTGTTCGGTATCATCTTCGTGTAGAAAGGATTCTCCTTCTGACGTAGCAATAGAATCTCACCATACTGGAACTTGCTTAGTCTCTCATTAGTGAATATCGGTTCCTTGACATACTTTCCATCCTTCTTCACCAGCTTGTGCCCTGCTGATTTGGATATCTCATCCAGTGTAGAGGTATCTGATGAAAGCAGATATATCTTATTCATGCATCCATTCTTGATGGAGCGTGCCGTATCATGTCCGTATGTACTCTCAAGCTGGTCATATCCCTGAACAACAAGATCCAGTCTGATTCCTCTTGAACGTCCCGCACCAAGAAGTGATGTGACCGCTGGATACTTAGGGAAGTTACCAAATTCATCCCAGATGAAGTTGAATGGATAGTTCAGTCTCAATGACTCATGCTCACGTGCTATTGCGATGAGAGACTGCTGTAGCTGTTGCATGAAGATATTGACTAGAGGATAGTATGTACTCTTCTCATCATGCACCTTCAGAAATATGACGGTCTTCTGTGTGTCGAGGTCAGGCAGGTTGATTTCATTTGTTGCCATGATATTCTGTACCTGCTGAGAAAGAAGGACCTTGTCAATTCTTTCGTTGAAGGTTGAACGCATTGATTTTGCTGTATCTGATGCTGAATCAAGATATGTATTCAGCTTGACGTATGACATATCATTTGGCGTTCTTCTCAGCTTGACGTACTGATTAAGTATTGATGGGTATTCTCCATATGAGTTTGGAGCATCAGTTGTTGACGGCTGAGAACCGACATCAAGAACTTTCTTTGCAGATGGTATATTAACCGCTTCAGGGTCACCCTCCTCAAGCAGAAGATAGATGAGTCCTTTAAGGATATCGGATGCCCAGTTGTTCCACACCTGATCCTTTGAATTAGGGTCTGAACATATTGCATTGGCTACATCTTCAACTACTGACTGAGCTTCCGAATAATCTGGATATGTATTTATCTCACCATTGACAAAATACGGATTTCCGTTCTCATCCCTGCCAAGTGCAGCGGAAGCATCAAATCCTTCCGCTGTGCCATAAGTTCTGACATATTCCTTTCTGGCATCATCAAGTACCTTCTGAAGCTTCTCCTTCTTCCTGTCTGCCTTCTCCTTCTCCTTATAATAGTGCTCACTTGCCATCTGGAGTGGATTCCAGCCATCTGATTTCTGAGGGTCAATGAAATCAAGCACGTATACTCTGTATCCATCTCTGACAAAGTCATCATATGTCATCTGGGATAGTTCACCTTTAAGGTCCACTATTACAGCTGATTCTCCTGCCATTCTCACCATGTTGATGAGAGGAAGGATGATTGTCACTGTCTTACCAGAATTGGTAGTACCAAGAATGAGTGAATGTGAATCTGTCGAGTCAACCCACATTCTATTCTTAGATGACATGACTGGAAGTCCTGCTCTTTTGTACTCCTTCTTATCCCCTATCTGATACTTCTTCGGGTGGAAGAGACTGATATACAGTCTGTCCCACCATGGATAGACAATCTCCCTGCTGTTGAATGAGACGGGAAGGAAAAGCTTCCTCGCATGTAATTTGCTCATCTTCTTGTTGAAGTCCTTTCGGTCACTTCTTCCAAGCACCATTAATTTTTCACCAATTTTGACTGTCGCATAATAGAATATAGGAAGGAATGCAAGCAGTGTTGCAATGATGAAAAGCTTCATGTCTCCTCTGAAGAAGAGGAGGCTGTAGTCAAATGTGATGCTCATTCTCTTGAAATACAGGATATTCGCAAGCCACGTGAATCCTGTATAGCTGAGGAATAGGCATATGACTGTCGCAATGATTATTCCTATGATGTTCATTTTCTGTCTCCTTTTACTGAACCATTCGTGTATGAGATGCACGATAGTAGAATTCGTCTAGAGCCTCCTCCATCTCCTGTTCCTGAGCATTTGCCACTTCAGCAATCGCCCTGCTTATGGATATGTTTGTAAGAGGCTGTCTGTATCTTCTGACCTGTGTCTCGCCAGTCCTTTTATTTATGGTCTTGATTTCCTTGTAATCTGGATCTTTCGCCTTCTGAAGAATCATGTTGCCGATTCTTTCATATATCTTTCTGATTTCTGCTTCCTTAAGAGTTGAAATCTTCTCGTTTCCAGCATCATTGATATTTGCTTCAAGTCTGTCGAGAGTTTCCATCAGTTTGCTGAAGGATGCTTTCGCATTCTTATCTGTCCTGATGAGATGGTCTATATAGTTATCAATGAGCGGTCTGTAATCCTTCATGTTATATGAGTTATACTGCATTCTTCCTCTTTTCGGAAGGGCTTTGAGGAGTTCGGTGAGCTGGATGTTCTTATTATTGAGAAGCGACTCTTCCACATCGCTCATAAGATGTCTGAACTGCTGATCCTTCTTCTTGAAGACATCATCAACCGATGCTTCCAGCCTGTCGCAGTACGTCTGTCTTCTTTCAAGTGCACTGAGAAGCTGTCTCTTCAGATATTTCATATCTGACTGGGTGAACTTGGCACGATCCATTGTATGTTCCTTCTCCATAAAGAGAAGATGCACATGAGGATGCTGAGTATTTGTATGAAGGTCCGCTGTCCATAGCATATTCTTCGGGTCAAACCCCTTGTGCCTGAATACTTTTGGTAGCACCTCATTTAGAAGAGGCTCCCACTGCTTGGCACTCTGTCCTAGTGAGAGTCTTTCAGCTTCTTCATGAGACTCAAGTGAGATGATTTCCTCATAGAAGATATCTCCTTTCTTTGAGAAGGCTTTTTCCAGCTTCTTATAGAGTTCTTCTCTCTTTTTTTTGGAATCAATCACTCCTTCTGAAGATATTGTCGCATCCTTGTGATGAGAGGATGTATATCCAAGATATCCATCTTTTCTCTTTCCAAGCTTCTTCTCATTCCCTTTTGCATCATCTCTATCGGTATACTGTGTATATCCTATGAGTGATCCAGTATCTAGAGTTCCCTTGAACCTTGAGCCTTTTGGAGGCTGTGAACCGTATATCAGGAACCTCAGCTTATGTATCTTGATTCCCATTCAAATCACCATCCTAATCTGTTGTGTAGTGTGAGCCGTCACTTGCTGGCGGAGCAGATTCTGGTGAAGCATAATCTGCAAGCACCTTGTCCACATGGAGTTCTTTTGTACTGCTGTCCGCCTTGACATCGAATGTCACATAATATGCATCTTCAAGCTGACAGATGACATAGAACTCAGTCAACGTACCATTCTTCTGGATGCCCTTGTCATTCCATAGATAGGCGTTTCTGATCATGCCAAGATTCTGCTGTGCAATGTATCGACTTATTCTGATTCTGATATTCTCTTCCTGAATCTTTGTCACTGGAAGTGTTCCAAGATTCCACGTAGCATTCTTATTGATATATGCAGAGTCCTCGTCTTCTGTCTCTTTCTTTTCAGTTACTGCTGTAGATGCTTTCTTGTCTGTTTTCTTCTTCTGACTATCTGAAGTGGTCTTCTTTGTAGAAACTTCAGATGTCTGCTGTTCCTTTCTGATTACATCCGCCTGATGATAGATGTATAATCCTCCTAATGTTGCTGAGATAAGCATCACCACAAGTGCTCCTGCAATGATGTATCTGATTCTACCTGCATTCATTTCTTTTCCTCCTTGTGTTATTTATCCTTGTATGCTTCATACCATGCTCTGGCAGTTATCTGTCTCTTCGGTCTGAGTTTTTGGGCACATATCTCATAGTTGTCTGCGTCGAATTTAGCAGATTCTTCTGGCGAAGTCATGGACTTCCATTTCTGTATGCCACCGTTCTTCTTCACCTTGCTGAAGGTTGCCATCTCATTGAGCATATAGCTGACCTGTGATTCAAGGTCTGTCCAGTCTCTTCCTCTTGAGGCACAGTATTGGAACATCTTTGACGTTCTGTCTGGCGATTCCCCCTCGTCCCACTGGACAATTCCGTAGGCATACTTTCCCGCATGTCTTGTAGCTGACTTATCAGCTGGGTTGATATCACCACTGATATTGGTAGGATTCTTGCTGTTCGCACCGCCTGTCTCCCAGAGAAGATTTCCAATAACTCCTGATGCTGACTGCTTAGTCCAGCCGTTGGCAAGAAGAGTGTAGTATACTTTTTCAGCATTCTTTGCTCCACCTGCAAGAGTCACGCCTGACTGCTGGGAGTAGCTGAGAGTTGCGAATCCATAAATCTTACTGCTTCCAGTCGCAATGCTTGACTTTCTGCATGTGCCAGGTCTACTTCCTGAGTTGCCTGATATATATCTGATGGATGTATTATCTGCTTCTGTTACAATACCGACATGATGTGTCTCCCCTTCATTCTTGTAATCAAAGAATATGATATCTCCTGGAGAGGGCACATACTTCTTATCATGTATCTGACCTAGCGACTTCCCGTTTCTGAAGTCATCATACATCTCCTGACAGGAACCAGTCTTGTGGAAGCTGGATTCTGATAATCCCACTCTAGTGACAAGCACATAGGATACCCATGTAGCACACCAGCTGGCACCGTCTGCCCTGCCTGTGAGCCACTTTCTATATTTGTCTCCACCACTCATTCCTTTTGACTGGTATTCCTCCATTTCCATCTGTGCTGACTGTACGATGATGCTTCCATCAATCGTTCCAGCTGATGCTTCTGTTGTCGAAGCCCCGATTCCAAATGCTCCACAAATTAAAATAGCAGTCGCTAGGAAAGCGACTGCTATCTTCACTGCTATGCTGTTGTTACTGTTCATGAATGTATCAGACTCCTTTTCTGTGGATATGGACACTTCTCTGGAAGACTGTGACCGATATATTCAATACCATTCTTATCTCTGCAATACGGATTGATGCGTTTCTGGCGGAATGAGTAGTAAGTCTGAGACCCAAGCACTATTGAATCAAAATATCCAAAGCCAAGATATTTAGAAGTATTTACCAGCTGATCATGCATCAGTCTATCATTTCTGCTTGGTGTGCAGTCACCACTTGGATGATTATGTACATGTATGATTAGTTTTGCATCGGAGAGAAGTGCTCCTGCAAAAAAATCTCTTGCCATAAACTCAGCGTTGCATTCCGTACCTGTCGATAATACCTGCACGCATATAACTCTGTGTTTTTCGTCCATCATAACTGCCATCGATATTTCCTTGTCCCATGGGGCAATAGTCTGCCCCAGCACATCAAGAGTATCTGCAATATTATGACATGGCTTGTCGGATAGAAACTTCTTCTCCTTCTTTAGCTGGAGTCTGACCATATCTAGACCATCTCTATTATCTTCTGCAAGCTTTCTTCTGAATTCTTCCTGTACATCCTTTAATTCCTGATTCATCTCTTTCCCACCTTTCCATTGTTGAAATCCTCTTCAAGAGATTTGCGGTGATTGTCTACATATTCCATTGCTTCGGGATGATATCTTAGAAGTTCTGAAAGTGACATATATCTGTTCTTATCATCTCCATCCACATGGAAATAGGAGTAGAGGCATCCCTGATGCCTCACTTCTACATAGCTTTCTCTCTTCAAATACATCATCTCCTTCTTCTGGATTGATATGGTCTATTATATCCCTGCTGGACTGTTCTGTCATTCTTAAGATTCACTTTCTGTTCATCTTTTACTTCTGCTTCAGTTGATTGAACAATGTCATATGATTTTACATCATTGTCTTCCATCTCCATTCTTTCTCCGACTGCCATGACATACTGATAGTTGATATCAAGTTCACCAGGATTAACGCCATACTTAACCATTCTTTCAACTCCGCTTGTATCTATCCTTCTGATTTCGCTTTCCATTCCTTCATTAAGAAGTCTTTTAGCACGGCTTGCATACTGGTCAGCTATGTCAAGACATACGTGATAGTAATTCGGGTCAGTATCATCTGGAATATCCCCCTTCTTCTCCTTTTCTGCCATTCTGTCGTTCAGTTTCTCAAACTCATACACTTGCACATGTTTTTCCAGATAGGGTACAAGTCTATTATATGCATAATTCAGATATGCCCTTGATTTAGGGTCCATCTTATCAAAGCGACTGTCATGGATGCATCGGTAATTGAACTGTCTTATATGCTCTATGATGCCAGGACTTTCAGCCCACTCGCTCTTCAGAAGGAAATCTCCCTGATAATTTCGATGCATGCCGTCAATGACATAATCTATTCTGAATCTTGCCACTGCACTTTCTATGCTGTCATCACCTGCGATACGCTTTGTGATTTCCTTTAATATTCTGTCTGCTTCTGCTACTGGAACGCCTGTAATCTTTCTTGCAGGCTCATAGTCGCTCTCCAGTACGGAAAAGACAGGAGTATCAGCTGTGAAGTATCCAATTCCTTCTATCATCTCATCTACATAGTCTTTTGCGTTGACTGGCAGGATATTGTTACGAGGATGATACATTCTAAATTTCACTGCATCTCGATATTCATCCTGATGGTAAAGTTCATTAACATCTCTACCATATTTTTCCTGAAGATCCATGAGAGCATCATCACGTGCTGAAAGAGAAAATCCTGCCTTGAGTTCATCATTCCAGTCACGTCCTTCAGTCGGAGGAACCCTGATAGATACATCTATCTTCCTGTCAGGAAATCTCTTCTGAATCTCTTCCTTGATTGCCTTTGAGGCATTTCTTCCAGCCTCGTCATTATCTAAAGCAAGAAATATATCTTTAATTCCCTTATGTGATGCGATTGTATTGAGAAGCCCGTCATATTTTCGACATCCATTGAGTGAATACCAGTTTGAATTCAGAAATCTATTTTCATAATCTTCTGGCTCACAGTCAAGCCTGCCCTGCTGGCGAAGTTCGTAATCTCTACGTCTTAGATAGAGTGATTGCAATGACATGAGGTCGATGACTGCTTCTGTCACAAAGAGTGATGAATGTTCTGAAGCAAAGTTATCGGACACTTTTGTGTAATAATCAAGTTTGCCTTTAATAAAAAAACCTTGGCTGTAGTCACTTCCCTCCACATCGACAACGAATTTACGTGCAGGATCAGCTGAACGCTTGACACCATAGACTGGCTTGCCGTTTTCGTCTCTGCTTACAAATACACAGTTGCCATATCTGCCTGCCTCCTGAAAAAGGAGTCCTTCATCTATCCATTTATCTACAATTCTTTCTTCAATGCCTCTTGTCTTGCATAGATAGTCTCTTACCTTTCTGGTTGTATCTGCCTTTTCAGGCATTACGAATTTAGGCTTCTCCCTCTTATATCTAACCTGCTGTACAGCAAGCTCTGGATTAATCTTGAGTCTCTGCTCAAGTATTCTGATGCATTCATTCACCTGATCATGCTTGTTCAGGTCTGATTCATCAATTCCACTGAATTCCATCATGAATGCGACTGCATCACCGCCATTACCGTTTGAGTATCTATGATACGTGTTATCATCTTCATAGATTACGATAGAGTCATGTTCCACTGTTGAAAGGATAGGTCTTCTTCCTCTCTTCTTTACAAGGGTCATTCCATATTCCTCAGCAAGCTGACTGATTGGATATCCTCGTACTGCTTTTCTGCGTGCAGTCTGTACCTGGTCTTTTGCCATCTTATCTCACCCTTCCCCTTCTTCTCATTGGTTCTTTATGCTGTAGTTTCTCTTCCGCCTGCCTCAGCGTACAGTCCAGATTGAACTGCGATAATGTAGATGCATAGATAGTGATTGATGCATCATGTGAATGGACTCTGTAACGTCCATCCTCTTTTTCTATCTCATAATCAGATTCTACATAAAAATTTCTGCTGTCATTTTCAAATGCATCCAGGTCCTCTGGTGTATACAGACCATTATTGAGATCACTTTCCATATCTTCTGGTTCGTAGAAATTCATAAGCGAACCTGAATCTTCGCATCGACATACCAGCCACTGAGTGAATGGACTCATGCTGGTTAATGCTGGTTTTTCCCAGACCTTCTCCTCCTCGATTTTTCTGATTACATCAGCTTCGTTTTCTTCTTCATCTTCCTCAAATTCCACATAGCCTCTGCATTTGATGCCTTCGTGGATGAAGCTGTACCATGCCATGTTAATGTTATCTTCATGCATGATTTCAATCATTAATTCTTCCATCTTCTTTTCCTCCTAATTTTCATCAAGGCTTGCTCGCCTCGCCTCCTACGGGACATATGGACTCGGAAAAGACAACCTGGAACTTGTCTACGTTGTCTTTTCTGAGGTCATATGTATAATCGTGCTTTTAATAATGAAGGAGCAGTTAGAAACTGCTCCTGATTATTTCTTATCTGGAAAGCCGTCAATCTCCAGATTGACATATTTTCCGTTAATCTTAATTTTGAGATAAGCCTCATACTCTCTGCCCTGTCGATTATGAAGCTTCGCCTTCATTTTTCCGCCATTCAGCAGTCTTTTTGCAGATGTGGGTGTGATATGTACTGTATCATCAAATCTCTTCATATCCTCAAATAGTGCAAATCCACAGTCCTTGTCACTGCATGGATAGAATGACTTGCCATTCTTCATTTTCCTTCTGACAACATCCTTACCACAGATAGGGCATTTTCCAATGACATCATCTGCACTGAGGGCTGTTTTAACAGGTCTGATGTTTCTGTATTCATTGCTGAGCATTTCCCTGACTTCATCAGCAACCTCCATCATGAGGTCATTCTGATTCCTTCTGCCCTCTTTGATTTCTTCCTGAATAAGCCACCATCTTGCTGTCACATCGGGTTTGGATATTCTGTCTGGTATCTGTTTGCACAGCTGTCTTGCCCTGTCTGTAGATACTATGTGTTTACGTTCTTCTTTCAGATATCCTCTTTCCAGCAGTTTCTTGACTATGGATGCACGTGTAGCTGTCGTACCGATGCTTCCATTCTCGCCCTTCTTTTCTTCATCCTTCTTTTTTAATATCGCCTTGATTTCTGGGTCTGTAACATATTTTGCAATAGATGACATATCCTCTACCAGAGTTCCCTGCGTATATCGTTTAGGCGGGTTTGTATATTTCTCAGCTTTTCGTGAGGAAATGAGAGAAGAATTGTACGTGCCTGAAGGAATGACAGCCTGTTTCTTTGAAACAAGTTCCTTGTCATCATTCCTGAAGTATCTCTTATACCCTTCATCCTGAACCGCTGAGGCACTGTATCTGAATAAGCCGTCCTTCAGTTTGAATGAGGACTTTGATTCAAGTCTGGTTTCTGGTGGAAGAAACTGCATTGCATATCTTTCTACTATGGAAATATAGACATTTCTCTCTCTTTCTGACATGGATGAGATATCAATATGCTTATTCTGTGGAATGATTGCATGATGTGCTGAGACATTTTTATCATTGAAGCATCGGCTGCGTCTGTCATATTCCACAGGCAGGTCACTTCGACCGATATTCGAAAGTGCTGTTGCAACTACTTCTGGTGCTTCTTTAAAATGCTCTTCAGCAAGATACTGACAGTCACTGCGGTTGTATGTGATTGCCTTATACTTATCTCTCAATGTCTGTGTAGCTGACAATGTCTCATCAAGCGAATAGCCGTACATTTTGTTCATGTCCGCCTGAAGCTTAGTCTGATTGTATGGAAGTGGCGGTGCTGAAGTCTTGACTGCGTTAGTGAATGACAGATCACTGCTCTCAGGAAGTGCTGAAGATATCTCATCCGCCTCCTGACTGTCCATCACATATGAGCCATCATCCTTCTTGAATGTGAAGACTGCTGACTCTCCACTGACATCATAGACTGCTTCTATATCATAGTATTTCTGCTTTACATGATTCTCTATTACATAGTCTCTTGCAACTACCAGTCCAAGAGTCGGGGTCATAACTCGTCCTACACTCATGGAAGCTTTCATGGTTGCACTGAGAATTCTGGAATGATTCACCCCAAAGCACAAATCTGCCATCGCTCTCGCATTGGCTGACCTGCCTAGTGATTCAAAATCTCTGTTATCTCTTAGACTTCCAAATGCCTGTCTTATCTTGTCTGGCAAGTTATCATTGATAAGGACTCTTTTAACAGGTCCTCGGTAGTTAAAATATTTAATGAGTTCATCAATGAGTAGCTGTCCTTCATCATCAGGGTCACCAGCATTGATGATTTCATCCGCCTTCATCATGAGGCTTCCAATCTGTCTTGTCCTTTTCTCCTTGCCTGAGGAGATCACCTTTTCCCAGTCCCTGTGATAGATGGGTAACTGTTCAAGTGTTCTGTTTCTGTCTTCTTCTATATCTTTCGGGTCCTTTAGTGACAGCATATGCCCAAAGCACCAGATAACTGAGGTATTACCCTCAGTTATCACGGAATCATGTGTTTCTGGATGTGTAAAGAGTGCATCAGCGATGGCTCTTCCAAGTTCTGGTTTTTCTGCGATTATGAGTCTCATATTCATTCTTCTCCTTACTCAAGTAGCTGTAAATCACGTCTTGTTGCAAGCACTTCAATCGGGATGTGTCTGTTACCTACCACCATGATTGCCTGATGTGCTGGCTGTCTTTCTATCTGCATCATCTCATAGTCATAGAGACTTGTAAGCTTCGATAGTTCAGATACTGAATTCTTCTTCAGAGTCATATACACCTGATATGCTGAGTTGTTGAATATCGCCTTGCCATGGATAAGGATGGCAGGATTTGTATATTCTACAACCTCCTGAGTACTCGATAATGTTACTGTATGATACTTACGGCTACGTCTCTGGAATACGGCTAAGATTTCAGCTAATTTAGGTTCCTGGATGAACATATGTTCCTCGTCCACTGCAAATACACATTCCTGGTCCTCATTTCCTAGACATAAAGACCATGCATACTGGAAGATCATTCTAAGGAGTGCATTCTTCAATGAATCGTCTACTTGGAATAGGTCCTTTGTCCCAAATGACAGTACAGTGCTGTCTTTCATGAGTGCAGAAGAGATTGTTGTTGTGCCGTTGAAATATTTAGCATATTCTCCATCCACACCGTCATAGCATGTAAGGTGTCGCATCTTCATATTGAGTGCTCTTAATGCTGAGATTTCTAAAGCATTCGCAATGCTGTCTTCTTTTGTATACTTCTTGATTTCCTGCTTCACGACTGTTGCAAATGTTTGGAATGTTGGGAATGCGTTGACTGTCAGCCTCTCGAATGTGCCGTCTGTCGGGTCGATACCGACATATTCATAAGTCTTTGATACAAGTGACGGAAGCATTGCAAGTTCTTCCTGCGTGATATCCGCAAAAAGCATCTTGAATGTTATCTTTATCTCTTCGACGACATTCGCTACTGCCTGTCTTGTATCATACATCTCTCTCTTCGTCCAGGAATCATCGCCATCACTACTGCATGGCTTGAGATCAAAAATATTGATAAGGTGCCCATTTCTTCCTAGTGAGATGAAATCCCCTCCGACACGTCTTGTAAGACGTTCATTTCTGTTTTCAGGGTCAATCCACACGATCTTGCGACCATTCATGATGTGATTTTTGATTATGAGTCCCATCAGTGTTGACTTACCCGAACCAGTTGTACCAACAATAATCATGTTGCCGTTAATTCGTCCATCAAGCGGTGCCTGAAGGACATCATGCATGTAGTAGAACTGGTCAAATATGATTTTTCCACCCGATGTGAGTTCACGCCCAATAAGCGTACCTTCTGGATCATCAAGTGTATCAAAAATCCATGGCCACAAGCCTGCTACCGATGCCGTTGTCATCGGCTGACCTTGCAGATATTTTGGCTCCTTTCTTAAGCCGTCATCAATGAATAATGGTGAATTAAGCTTATAGAGTCCCTGCTGTAGGAACTTGATTCCTCTCAGCTTTACCTGATACTCCTGACCGCCATAGCATGCCTTGATATCTCTAGCACGTTCACTGCATTCTTCTAATGTATCACCACGTACATACAGATTGATGATTACATTCATGGTTCTGGATGATGTTCTGATTGATTCTCTAATATGGGTATCTAGTGCTCTGATTCTTTCAGACAGTTTTGTCTGTTCAGATGGGTCGGTAGAACGGTTCAGTTTTTCTTGAAGGTCATTTCTTTCTCCTTTGAGGAGGGATGCATAATCCAGATCAATCTGTTCTGTTCTCATATCCATTGTGTAGTTCGAGTTGAGAAGGAATGGAGCAAGATAGCCCTCAATGAATTCTGTAGGATATTCCCAGAATGTCAGTACCTTCTCAAACTTATCACCCTTTATCATGTAATCTTCGTGTTCTGCAAATGCTGTTGGAGCAATTGTAGAACGTCTATTAAATAATCTCATTAGATTTCCACTCCTTCCTCTGGCTCTGCCACATCAGGCAGTATAAGCTGTGTCGTCATGTATCTGTTGACATTGTCATTTTCGAATTCCTGAGATACAAGATTCTCATAATCCATGAGTCGCATTGGCACAGGCTTTCTTCCAAAAGCTCTATATAATTCCTCTGCAAGAGAATGCCATGTCTTCTCGAAATTTATCTCATCCGCCTGAATGAGTGCCACAAATGTAATTTCTCGATGTGTCTCCTCAAACCATTCAAGCTTGTCTATCTCGCTCTGCATGAGGTTTCTAATTGCTGGCTTATCAGCGTGTTTCATCATGTCCGCATATCGCTGTTGCTGGACACCGACATCTGGACGGGTCTTAATGAATTTCCAGTATACTGGATATTTCATGTGATCAAGTGCATTTGCACACATGAGCACTGCATGCTTAGTCTCTGCTTCTGGAAGCAGGTGGATGTTTGTCGGCTTGATAAGGAATCCCTTCACATAGCGTTTCTTCTTGCCTTTTGCAAGGACTATTCCGTCTGCTGAGATGCTTTCAATATCCATCCAGTCAAGAGTTGACTTGAGTTCCTTTGCTTCCTTTTCCTTCTGCTTCTTAATCTGTTTAGGTGAGAGTCTCTTAAACCCTTCCTTCTTATTTCTCTTCTTCAAATTCGTCATCTCCTTCAATCATATGTGTATCTTCTTCTTCATCATCTGACCAGTTGAATCCAATCCAGACGAATCGTCTGGTTCTTGCATAATAGTCAATGATTGTATTGAGCCATTCCAGCATGTTGTGATAATGATTAACTGGCAGTGTAAGCAGTCCTCCCACAAGCATGATGAGGATACCTGCACAGAGTCCAACCACTCCTAAAACAAAGCTTTTTAATGCTGATGCCAGACTGACTATAGCGAGTGCTGTGAAGAGTCCTACACAACCGCATCCAAACAGGATGATGAGGTCAATCCATCTGTACTTCCCAAATAGATATTTTCCTCTTTTAAAGTTCTTTGGACACTGGAATACCATATTTCTTATCCTCCTTTATTCTTCTTATGACTGCCTCATATTCTTCTCGTTCCTCCTGAGTCATATCCTCAAGTCTTCTGATTGAATAGGCTGGTTTCCTATATTCCTTCTTCATATGTATCTCCTTTCGTTCATCCACTTAGTTCATACTGCAAGTCGTCTTGCGGTATCAATTAGGAGGATGAACCTCCTTTTTTTATTTAGTTCTTGAATACATAGTTCATCTTTTTGATTCGTCCTGCTGAGAATGTCCTGATGCCCATTGAAACAATCGCTTTAAGTTCATCAACCGTGATTGGTTCGTTGATATCACCACAGTAGATTGAATCCTCACGGAAGAACAGCAATGGGTCCTTCAGTGCACGAGTAGTTCTTAGCTCTCCTGTTCGCCAGTCAAGTAGAATTCTCATATAACTGCTTCCATCAAGATGTCTGCTTTCGTCTGCTGTCTGGTCAAGATTGACGATTTCTAGAGGCGGTTCAAGTCTCTCCTTGGTTCTGACACCTAGTCCATATGCATATGGCGATACCATATCATCACTGATGATTTCTCTTTTCTGCATTGTTTCGAGGAATCCTTCTGAAGTTCCTTCTTTATTGTTGATGAGCTCTGAAAGTTTCATACATCTTTCGATTGAATTGCCATACATATCATAGAGAACATGGCGTACCTGATTGATGTTTCTGCACTTCACTAACCAGTGCCAGCCCTCACCCTTCTCGTAATCGATATAAACCATGTATGGAAATTCTTTTTTTGAATCAGCATACTTAATAAGGAGGAAGTTTCTGCTCCCTCCTATGTATGTGGTTCTGTATTCTTCCTTGTCATTCTTCATTCATTTTCCATATGAACCGTGCTTGGAAGAATCTGACTATCTTCCCCTGCGTTGTCTTGGCGGAACAGGTATAGGTCCTGTTCGAGTCTCCTGTAGTCGCTTCTCCGCCTCTAGAGCACGGTCATATCCTCCCTTCTCCTTGATATAGTCAACAATCTTTTCAGCATCCTTGATTGCTTCAAAGAGCACCTTGTGGTCTTTCTTGATTTTTTCGCTCCAGCCCTGGATATAGGCTTTTCTATCATCCAGGATGCCATCTACCAGTCCGAATTCAGCCAGATAGAAGGATGAGGCAATCTCTGCACGGAGTTCCTCTATCGCATAGTCACGTGATCCGAATTTTGCAGATGAAGGTCTGTTGAGTCGTGTATCCTTCAAAGTGGAATGTGCTATTTCATGGCACAAAGTATGCACATACTCCACATCTGAATGAAATTTGAATCTCTCAGGTAACACAATCTTATCATTCTTCGGTTCGTAAAATGATGCATCATTTGTGTAGCTTACATCAATCTTAATTCCTTCATTCTTGCAGTATTCCAGAAGAACCGATTCTGCATATTTCTGATGTGATATTCTTCCATATGCGATGTTCTTTTCTTCGTCTGATTTGTATTTCTCAGCAAGGTCCTTCTCAATCTGCTCCTTCAGCTTTGGAAACTGTAGTGCATTGAATACAGTATAGTTTTTGATAAACATATAGCAGGAATCTCTGACCTCAGGATCTTCTGACATCTTGCGTTCGTAATATTCCTTCATAGACATCGCCTTCCCTTTTGTGCGGTCATAGTATTCAAACTTTTCGATAGGGACTCCATGCTCACCCTTCTGCACAAAGAATCCAAGCTTGTTTGCCTGTGGCAGTGTCATCCATTCGTTGGATGCATATCCATGCTCGTTTGCCCATACTTCAAGCATCACCTTGTTGATGCCATTATATTCGTATCCTGTGGAATAATTCTTATCACGGAATGGAACATGGTCTGTATCCCACCCCTTGCTCCAGGGCAGTTTATCTTCATCAAGACTCTTGATGAAGATATCTGCCAGCAGTTCACGAGTCTTGCTTTCAACAGCCATATCAGATCTCTCCTTTCAGAATATCTTCTTCTGTGACAATCACAATACTATCAGGTTCACCATAATCAGAATCATCAAGATCAAGAGAGGCTGTATAGCCTCTATCCTCAAGAACCTTTCGACACTGTTCTAATTTCTCCTCAGTGAATCTTCTTTCTTCTTTCTTTTCCATATTTTTATCTCTCCTTTCTATTGTTTGCTGTATCATCAGCTATTCTCTGATTTCTAATCTGACTGTTCACATTGCCAGCTGTATGCTGACTTTTTTTACTTCCGAGTCTCTGCTGTGCCTGAGCGTTATATGCCTGCTGTCCTGCTGACCTTGCTGGGTTGCTATTTTCGTTTAGAACCTGTTCTTCTGCTGGTGCACATCTCTGATTGATGCCAAAGGCTTGTGAATTTGCATCATATTCTTCTCGACTCATACCGCTCGTATCCATTCCTACACTTTCAGCTTCAGCTATCTGTACATCCGATAATTCATCGTCTCCTGAATACATACCAGAGAATCCTCCACTGAAGCCTCCGCCACCACTTGCGGAAATATCTGCACCTGCTGTACTGGATGATTGAGATGATGCCTGAACACCAGCATCTGTACTCGCAATACCTGCTTTTCTTTCTGCTGAGGAAACACCAGCACCTACAACAGACTTTCCTAGAGCTCTAGCTCCTGATGAGATGATACCTGCTCCGATTGAAGCAGAACTTCTTCTTCCTCTCATTCCAGTTGAAACTGCTGAGGCACTTCTAGACATACCAGAAGCTATACCACTTGCTGTGGCAAGTGCTCTTGAACCTGCACCCTGAGTAGAACTGAACCCAGCAATTCCACCGCCAACCATGGATGCGACTGTTCCGACTGAGCCAAGCATTGCTCCTGTCGCAAATGAGCCTGCACCAAGTCCCATTTTTCCGACACCCTGTGCTTCGTTCCAAGCCTGACCGACCGTTGCGGATGAGCCACCAAGAATTCTGCCGACATAGGATGGGATGTTTTCAATTGCCATGAATCCTGCAATAAGCAGAATTATCTTAGCGAGAATACCGACCATATCACCACCAAGTGCACTCTGTATGATGTTGCTGTTTATCATATACAGTACAAAATAGCATCCATATATCTGTACAAAATTGATCATGAAGTTTCCTGCAATCATTCGTACCCATGTCTCAAAATCCTTTGATTCTGAATCTATTAGAGAAGCAATTGCGTATGGAGCAAGCAGATACTGGATGCATATGAGAATGCTTCTCTTGCCGATGCTGAGTGCTACACCAAGGAAAGTCCTGAATCCTAGGAATGCAACACCTATCATGAAGAAAAGGCTTGTCCATGAGGAGAAGTACATATAATTGCCGTCTGAATCCTCTGCGTTGATATCAAATCCATTGCTGTCATAGATATCAACACCATTCTTTTTCTTCTGGAGTTCCTTTTTAGTAGCTTTCGCTTCCTTAATGAGTTCGTTATTCTTTGTGATGACCTGATTTGCTCCATTCCATGCAGCATCACCAGGCTGAGATTTCTTCTTCTCAGCTTCTGCTTGTTCTATCTCTTTCTGATATCTAGCGATATCCTTATCAAGTTGCTTTATCTGCTGGTCAAGCGAACCTGTTTCAGAATCTCCTGTCAAGTTGATAGAACTTGCTTCAACAAGTATGTCTGATATCTTTGCATTTCTGCTGTTATTGATACCTGAATCTGATGGAGCAAAATTACTCATTTGCTTCACCGATGTGATTGCTACATTATTCAGATACTGATATCCGATTGGAGCAAATGCAATGCTGAATGAAGCAACGCCAATCATAAAGATAAGATGAATCGGGTCCAGTCTTGTCCTGTACTCCTCTGATGTCATGAACTTAACCATGATTTTTACAACCCTGAATACCACGAACATGATGATAATGCCCGATATAGCTGTAAACCATTCTGCCACATTGCCCTTCTCAAAGAAGTCCAGTGTAGCAATCTTCATGACTACCTGCCATATCGTATCCGTCACCCATAGGAGCAGATAGATAATTGCCCAGAGAATGCTTCTGAAAAAACCTGTGATTGAACCAACTACGTCCATATGATCACTCCTTTATTCTTCATGTTCTGTTACTGTAATCCAAAGATTTTGAATAATGTAGTGATCAGTTCTGCAATGATTGTCACGATGATGATTTTCTTAATCATTCTGAAAGGCTTGTGTCTTTCCTTTTCATCTTCGTCCATAACAAACCATTTGACGAATGAGATAAGACATACGATTACTGCAACAAGCGGTACTACCCACATCAGGAATGTAGTGATCGGGTCAATATACTTCTTGGCGGTGGACTGTGCCAGTCCGCTGTTGAAGCCGTCAAGCACATAAGGTGTCATGATGACTGCTGTCTTGAGATTTGTCAAAGCTGTAGATAAAATCATTTTCTTTCTTCCTCCTTCTAATCAATCTACTTTTCTACTTTATCCAACAAGTAGAAATATAAGCACACGAATTATCATTCGTATGCTTATATCAATATTTGTTAGTAATTAAACAATGAAAAGGCTGAAGATTATCTCCAGCCTTAATCATTGATTATGCTCTGATGCTCTTACTGAGCGTTTTTCTTCTTTCTGAGGATAAGAATCACGCAGAGAAGAAGAACGATACCAGAAATGCCTGTTAAAGCAGTGAATTTCTGGATATCTGTACCATCACCAGTCTTAACGCCTGTTGTTGGCATAGGTGTATCCTGATAAATGAATGAATATGTCTTACCGACATTTTCTAGTTTATCATCAACAACTACCTTCTTGACTTCCTTAGATAATAAGTATCCTGTTGGAGCCTTAGTCTCCTTGATATAGTAAGTACCATATCTTAGATTCTTGAATGTAGCTGTACCAGCATTCTTGTCAGCTGAAACAGTTGTAATAGCATTCTTACAGTCTGCATCTGAATACATAGTGAATTCAAAATCCTTTGATCTGATGACTTTCTTAGTCTGAGCATCAACTTTCTGGACTTCGATATCTGTTAGAACAGGCTGTTCCTTGATTTCTACATCCATATTCTGTTCACCTGATACAACAAGAGTTCTATCAGGAGCAGTCATATATCCTTCAGGAGTCTTAGTCTCCTTGATGATATATTCCTTACCAGCATCTAATCCACTTGCTGCATGAGCAGTACCGTCTGTAATCCACTTGTCAACGATGTTTCCATCCTTGTCGAATACTGTGAATTCAGCACCTTTAACTGCATCACCAGTCAATGCATCAGTCTTAGTCACCTTCACCTGTGCATCAAACATGTTGACTTCCTGGTCAACTTTTTCATTTGTGACAGTGAATGTGATTTCTTCTGCTCTTACATATCCTTCAGGAGCAGTCTCTTCAATAAGAGTGTAAGTCTTGCCTTCTTCAAGTCCACTTACATAATGTTCCTTGTCACCAGATACCCATGTATCAACAGTATTTCCATCTTCATCCTTGACAGTAAGAGTAGCACCAGGAACTTCCTGAGTACCAGTGATGTCTGTCTTAGTGACAGATACCTGCTTATCCTTCATGATATAGGCTTCATTCTTCTTTTCCTTAGATACAGTGAATTCGATAGATTCAGCCTTTACATAACCATCTGGAGCAGTCTCTTCGATAAGAGTATACTTCTTACCTTCTTCAAGCCCGCTGACATAGTGTTCTTCTTTTCCAGATGTCCATGTATCAACAGTCTTTCCTGTTTCATCCTTGACAGTCATCTTGGCACCTTCTATTTCCTTAGTACCAGTGACTTCAGTCTTAGTGATAGTGACCTGTTTATCTTTCATGACAAGTTTCTGGTCCTTATCACCAGCTGTGAATGTAATGCTTTCAGCTTTTACATAACCCTTAGGTGCTGTTGTTTCTGTTAGAGTATATCTCTTTCCTTCTTCAAGTCCGCTGATGCTGTGTTCTTCTTTTCCTGAAGTCCACTTATCAACGACAGTACCCTTGTCATCAGTGACAGTCATCTTGGCACCTTCTATTTCCTTAGTACCAGTGATTTCTCTCTTTGATGCAGTAATCTTCGCATCCTTCATGACTACTGTTTCATTCTTCTTATCCTTAGATACAGTGAAGTAGATATCAGATGCCTTCACATATCCTTTTGGTGCTTCTACTTCGACAAGTCTATATGTCTTGCCTTCTTCTAGACCACTTACATAGTGGTCTTCTTTTGTAGTAGTCCAAGAATCAACGACTCTATCCTGTTCGTCTCTTACTTCAAGTTTTGCACCCTCTACGTAATTCTTCACAGATGCATCTTTCTTAGAGACAGTGTACTGCTTATCCTTCATCACAAGTGACTGGTTCTTATCACCGCCAGCTGTGAATTCGATAGATTCAGCCTTTACAAAACTGTTAGGAGCAGTCTTCTCAGTAAGTGTATACTTCTTGCCTGCTTCTAAACCGCTGATGCTGTGTTCTTCCTTGCCAGAAATCCACTTATCAACGATAGTGCCTTTTTCGTCAGTGACGATCATTTCAGCACCTTCAACTTCCTTAGTACCAGAAATGTCAGTCTTCTTAGCTGTGATTTTAGCATCCTTCATCACTACTGTTGCAGATTCCATGTCAGCTGTAACAGTGAAGGATACATCAGAAGCTTTTACATAACCCTTAGGTGCTTCAGCTTCAACAAGTCTGTATGTCTTGCCTTCTTCAAGACCACTGATGTAGTGGTCTTCTTTTGTAGTAGTCCAAGAGTCAACAACATTGTTCTTTTCGTCTCTTACTTCAAGTTTTGCACCTTCCACATGATTCTTGCCAGAAACATCAGTCTTCTTAGCAGTGAACTGACCATCCTTCATCACAAGTTTCTGGTCCTTACCGCTTTCTGCCTTGAACTTGATAGATTCTGCTTTTACATATCCCTTAGGAGCAGTTGTTTCTGTTAGAGTGTATTCCCATCCTTCATGTAATCCGCTGATTGCATGAGGATTTCCGTCAGATGTCCATGTATCAATCACCTTGCCATCGTTGTCTGTGACAGTTAATACTGCACCTTTGATTTCCTTAGTGCCTGTAATATCTGTCTTTGATGCTGTGATTTTTGAGTCCTTCATGATTACTGATTCATTCTTCTTTTCATTTGATACTGTAAAGAAGATATCGTCAGCTTTAACATATCCTTTTGGTGCTTCTGCTTCAACAAGTCTGTAAGTCTTGCCTTCTTCTAAGCCACTTACATAGTGGTCTTCCTTAGTAGATGTCCATGAGTCAACGACTCTGTTCTGGTCATCTCTAACTTCAAGTTTTGCACCTTCTGCATAATTCTTACCAGAAACATCCTTCTTAGATGCTGTAAACTGCTTGTCCTTCATGACAAGAGTCTGGTCCTTCTTGTCTGTAGATACTGTGAACTTGATTGAATCAGCCTTTACATATCCCTTTGGAGCTGTAGTTTCTGTTAGAGTGTATTCACATCCTTCGTGTAATCCTTTGATAGAATGAGGATTTCCATCAGAAGTCCATGTGTCAATCACCTTGCCACCGTTGTCAGTCACAGTCATGACTGCACCCTTGATTTCCTTAGTACCAGTGATTGTAGTCTTGCTTGCAGTCACTTTCTTATCAACAAATGTGACTGTATCAGTCTTATTCTTGCCATTGATCTTCACATACTGAGTATCATCAGATAATACGAAGTTATGGCTGTTTCCAGCCTCCTGAGTTGGAGCACTGATTTCCTTTACATAATAAGAGCCGTATGGTAAATCACCAGATCTTGCCACACCGCTGTCGTCAGTCTTGATTGATACAACAAGCTGACCTTTCTTATAAAGCGTATCGCCGATATACATATCAGCATTTGCATAGATACCAAATTCACCGCTCTTTAGAGGATTGCTTTCAGTATCTGTCTTCTTGATTTCAATCTTTCCTGTCTTTACGTTTTCCTTTGAGTCAACGTTGCCAAGAATGATTGCTGTATTCTGGTCCTTGTAGGTAAGTTCTACTGTGTAGGTATTCCAGTCTAAGTCATATGCTTCTGGAGCCTTAGTTTCCTTGACAGTGTAAGTACCAAGTACTAGATTCTCTAGGCTTCCGTTACCGTCCTTATCAGTAGTGATTTTACCCACTTCCTGACCATCTGGACCATATACTGTGTATTCAGCACCTTCAAGTGAGGCTTCACCCTGAATATTACCCTTTGAGTCTGATTTCTTGATAGAAATCTTTCCTGTTGGGGCTTCATCAGTGATTGTAGTCTCAGCTGTCTGACCTGCGACAACTGTAGTCTTGAATGGAGCAACATTTACAAGATAGCCATTAGGTGCTGTCTTTTCTGTGATTGTGTAATCACCGATGGTAAGGTCGTTCACAGTGATTTCACCATTTGCAACTGTGACATCCTTGTCATAGCCGTTACCAGATACATGGAATACTGCTCCATCAAGAAGTTTACCGCCTGTATCTGTCTTTCTAAGTTTGAGACTTCCTACTACAGCCTTGAAATCTGCATTCAAGCATGTAGGTTCAAGAGGATCTGTTGTAATCCACGCACCAATATGCTGTTGCTTACTGTTCCCATTATGTACGATAAGAGGGGCAAAAGAGAATCCACCCTTGAGCCATCCTGAATAGGAATTTCCAGTGTAGTCTGCATCAGCTTCATAGTGAACTGTATCTCCAGCATAAACATCAACTATCTGTCCTGATGTTCCTCTAGTCTCATTCACAACTCTTACCTTGCTAGTCTGTGGATTGATTGTGACATGAGCCCCATTTGGACCATTCAATCTGGAAGACTCAGACTTCTGGACCTTCGCATTCTGGTCATACCATGTATTCACAATCTGCTTGCTAAACTTAAGAATATTCTTATTCTGTGGGTCTGGCTGAGATGTAGCATAGTTATAGAAGTTCTTGATAGTTGCGTTTCTTATTTTTGTACCTGAATAGGCACAGGAAAGTGACATTGACATAAGAGAGTTTTTTTCAGCATCTGATAAGGTATTCAATCCACTCCATGGTTCAAATCCTTCCCAACCATAGTACATGATTTTTCTGATATTAGCAGATGTTGCATCAGTACCATGATAAATTTCTCCATTTACAAATCCTGATGGAGGTGAATCTTTTTTGTGTTCGATACACCATCCTCTTCTTCCATCGATGGTATAATTTCCACATTCTGAGCCCAATCCTTTACTTTGCCCATAATATTTGAGCTCATAAGTTCCAGATGCTTCAACACTATTGATACCCTGTGAAGCAACACCAAGCGTCATGAGGGCAGATAAAGCGACAGCACCGAGCTTCTTCAATATATTTCGGTTCATTTTTTTCATCCCTTTCCGAATTAGAGAGGCATATTTCTATGCCATGCGAGGTTGTATATAGACCAGTCAGGTGTGATACCTGCTGTTAGTTTTCGCACGAAAAAAGGGAGAACTCCTTAGCGAGCCTCCCTGAGGGAAAGATATTAATTTGTTTTAGTAATTCCAGTTCTTCCAGTCACCGCCTGTAAGCTTATCAAAGTCTTCTCCATTGATTTCAGCACCTTCACTATAAAAACCATCACCTTGACGATATGCATTTGGATCTTTTTGTACTGTTAGACTACCTGAATGGTTTTCTGAAGCACTGTTTCCTTTTGAGGATGAGCCAGATGTCCTATTCCCTCCAGAAGTCTTGTTACTGCTTCCAGATGTGCCACTGCTCTTTGTTGATGAGCCAGATGTCCTATTTCCTCCAGAAGTCTTATTGCTGTTTGTAGATGTTCTGTTGCTTGAGGCAGACTGTGATGAAGCTGTTGACTTTCTTGTCACATTCGAACTGTTTGATACGACCTTCTTTCCAGAAGACTGTGATTTCTTCTGTACGCTGTTTCTTACGGCTGTTGTACCATCTGAATTCTTGACTGTTTCCTGTACAACCTGTTCATCATCACCGATTTCTGGTTTCGCAGTGACAGTCACCCTGCCAGCCTTCACAGTCTTGTTGCCATGCTTGTCAGTGACAGTTACGTTAATATCATACTGAGCAGGTGTATTCACATCCACCTTGCTGGTATCTACATCAATAGTCGTTTCCGATGCATCACTGACATTCATGAGAGACTTGAAGTCGAAAGTCGCTAGATCTGTTCCCTGTAGAATTTCGATATCCGCTGGCACAGCAACTTCTGGTGCTTTTGTATCCTTCACAATGACACTTTGTTTTAAGGAATTCTTCTTATACTTGACTGTGATAGTATACTTACCTACAGCTGGATATGTCTTGTCCTTTTCGTTTGGAATCTTGTTGATGAGCTTGAGACTCTTCTTATCGAAGTCCTTATAGTCCTTCACGATATCCTTTAATTTAGGTTTGTACTGTGTACCGTATTCTACAGTCACTTTTTCCTTATTCAAGGCAAGTTTTGGACCGCTCATCGCATATGCTGTACCACCTACAGCAGTCACCGCAACAACGGCTCCTGCAATGATTACAGCATTCTTCTTACTGATTTTATTTTTCATATCTTATTTCTCCTTCCCTGAACGATGCAGCACCTGTCCTGAGACAGTTTCTGCATCTTCTTTCATATTTTATGATAATCTTACTGGAACCTTAATGCAATACCTCTGAGTCTTCCTTCGTAATAATCCTTCAAAAGCGATACAATATATTTTTTTGTGTCCCTATTCTTATCGCATTCTCTAAGGTATGCATCATTCTCCGCCATTCTGATAATGACGGTACGGCATCTCTTCTCAGACATGCCGTCAAGACCTCTCAGCTGATCGTATGAAAGTGATTCAAGCTGATCTACGGATAGTATTCCATCTCTTTTGAGAATCCTGACTGTCTCTTCAGGGATATTCAGAATTCTTAGTGTAGATGCTGTTGCATCCATATTAATCACCTCCTCGATTGAGAGCACCATACATCACTCTTTCATCAATGTTTGCAGTGAATCTCTCTTCTTCTGTTTCTTCTGGTGCTGGTGCATCAGAGAACTGCTTTCCTTCTTTCAGGAATTCAATGTTATTTGTAATGACCTTTGCTCGTATAAGACTGTCTTTTTCACTGACAAATCTGCCACTCAGTCTTCCGCTGACTGCTATCATATCTCCCTTATGGATATATGGATATACACTTTCGGCATACTTTCCAAAAACCACGCATGGAATGAATTCAACTGGTGTATCCTTTCTGTGTCTTGGAGAAATAAGGAAATTAACCACTGTTCGTTCATCCTTCTGCTTCATGGAAGGCTTGGAATTGATATAACCGATAATATTGACATCATTCATAGAATCACCTCCTTGATTTATTCTTCCTTCACCCTTACACGACCGCCATGTGTTCGAGTTCTGAGTCTTTCCTGTGTTTCATGGAGAAGAGGCTTCTCCTCATATTTTGTCTGATACTGGAATAGGAGTTCCTCTTCAGGCATGCTCATATATTCATCCTGAAGCTTGTCCAGTGATTTTCCTTCAGACATGCCGTTCTCCGTGTCATATAAGGCACAGTAATAAGCTACCATCTCAGCTTCTTCTCTGTCCTCTATGGCATCGATCCTTTCTTCTTCATCTATTTCATGCATTCTCTGGCTGATGTAGTTGCTTTGGTGGAGCATATCTTCATAAGCTTCTTCCTCTTCTTTTGGAAATGTTTCTGAATTCTTGATGAGTCTGTAGAGATTCTTTTCCATCTCATCTGGAGGAACAGCAAGATGAATAGAATATTCATCCTGCTTGATAAGCCATATATCCCAGTCACCAATATGAGTCGTTCTTCTTTCCAGATAGAAGGACTGTGCCCCTTCTGTTGTGACGAATCTGTTTCCATCAATAATGATCATGAGCACCCCTCCAGGTTCAGATGATAGTTTCTATCACAGAATTCATTCTTCAGTTCTCTTACAAGATATCTGATACCCTTGTCTGAGTAGAAAATCTGTGAACCATCATCTGTCTCTTCTGTATCATCATTCTTTATGATATGTACTGCAACAGGATGAGCATAACCTTCAAGTGCATACACACCACTCTCTCCGATTTCTGATATATCCTCTACTTCATCAATAGACATCACATACTGTCCTGATGCATAACTCATGTACTTCATCGACTCATGCCTCTTCTTCTGGGTGGGAGGGGAACAGCCTGTTCAGCAGTAGCTTCTTTTTCTTTTACCTGACCTTCACTAATCATTTCATTCTCTGTTTTTCTTTTCTCTCCCATTCTTTCCTTCTCCTTTACGATTTCCAAGGATAGAAGACCATCAAGGTCATACCCCTTTGACTTGAGATCCTTTCTGACTGATTCGATTGTATCATGTTCCCATTCAAAGCAGATATCATTGAATTCTGCTTTAAGTTCTTCAGGATTATCCTTCATTTTTTCAACTGAATCTTCTGGATATAGAGATACTTCTTCCGCTCGTTCATAAACATCTGAATCCAGATAATCCTTTAGATGTCTTCTTATGAATAGTAGTTCATCTGACAGATATTTTTCATCAGTTGGAAGTTTTTTTTCAATAACAGAACATAATCTGTCATAGTCATATCCTTTTGATTCGAGATTCTTTCTGACAGATACGATAGTATCATACTGCCAGTTCATCAGGATGTTTCTGATACAGTGTTCGCCCTGCTTAGCTGAGGAAAAATTGGTGGTTCTTTTCTGATAATCCACAACCGACAGGATATTATGCACTTTTTCATCCACATCGGAATCCAGGACATCCTTCAGGTGACGTCTAATCTCTTCCAACTGTCTCTTCTGAGGCATTGTTATGATATCCACCTTTTCCCTTACAGGATATATTCTAACTTCTTTGAGTTCTTCATCTGTTAATCTATCCATGTTATTTCTCCTTTCTATATATACTTTGTTCTTTTACAAACTAGTATAAACTGTTTTTATTCTGATAGATTCCAATCAAAGTATCTCCCTGTAACATCTTTAATATGCGGACCATATCATTTTGAGATACACTGATACATCCTGCTGTAGCTCTACCTGTTGAGCAATGTAGGAAAATTGCACTGCCTGCTCCTCTAGTGCAAGCAGTATTATAGTTAACTGCGATTGCATATCTATATGCTGTAGGATAACTGATCAGATGTTCAGCACTGTTCCATTGAATGCCTGTCTGACTAGCATCTACTAATTTGTTATAGTATGAGCTATTCACATCATCAACCCAATAGTGATTATTGTTTACTTGAAGCCAGCTTCTAGATGTACCAGGGTTTCCTGCCAAACCAAAAGCTTGACCTAAACTATAAATTCCTCTAGGAGTCTTTCCATCTCCTTCACGTTTGTTTCCAGTAATTCCATTCTTGCCAACTCTTGCAGAACATCTTAATGTTTCTGTCCATACACCATTACGTTTAGTGTGTACTGTTAGAGTAGCATAGTTCCCACCATTACCTACTACAGTAATCGCCTGAGTTGTTTGACGTGATATTGACATATTCGCAACAAAACTCTGATTTACTGGTTGTGTTTGAGTTGATGTATTAGAATTATTTGAAGAAGTAGAAGTATTCTGCTTCTGTGGCTTAGAAACACTGTGAGAATGTGTCTGTGAACTTGATTGAGCAACTTTTTCTTGTGTTGTCTCTTTATTTTTTAAAGTATTACGAGTAATCTTTTTACCTTCATTGTTTGTGATAGTCTCAGTTACTAATTCCTGATTCTGTTCAGGTGCCTTGGTAATATTTACACTTAATTCTTTAGTTGTAAGATTACCAGAACTATCTTTTACATTAGCTTTTAATACATATGTTCCTTCTGTATTTGCATCAATCGCACTGTAATCATATTCTAATTCAGTAGGAGAAAGATCAGAAATTTTGAATAAGTTAAGACTATTGAAATCATATTTGGTTAAATCTGTACCCTTTACGATATCAATGCTAGTAAAATCTGTACTTACTTCTGGAGGTGTTGTATCAACAACTTTTACTTTTTTAACGAGTTTCTTTTCATTAAAAAGCATTGTTATCTCATAATCTCCAATTGCTGGATAATCTTTCCCGTCTTCATATTTGAAGTTAGTTCTAACTTTCAGATCTTTTTTTAAAATCTTCTTATCTTCATCTTTCATTTTTTTTGTATCTAATAAATCCATTTCATCAGTTGAATACTTTTCACCATATTCCAACTTAATGGTCTTATTATCTTTTAAAGAAAACTGTGGTGTATGCTCTTTTGTAAGCGAATATATTCCAACAGTTCCTATCAAGATAGCTACGATGACACTTGTCAATGCAACTATCTTTTTTGTTTTACTCATTTCTTTCATGTTATTTCTCCCATTTATGCATATTCATCATTGTTTTCATCTGTTTCTTCATGCATCTGTAGCAGTGAAGGATTGCATAGCAGTCTCTTAACGAACCAGATACATAGTCTTCCATTGAATTCCAGTCAAATCCGTAATAATCGGCACATGTTCCAAGAGTCTGCCACTTGTGTGCCTCGAATGAAAGCAACCACTCCCCATAGATTGGAGCAAAGTCTTCCATCACGTCTTCCTCTTTTTTTCCTGAATAATCCAGAAAATTCAGGAATGATATCACAAATCCTGTATTATATCCAATCACAGTGTCACAGCTATCAAGTATTCCCTTCAGCTGAGGAATCAGTTCATGGAGTTCAGGGGCATCTGCCACCTTTTCTGGGGAGATATAACTAATCCCCGCTTCTGGGTGCCAGTAGGATTGGTAATAAGGCTTTACATATGAATTAAGAAGTATCCTGCCGTCACCATCAATAACGGAAACCTGCAATACATCATCTCGATATTCATATCCTGTTGTTTCAATATCAATGACAATCATATGACTTGGATTACTGCAAGGAACAGCTTCTTTCTGTAATGCTTCTTCAATAAGTTCCTTGACTTCTTTCTGCTTTTCCTTGAATGGCAGATAGCGGTTCTTATAGAATTGCTCATCAAAATAGAGAGGAAGATCAACTTTCAAATCTTCAGGATATCTTTCATAATCCTTGTAGGCTCTCAAAAGAATTCTGTGAAGTCTTCTCTCTTCTCTTGCTTTCTCCTTAATCTGAAGCTTCTCAACTTCAGTCAATGGACGAACCTCATTCTCTGTATAATAGGTATATCTGCTACCGAACTGCTGAGTACGCTCAACTCCAACTGCTCCATCCTTAAGAATGAAGTCAAGCTTTTTCCATTGATTTGCTGTCTTTTCCATATCACTTATCGACCTCTCCTTCTTTGAGGGAAGGGAACGCCTTCTTTAATGGATGTTTCCTTCTCCTTTCTGATATCACTCAGACTTACATGTTCAAAATCTTCCTCCACTTTTGGAACACATTCAGTGACAAATTCAAATGTCTTGTCCTGATATTTCTCAGCAAGATATTTCTTCACATCTTCTATATCTGTGAATCGACCTTTTACATATGGGTCTAGATGATATTTTCTTAAATGATGTGAATCTATAACAAATAGTAGTTTTCCATTTTCTCTTATTTCTGTAGTGGAAGTGAATTTTTCTCGGCTTTCCTCATAACAATGTGCATAAAGATCAATCTGCTGGTCTCCGCATCGGAATGAACGATCTTTTATACGGGCATATTCAGGAAAAGTTCCAATTACTATTTCTGGTGCCACAATATCAATTACATCAATGATTGACTGGATATCCCACGAATGTTGCCATTTTTTGTTTTCTTCCCTTATTAAGGCTAACTGATTTCTAGCAAGATGAAGATAAAACATATCATCTGTCTTTTCTTTATAATCGTTCATCGACTACACCTCCATCTTTATTCTGCGATATTCATTTGCTTATTTTTTTCAGCAATCCATCTTCTGACAGTTCTCTGACTAACGCCAAGATTCATTGCTATCCAGTCTGACTTTGAATGACTTATAATGACCATGTCATGTTCCTTTTCAGCGTTATCATAGATATCATTAAATATCTCAAACTTCTGTTTATTGATAGCCTTGCTCATGTACTCATCGCCCTCTCCTTCTTCTTGAAGGAAAAGATTCGTTAAGTTTCCATCTTTTTTCTCTGAGTGCATCTATTTCCTTTAGTTCTGGAAAATGAAATGTCTCTTTTTCAGAAATATTGCCATGAATATCTGTTGTCATAACATCTAGAGGTGGTTCCATCAGTCCTCTCCATCCGTCTTCATCATCACTTAGTTTGACTTCTCTTCTGATTTCGACTGTAAGATTATGAGTGCCACTCCTTGAAGCTTTCTCAAGCACTTTACATGCATCCTCATAAGTATCATAGATACCTTCAAGTCTCTCATTCTCATTCAAAAATCTGTGGATTTTCTCTTTATTATTCCAGTTCATAGCATCGGCAAACACTACCAGAAATCTTTCTGGTAGGTCATTTATCTCCTGATCAAGCGAAGATCGAAGTGATTTAGCCTCCCTGAGGAGATAGTCTGTTGCTTGCACATCACGACACACTATTCTGAGTTCTTCCATGATACCTGTGCTGGACATGTGCTGAATGCAGAGACATCCATCCCTGTCAACAAGATAATCAACTGGATTCTTCAAAGTAAGATATGCATCAGCATGTTCAAGGCATTCATCCAAGGTACTGAATGGCAGGTTCTCTTCAAAGCCATCTGAATCCTTTTGGGATACGATTCTTCTTACTTCCTTCTTATCAGAATCTGGATAATATCTTGTGATTTCTACTTCATCTACTTCTGGATTTCCAACAGCTTCATACATCTTCACGAAGAAGCCATCATCATTCGTCAGAAAGTAATGATTTTCCTTCTCGTGCTGTGATTGTCTTCTGAAATCCTTACATTTATTGTAAGGAAATCTGTTGAGAAGGATTTTACCTTTTCTCATTTCTTTGTAGTCGTTCATTGCAGGTTACACCGCCATTTCTATTCCTGTAAGCATTTCAACAAGTTCTGCTAAATCATCCTTAGTTTCAAACTTGAATGTGATTTTTCCTTTTGTCACATTCACTGAAGCAAACTTAGAAGAAAGGATATCTTTTGCCTGTGCAATATCTTCCTTGCCTGGGGCATCTGGATCTTCTGGTGTTGCTAATTTTGAAGGCTTGTCATCACTCTTTGTAACTGGCTTCTCTTCTTCAGGAGATTCCTTCTTATTCTGAATCTCTTTAAGCCATCTCTGAACAGTACGTTGACTTACGCCAAGATTCACTGATATCCAGTCTGATTTTGTCTGCCCGCCAGTAACAGCATAATTACCTTCTGCTTCGGCGGTATCAAAGATATCATTCAGCTTCTGAAATAAATTCTTCTTATCTTCGCTGGTCATATCACGCTGAGCATTGTCCTGAATGATCTGCATCTGTTCACGTAGCTTGTCATCAGGTCTTGAGAGAACAATACAGTTGACTTCTGGGTCAAAGTCATCATCCTCGTCAACAATCTTCTTGATTGCCAGCCATCTTCTGTGCCCACCAAGAAGTTCATATGAACCATCATTATTTTTGTACACCTTGAGAGGATTGATCAGTCCATCCTTCTTGATGCTTTCTGCCAGTTCATCAATATCTTCTGTAGACATGATATTCAGCTCATTCGGATGAATATCATCAATATCAATCTTAAGAATATTTGTTTTCTCTAATTTCTGATTAACAGGCTGACTTGATAAGCCAGCCTCGATATCTGTTAAAGCCATTCTACTGTGCCTCCTTCATATTTTCTTCTTCGAGTTCCTTGACAAGACTTCTGTAATCATCTCCGACATTGCTGTCATGATTTACGAGGAATTCCTGTTTCATAGATGTTCTATTCACTACCGCATCCTGATAACCGATTGTTGATGCATAGACTCTATTAGGGAAGAGATATCTGATTTCTTCTACAAACTTCTTGTAATCTGGTCTGTTCCCTCTCTGCATCATTGTGATTAGGATTTTGAAATCAATATCCTTTCCATATGCATCGTTGAAATTGCTGATTTCCTTGCATGTTGATACGAATCCATCCAGTTCATAGATACCGACCTTCAATGGAATAAGAATCTCGTCACTCGCATAGAGTGAGTTGACAGTAATCAGATTGAATGTTGGGGCATTGTCAATGATGACAAGGTCATATCCATTCTTCTTCAAAGCCTTTCTAAGACTTCCCTTAAGAACGTTATAGACTGGTTTTCCCTGAGCACCATTATTCTGAAGAAATGTGACAGTCTCAATGAGTCGTGCTCCGAATGATGGTACGATATCTAGATTCTCTACCTTTGTAGAATGGATACATTCTTCTGCATCAGCTTCTTTCTGAAGCAGGTCATTGATATCCTTCTTGTTTGTGTATGAAAGTAGCATCTTTCTAAGTTCACTAGCAGTTTCATACTGGTCTGTTCTGTCTTCAACCTTGAATTCAGCAAACTTGTTATAGTCAAGCTTATGATAATCATCAAAGAAGCATCTTGAAGCATTCCCCTGAGGGTCTGCATCAATCAGCAATACTTTATAGCCGTCATTGGCATATCCGACAGCGAGGTTGACACTTGTGGTTGTCTTTCCTACTCCGCCTTTCTGATTTAATACGCTTATAATTCTCATATTCTAATTCTCCTTTACTAGTTCAAACTGCATCAACTGAATGTGTATTCGAGTGGACACTCAGTTCATACAGTTTAAATTGCATAAAATTAATATAAAATGCGGTCTCAGAGGGTCGCTACTTCCTCCTTCACCTACGTTGATGTTATTATCATCATCTCTTCCTTTAAGCAGTAGATCAGTCTGCTCTTCCACTGTCATCTTTATCGCAGAGCCAATTGAATCCGTTTGTTCTTTCATGTTCAATTCAAAAATCAGATATCCTTCTTCAGGATCTTATGGATTCAATGATTCTTAGCGAGACCGTGTCAGATAGTGACGATGTTTTGTAGACCGCCTTCATTCAGTTTTCAATGTTCTATCTTTCCCAGCCAATGGCTGGTGCAGAAGCTGAAGTATGATTTATTTAGAAGGGAATAAAATATATAAAACCATAATGAACAGAATGGGATTGCTGTGACATTCAGCATTTATTCTTCTATGTCAGTTTTTCAGCTCCTGCATCAACCATCAGCAGGTTTATAAATATGTTCTATTTTTGAGGACTTTCTTATCTTCGATTGTAAGATTAGAAAGATTATCAATCATCCAGTTATGAAGTTTTGCAAGCTTTTCTTCAATACCTCTTTCAAGCATAGACATCTGCAACTTGAAGGATTCCTGTCTCTGATAATAGGTAAGATTATAGGCTAGACCTTCAATGCTTCCTGTCATCTCATAAAGATGATTATTCATTGAATGAACAAATGAATAATATTTTTTCTTTATTTCTGGGAAATCATCCTCAAAATATTCACAGGCTTCTTTGAGGTAATACATGCTTTCATTGACTCTTCTGATGAGCTTATTTCTAATTCTCACCTTACCTATTGATGCTTGAGAGAAGCCTTTCCTAGCTGTTATGTATGGGAATACTGTAGACACATGCCTACTCAGCCCCAAGCGATCAATTGCCCTTCTAAGGGACTGCTTCATCGATTGGATAAAAGAGTCAAACTCCTTGAAGAAGAACAATCCAGTGTCATGCTCCTCTACATAGAGTATGATTTCTTTCTTGTTTCCATCCTTATCAAGGATATAATCTCCTTTTTTATGGAGAAGGACTGCACCTTCACAGTTCTTGGATGCTCGTCTCTTCTTGACTGGGTCCCAGTAGTAGTCATTAGGATATGTCTGATACTTTCGTAACTCCTCTTCTAGAGGAAGTCTTGAGAAGATGATCATCTCTGCCTGGGAATATGTCTTCTTGTGTGTCACTCTGAAGCAGTAGACAATCCTTTCTGCTACATAACTATCTGTCCAGTCTTTGATAAAACTCTTAATCAGTGTCTTATAGCACTGACCTTTCAGTTCCCCAGGCTGAGGGACAAACATATAAAGCTTATGGGCATATATATTCATGTATGTCTTTTTTACCCCATCTGAAGTCATCCTTGCTTTCTTGTACTTTCTTGAAATCAGATCCTTGTATTCAATCTGTTTCTCAATTTTCTCAGCAAACCCTTCACTTCCAGAAAGGGAATCTGGATTCTTACAGAATTCAATAACCTCTTCCCGTGTAATAGGGATGTATCTTACATACATTCCTGTATTATCTGTAACTGTGCTCAATCACATCACCTCCTCACGTATTACATTGAGAAGAAAGCTTTGCTTTCTTCTTATTTTTTTTTTTTTGATTTTGACTGCATTTCTGACGGCTTTGACCAACAGAAAAAGCAGACTTTTCAGCCTGCTTTATTATGAGTTCGCCATTTTCTACAGAGGTCCACCATTCTTAATGATTGAACTCTGTATTAGGGTATAAATAAAGCAGACAATATTAACATCGCCTGCTTGTTGTCAATTATTAATGTCTATGCTATAATTCCTTACGTGAAGTAAAGACTTCAACTCTAAGGTATTATATATATATCAATCAAGTCCTTGGGCTTGATCATTAATTAATTAACTTCAATCATGTTTTGATGTTAATCTATCGGCTTCCAGCTTGTTAGGCTGGAGCTTTTTTTATATATATCAATTTTTGCAACATCATTTTACCACATTATATGGTTGAATGATATTGTTTTTTACTATGTTTTTTTATTTTTTATTTGCTGGAGTAAGGATAAACCAAGCGAGTTCCGCTTTCTCTTCGATAGTGAGTTCTTCAAGCTGTCCTCTGACTTTGTTCTTGATTTCATCGATACTTCGTCTCTCACAGTTTTCTGAATCTCCAAGAAGATATGATCCTGTCGTATCAAGTGCCATAGCGATCTTCTCCAGATTACCAGCGGAAGGAAAAGCTTTCTCGTTTGTAAGACGGCTTATGATGCTCTGTGATACACCACTACTCTCTGAAAGCTGTAGTGCATTCATGCCAAGCATACTCATCCTCTCTTTTACTCTCTGTGCAAGAATGGCTTTCTTATTCTTATCCATTCTCATCTCCTCCTTGCATCTATATAATTTCACTTATATTCCATATTGTCAATATAATTCCTATTTCGGAATTATATTTTTTTATCTATACTTATCTCAGATTCCTTGAATTCGATTGTAAGGATCTTTTTTTCTTGAAGGTCAACAACTATACATCTAATATGCATTTCAACAAACGCCTTTTTCTGTTCAGTATCCTCAAAATCGCTGAACACTCTCACTGCATCAAGACTCTGGATGGCGGAACGCTTTCTTCTTGCATCTCTGAGTTCGTTTTCAATCGCAGTCAGCATAATCTGCATGTTTTCCACACTGACAGCTCCTTCCAGGAACTTATCGTTCAGTTTGCTCCTCCTGCTAAGGAGCAGGGTTTCAATGTCTCTGAGGGCGTTATAACGGTTCTTAAAGTCCTTTGTAGCATTCTCTACTTTAAACTCTGAGAGTTCACCCTCCACATCGCTCTGACGTATCCTCTTCTTACATGTCGGGCAGAAATAATAGAGATACAGCTTCTTCATCTTGCCATATGCTGATTTGCACAGGAGCGTACTGCCACATCTTCTGCATATGAGAACGGATGTGAAGATGTATCTATCTGACTTATGCGAGTGTGTCACGAGATTACTTTCAGCTTTCTTCTGTATCTCTTCAGTAATGATTGCAGGAATCAGACCATCATAGTCCTTGCCATACACACTTATAGTTCCTGTGTATTTCCTGTTCTTGATAATCCTCCTGATGCGTCCCATCGTGAAGATTTCCTTGTCCTGACGTATATTCGCCATTCTGACTATCTCTCTCATTCGGTAGCCTTCACACGCCATCTGGAATATCTCCATAACTAAGGATGCCTCTTCTGGATTTAGCACCATCCTGCCGTCATCATCCTTCATATAGCCATAGTGTCTCATTCCACTGAACGGATATCTGCCCGACTCAGCTATATTGATGATTGCATCTCTTGTACGCTCTGACGTTCTTTCACGTTCATACTGGTGAGTTGCCATCTTGATTGTAGTCATAAATCGCTCACTTGCAGTCTCGAAGGATGGATTGTCATAAAGGCACTTGAGAGATACTCCATACTTGTCAAGCATCTTCAGTAATGACATCATGTCCATGATATCACGACTGATTCTTGACATGTCGTAGGCAATAATCAGGTCCATCTGTCTTGTCTTTATATCGCCTATGAGAGATCTCATAGCTGGTCTCTCAAGACTCTTTGCAGACCACCCGTCATCTATGTACCATTTTATCTCAGACTCATCTGAGATGATTTCAAGCATCTCACAGTGATTGATGATGATTCTCTTCTGCATCTCGATTGATACGCCATCTTCCGCCTGCCTCAGCGTTGAGACTCGGAGATAGCCTGCTATCTTCATTCTTCCACAGCTTTCTCTGGAGTAGCTGTCTTACTTCCTTCAGACCTGTTCTTCTTGCAACCTGCCTTTCTTGCAGATTTTCTTTTCTGCTGTTCCAGCATCTTCTTCTTGTTGAGTTCCTTTCTTCTCTTTTTCGCCTCGATTCTTCTTTCGTACTCTTCTCTTCTCTTTGACTTTCGGACTACAGCTATCTTGTGGTCCTGCTGATCATATGTCTTGTGAAGAGATGATGCCATCATTTTAGCCTTGTTGAGTCTGTCCCAGAATGCATCATATTTCTGAAACTGCTCCTCAAGACGGCATACAGCTGTCGCTGTCGGATGATACTTCTCCATGAGGTCCCATGCCTTCCCTTCAAAGATCTCTTCCACTCTTCCGACTGTGACGTATGTTGAGTGTCCTCTTCTTACATCTCCTTTTCTTCTTTCACGTGAGACTGAATACTGTAGAAGAACAGCATCACCGACTTCCACATCCTTGAGGGGACATGCAAAGTAGTAGTCTTTCTGATTATCATTTATAGGCTTTGCGGTCTGCTGTTGCAATTTACATCTAATCACTTTCATATTGGTTTCTCCTTTATATTTTTCTATCTAAAACAAAAAACGGAAGAGATGCCACCATCTCTCCCGTTATCCCGAATACATATATATTGTAAAGATTTCTTTATCTGATGTCAACATTACCCTCTATCTGGATAGCCCGATATCCAGAATAAAAGACAGGCATCACGCCTGTCCTGAAGTAAATTGCATCATTCATCCTACGAGTATCCTATATGGGACTAGGATTATTATATCACTGAGTATGCATTCTAACAACTCACCTAACAGACAGAGACTGCTGTTAGGTATCCAGCAATCTCCAGCAGGTTCCGCATTGTCCTCATGAGAATGGAATTCGCACGAATTCAGGGAAGGAATCCATTTGTGCGAAATATATATATAAGAGGAGGACAGGGAAATTATGAGAGTCCTTTTCAGGACAAAGATATTTTATCATTCAACTTCTATTTTTGCAATAGCACCCTCGGTCACCCTCGATGGACCGCAATTACACTGAGATTTCCTTTCTATAAAAGAAACTTGTGGTAATTATTCATTCCGTCTCCTCTCTAGCAGCTTTTTTTAGCAGCTTTTTTTAGCAGCTTTTTTTAGCAGCTTCATTGTTTTTTATTAAATTTATCAGTTTTTATTCATTTTATCAATAGCTGCTACTCTATTTTAATTTATATACCAATACAATTTGTGACTTATAATCCGTTGTCTTATAATCTTCTTAATTTTATGAATATTCAATTATATTTTGACATGGCAATGGTGACATGGTGCTTTTTATTTATTCAGTATAAAAATAGACATGAGGATCAGCCCCATGTCTATTATCAGTTTGTTACATTATCAAACATCTCATCCTGCAACTCAAGAACGGCTAATGCCTTCTTTAGAGTTGTAATAAGATAGTTTTCATACGTGAAGTCCATTCCTTCAACATAGATATCAAAGTCATTGAATACGTACGCTCCTTCATGCTGAGCGTAATATAATGCTACCTGAGCGTCTTCCCCTTCTTCAGATATCCATCTCTTAATATCTTCAATATCCTCCTCACAGCCGTAAGATACGTTATCTGCAACGTATTTATCAAAGTTGCTGTCGATGTTTTCCCTGACATAATTGTATGCCGATTTCAAAGCCATAATGCATTCCACCTTTCCGTTCATATAAATAACACTAACACAGATTCAATGATATATCAAAATAAAGAGTGAAATAGAGATAATAATATCCTTTAATTGTATCTATTGTATCTCTTCTTCTCGCCGTGTACTTTACCCTCTCTTTAACCTTCTATGTTGCATCTTTCTCCATATTCCTCTCGACATAGAACATATTTTCTCATCAATACCCAAATACTCTTTCAAAATACCATTATCCACAATATCTAACGCCTTCTCAATGTTCTCCCCACTACGAACAATCTGATCTACTTGTTGCAGAACTTCTCTAACTTTTTCAAGTGGAACACAATCTAAAACAGGCACCAGAACATTTCCCGCTTCTCGAGGTAATATCTCTAACACCCCACCCCCGTAACTACGTCCACATATTTCAGTAAACGCAAAAGAAACACTATTATAATACGATAAAATTATCCTCTCTGGCTCAATACCTTCTTTAAATTTTATCCTATGCATAGTATCAGTAGAAACAGCAGAGCAACAATTCAATACAAATTTAGGATATAAGTTATTTCTGCGCAGAAAAAAAGCATCAGGTACCCATACAGATGGTATTTGATACCATCTTGCTCTGATTTTACATTTATATCCTGTATTCTCGCCATTTTTCTCCCCAAATTCAATATAATCTCTTTGCCCACGACTATATTTTTCTATCGGTATATCTGGAAAATCTACCAAATATGCTGATTTTCCTTGCTCTACATTTTCTTTCCAATCTTCTTTTTTGAAATAGATACTATGTGCATGAGAACTTCTTCCTATTAGCGGTCGTACAACACCTGCTAAATCATATTTTTTAACAGTATTTTTATTTATTGAAAAATACTTATTATTTCCGGTCGTAATTCCTACATTAATAATGCCCGTTTCAGACAATGTTTGAAATCGATTATCTCTTTTCAAATCTGAAATCAATTGATTTTCTTGTATAGTCATAAAATACTTTGTCCATTTTTCATGCACATGATCGAGTTTCTGAAATCCATTTTCATATATATTAAGATTTTCTAAATCTTCAAGATTATTTAGCTCTACAATTTTTATACCTTTTTCCGATTTTCCCTTCTCTCCGATAAAAACTACTACTTCCTGTTCAATTCCAGGAAAAACTAATTCTTCAAATGTCAGCAATGTTATTTTAGACAATTCATTAGATAAAAATAATCTCAAATCCTCCGCATAGGCAACTTGTAAAATTTCTGCTGGAATCACAAATGCAATTTTTCCATTATCACTCAACATATGAACACAGGCAACCATAAATCCTACCCAAGTATTAATTAATTTATTCGCTTTCATCCCATGACTTGTTAAGATTTCAGCCATTTCAGTTCTTTGCTTTTCTTCCAGATATTGATAGCGAATATATGGTGGATTCCCTAATATCAAATCAAATGAGTCCATATCCTTATGCTTATGATAGAACTCAAAAAAATCTCCGTTCACAACATCTATGTTTGAATTATCCTTCAACTTTTCATCTAATTTTTCTGCTTCTTGTTTTTCGATTTCTATAGCGGTCACCTTTTTATACTGCGAAAAAAATTGACTTTCTAGTAATGCTTCTACAAATACTCCATCCCCACAACTTGGTTCTAATATGGATTTTATAGATAAATTGTCTTTAAAAAAATCAACCATCTTTTTGGCTAATTTTAACGGCGTATAATAAGCACCTCTTAATTTTTGCTCTGAGCTATCTTCTTTTAATATCATTTAACCACCTAAAATTTTAAATTATAAATTTTTGTAATATCATCTTCAATTCGTTTACTTAAATTTTCCTTTTCAGCTTCAATTACACTAACTGAAGCTTTATCTTTCCTCTGCTCTAACACATTATTCAATTCTCTAATTCTCTTCACAGAAACAAGTACTGATTCATACAATTCTTTTTGTATTTTATCATTAAAATCCAACTCAACAAAAGGTATCTTTTTCAGTAAATATGTTCCCCTTGCTGTAAATCCTCCCTCAAATTCACTTCCCATAATTTGAAACAGTTTTTCAGTATACGGATGATTTAACCATGCTTGTATATATCGTAAATCATATTTTGAATTAGACAGTTTTGATATAGCACAATATCCTGCCGTTCCTCCAGAAGCAATAAGCATATCATTTTCATCGTATGCATACATGGGGTCTTTACTCAAAATTCTTACAATCAACTTTGGAGTATTCACAAACGCAGTTATTGCTTGAGTTCTTCCATACTGATACCATGTATCTGCTGTTGCATTTTTAATATCTCGACCTTTCCCACCATTTAAGCATTTAGGTACCAATAAGTCATAACAATCTTCCAAATATTGATATGTTCCTGGATACTCTTTTTTCATAACGTCAATGCTAATCAGACTACCATCTGCATTATACGGAAAAATAATACATTTGTCTGTTTTTAATAGCGAATAAGTTCCCATTCCTTTTTCATCTGCCTTAGTAGGTTTAAAGAAAGGCTTTAAAATGCTTTTTTCTATATGATATCTTTTTTCAAACTTATCAACAATTATTTCGTCTTCCTTTTCCAAAACAATTTCATCTTTGCTAAACCAATACACTGGCTTAGGTCTTTCTGCACTTGTTTGAATTCCGTTAAAAATATTTACTATTTCTCCTAATGGTTTGCTATGTTCTTCTACCTTGGCAATCATTTTCATGAATTTAATATCTGTAGTTAGTTTCCATGGATTTTCGTCCAGCATTTTATTCTTAATATTAATATTTTCTTGTTCCTTACCTGTCCAGAGATCAGTTAATGAAATAACATTCATATATTGCAACTGTTTATTACAATCTTTACATAGTGTAATGATGCAACTATAAATAGTTTTATCAGGAAAAAGTTGCATATCTCCAAAATCATCCAATTTTAACACATGTTTAGCTATTATTCGACGTAGTTCTTGTCCTGCTCCTATTTTATAAAATTTATTTGGTATGATATAACACATCTGACCGTTATTTTTTAAGAGGTTAAATGCTTTTTCAAGAAATAAAAAATACTTATCAAACTGTTTATATGCACTTTTATATTTCTTTTTATAAACTGCGAATTCTTCCTCTGTCTCCAATGTGTGTATATCCTCAGTTTTTACATATGGAGGATTACCAACAATAGCATCAAATTTATCCCCTCCATTAATCGTATACCATTCAAATGGTTTTATGTTACACAACATTTCTATTGGCATTTCTTTATCATGAATATCATCCCTACAGATCAATGAATTTCCATTTTTTATATTAGAACTTAGCTCTGGTAAAATCGGAACACATTCTTTCACAGATGCTGGTGTTTCATCCTCTATTAATTTTATCAGTAACGAAAATTTACTAACTTCAACAGCATGCATATCAATGTCTACACCATAAATACATTTTGTTAAAATATCTTTTTTATCAGTTAATGGCAACTTCTTTTTCCCATTGTTTAGTTCTAATAAATGTTTTGGAGCGTTTTGCATATACCATTCTGTACAATAGTCAACTAAAAATTGATATGCTTCCTCCAAAAATACTCCAGAGCCACATGCAATATCAGCAATCTGAATTTTCTTTATTTCATCTGGTGTTTTTTCTTTACAAATTGGTGCTAACGTGTTCTTCACCATATATTTTACGATTTCGACAGGAGTCGATACCACCGAACGATACTTATATTCTTTCTTAGTAGCCAATACTATATTGTGTTCTCTTTCGATAAGACTTTCTGTTAGAAAGCTCTCGTATATTTTTCCTAAAATTCCTGGTTCAATAATATTGAACATATATGGTGTCTTAGGATAATATAATGAAAGAATCATATTAAAAATAATTTCATTTTTTAGATTAAAAATAATATTATCGCCCGCAAACAACTTAGAATTATACTTTTTATCAACTTCCTTAAATACTTTTGTCAATGCATCTTGTAATTCTGCCTTGTTTTGAGCTGTTTCTTTTAAACTTTGATACAAAGGCAAGTTCCTATCTTCACAGATTCTCAAAAAAATAATTTGATTTATAAACTCCTGAACCACATCGTTCAAAAATTCTATATCTCTATAAGTACTATCAGTATGATACAGATAGTCACCAATTTCCAATCTCCACTCATTAATTTGTTTCAAAAAAACTTCATCTACTTCTGTTGAATATCGTTCTTCATTTGGAAATTTTTCTTCAACATATTCATCATATTTTCCAGAATAAACGCTTTCTCGTGAAATCAAATCATATATTTCTTCATACTTTTTTATATACTCCAAATAATGATATTTACGATATAGAGACACTGTTGCTGCATCTCCATCTTGTGGTTTATTAGTAACATCATAAATCATCATATCCTCAAAATTTGTTAATATGGACAATTTATGTTTTGCATTCCATCCGTAACGTCTTGCCTGGATTGCTGGTTCAGCCTCTTCTTTTATGTTCACTGCTGGCTTTTTTGCCTCTACAAATATTTTTGATACCCCATTCAAGGTTAACGTATAGTCTGGTCTATCTCCACTATTTGAAAATTTTTCCACAACCACCTCTTTGTATTGAGGTGATGTTCCTTTCTCATTATGTACATCCCATCCAAAACTCTCTAATAATGGACTTATAAATTCATCTCGACAATCTTGCTCATTAAATTCTCTTGCATTTCTATAAAATTCAACATTTTTTTGATACTGGGCTATTAATCTTGATAATTTTTCTTTATTCATATTTTCATCCCCACTTACTTTCAAAAATTACAGCGTACTTTTACCGCTTTTTACCCATTCATCTACTTCTGCTATTTAAATTTCCATAGTCTTCCAATTTTATGTGCAGGTATATCTGTTTTTTTAATTCATTTTCTAATTGTATCTTTTGTTACTCCTAAGTACTCTGCCGTCTCCTCTAAATTACACCATTTATCTACTAAACCAGTCATTTTCCCTCCACACCTATATCTTTTACATACTCAAACTATCCTCATTCTAACTTTTGTTAATCCGAAAAGCAACCGTATGTTCTATGGTTTGACAGTATTTATTAGTATTTAACAGTATTTTAAAGGGAAGAAAAAAATCCTTTCCCCTTTATTTTAATTTGTATATAATCAACGGAAAGAGATACTTACTAAAACTATCTTTAGAATCGGGAGAAATGAAAGATGAATAAAATATTAAATTTTGGTAGATTTGTTATAAATGATTCGATGAATAAAAACGCTGAATGGCTCGAAAAGAATATGAGTAATTTCAAGATACTGACAGATGTATTCCCTGTCAGAACTGAGGAAAGATACACATATGATGTCTACACAGGAGTATGTAAAACATATGACTCGTATACGCCAACTGTCGGAGTAGCTGTCGAGTTTGAAAACTATTCAGGAAAAATCTACTGTATCCTTCTTGGAGGATATGACTGTATTCGATATAACTGCTGTAATTCAGATAATATAGAAGCAATGTGGTTTGGTGATGACCTTATAAATATCGAATTCATAGGTCAGACATACCAGGAAAGATGGTTTGACTCGAAAGATAAGGCTAATGATTATCTGAAATCAATCTTAGGATATACTTGCAGTGCAATCAGAATTTGATTGCTGTTCAAGTTAATAGACATTTAAGAAGATTTCCTTATGTAGGAAGTCTTCTTTTTTAATATTTATTCGGTTCATTTTCATTGGTCTAGTTAAATATAAATCTAAATGATCATTTTCATTATTTTAGTTCTAACTGAAAAAAATACCTGTTGCATCCCCTTGTCAAATATCAAGGAGCTTCCCTATGGGACTCCTCCTTGACATTTGACTTATCAGGGGTTGCACCTTTAGGAGGCGAGGCGAGTCCGCCTTAAAATCAAGGAGGAATAAAATATGGAAAATCTATCAAAAGAAGAGTTATTTAAGCTTATCGAAGAGGCAGGTAACGAAATTGACTGGGACGTAAAATGGGATAGTGCCCTTACCTATCTAGAATTCATCAACAATAGCCCAGAGGGTGAAGATATTTCTTTTGATTTGAACTCAGAAGAAATTAATACTCTTGAAAGTGTAGTTCATGATCTATATGAATATTGGGAAGACTTTAATGCTTATGACCATGCTGTGATGTGGTATCAGACTGGAGGAAAATACGGTGGACCTACTGACCTTAGAATTCTGATTGATGATGCAGAGGACATCAAAGACATGTACTACAAGCTTTATAAAAAAATATCTGAAACTGTTCACTTATACTGACAGCATGGCTCTCATGCTGTTTTTTTATGTTTTCAGGAAAAATGCTTGCAAACCCATAGAAAAACAATATCAAATACTTTTTATTCCATAAATGATACTATAAAAGATTATACAAATCTTCCATATAAATATTGCACTATCTATAGCGTGCACGTTTAACGAAGATTGCATGAAATCAGGATAAAAAACGATTATTAGCCTGTTTTTATCATCAATGCCATGACCATTCCATCATGGCTTTTTTCATTTTCATTCATTTTGCTCTAGTAAATAAAAAATCAAGAGAGCAGGTGGAGACCCCCTCTCGCTGTCGGACGGTCTCCACCAAGGATGCTTCACCTGTCCATGCTGCACAGACTACGCATCCTTTTTCATTTTCATTGATTCTGATCTAGCTTAAAAGAAAATACCTGTTGCACACCCTTGTCTCTGTCAAGGAGCTTCCCTTCGGGACTCCTCCTTTGACATTCGCCTTTAAGGGCGTGCACCTTTAGGAGGCAAGGCTGAGATGCCGTTAAAAATTAGGAGGAATAGAACATGAAATACACAGAATTAGAACTAAAAGTAATTGAATCTATTGGTGGTTTTCTAAATTATGGTGATTTAGAAAGTGACTTAGATGATAACGCAACATATTTCACAATTGATGAAATTAATATCGAGCCTAAGAAATTGAGAGGTGTATTATCAAGTCTTGAACGAAAGCATTTAATTTATAAGGATTTTGTTGGTGAACCATTATTTATTGTTACAGATTTTGGAATTAAAGAGTATTACAGAATTTATGGATAAATAATTTGAAACATAGTGAAGCGATAACACACAAAACACTAACTTTAAGAAAGAAGGAAAGAAAAACATGGAATATAACAAAGAGAATTATAAAGGAAGAAGAATCAGACTTTTTCCAAATGATACATACATGAAAAAAGGAATCATCAAAAATGTTGATGATTTAGGATTCACTATATTGATCACAGAAACTGATGAGATGTCTGGCTACAGAGTAGGAAGCACATATTTTTTCAATCATGCTACAAATCTTAAATTCTACTTTCTAGATTAAAGGTAAGCATAATGATGAATAAAGCGATTGGAAGTTCACAAGTTATATTCATCATGCTGGAGCATTAACAAAGTAAATAACATAGTGAGGCGATAACACTTAGAACACCAAATTTCTAATTAAAAAGGAGACAAGAAAAATGGGATTAGATATGTTCTTAATAAGAAGCAAGAAAGTGAAAGGATTATCATTCGATAAAATTTTTGAAGATGGTGATTTTGAAGATGTAGGTTATTGGAGAAAGGCAAATCAGATTCATAATTGGTTTGTGCAGAATGTACAGGGCGGAGAAGATGATTGTGGAATCTACGAAGTGTCACAGGCAAAACTGATTGAATTAAGAGACACATGTCAGAAGGTAATAGACACTGCAATCATTGAAGATGGGTATATCCTTGATTACAAATCTTTTGGAGATGATATTGAAAAAGTCAAAGAAATAGAAAAAAAGAATGGACGTGATGTCCAAGTGGTGCAGAAGGATGGATATATTAAGGTATATGTACCTGGCAGAGTGATAAAGAATGCTGATATGGTTGCTGAACTGTTACCGACTGCTGAAGGGTTCTTCTTCGGTAGAAATGAATATGATCAATACTATTTGGAAGACATAAAAGAAACAATTGACATCATCAATAACATTCTAGATGATACTGATTTTGAAGAATATACAATTGCATACTGTTCAAGTTGGTAATAACTAATCAAGAAGATTTCCTTTTTATAGGAATTCTTCTTTTTAAAAAAATTTCGGTGCGTGCGACTTCGGTACACCTCATACCGCACGCACAGGCTCGTCAGCTGAAGCTTTCTCGCCAAATCATTTTCATTATTATTGGTCTAGTTAAATAAAAAATCCAAAGATCAGGTGCAGCTCCCCTCGTTGCTCTTCGGACGCTCTGCACCACGGATGCTACGCCTGTACTACCGTACAGACTACGCATCCTTTTTCATTGTCATTATTTCTGTTCTAGGTAAAAAGAAAATACCTGTTGCACACCCTTGTCTCTGTCAAGGAGCTTCCCTACGGGACTCCTCCTTTGACATTCGCCTTTAAGGGCGTGCACCTTTAGGAGGCGAGGCTGAAAAGCCGTTAAAAATTAGGAGGAATAAAAATATGGAAAATTTAGTATCACATGAAGCAATGGTAAAGGAAATTAAGAATTTATGCTGGGACAACAGATACCGTGAAGGTATGACAGTAGAACATCTAGCTGAAGAACTTGATGCACTGGCTGAGGATTTTGACCCTTATGAATACCGTGACAATCTTTTGGACGAAGATAATTATATTGATGAAATCATCTATGATTTAAATGATGGAAGATACATCAATGAATATATGGAATTTCTTCAAATGGTTGCTGAAGAAGATGAGGACAACAGCATTGTTGCAGAAATCCTCATGGTTTACTTAAAGAAATATAAGAAGGGATGCTGAGATCATGAAGAAAAGTGAGGCGATAACACTTAAAACACTAATTCTTAGATAACAAGGAGAAAAGAAAAATGTGGAATATGAATAGTGGATATAGTGGATACAGCATGAGTAATCGTGCAGTTGATGCTTATGAAGATGGCGAAATGCCATTGTCTAAATGGACTAAAAAAATGATAATTAGTGAGGTAGTGGAACACGAACACTTCACCGAGGAAGAACTGAAAAAGTATCCTAAAAATGTTCTTGCAGAATACTTTCTATTCGAAAGCAGTTGGCATCATACAAGTTCTTACTGCAACAAGACATATTTCTATTCGATTGATGAATATATTGCAAAGGAAGGCTCTATTGAAGAATTGGAAGAAATCAAGAAACGCTATGCATCAGAAAGAAAACCAAAGAAAGAAATTAAAAAGTTAGAAGCAAGAAAAGCACATATAACATATCTTGAATGGGGCGGTACTAGAGCTCATCCAAAAGCCACAAATGTTGATGCATATGCAGTAATCATCGGTAATTGGGCGTATTTAGAAGATGGAAAAAAGAAAAGTATCTGTTCAAATGGTTTTAAAGTCAATAAATATCTTGATAGAGCACCACGAGGATCTGCCGTTATTTTTAAGAGAATCTTGAAGAGGCTACCAGATGCAGTAAAAAAGAAAATCTAATGCAATAAAAAAAAGTGAAGCGATAACACTTAAACACTAATTTCCTTATAACAATGGAGGCTGAAAATGATAAAATGAAAAGTACTGGAGAACGTATAAAAGCATTACTTAATGAGAAAAAGATGACACAGAGACAATTAGCTGAATTGTCTGGTGTAACAGAAAGTGCTATATCGCATTACATCAAAGGAGACCGTATTCCTTCAGGAGTCGCATCAGTAAATATTGCCTATGCATTAAGTACAACAATCAACTATATTTTAGGCAAGGACGATTTATTAGATTTTTTAAGCGTAAAACGAATTCTAGAGCAAAATAAGAGCAAAATGACAAATGAGGAAAAAGCTGAATTAATTGAACTGTTACTCAGAAAGGATTAAAAGGAGGAGACAATAATGGAAAGAAAACAGGAAAGTCTCTATAAATATGAAGTATACTGCCCAGTCTGCGGGGCAACATGGAGAAGAAAAACCAGATGCAAATTAGTCAGAGACTCAGATTTATTCTACTGCAAGAGATGCGAGGTGGAATTGAAAGTCAGAGTGATTGGAGGAAAATAAACCATATGACAGATAAAGAAAAATATGAAGAACTCTATAAGAAGTATAATATTCTGTGTGAAGAATACAGGGACCTGAGAGAAGCATACGAAGACCTGCTACGTGACTATATGTGCTATGAATTTGAAATGGGGTGTGATGATTATGAATGATAATAAAAGAATAGTTGCAGGGCATGTAAAGGATGGAAGACTAGCAGTCTATGATATGAAGGGAAATCTGCTTTGCAATGCTTCTCCAGAAGATGAAGCATTCATCATGAATGTTAAGCATGCTTTTAGTGGTTGTGATCTCATTGTTGGATATGAACCACAGACACTTATCAGCTTCATCGTGAAGCATGGTATCACTCTTCAGTCATATGATTTCATTGATATTTCATTCTATACAGATTTCGACTTCAATAGAAAATCACACGGCACAGTCAGCAGACCTTCAATCAATGACATTGCTAAATTATACGGCTTTCCCGTCAATGGAAATGAGGCTAAGGATGATGCACTCATCATCCTTAGAACATTCCTGCTTCTTAGAGAACGTCTAGAAGACAGCCACGCCACAATTTCAGAAAAGGATATTGCTAACAAAGAAGATAGAGACAGCTTCTTTCGCATCATCAACTGGATTGACACAGAATACTGCTCACGTTCAACTAATCTCATCGCAAGAACTGAGGGTAGTCATTCAGTGAGCTATATGACTATAAATTATGATGAAATCAGAACTAGGATATCTAAATGGATAAAGAAGGAATGCACTTATGTAAGAGTATCCTATGATGAAGAATATAGGCTTCACATCTTTACTGGCATTCAATCAGAGGATGAAATGAACTCTCACACGCAGTATCAGCATATGACTATCATTCCTGTTCCAGAACACATGAACAATATGCTGCATAGAAAGGATATCAGCAGAAAGGATATCTTCAGCAAGGCGGAAAAAGACTGGATTTCACAGAATCTACGAAAAAGCATCATAGAAAAACTTCTTTCATATCTTAAATCTCCAGTTGAAGCAGAAAAGAAGAGTTATGAAGAGATGTTCTCTTCAGGGATGAGTGATATAGATATCGCCCATCGAAAAGGTATCCGATTAGCTACTGTGATAGAAAATAGAATCAAGATTCAGGGCAGTAAGGATGTATCCGTCATTGATAGATACATCCTTAGCGGAACAGAAGAACATGTTTACAAGGAATTTGTCACTAATGACTACTATAAGAGACTGAATGGTACAATCAGTCCTTATAAATCGAAAAGCACTGAAAGAGCGATTAGGAATGAGACAGGCATCCATGTGGATTACATCTCAATGATGGCTGTATTTTACAAGATACTATTCAACGGGCATTACATGGATGCTTCCTGTTAAATAAAAAAAAGAGAAGAGACATGATATCTCCTCTCTATGAAAACGTCACTCTGTATCCTGTATATATTCCATCTGCACCCTGAATCGGAACAACATTATATCCATTTGCATGACCTGCATTAATCTGACTCTGTGCATACTGAACTGCCTGATTATATGTCTGGTTCATATCACTTGATGATGAGAAATTGAATACCTTAGAAGATGCAGTCACCTTTCTGGAACTGCTGGAACCGCCTGTCTTAGGTGGACTGCTCTGCTGAGAATTATTCGATGCAGACTGCTGACCTGCTGAAGGGCTGACTGTCTGCTGTGGCTTTTCTGCCACTGATACATTGAGATATTTCTCAGTCATGTTTCCTGCATCATCCTCTACATAATATCTTATCTTATACGCTCCAGATTTAGAACAGTCAACACTTCCTTCTGTCTTCACTCTATCTTTTATGTCGCCATCTTCATTATCGACTGCACTCTGTATGTAGGATTCTGAATTGAATGAACTTCCATACGCAATGCTTTCATCTGTCTTTGAAATAGACAGAACTGGAGGTACATCATCATATACTCTGATTATCATATATTTCTCTATCTTCTTCATATCATTGGAAAGAACATACTTGACTCTATACGTTCCCATCTTATCAAGCTTTGCTTTTGGAATAGTTAGATGGCAGTCTTTGCTGTAGGATTTTATGTAATCCATATAGTCGATGCTTCCTGCCTTTGACTCACCGATTGACAGGTTATCTGTCTTCAGCTCCAGATTTATACTCTGAAACATATTTGTGATTGTATCCTTCTTCCAGAAGCATAGTGCAGACACTGACACAATCACTGCTATAAAGACTGCAACGATGATATATCTAAGCAGTCTTTTTTTCTGCACTGCCTCATGCTTCGCATCATACACTGCATTATTTTCAAACAGTCCCTGTCGCATGCCTTTCATCTGTTCTGAAGGAATATCAGGATGACAGAAAGGCGTTGGATCAATACCCTGTGAAAGACATAGCCTTATCTCCTTCATCTGCTCCCAGTCGTAACGTGGGTCACACATGTAGCTGAGATCCAGTCCTTCATCATCCGCCTTCTTCAACTGCATCTTCTGCTGAGTGCTGTAAGCATACTTTTCGCAGTATTTCTCATATTGTTGGCTCACCGTCAAACCCTCCTATAGGAATCTTAAAATAAAACACATGGGGTGTGTTTTATTTTAAGATATTATTTTATTATGACAATGAGCGACACGTGTCGCTCATTGTCATACGCTCTATATATTTTGTTTTACAACTGTTAGTTATTTTTTGCTTTTTCTGCTTGAGCATTATTCTTAATCAACTTACTCAACGCTTCATCGTAGTAGTTTGTTGTCTTTGATAGGTACTCTGTAAGCTTATCTACATCTTCTATCTTAACTACATAGTCTCCCTTATTTCCATATCTGCCATCTTCATCAAATCTAATTTCAAGTGATGGCACATTTTTGATATTGCTGTAGTCACTTGACTTCAACGTATCAAGTACATGATACATTCTGATGATCTTGATTTCATTCATCATTTCATCTATTTCTTTTTTAAATTCATTAAGTGAACTTTGATATTCTATATTGTTTAGAATTTTATTCACTGCATATTCAATCACATCTCCTTTTTTCATATTTAGATATTGCGTTAAATACTCAATTTTTTTATTTACATCATCTTTTAGTCTATATGAATAGGTTTTTCTTTTTTCGTCCATATAATTTTTCCCTCCCATTCTTTTTCCTGGTTTAACTTAATGTGTTTAATATTTTGAGTCATTTCAGCAAGTATAGTTTTCATTTTATCTATTTCATCTTTCAAGCTCTTCATTTCATTTTCTTTTTCTTTATGCCAATAGTAATAATCTATCGCTTTATCAACTATATCTCCTTTATTCGTATCAAGCATTTTCGCAAGTTTATCTGCTTTTTCATTTGTTTCTTTTTTGATTCTAAAACACGTTGGTTTCTTTTCCACTATATCAAATCTCCTTTGTGTAATAATTCATTATAACCGCTTGTAATAATTTCGTCTAAAGCAGGATAAGAAAGAAAGTGTACTTTCGTACTACTTTCTTTGATTTGTAGAACTGCCCAACGGGCAGTTTATCCTCTTATTTTCATTATTTTTTCGGTCAATGATAACGTATACTTTAATGTACACAGCCGTTTACAAGCATAATGTAAAAAGGTTTACGTTTGAGGCAATTATTTTCCTGATACTTTTTCATTGATTTCATCCATCACACCATGTACTGAATTAACCATCACTGCAATACGTTCAGAAAACATCGAAAGATTATCCTTCATCACCCTGTCGATTTCCTCTCCTAGAATTTCCATATTATCTCCAAGCACCTTCTTGGCATAATATAGATTGATCATCTCATCAAATATCTCTGATTTCTTCAAAGGGTACTCCTCCTGTTCCTCAAGAGAAAGTATCTCATTATATTTATCCATAAAATTATCAGACGCCCTGAATGATAATGTCTTCATATCTTATTCCTCCTATCCTTTACTTAGTATCTGGATGACTGTTCCTACCAGAACAATCAGCATTGCAATCGTTCCAATATAGACTCCCCAGATAACCTGCTTCTTCTTGCCAAGAAAACCTCTCAACAGCCACAGACCTGCCTTACTTCCCTTTCTGGAGTTGCATTCCCTGCACGCACAGCATAGATTCCTTTCATCATTAACATTGCTGATTTCCATCCTGTCCATCAGCCAGTTAGCCATCCTGTTCTTCTGTGACTTATTGACAGATATGATATGATCCACCGTCACATCATTCTTTTTAAGAAGCTTAAAGCAGTATGCACATACATAATACTTTCCAATCATCGGTTCGTTCGCTTCAAAGAATGTATCTCTGTAGCTGTTGCATCTCGTTCTGGTGGAATCATACGCAACGAAGGCAAGACCATTCCTCTTTGCATAGTCTCTATACTTCTCTACAAATAAAGGATCGGTCGTGTCTCTATGCCATTTCTCATCCTTACGGATGAAACGGAATCCTTTATTATAGAGTTCACTTCTGCAATAGTAGGTGCGTGTTTCTCCGTCACTTATTATCATATGTATCTTTCCTGATTCATTCTTCCCTGTTTCATTCGTACTATTCATCACTATCACCTTCATTTATTTTTCAACATATTATTATATAATGACAATGAGCGACACGTGTCGCTCATTGTCATGTGCTCTATATATTATATTATAGAACTATTCGTTCACGTTACTTTTGAAACCCTGTTCTAACTCAGTCCCCTCAGATTCTTCAGATTCCTTAGGCTTATAGTTCTTAGCAGATGTCATTAGTTCAAATGCCTGATCACTATGATCATGGATATATCTGAGTACCATATCCTTAATCTCCTCTTCAGTCAGTTCTCTGACCACTTCCTTTTCGATTGTCTTATGCTTATCAGCTTCCTTCTCCACAAGAGAACTAAACTCGTTGACCACGTCAAGCATGCATTCTGAGATATTTTTCAATGAACCCACCAGTTTCTCTTTTGAGACGCTGTCTGATTCCTGCTGTACTGATTCTTTTCCAGCCTTCATCCCTTCATCATATGCTGTCTTCCTTTCCTCTCCGACACGCTTTTCAACCTCTTCTTTGATGAGTGCCTGTTTTTCATCTTCAGTCAGTTCCTTTGTTCTGGGCTCTCCACAGATGATGTTTTCTGCTGTCTCGTTACGCTTCTCTTCACTGGCAATATATGAGCATGCTGTAAATACCTCCTTCATCTGTTCTGAACTGAAATTGATATTGCATCCTTCAAAGAGTACATTCTTCACCATCTTTGTGAAGAGTACATTGATGAATGTGCAGTTAGCAAACTGCATGTTAGCCACTGCCACATCAAAGACCACATTTTCAAATGTGCACTCAATGAATGGTGCTCCTGTAGGAAGATATTCGCTTATCTTAATATCCTTGAATGTGCATTTGTCAAATCTTTTGCCCTTGAATTTGAAGCCATTCTCAAATTCATTCTGAGCGAAAGTCTGTCCTTCAATATCGATTGTCTGTACTTCTGTTTTTACTGTCTGTTCCATGTTGTTTTCTTCTCCTTCATCATTTTCTGTATTGTTCAGTTCTGTTTCTGGGTTACTTTCTTTGCCATCAGATTGCTCTTTTACTCCTGGCACTTCATCATAGTCATCAATCGTCTGCTGACGGAATTCTATAACTTTTGGAATTTCCTTATCACCACTGTTTTCGAACATCTTCTCAGTATCTTGTGTGAGTTCTTCAGGTATTCCCTCATTGTCGTGTTTGTTAAGTTCTTCCTGCATCTCCTGTTCATTAACATCTGCTGAATGATGGATTGTGCCATCTTCACATGGAGATGGCTGTACATCACAGAATGGGAATTCATGCATTGTGTCGGTATCATTCTCTCCTTCTGTAATCAGATCACGATAATAACAGCCAATGAAGTATGTATTCTTGTAGCTTGAGTTTTTACTTGTCGTATCATCAAATGAGCAGTTGACGAATGCCACATTGCAGAATGTCATTTTATTGAATAAAGCCTGGTCAAAATGACAGTTGATGAATATTCCACTGATTCTTCCGCCTTCAAATCGTACCTGGTAGAACTGGTCACTCACGAATTCTGCTCTGCTGATATCTGCATTATTGAATGATATCTCTTCATAGTTGTTCATTTTTGAACGGAACGGCTCAAGCTTGTCTGAGATATCACAATTGATTATCATGCAGGTCTTGACCTTCTCATCATTGTTGCAGTGCAGTTCTGCCTTTTTGATTTCGATTCGTTCAGATGCTTTGTCATTGAAGGCTCTGGTATTGAATCCCTGTTCACTGATATTGTATCTTTCAATCACTTCTTTAATTGCTGTGATCATCTGTTCCTTTGTCATATGCTATTTTCCTCCTTGTAGTTCTTTGAGTCTTTTTCTATATTCAGGTGTCTTCTTAAATCTTTCATATTCAGCTGAGATATCAAATTTTACAGCCACCTTCTTAGGATTGTCTGCAAACAAATGCTTGCTGTTATGGTAATACACGTACTTGTTGTTCGGTATCATCTTCGTGTAGAAAGGATTCTCCTTCTGACGTAGCAATAGAATCTCACCATACTGGAACTTGCTTAGTCTCTCATTAGTGAATATCGGTTCCTTGACATACTTTCCATCCTTCTTCACCAGCTTGTGCCCTGCTGATTTGGATATCTCATCCAGTGTAGAGGTATCTGATGAAAGCAGATATATCTTATTCATGCATCCATTCTTGATGGAGCGTGCCGTATCATGTCCGTATGTACTCTCAAGCTGGTCATATCCCTGAACAACAAGATCCAGTCTGATTCCTCTTGAACGTCCCGCACCAAGAAGTGATGTGACCGCTGGATACTTAGGGAAGTTACCAAATTCATCCCAGATGAAGTTGAATGGATAGTTCAGTCTCAATGACTCATGCTCACGTGCTATTGCGATGAGAGACTGCTGTAGCTGTTGCATGAAGATATTGACTAGAGGATAGTATGTACTCTTCTCATCATGCACCTTCAGAAATATGACGGTCTTCTGTGTGTCGAGGTCAGGCAGGTTGATTTCATTTGTTGCCATGATATTCTGTACCTGCTGAGAAAGAAGGACCTTGTCAATTCTTTCGTTGAAGGTTGAACGCATTGATTTTGCTGTATCTGATGCTGAATCAAGATATGTATTCAGCTTGACGTATGACATATCATTTGGCGTTCTTCTCAGCTTGACGTACTGATTAAGTATTGATGGGTATTCTCCATATGAGTTTGGAGCATCAGTTGTTGACGGCTGAGAACCGACATCAAGAACTTTCTTTGCAGATGGTATATTAACCGCTTCAGGGTCACCCTCCTCAAGCAGAAGATAGATGAGTCCTTTAAGGATATCGGATGCCCAGTTGTTCCACACCTGATCCTTTGAATTAGGGTCTGAACATATTGCATTGGCTACATCTTCAACTACTGACTGAGCTTCCGAATAATCTGGATATGTATTTATCTCACCATTGACAAAATACGGATTTCCGTTCTCATCCCTGCCAAGTGCAGCGGAAGCATCAAATCCTTCCGCTGTGCCATAAGTTCTGACATATTCCTTTCTGGCATCATCAAGTACCTTCTGAAGCTTCTCCTTCTTCCTGTCTGCCTTCTCCTTCTCCTTATAATAGTGCTCACTTGCCATCTGGAGTGGATTCCAGCCATCTGATTTCTGAGGGTCAATGAAATCAAGCACGTATACTCTGTATCCATCTCTGACAAAGTCATCATATGTCATCTGGGATAGTTCACCTTTAAGGTCCACTATTACAGCTGATTCTCCTGCCATTCTCACCATGTTGATGAGAGGAAGGATGATTGTCACTGTCTTACCAGAATTGGTAGTACCAAGAATGAGTGAATGTGAATCTGTCGAGTCAACCCACATTCTATTCTTAGATGACATGACTGGAAGTCCTGCTCTTTTGTACTCCTTCTTATCCCCTATCTGATACTTCTTCGGGTGGAAGAGACTGATATACAGTCTGTCCCACCATGGATAGACAATCTCCCTGCTGTTGAATGAGACGGGAAGGAAAAGCTTCCTCGCATGTAATTTGCTCATCTTCTTGTTGAAGTCCTTTCGGTCACTTCTTCCAAGCACCATTAATTTTTCACCAATTTTGACTGTCGCATAATAGAATATAGGAAGGAATGCAAGCAGTGTTGCAATGATGAAAAGCTTCATGTCTCCTCTGAAGAAGAGGAGGCTGTAGTCAAATGTGATGCTCATTCTCTTGAAATACAGGATATTCGCAAGCCACGTGAATCCTGTATAGCTGAGGAATAGGCATATGACTGTCGCAATGATTATTCCTATGATGTTCATTTTCTGTCTCCTTTTACTGAACCATTCGTGTATGAGATGCACGATAGTAGAATTCGTCTAGAGCCTCCTCCATCTCCTGTTCCTGAGCATTTGCCACTTCAGCAATCGCCCTGCTTATGGATATGTTTGTAAGAGGCTGTCTGTATCTTCTGACCTGTGTCTCGCCAGTCCTTTTATTTATGGTCTTGATTTCCTTGTAATCTGGATCTTTCGCCTTCTGAAGAATCATGTTGCCGATTCTTTCATATATCTTTCTGATTTCTGCTTCCTTAAGAGTTGAAATCTTCTCGTTTCCAGCATCATTGATATTTGCTTCAAGTCTGTCGAGAGTTTCCATCAGTTTGCTGAAGGATGCTTTCGCATTCTTATCTGTCCTGATGAGATGGTCTATATAGTTATCAATGAGCGGTCTGTAATCCTTCATGTTATATGAGTTATACTGCATTCTTCCTCTTTTCGGAAGGGCTTTGAGGAGTTCGGTGAGCTGGATGTTCTTATTATTGAGAAGCGACTCTTCCACATCGCTCATAAGATGTCTGAACTGCTGATCCTTCTTCTTGAAGACATCATCAACCGATGCTTCCAGCCTGTCGCAGTACGTCTGTCTTCTTTCAAGTGCACTGAGAAGCTGTCTCTTCAGATATTTCATATCTGACTGGGTGAACTTGGCACGATCCATTGTATGTTCCTTCTCCATAAAGAGAAGATGCACATGAGGATGCTGAGTATTTGTATGAAGGTCCGCTGTCCATAGCATATTCTTCGGGTCAAACCCCTTGTGCCTGAATACTTTTGGTAGCACCTCATTTAGAAGAGGCTCCCACTGCTTGGCACTCTGTCCTAGTGAGAGTCTTTCAGCTTCTTCATGAGACTCAAGTGAGATGATTTCCTCATAGAAGATATCTCCTTTCTTTGAGAAGGCTTTTTCCAGCTTCTTATAGAGTTCTTCTCTCTTTTTTTTGGAATCAATCACTCCTTCTGAAGATATTGTCGCATCCTTGTGATGAGAGGATGTATATCCAAGATATCCATCTTTTCTCTTTCCAAGCTTCTTCTCATTCCCTTTTGCATCATCTCTATCGGTATACTGTGTATATCCTATGAGTGATCCAGTATCTAGAGTTCCCTTGAACCTTGAGCCTTTTGGAGGCTGTGAACCGTATATCAGGAACCTCAGCTTATGTATCTTGATTCCCATTCAAATCACCATCCTAATCTGTTGTGTAGTGTGAGCCGTCACTTGCTGGCGGAGCAGATTCTGGTGAAGCATAATCTGCAAGCACCTTGTCCACATGGAGTTCTTTTGTACTGCTGTCCGCCTTGACATCGAATGTCACATAATATGCATCTTCAAGCTGACAGATGACATAGAACTCAGTCAACGTACCATTCTTCTGGATGCCCTTGTCATTCCATAGATAGGCGTTTCTGATCATGCCAAGATTCTGCTGTGCAATGTATCGACTTATTCTGATTCTGATATTCTCTTCCTGAATCTTTGTCACTGGAAGTGTTCCAAGATTCCACGTAGCATTCTTATTGATATATGCAGAGTCCTCGTCTTCTGTCTCTTTCTTTTCAGTTACTGCTGTAGATGCTTTCTTGTCTGTTTTCTTCTTCTGACTATCTGAAGTGGTCTTCTTTGTAGAAACTTCAGATGTCTGCTGTTCCTTTCTGATTACATCCGCCTGATGATAGATGTATAATCCTCCTAATGTTGCTGAGATAAGCATCACCACAAGTGCTCCTGCAATGATGTATCTGATTCTACCTGCATTCATTTCTTTTCCTCCTTGTGTTATTTATCCTTGTATGCTTCATACCATGCTCTGGCAGTTATCTGTCTCTTCGGTCTGAGTTTTTGGGCACATATCTCATAGTTGTCTGCGTCGAATTTAGCAGATTCTTCTGGCGAAGTCATGGACTTCCATTTCTGTATGCCACCGTTCTTCTTCACCTTGCTGAAGGTTGCCATCTCATTGAGCATATAGCTGACCTGTGATTCAAGGTCTGTCCAGTCTCTTCCTCTTGAGGCACAGTATTGGAACATCTTTGACGTTCTGTCTGGCGATTCCCCCTCGTCCCACTGGACAATTCCGTAGGCATACTTTCCCGCATGTCTTGTAGCTGACTTATCAGCTGGGTTGATATCACCACTGATATTGGTAGGATTCTTGCTGTTCGCACCGCCTGTCTCCCAGAGAAGATTTCCAATAACTCCTGATGCTGACTGCTTAGTCCAGCCGTTGGCAAGAAGAGTGTAGTATACTTTTTCAGCATTCTTTGCTCCACCTGCAAGAGTCACGCCTGACTGCTGGGAGTAGCTGAGAGTTGCGAATCCATAAATCTTACTGCTTCCAGTCGCAATGCTTGACTTTCTGCATGTGCCAGGTCTACTTCCTGAGTTGCCTGATATATATCTGATGGATGTATTATCTGCTTCTGTTACAATACCGACATGATGTGTCTCCCCTTCATTCTTGTAATCAAAGAATATGATATCTCCTGGAGAGGGCACATACTTCTTATCATGTATCTGACCTAGCGACTTCCCGTTTCTGAAGTCATCATACATCTCCTGACAGGAACCAGTCTTGTGGAAGCTGGATTCTGATAATCCCACTCTAGTGACAAGCACATAGGATACCCATGTAGCACACCAGCTGGCACCGTCTGCCCTGCCTGTGAGCCACTTTCTATATTTGTCTCCACCACTCATTCCTTTTGACTGGTATTCCTCCATTTCCATCTGTGCTGACTGTACGATGATGCTTCCATCAATCGTTCCAGCTGATGCTTCTGTTGTCGAAGCCCCGATTCCAAATGCTCCACAAATTAAAATAGCAGTCGCTAGGAAAGCGACTGCTATCTTCACTGCTATGCTGTTGTTACTGTTCATGAATGTATCAGACTCCTTTTCTGTGGATATGGACACTTCTCTGGAAGACTGTGACCGATATATTCAATACCATTCTTATCTCTGCAATACGGATTGATGCGTTTCTGGCGGAATGAGTAGTAAGTCTGAGACCCAAGCACTATTGAATCAAAATATCCAAAGCCAAGATATTTAGAAGTATTTACCAGCTGATCATGCATCAGTCTATCATTTCTGCTTGGTGTGCAGTCACCACTTGGATGATTATGTACATGTATGATTAGTTTTGCATCGGAGAGAAGTGCTCCTGCAAAAAAATCTCTTGCCATAAACTCAGCGTTGCATTCCGTACCTGTCGATAATACCTGCACGCATATAACTCTGTGTTTTTCGTCCATCATAACTGCCATCGATATTTCCTTGTCCCATGGGGCAATAGTCTGCCCCAGCACATCAAGAGTATCTGCAATATTATGACATGGCTTGTCGGATAGAAACTTCTTCTCCTTCTTTAGCTGGAGTCTGACCATATCTAGACCATCTCTATTATCTTCTGCAAGCTTTCTTCTGAATTCTTCCTGTACATCCTTTAATTCCTGATTCATCTCTTTCCCACCTTTCCATTGTTGAAATCCTCTTCAAGAGATTTGCGGTGATTGTCTACATATTCCATTGCTTCGGGATGATATCTTAGAAGTTCTGAAAGTGACATATATCTGTTCTTATCATCTCCATCCACATGGAAATAGGAGTAGAGGCATCCCTGATGCCTCACTTCTACATAGCTTTCTCTCTTCAAATACATCATCTCCTTCTTCTGGATTGATATGGTCTATTATATCCCTGCTGGACTGTTCTGTCATTCTTAAGATTCACTTTCTGTTCATCTTTTACTTCTGCTTCAGTTGATTGAACAATGTCATATGATTTTACATCATTGTCTTCCATCTCCATTCTTTCTCCGACTGCCATGACATACTGATAGTTGATATCAAGTTCACCAGGATTAACGCCATACTTAACCATTCTTTCAACTCCGCTTGTATCTATCCTTCTGATTTCGCTTTCCATTCCTTCATTAAGAAGTCTTTTAGCACGGCTTGCATACTGGTCAGCTATGTCAAGACATACGTGATAGTAATTCGGGTCAGTATCATCTGGAATATCCCCCTTCTTCTCCTTTTCTGCCATTCTGTCGTTCAGTTTCTCAAACTCATACACTTGCACATGTTTTTCCAGATAGGGTACAAGTCTATTATATGCATAATTCAGATATGCCCTTGATTTAGGGTCCATCTTATCAAAGCGACTGTCATGGATGCATCGGTAATTGAACTGTCTTATATGCTCTATGATGCCAGGACTTTCAGCCCACTCGCTCTTCAGAAGGAAATCTCCCTGATAATTTCGATGCATGCCGTCAATGACATAATCTATTCTGAATCTTGCCACTGCACTTTCTATGCTGTCATCACCTGCGATACGCTTTGTGATTTCCTTTAATATTCTGTCTGCTTCTGCTACTGGAACGCCTGTAATCTTTCTTGCAGGCTCATAGTCGCTCTCCAGTACGGAAAAGACAGGAGTATCAGCTGTGAAGTATCCAATTCCTTCTATCATCTCATCTACATAGTCTTTTGCGTTGACTGGCAGGATATTGTTACGAGGATGATACATTCTAAATTTCACTGCATCTCGATATTCATCCTGATGGTAAAGTTCATTAACATCTCTACCATATTTTTCCTGAAGATCCATGAGAGCATCATCACGTGCTGAAAGAGAAAATCCTGCCTTGAGTTCATCATTCCAGTCACGTCCTTCAGTCGGAGGAACCCTGATAGATACATCTATCTTCCTGTCAGGAAATCTCTTCTGAATCTCTTCCTTGATTGCCTTTGAGGCATTTCTTCCAGCCTCGTCATTATCTAAAGCAAGAAATATATCTTTAATTCCCTTATGTGATGCGATTGTATTGAGAAGCCCGTCATATTTTCGACATCCATTGAGTGAATACCAGTTTGAATTCAGAAATCTATTTTCATAATCTTCTGGCTCACAGTCAAGCCTGCCCTGCTGGCGAAGTTCGTAATCTCTACGTCTTAGATAGAGTGATTGCAATGACATGAGGTCGATGACTGCTTCTGTCACAAAGAGTGATGAATGTTCTGAAGCAAAGTTATCGGACACTTTTGTGTAATAATCAAGTTTGCCTTTAATAAAAAAACCTTGGCTGTAGTCACTTCCCTCCACATCGACAACGAATTTACGTGCAGGATCAGCTGAACGCTTGACACCATAGACTGGCTTGCCGTTTTCGTCTCTGCTTACAAATACACAGTTGCCATATCTGCCTGCCTCCTGAAAAAGGAGTCCTTCATCTATCCATTTATCTACAATTCTTTCTTCAATGCCTCTTGTCTTGCATAGATAGTCTCTTACCTTTCTGGTTGTATCTGCCTTTTCAGGCATTACGAATTTAGGCTTCTCCCTCTTATATCTAACCTGCTGTACAGCAAGCTCTGGATTAATCTTGAGTCTCTGCTCAAGTATTCTGATGCATTCATTCACCTGATCATGCTTGTTCAGGTCTGATTCATCAATTCCACTGAATTCCATCATGAATGCGACTGCATCACCGCCATTACCGTTTGAGTATCTATGATACGTGTTATCATCTTCATAGATTACGATAGAGTCATGTTCCACTGTTGAAAGGATAGGTCTTCTTCCTCTCTTCTTTACAAGGGTCATTCCATATTCCTCAGCAAGCTGACTGATTGGATATCCTCGTACTGCTTTTCTGCGTGCAGTCTGTACCTGGTCTTTTGCCATCTTATCTCACCCTTCCCCTTCTTCTCATTGGTTCTTTATGCTGTAGTTTCTCTTCCGCCTGCCTCAGCGTACAGTCCAGATTGAACTGCGATAATGTAGATGCATAGATAGTGATTGATGCATCATGTGAATGGACTCTGTAACGTCCATCCTCTTTTTCTATCTCATAATCAGATTCTACATAAAAATTTCTGCTGTCATTTTCAAATGCATCCAGGTCCTCTGGTGTATACAGACCATTATTGAGATCACTTTCCATATCTTCTGGTTCGTAGAAATTCATAAGCGAACCTGAATCTTCGCATCGACATACCAGCCACTGAGTGAATGGACTCATGCTGGTTAATGCTGGTTTTTCCCAGACCTTCTCCTCCTCGATTTTTCTGATTACATCAGCTTCGTTTTCTTCTTCATCTTCCTCAAATTCCACATAGCCTCTGCATTTGATGCCTTCGTGGATGAAGCTGTACCATGCCATGTTAATGTTATCTTCATGCATGATTTCAATCATTAATTCTTCCATCTTCTTTTCCTCCTAATTTTCATCAAGGCTTGCTCGCCTCGCCTCCTACGGGACATATGGACTCGGAAAAGACAACCTGGAACTTGTCTACGTTGTCTTTTCTGAGGTCATATGTATAATCGTGCTTTTAATAATGAAGGAGCAGTTAGAAACTGCTCCTGATTATTTCTTATCTGGAAAGCCGTCAATCTCCAGATTGACATATTTTCCGTTAATCTTAATTTTGAGATAAGCCTCATACTCTCTGCCCTGTCGATTATGAAGCTTCGCCTTCATTTTTCCGCCATTCAGCAGTCTTTTTGCAGATGTGGGTGTGATATGTACTGTATCATCAAATCTCTTCATATCCTCAAATAGTGCAAATCCACAGTCCTTGTCACTGCATGGATAGAATGACTTGCCATTCTTCATTTTCCTTCTGACAACATCCTTACCACAGATAGGGCATTTTCCAATGACATCATCTGCACTGAGGGCTGTTTTAACAGGTCTGATGTTTCTGTATTCATTGCTGAGCATTTCCCTGACTTCATCAGCAACCTCCATCATGAGGTCATTCTGATTCCTTCTGCCCTCTTTGATTTCTTCCTGAATAAGCCACCATCTTGCTGTCACATCGGGTTTGGATATTCTGTCTGGTATCTGTTTGCACAGCTGTCTTGCCCTGTCTGTAGATACTATGTGTTTACGTTCTTCTTTCAGATATCCTCTTTCCAGCAGTTTCTTGACTATGGATGCACGTGTAGCTGTCGTACCGATGCTTCCATTCTCGCCCTTCTTTTCTTCATCCTTCTTTTTTAATATCGCCTTGATTTCTGGGTCTGTAACATATTTTGCAATAGATGACATATCCTCTACCAGAGTTCCCTGCGTATATCGTTTAGGCGGGTTTGTATATTTCTCAGCTTTTCGTGAGGAAATGAGAGAAGAATTGTACGTGCCTGAAGGAATGACAGCCTGTTTCTTTGAAACAAGTTCCTTGTCATCATTCCTGAAGTATCTCTTATACCCTTCATCCTGAACCGCTGAGGCACTGTATCTGAATAAGCCGTCCTTCAGTTTGAATGAGGACTTTGATTCAAGTCTGGTTTCTGGTGGAAGAAACTGCATTGCATATCTTTCTACTATGGAAATATAGACATTTCTCTCTCTTTCTGACATGGATGAGATATCAATATGCTTATTCTGTGGAATGATTGCATGATGTGCTGAGACATTTTTATCATTGAAGCATCGGCTGCGTCTGTCATATTCCACAGGCAGGTCACTTCGACCGATATTCGAAAGTGCTGTTGCAACTACTTCTGGTGCTTCTTTAAAATGCTCTTCAGCAAGATACTGACAGTCACTGCGGTTGTATGTGATTGCCTTATACTTATCTCTCAATGTCTGTGTAGCTGACAATGTCTCATCAAGCGAATAGCCGTACATTTTGTTCATGTCCGCCTGAAGCTTAGTCTGATTGTATGGAAGTGGCGGTGCTGAAGTCTTGACTGCGTTAGTGAATGACAGATCACTGCTCTCAGGAAGTGCTGAAGATATCTCATCCGCCTCCTGACTGTCCATCACATATGAGCCATCATCCTTCTTGAATGTGAAGACTGCTGACTCTCCACTGACATCATAGACTGCTTCTATATCATAGTATTTCTGCTTTACATGATTCTCTATTACATAGTCTCTTGCAACTACCAGTCCAAGAGTCGGGGTCATAACTCGTCCTACACTCATGGAAGCTTTCATGGTTGCACTGAGAATTCTGGAATGATTCACCCCAAAGCACAAATCTGCCATCGCTCTCGCATTGGCTGACCTGCCTAGTGATTCAAAATCTCTGTTATCTCTTAGACTTCCAAATGCCTGTCTTATCTTGTCTGGCAAGTTATCATTGATAAGGACTCTTTTAACAGGTCCTCGGTAGTTAAAATATTTAATGAGTTCATCAATGAGTAGCTGTCCTTCATCATCAGGGTCACCAGCATTGATGATTTCATCCGCCTTCATCATGAGGCTTCCAATCTGTCTTGTCCTTTTCTCCTTGCCTGAGGAGATCACCTTTTCCCAGTCCCTGTGATAGATGGGTAACTGTTCAAGTGTTCTGTTTCTGTCTTCTTCTATATCTTTCGGGTCCTTTAGTGACAGCATATGCCCAAAGCACCAGATAACTGAGGTATTACCCTCAGTTATCACGGAATCATGTGTTTCTGGATGTGTAAAGAGTGCATCAGCGATGGCTCTTCCAAGTTCTGGTTTTTCTGCGATTATGAGTCTCATATTCATTCTTCTCCTTACTCAAGTAGCTGTAAATCACGTCTTGTTGCAAGCACTTCAATCGGGATGTGTCTGTTACCTACCACCATGATTGCCTGATGTGCTGGCTGTCTTTCTATCTGCATCATCTCATAGTCATAGAGACTTGTAAGCTTCGATAGTTCAGATACTGAATTCTTCTTCAGAGTCATATACACCTGATATGCTGAGTTGTTGAATATCGCCTTGCCATGGATAAGGATGGCAGGATTTGTATATTCTACAACCTCCTGAGTACTCGATAATGTTACTGTATGATACTTACGGCTACGTCTCTGGAATACGGCTAAGATTTCAGCTAATTTAGGTTCCTGGATGAACATATGTTCCTCGTCCACTGCAAATACACATTCCTGGTCCTCATTTCCTAGACATAAAGACCATGCATACTGGAAGATCATTCTAAGGAGTGCATTCTTCAATGAATCGTCTACTTGGAATAGGTCCTTTGTCCCAAATGACAGTACAGTGCTGTCTTTCATGAGTGCAGAAGAGATTGTTGTTGTGCCGTTGAAATATTTAGCATATTCTCCATCCACACCGTCATAGCATGTAAGGTGTCGCATCTTCATATTGAGTGCTCTTAATGCTGAGATTTCTAAAGCATTCGCAATGCTGTCTTCTTTTGTATACTTCTTGATTTCCTGCTTCACGACTGTTGCAAATGTTTGGAATGTTGGGAATGCGTTGACTGTCAGCCTCTCGAATGTGCCGTCTGTCGGGTCGATACCGACATATTCATAAGTCTTTGATACAAGTGACGGAAGCATTGCAAGTTCTTCCTGCGTGATATCCGCAAAAAGCATCTTGAATGTTATCTTTATCTCTTCGACGACATTCGCTACTGCCTGTCTTGTATCATACATCTCTCTCTTCGTCCAGGAATCATCGCCATCACTACTGCATGGCTTGAGATCAAAAATATTGATAAGGTGCCCATTTCTTCCTAGTGAGATGAAATCCCCTCCGACACGTCTTGTAAGACGTTCATTTCTGTTTTCAGGGTCAATCCACACGATCTTGCGACCATTCATGATGTGATTTTTGATTATGAGTCCCATCAGTGTTGACTTACCCGAACCAGTTGTACCAACAATAATCATGTTGCCGTTAATTCGTCCATCAAGCGGTGCCTGAAGGACATCATGCATGTAGTAGAACTGGTCAAATATGATTTTTCCACCCGATGTGAGTTCACGCCCAATAAGCGTACCTTCTGGATCATCAAGTGTATCAAAAATCCATGGCCACAAGCCTGCTACCGATGCCGTTGTCATCGGCTGACCTTGCAGATATTTTGGCTCCTTTCTTAAGCCGTCATCAATGAATAATGGTGAATTAAGCTTATAGAGTCCCTGCTGTAGGAACTTGATTCCTCTCAGCTTTACCTGATACTCCTGACCGCCATAGCATGCCTTGATATCTCTAGCACGTTCACTGCATTCTTCTAATGTATCACCACGTACATACAGATTGATGATTACATTCATGGTTCTGGATGATGTTCTGATTGATTCTCTAATATGGGTATCTAGTGCTCTGATTCTTTCAGACAGTTTTGTCTGTTCAGATGGGTCGGTAGAACGGTTCAGTTTTTCTTGAAGGTCATTTCTTTCTCCTTTGAGGAGGGATGCATAATCCAGATCAATCTGTTCTGTTCTCATATCCATTGTGTAGTTCGAGTTGAGAAGGAATGGAGCAAGATAGCCCTCAATGAATTCTGTAGGATATTCCCAGAATGTCAGTACCTTCTCAAACTTATCACCCTTTATCATGTAATCTTCGTGTTCTGCAAATGCTGTTGGAGCAATTGTAGAACGTCTATTAAATAATCTCATTAGATTTCCACTCCTTCCTCTGGCTCTGCCACATCAGGCAGTATAAGCTGTGTCGTCATGTATCTGTTGACATTGTCATTTTCGAATTCCTGAGATACAAGATTCTCATAATCCATGAGTCGCATTGGCACAGGCTTTCTTCCAAAAGCTCTATATAATTCCTCTGCAAGAGAATGCCATGTCTTCTCGAAATTTATCTCATCCGCCTGAATGAGTGCCACAAATGTAATTTCTCGATGTGTCTCCTCAAACCATTCAAGCTTGTCTATCTCGCTCTGCATGAGGTTTCTAATTGCTGGCTTATCAGCGTGTTTCATCATGTCCGCATATCGCTGTTGCTGGACACCGACATCTGGACGGGTCTTAATGAATTTCCAGTATACTGGATATTTCATGTGATCAAGTGCATTTGCACACATGAGCACTGCATGCTTAGTCTCTGCTTCTGGAAGCAGGTGGATGTTTGTCGGCTTGATAAGGAATCCCTTCACATAGCGTTTCTTCTTGCCTTTTGCAAGGACTATTCCGTCTGCTGAGATGCTTTCAATATCCATCCAGTCAAGAGTTGACTTGAGTTCCTTTGCTTCCTTTTCCTTCTGCTTCTTAATCTGTTTAGGTGAGAGTCTCTTAAACCCTTCCTTCTTATTTCTCTTCTTCAAATTCGTCATCTCCTTCAATCATATGTGTATCTTCTTCTTCATCATCTGACCAGTTGAATCCAATCCAGACGAATCGTCTGGTTCTTGCATAATAGTCAATGATTGTATTGAGCCATTCCAGCATGTTGTGATAATGATTAACTGGCAGTGTAAGCAGTCCTCCCACAAGCATGATGAGGATACCTGCACAGAGTCCAACCACTCCTAAAACAAAGCTTTTTAATGCTGATGCCAGACTGACTATAGCGAGTGCTGTGAAGAGTCCTACACAACCGCATCCAAACAGGATGATGAGGTCAATCCATCTGTACTTCCCAAATAGATATTTTCCTCTTTTAAAGTTCTTTGGACACTGGAATACCATATTTCTTATCCTCCTTTATTCTTCTTATGACTGCCTCATATTCTTCTCGTTCCTCCTGAGTCATATCCTCAAGTCTTCTGATTGAATAGGCTGGTTTCCTATATTCCTTCTTCATATGTATCTCCTTTCGTTCATCCACTTAGTTCATACTGCAAGTCGTCTTGCGGTATCAATTAGGAGGATGAACCTCCTTTTTTTATTTAGTTCTTGAATACATAGTTCATCTTTTTGATTCGTCCTGCTGAGAATGTCCTGATGCCCATTGAAACAATCGCTTTAAGTTCATCAACCGTGATTGGTTCGTTGATATCACCACAGTAGATTGAATCCTCACGGAAGAACAGCAATGGGTCCTTCAGTGCACGAGTAGTTCTTAGCTCTCCTGTTCGCCAGTCAAGTAGAATTCTCATATAACTGCTTCCATCAAGATGTCTGCTTTCGTCTGCTGTCTGGTCAAGATTGACGATTTCTAGAGGCGGTTCAAGTCTCTCCTTGGTTCTGACACCTAGTCCATATGCATATGGCGATACCATATCATCACTGATGATTTCTCTTTTCTGCATTGTTTCGAGGAATCCTTCTGAAGTTCCTTCTTTATTGTTGATGAGCTCTGAAAGTTTCATACATCTTTCGATTGAATTGCCATACATATCATAGAGAACATGGCGTACCTGATTGATGTTTCTGCACTTCACTAACCAGTGCCAGCCCTCACCCTTCTCGTAATCGATATAAACCATGTATGGAAATTCTTTTTTTGAATCAGCATACTTAATAAGGAGGAAGTTTCTGCTCCCTCCTATGTATGTGGTTCTGTATTCTTCCTTGTCATTCTTCATTCATTTTCCATATGAACCGTGCTTGGAAGAATCTGACTATCTTCCCCTGCGTTGTCTTGGCGGAACAGGTATAGGTCCTGTTCGAGTCTCCTGTAGTCGCTTCTCCGCCTCTAGAGCACGGTCATATCCTCCCTTCTCCTTGATATAGTCAACAATCTTTTCAGCATCCTTGATTGCTTCAAAGAGCACCTTGTGGTCTTTCTTGATTTTTTCGCTCCAGCCCTGGATATAGGCTTTTCTATCATCCAGGATGCCATCTACCAGTCCGAATTCAGCCAGATAGAAGGATGAGGCAATCTCTGCACGGAGTTCCTCTATCGCATAGTCACGTGATCCGAATTTTGCAGATGAAGGTCTGTTGAGTCGTGTATCCTTCAAAGTGGAATGTGCTATTTCATGGCACAAAGTATGCACATACTCCACATCTGAATGAAATTTGAATCTCTCAGGTAACACAATCTTATCATTCTTCGGTTCGTAAAATGATGCATCATTTGTGTAGCTTACATCAATCTTAATTCCTTCATTCTTGCAGTATTCCAGAAGAACCGATTCTGCATATTTCTGATGTGATATTCTTCCATATGCGATGTTCTTTTCTTCGTCTGATTTGTATTTCTCAGCAAGGTCCTTCTCAATCTGCTCCTTCAGCTTTGGAAACTGTAGTGCATTGAATACAGTATAGTTTTTGATAAACATATAGCAGGAATCTCTGACCTCAGGATCTTCTGACATCTTGCGTTCGTAATATTCCTTCATAGACATCGCCTTCCCTTTTGTGCGGTCATAGTATTCAAACTTTTCGATAGGGACTCCATGCTCACCCTTCTGCACAAAGAATCCAAGCTTGTTTGCCTGTGGCAGTGTCATCCATTCGTTGGATGCATATCCATGCTCGTTTGCCCATACTTCAAGCATCACCTTGTTGATGCCATTATATTCGTATCCTGTGGAATAATTCTTATCACGGAATGGAACATGGTCTGTATCCCACCCCTTGCTCCAGGGCAGTTTATCTTCATCAAGACTCTTGATGAAGATATCTGCCAGCAGTTCACGAGTCTTGCTTTCAACAGCCATATCAGATCTCTCCTTTCAGAATATCTTCTTCTGTGACAATCACAATACTATCAGGTTCACCATAATCAGAATCATCAAGATCAAGAGAGGCTGTATAGCCTCTATCCTCAAGAACCTTTCGACACTGTTCTAATTTCTCCTCAGTGAATCTTCTTTCTTCTTTCTTTTCCATATTTTTATCTCTCCTTTCTATTGTTTGCTGTATCATCAGCTATTCTCTGATTTCTAATCTGACTGTTCACATTGCCAGCTGTATGCTGACTTTTTTTACTTCCGAGTCTCTGCTGTGCCTGAGCGTTATATGCCTGCTGTCCTGCTGACCTTGCTGGGTTGCTATTTTCGTTTAGAACCTGTTCTTCTGCTGGTGCACATCTCTGATTGATGCCAAAGGCTTGTGAATTTGCATCATATTCTTCTCGACTCATACCGCTCGTATCCATTCCTACACTTTCAGCTTCAGCTATCTGTACATCCGATAATTCATCGTCTCCTGAATACATACCAGAGAATCCTCCACTGAAGCCTCCGCCACCACTTGCGGAAATATCTGCACCTGCTGTACTGGATGATTGAGATGATGCCTGAACACCAGCATCTGTACTCGCAATACCTGCTTTTCTTTCTGCTGAGGAAACACCAGCACCTACAACAGACTTTCCTAGAGCTCTAGCTCCTGATGAGATGATACCTGCTCCGATTGAAGCAGAACTTCTTCTTCCTCTCATTCCAGTTGAAACTGCTGAGGCACTTCTAGACATACCAGAAGCTATACCACTTGCTGTGGCAAGTGCTCTTGAACCTGCACCCTGAGTAGAACTGAACCCAGCAATTCCACCGCCAACCATGGATGCGACTGTTCCGACTGAGCCAAGCATTGCTCCTGTCGCAAATGAGCCTGCACCAAGTCCCATTTTTCCGACACCCTGTGCTTCGTTCCAAGCCTGACCGACCGTTGCGGATGAGCCACCAAGAATTCTGCCGACATAGGATGGGATGTTTTCAATTGCCATGAATCCTGCAATAAGCAGAATTATCTTAGCGAGAATACCGACCATATCACCACCAAGTGCACTCTGTATGATGTTGCTGTTTATCATATACAGTACAAAATAGCATCCATATATCTGTACAAAATTGATCATGAAGTTTCCTGCAATCATTCGTACCCATGTCTCAAAATCCTTTGATTCTGAATCTATTAGAGAAGCAATTGCGTATGGAGCAAGCAGATACTGGATGCATATGAGAATGCTTCTCTTGCCGATGCTGAGTGCTACACCAAGGAAAGTCCTGAATCCTAGGAATGCAACACCTATCATGAAGAAAAGGCTTGTCCATGAGGAGAAGTACATATAATTGCCGTCTGAATCCTCTGCGTTGATATCAAATCCATTGCTGTCATAGATATCAACACCATTCTTTTTCTTCTGGAGTTCCTTTTTAGTAGCTTTCGCTTCCTTAATGAGTTCGTTATTCTTTGTGATGACCTGATTTGCTCCATTCCATGCAGCATCACCAGGCTGAGATTTCTTCTTCTCAGCTTCTGCTTGTTCTATCTCTTTCTGATATCTAGCGATATCCTTATCAAGTTGCTTTATCTGCTGGTCAAGCGAACCTGTTTCAGAATCTCCTGTCAAGTTGATAGAACTTGCTTCAACAAGTATGTCTGATATCTTTGCATTTCTGCTGTTATTGATACCTGAATCTGATGGAGCAAAATTACTCATTTGCTTCACCGATGTGATTGCTACATTATTCAGATACTGATATCCGATTGGAGCAAATGCAATGCTGAATGAAGCAACGCCAATCATAAAGATAAGATGAATCGGGTCCAGTCTTGTCCTGTACTCCTCTGATGTCATGAACTTAACCATGATTTTTACAACCCTGAATACCACGAACATGATGATAATGCCCGATATAGCTGTAAACCATTCTGCCACATTGCCCTTCTCAAAGAAGTCCAGTGTAGCAATCTTCATGACTACCTGCCATATCGTATCCGTCACCCATAGGAGCAGATAGATAATTGCCCAGAGAATGCTTCTGAAAAAACCTGTGATTGAACCAACTACGTCCATATGATCACTCCTTTATTCTTCATGTTCTGTTACTGTAATCCAAAGATTTTGAATAATGTAGTGATCAGTTCTGCAATGATTGTCACGATGATGATTTTCTTAATCATTCTGAAAGGCTTGTGTCTTTCCTTTTCATCTTCGTCCATAACAAACCATTTGACGAATGAGATAAGACATACGATTACTGCAACAAGCGGTACTACCCACATCAGGAATGTAGTGATCGGGTCAATATACTTCTTGGCGGTGGACTGTGCCAGTCCGCTGTTGAAGCCGTCAAGCACATAAGGTGTCATGATGACTGCTGTCTTGAGATTTGTCAAAGCTGTAGATAAAATCATTTTCTTTCTTCCTCCTTCTAATCAATCTACTTTTCTACTTTATCCAACAAGTAGAAATATAAGCACACGAATTATCATTCGTATGCTTATATCAATATTTGTTAGTAATTAAACAATGAAAAGGCTGAAGATTATCTCCAGCCTTAATCATTGATTATGCTCTGATGCTCTTACTGAGCGTTTTTCTTCTTTCTGAGGATAAGAATCACGCAGAGAAGAAGAACGATACCAGAAATGCCTGTTAAAGCAGTGAATTTCTGGATATCTGTACCATCACCAGTCTTAACGCCTGTTGTTGGCATAGGTGTATCCTGATAAATGAATGAATATGTCTTACCGACATTTTCTAGTTTATCATCAACAACTACCTTCTTGACTTCCTTAGATAATAAGTATCCTGTTGGAGCCTTAGTCTCCTTGATATAGTAAGTACCATATCTTAGATTCTTGAATGTAGCTGTACCAGCATTCTTGTCAGCTGAAACAGTTGTAATAGCATTCTTACAGTCTGCATCTGAATACATAGTGAATTCAAAATCCTTTGATCTGATGACTTTCTTAGTCTGAGCATCAACTTTCTGGACTTCGATATCTGTTAGAACAGGCTGTTCCTTGATTTCTACATCCATATTCTGTTCACCTGATACAACAAGAGTTCTATCAGGAGCAGTCATATATCCTTCAGGAGTCTTAGTCTCCTTGATGATATATTCCTTACCAGCATCTAATCCACTTGCTGCATGAGCAGTACCGTCTGTAATCCACTTGTCAACGATGTTTCCATCCTTGTCGAATACTGTGAATTCAGCACCTTTAACTGCATCACCAGTCAATGCATCAGTCTTAGTCACCTTCACCTGTGCATCAAACATGTTGACTTCCTGGTCAACTTTTTCATTTGTGACAGTGAATGTGATTTCTTCTGCTCTTACATATCCTTCAGGAGCAGTCTCTTCAATAAGAGTGTAAGTCTTGCCTTCTTCAAGTCCACTTACATAATGTTCCTTGTCACCAGATACCCATGTATCAACAGTATTTCCATCTTCATCCTTGACAGTAAGAGTAGCACCAGGAACTTCCTGAGTACCAGTGATGTCTGTCTTAGTGACAGATACCTGCTTATCCTTCATGATATAGGCTTCATTCTTCTTTTCCTTAGATACAGTGAATTCGATAGATTCAGCCTTTACATAACCATCTGGAGCAGTCTCTTCGATAAGAGTATACTTCTTACCTTCTTCAAGCCCGCTGACATAGTGTTCTTCTTTTCCAGATGTCCATGTATCAACAGTCTTTCCTGTTTCATCCTTGACAGTCATCTTGGCACCTTCTATTTCCTTAGTACCAGTGACTTCAGTCTTAGTGATAGTGACCTGTTTATCTTTCATGACAAGTTTCTGGTCCTTATCACCAGCTGTGAATGTAATGCTTTCAGCTTTTACATAACCCTTAGGTGCTGTTGTTTCTGTTAGAGTATATCTCTTTCCTTCTTCAAGTCCGCTGATGCTGTGTTCTTCTTTTCCTGAAGTCCACTTATCAACGACAGTACCCTTGTCATCAGTGACAGTCATCTTGGCACCTTCTATTTCCTTAGTACCAGTGATTTCTCTCTTTGATGCAGTAATCTTCGCATCCTTCATGACTACTGTTTCATTCTTCTTATCCTTAGATACAGTGAAGTAGATATCAGATGCCTTCACATATCCTTTTGGTGCTTCTACTTCGACAAGTCTATATGTCTTGCCTTCTTCTAGACCACTTACATAGTGGTCTTCTTTTGTAGTAGTCCAAGAATCAACGACTCTATCCTGTTCGTCTCTTACTTCAAGTTTTGCACCCTCTACGTAATTCTTCACAGATGCATCTTTCTTAGAGACAGTGTACTGCTTATCCTTCATCACAAGTGACTGGTTCTTATCACCGCCAGCTGTGAATTCGATAGATTCAGCCTTTACAAAACTGTTAGGAGCAGTCTTCTCAGTAAGTGTATACTTCTTGCCTGCTTCTAAACCGCTGATGCTGTGTTCTTCCTTGCCAGAAATCCACTTATCAACGATAGTGCCTTTTTCGTCAGTGACGATCATTTCAGCACCTTCAACTTCCTTAGTACCAGAAATGTCAGTCTTCTTAGCTGTGATTTTAGCATCCTTCATCACTACTGTTGCAGATTCCATGTCAGCTGTAACAGTGAAGGATACATCAGAAGCTTTTACATAACCCTTAGGTGCTTCAGCTTCAACAAGTCTGTATGTCTTGCCTTCTTCAAGACCACTGATGTAGTGGTCTTCTTTTGTAGTAGTCCAAGAGTCAACAACATTGTTCTTTTCGTCTCTTACTTCAAGTTTTGCACCTTCCACATGATTCTTGCCAGAAACATCAGTCTTCTTAGCAGTGAACTGACCATCCTTCATCACAAGTTTCTGGTCCTTACCGCTTTCTGCCTTGAACTTGATAGATTCTGCTTTTACATATCCCTTAGGAGCAGTTGTTTCTGTTAGAGTGTATTCCCATCCTTCATGTAATCCGCTGATTGCATGAGGATTTCCGTCAGATGTCCATGTATCAATCACCTTGCCATCGTTGTCTGTGACAGTTAATACTGCACCTTTGATTTCCTTAGTGCCTGTAATATCTGTCTTTGATGCTGTGATTTTTGAGTCCTTCATGATTACTGATTCATTCTTCTTTTCATTTGATACTGTAAAGAAGATATCGTCAGCTTTAACATATCCTTTTGGTGCTTCTGCTTCAACAAGTCTGTAAGTCTTGCCTTCTTCTAAGCCACTTACATAGTGGTCTTCCTTAGTAGATGTCCATGAGTCAACGACTCTGTTCTGGTCATCTCTAACTTCAAGTTTTGCACCTTCTGCATAATTCTTACCAGAAACATCCTTCTTAGATGCTGTAAACTGCTTGTCCTTCATGACAAGAGTCTGGTCCTTCTTGTCTGTAGATACTGTGAACTTGATTGAATCAGCCTTTACATATCCCTTTGGAGCTGTAGTTTCTGTTAGAGTGTATTCACATCCTTCGTGTAATCCTTTGATAGAATGAGGATTTCCATCAGAAGTCCATGTGTCAATCACCTTGCCACCGTTGTCAGTCACAGTCATGACTGCACCCTTGATTTCCTTAGTACCAGTGATTGTAGTCTTGCTTGCAGTCACTTTCTTATCAACAAATGTGACTGTATCAGTCTTATTCTTGCCATTGATCTTCACATACTGAGTATCATCAGATAATACGAAGTTATGGCTGTTTCCAGCCTCCTGAGTTGGAGCACTGATTTCCTTTACATAATAAGAGCCGTATGGTAAATCACCAGATCTTGCCACACCGCTGTCGTCAGTCTTGATTGATACAACAAGCTGACCTTTCTTATAAAGCGTATCGCCGATATACATATCAGCATTTGCATAGATACCAAATTCACCGCTCTTTAGAGGATTGCTTTCAGTATCTGTCTTCTTGATTTCAATCTTTCCTGTCTTTACGTTTTCCTTTGAGTCAACGTTGCCAAGAATGATTGCTGTATTCTGGTCCTTGTAGGTAAGTTCTACTGTGTAGGTATTCCAGTCTAAGTCATATGCTTCTGGAGCCTTAGTTTCCTTGACAGTGTAAGTACCAAGTACTAGATTCTCTAGGCTTCCGTTACCGTCCTTATCAGTAGTGATTTTACCCACTTCCTGACCATCTGGACCATATACTGTGTATTCAGCACCTTCAAGTGAGGCTTCACCCTGAATATTACCCTTTGAGTCTGATTTCTTGATAGAAATCTTTCCTGTTGGGGCTTCATCAGTGATTGTAGTCTCAGCTGTCTGACCTGCGACAACTGTAGTCTTGAATGGAGCAACATTTACAAGATAGCCATTAGGTGCTGTCTTTTCTGTGATTGTGTAATCACCGATGGTAAGGTCGTTCACAGTGATTTCACCATTTGCAACTGTGACATCCTTGTCATAGCCGTTACCAGATACATGGAATACTGCTCCATCAAGAAGTTTACCGCCTGTATCTGTCTTTCTAAGTTTGAGACTTCCTACTACAGCCTTGAAATCTGCATTCAAGCATGTAGGTTCAAGAGGATCTGTTGTAATCCACGCACCAATATGCTGTTGCTTACTGTTCCCATTATGTACGATAAGAGGGGCAAAAGAGAATCCACCCTTGAGCCATCCTGAATAGGAATTTCCAGTGTAGTCTGCATCAGCTTCATAGTGAACTGTATCTCCAGCATAAACATCAACTATCTGTCCTGATGTTCCTCTAGTCTCATTCACAACTCTTACCTTGCTAGTCTGTGGATTGATTGTGACATGAGCCCCATTTGGACCATTCAATCTGGAAGACTCAGACTTCTGGACCTTCGCATTCTGGTCATACCATGTATTCACAATCTGCTTGCTAAACTTAAGAATATTCTTATTCTGTGGGTCTGGCTGAGATGTAGCATAGTTATAGAAGTTCTTGATAGTTGCGTTTCTTATTTTTGTACCTGAATAGGCACAGGAAAGTGACATTGACATAAGAGAGTTTTTTTCAGCATCTGATAAGGTATTCAATCCACTCCATGGTTCAAATCCTTCCCAACCATAGTACATGATTTTTCTGATATTAGCAGATGTTGCATCAGTACCATGATAAATTTCTCCATTTACAAATCCTGATGGAGGTGAATCTTTTTTGTGTTCGATACACCATCCTCTTCTTCCATCGATGGTATAATTTCCACATTCTGAGCCCAATCCTTTACTTTGCCCATAATATTTGAGCTCATAAGTTCCAGATGCTTCAACACTATTGATACCCTGTGAAGCAACACCAAGCGTCATGAGGGCAGATAAAGCGACAGCACCGAGCTTCTTCAATATATTTCGGTTCATTTTTTTCATCCCTTTCCGAATTAGAGAGGCATATTTCTATGCCATGCGAGGTTGTATATAGACCAGTCAGGTGTGATACCTGCTGTTAGTTTTCGCACGAAAAAAGGGAGAACTCCTTAGCGAGCCTCCCTGAGGGAAAGATATTAATTTGTTTTAGTAATTCCAGTTCTTCCAGTCACCGCCTGTAAGCTTATCAAAGTCTTCTCCATTGATTTCAGCACCTTCACTATAAAAACCATCACCTTGACGATATGCATTTGGATCTTTTTGTACTGTTAGACTACCTGAATGGTTTTCTGAAGCACTGTTTCCTTTTGAGGATGAGCCAGATGTCCTATTCCCTCCAGAAGTCTTGTTACTGCTTCCAGATGTGCCACTGCTCTTTGTTGATGAGCCAGATGTCCTATTTCCTCCAGAAGTCTTATTGCTGTTTGTAGATGTTCTGTTGCTTGAGGCAGACTGTGATGAAGCTGTTGACTTTCTTGTCACATTCGAACTGTTTGATACGACCTTCTTTCCAGAAGACTGTGATTTCTTCTGTACGCTGTTTCTTACGGCTGTTGTACCATCTGAATTCTTGACTGTTTCCTGTACAACCTGTTCATCATCACCGATTTCTGGTTTCGCAGTGACAGTCACCCTGCCAGCCTTCACAGTCTTGTTGCCATGCTTGTCAGTGACAGTTACGTTAATATCATACTGAGCAGGTGTATTCACATCCACCTTGCTGGTATCTACATCAATAGTCGTTTCCGATGCATCACTGACATTCATGAGAGACTTGAAGTCGAAAGTCGCTAGATCTGTTCCCTGTAGAATTTCGATATCCGCTGGCACAGCAACTTCTGGTGCTTTTGTATCCTTCACAATGACACTTTGTTTTAAGGAATTCTTCTTATACTTGACTGTGATAGTATACTTACCTACAGCTGGATATGTCTTGTCCTTTTCGTTTGGAATCTTGTTGATGAGCTTGAGACTCTTCTTATCGAAGTCCTTATAGTCCTTCACGATATCCTTTAATTTAGGTTTGTACTGTGTACCGTATTCTACAGTCACTTTTTCCTTATTCAAGGCAAGTTTTGGACCGCTCATCGCATATGCTGTACCACCTACAGCAGTCACCGCAACAACGGCTCCTGCAATGATTACAGCATTCTTCTTACTGATTTTATTTTTCATATCTTATTTCTCCTTCCCTGAACGATGCAGCACCTGTCCTGAGACAGTTTCTGCATCTTCTTTCATATTTTATGATAATCTTACTGGAACCTTAATGCAATACCTCTGAGTCTTCCTTCGTAATAATCCTTCAAAAGCGATACAATATATTTTTTTGTGTCCCTATTCTTATCGCATTCTCTAAGGTATGCATCATTCTCCGCCATTCTGATAATGACGGTACGGCATCTCTTCTCAGACATGCCGTCAAGACCTCTCAGCTGATCGTATGAAAGTGATTCAAGCTGATCTACGGATAGTATTCCATCTCTTTTGAGAATCCTGACTGTCTCTTCAGGGATATTCAGAATTCTTAGTGTAGATGCTGTTGCATCCATATTAATCACCTCCTCGATTGAGAGCACCATACATCACTCTTTCATCAATGTTTGCAGTGAATCTCTCTTCTTCTGTTTCTTCTGGTGCTGGTGCATCAGAGAACTGCTTTCCTTCTTTCAGGAATTCAATGTTATTTGTAATGACCTTTGCTCGTATAAGACTGTCTTTTTCACTGACAAATCTGCCACTCAGTCTTCCGCTGACTGCTATCATATCTCCCTTATGGATATATGGATATACACTTTCGGCATACTTTCCAAAAACCACGCATGGAATGAATTCAACTGGTGTATCCTTTCTGTGTCTTGGAGAAATAAGGAAATTAACCACTGTTCGTTCATCCTTCTGCTTCATGGAAGGCTTGGAATTGATATAACCGATAATATTGACATCATTCATAGAATCACCTCCTTGATTTATTCTTCCTTCACCCTTACACGACCGCCATGTGTTCGAGTTCTGAGTCTTTCCTGTGTTTCATGGAGAAGAGGCTTCTCCTCATATTTTGTCTGATACTGGAATAGGAGTTCCTCTTCAGGCATGCTCATATATTCATCCTGAAGCTTGTCCAGTGATTTTCCTTCAGACATGCCGTTCTCCGTGTCATATAAGGCACAGTAATAAGCTACCATCTCAGCTTCTTCTCTGTCCTCTATGGCATCGATCCTTTCTTCTTCATCTATTTCATGCATTCTCTGGCTGATGTAGTTGCTTTGGTGGAGCATATCTTCATAAGCTTCTTCCTCTTCTTTTGGAAATGTTTCTGAATTCTTGATGAGTCTGTAGAGATTCTTTTCCATCTCATCTGGAGGAACAGCAAGATGAATAGAATATTCATCCTGCTTGATAAGCCATATATCCCAGTCACCAATATGAGTCGTTCTTCTTTCCAGATAGAAGGACTGTGCCCCTTCTGTTGTGACGAATCTGTTTCCATCAATAATGATCATGAGCACCCCTCCAGGTTCAGATGATAGTTTCTATCACAGAATTCATTCTTCAGTTCTCTTACAAGATATCTGATACCCTTGTCTGAGTAGAAAATCTGTGAACCATCATCTGTCTCTTCTGTATCATCATTCTTTATGATATGTACTGCAACAGGATGAGCATAACCTTCAAGTGCATACACACCACTCTCTCCGATTTCTGATATATCCTCTACTTCATCAATAGACATCACATACTGTCCTGATGCATAACTCATGTACTTCATCGACTCATGCCTCTTCTTCTGGGTGGGAGGGGAACAGCCTGTTCAGCAGTAGCTTCTTTTTCTTTTACCTGACCTTCACTAATCATTTCATTCTCTGTTTTTCTTTTCTCTCCCATTCTTTCCTTCTCCTTTACGATTTCCAAGGATAGAAGACCATCAAGGTCATACCCCTTTGACTTGAGATCCTTTCTGACTGATTCGATTGTATCATGTTCCCATTCAAAGCAGATATCATTGAATTCTGCTTTAAGTTCTTCAGGATTATCCTTCATTTTTTCAACTGAATCTTCTGGATATAGAGATACTTCTTCCGCTCGTTCATAAACATCTGAATCCAGATAATCCTTTAGATGTCTTCTTATGAATAGTAGTTCATCTGACAGATATTTTTCATCAGTTGGAAGTTTTTTTTCAATAACAGAACATAATCTGTCATAGTCATATCCTTTTGATTCGAGATTCTTTCTGACAGATACGATAGTATCATACTGCCAGTTCATCAGGATGTTTCTGATACAGTGTTCGCCCTGCTTAGCTGAGGAAAAATTGGTGGTTCTTTTCTGATAATCCACAACCGACAGGATATTATGCACTTTTTCATCCACATCGGAATCCAGGACATCCTTCAGGTGACGTCTAATCTCTTCCAACTGTCTCTTCTGAGGCATTGTTATGATATCCACCTTTTCCCTTACAGGATATATTCTAACTTCTTTGAGTTCTTCATCTGTTAATCTATCCATGTTATTTCTCCTTTCTATATATACTTTGTTCTTTTACAAACTAGTATAAACTGTTTTTATTCTGATAGATTCCAATCAAAGTATCTCCCTGTAACATCTTTAATATGCGGACCATATCATTTTGAGATACACTGATACATCCTGCTGTAGCTCTACCTGTTGAGCAATGTAGGAAAATTGCACTGCCTGCTCCTCTAGTGCAAGCAGTATTATAGTTAACTGCGATTGCATATCTATATGCTGTAGGATAACTGATCAGATGTTCAGCACTGTTCCATTGAATGCCTGTCTGACTAGCATCTACTAATTTGTTATAGTATGAGCTATTCACATCATCAACCCAATAGTGATTATTGTTTACTTGAAGCCAGCTTCTAGATGTACCAGGGTTTCCTGCCAAACCAAAAGCTTGACCTAAACTATAAATTCCTCTAGGAGTCTTTCCATCTCCTTCACGTTTGTTTCCAGTAATTCCATTCTTGCCAACTCTTGCAGAACATCTTAATGTTTCTGTCCATACACCATTACGTTTAGTGTGTACTGTTAGAGTAGCATAGTTCCCACCATTACCTACTACAGTAATCGCCTGAGTTGTTTGACGTGATATTGACATATTCGCAACAAAACTCTGATTTACTGGTTGTGTTTGAGTTGATGTATTAGAATTATTTGAAGAAGTAGAAGTATTCTGCTTCTGTGGCTTAGAAACACTGTGAGAATGTGTCTGTGAACTTGATTGAGCAACTTTTTCTTGTGTTGTCTCTTTATTTTTTAAAGTATTACGAGTAATCTTTTTACCTTCATTGTTTGTGATAGTCTCAGTTACTAATTCCTGATTCTGTTCAGGTGCCTTGGTAATATTTACACTTAATTCTTTAGTTGTAAGATTACCAGAACTATCTTTTACATTAGCTTTTAATACATATGTTCCTTCTGTATTTGCATCAATCGCACTGTAATCATATTCTAATTCAGTAGGAGAAAGATCAGAAATTTTGAATAAGTTAAGACTATTGAAATCATATTTGGTTAAATCTGTACCCTTTACGATATCAATGCTAGTAAAATCTGTACTTACTTCTGGAGGTGTTGTATCAACAACTTTTACTTTTTTAACGAGTTTCTTTTCATTAAAAAGCATTGTTATCTCATAATCTCCAATTGCTGGATAATCTTTCCCGTCTTCATATTTGAAGTTAGTTCTAACTTTCAGATCTTTTTTTAAAATCTTCTTATCTTCATCTTTCATTTTTTTTGTATCTAATAAATCCATTTCATCAGTTGAATACTTTTCACCATATTCCAACTTAATGGTCTTATTATCTTTTAAAGAAAACTGTGGTGTATGCTCTTTTGTAAGCGAATATATTCCAACAGTTCCTATCAAGATAGCTACGATGACACTTGTCAATGCAACTATCTTTTTTGTTTTACTCATTTCTTTCATGTTATTTCTCCCATTTATGCATATTCATCATTGTTTTCATCTGTTTCTTCATGCATCTGTAGCAGTGAAGGATTGCATAGCAGTCTCTTAACGAACCAGATACATAGTCTTCCATTGAATTCCAGTCAAATCCGTAATAATCGGCACATGTTCCAAGAGTCTGCCACTTGTGTGCCTCGAATGAAAGCAACCACTCCCCATAGATTGGAGCAAAGTCTTCCATCACGTCTTCCTCTTTTTTTCCTGAATAATCCAGAAAATTCAGGAATGATATCACAAATCCTGTATTATATCCAATCACAGTGTCACAGCTATCAAGTATTCCCTTCAGCTGAGGAATCAGTTCATGGAGTTCAGGGGCATCTGCCACCTTTTCTGGGGAGATATAACTAATCCCCGCTTCTGGGTGCCAGTAGGATTGGTAATAAGGCTTTACATATGAATTAAGAAGTATCCTGCCGTCACCATCAATAACGGAAACCTGCAATACATCATCTCGATATTCATATCCTGTTGTTTCAATATCAATGACAATCATATGACTTGGATTACTGCAAGGAACAGCTTCTTTCTGTAATGCTTCTTCAATAAGTTCCTTGACTTCTTTCTGCTTTTCCTTGAATGGCAGATAGCGGTTCTTATAGAATTGCTCATCAAAATAGAGAGGAAGATCAACTTTCAAATCTTCAGGATATCTTTCATAATCCTTGTAGGCTCTCAAAAGAATTCTGTGAAGTCTTCTCTCTTCTCTTGCTTTCTCCTTAATCTGAAGCTTCTCAACTTCAGTCAATGGACGAACCTCATTCTCTGTATAATAGGTATATCTGCTACCGAACTGCTGAGTACGCTCAACTCCAACTGCTCCATCCTTAAGAATGAAGTCAAGCTTTTTCCATTGATTTGCTGTCTTTTCCATATCACTTATCGACCTCTCCTTCTTTGAGGGAAGGGAACGCCTTCTTTAATGGATGTTTCCTTCTCCTTTCTGATATCACTCAGACTTACATGTTCAAAATCTTCCTCCACTTTTGGAACACATTCAGTGACAAATTCAAATGTCTTGTCCTGATATTTCTCAGCAAGATATTTCTTCACATCTTCTATATCTGTGAATCGACCTTTTACATATGGGTCTAGATGATATTTTCTTAAATGATGTGAATCTATAACAAATAGTAGTTTTCCATTTTCTCTTATTTCTGTAGTGGAAGTGAATTTTTCTCGGCTTTCCTCATAACAATGTGCATAAAGATCAATCTGCTGGTCTCCGCATCGGAATGAACGATCTTTTATACGGGCATATTCAGGAAAAGTTCCAATTACTATTTCTGGTGCCACAATATCAATTACATCAATGATTGACTGGATATCCCACGAATGTTGCCATTTTTTGTTTTCTTCCCTTATTAAGGCTAACTGATTTCTAGCAAGATGAAGATAAAACATATCATCTGTCTTTTCTTTATAATCGTTCATCGACTACACCTCCATCTTTATTCTGCGATATTCATTTGCTTATTTTTTTCAGCAATCCATCTTCTGACAGTTCTCTGACTAACGCCAAGATTCATTGCTATCCAGTCTGACTTTGAATGACTTATAATGACCATGTCATGTTCCTTTTCAGCGTTATCATAGATATCATTAAATATCTCAAACTTCTGTTTATTGATAGCCTTGCTCATGTACTCATCGCCCTCTCCTTCTTCTTGAAGGAAAAGATTCGTTAAGTTTCCATCTTTTTTCTCTGAGTGCATCTATTTCCTTTAGTTCTGGAAAATGAAATGTCTCTTTTTCAGAAATATTGCCATGAATATCTGTTGTCATAACATCTAGAGGTGGTTCCATCAGTCCTCTCCATCCGTCTTCATCATCACTTAGTTTGACTTCTCTTCTGATTTCGACTGTAAGATTATGAGTGCCACTCCTTGAAGCTTTCTCAAGCACTTTACATGCATCCTCATAAGTATCATAGATACCTTCAAGTCTCTCATTCTCATTCAAAAATCTGTGGATTTTCTCTTTATTATTCCAGTTCATAGCATCGGCAAACACTACCAGAAATCTTTCTGGTAGGTCATTTATCTCCTGATCAAGCGAAGATCGAAGTGATTTAGCCTCCCTGAGGAGATAGTCTGTTGCTTGCACATCACGACACACTATTCTGAGTTCTTCCATGATACCTGTGCTGGACATGTGCTGAATGCAGAGACATCCATCCCTGTCAACAAGATAATCAACTGGATTCTTCAAAGTAAGATATGCATCAGCATGTTCAAGGCATTCATCCAAGGTACTGAATGGCAGGTTCTCTTCAAAGCCATCTGAATCCTTTTGGGATACGATTCTTCTTACTTCCTTCTTATCAGAATCTGGATAATATCTTGTGATTTCTACTTCATCTACTTCTGGATTTCCAACAGCTTCATACATCTTCACGAAGAAGCCATCATCATTCGTCAGAAAGTAATGATTTTCCTTCTCGTGCTGTGATTGTCTTCTGAAATCCTTACATTTATTGTAAGGAAATCTGTTGAGAAGGATTTTACCTTTTCTCATTTCTTTGTAGTCGTTCATTGCAGGTTACACCGCCATTTCTATTCCTGTAAGCATTTCAACAAGTTCTGCTAAATCATCCTTAGTTTCAAACTTGAATGTGATTTTTCCTTTTGTCACATTCACTGAAGCAAACTTAGAAGAAAGGATATCTTTTGCCTGTGCAATATCTTCCTTGCCTGGGGCATCTGGATCTTCTGGTGTTGCTAATTTTGAAGGCTTGTCATCACTCTTTGTAACTGGCTTCTCTTCTTCAGGAGATTCCTTCTTATTCTGAATCTCTTTAAGCCATCTCTGAACAGTACGTTGACTTACGCCAAGATTCACTGATATCCAGTCTGATTTTGTCTGCCCGCCAGTAACAGCATAATTACCTTCTGCTTCGGCGGTATCAAAGATATCATTCAGCTTCTGAAATAAATTCTTCTTATCTTCGCTGGTCATATCACGCTGAGCATTGTCCTGAATGATCTGCATCTGTTCACGTAGCTTGTCATCAGGTCTTGAGAGAACAATACAGTTGACTTCTGGGTCAAAGTCATCATCCTCGTCAACAATCTTCTTGATTGCCAGCCATCTTCTGTGCCCACCAAGAAGTTCATATGAACCATCATTATTTTTGTACACCTTGAGAGGATTGATCAGTCCATCCTTCTTGATGCTTTCTGCCAGTTCATCAATATCTTCTGTAGACATGATATTCAGCTCATTCGGATGAATATCATCAATATCAATCTTAAGAATATTTGTTTTCTCTAATTTCTGATTAACAGGCTGACTTGATAAGCCAGCCTCGATATCTGTTAAAGCCATTCTACTGTGCCTCCTTCATATTTTCTTCTTCGAGTTCCTTGACAAGACTTCTGTAATCATCTCCGACATTGCTGTCATGATTTACGAGGAATTCCTGTTTCATAGATGTTCTATTCACTACCGCATCCTGATAACCGATTGTTGATGCATAGACTCTATTAGGGAAGAGATATCTGATTTCTTCTACAAACTTCTTGTAATCTGGTCTGTTCCCTCTCTGCATCATTGTGATTAGGATTTTGAAATCAATATCCTTTCCATATGCATCGTTGAAATTGCTGATTTCCTTGCATGTTGATACGAATCCATCCAGTTCATAGATACCGACCTTCAATGGAATAAGAATCTCGTCACTCGCATAGAGTGAGTTGACAGTAATCAGATTGAATGTTGGGGCATTGTCAATGATGACAAGGTCATATCCATTCTTCTTCAAAGCCTTTCTAAGACTTCCCTTAAGAACGTTATAGACTGGTTTTCCCTGAGCACCATTATTCTGAAGAAATGTGACAGTCTCAATGAGTCGTGCTCCGAATGATGGTACGATATCTAGATTCTCTACCTTTGTAGAATGGATACATTCTTCTGCATCAGCTTCTTTCTGAAGCAGGTCATTGATATCCTTCTTGTTTGTGTATGAAAGTAGCATCTTTCTAAGTTCACTAGCAGTTTCATACTGGTCTGTTCTGTCTTCAACCTTGAATTCAGCAAACTTGTTATAGTCAAGCTTATGATAATCATCAAAGAAGCATCTTGAAGCATTCCCCTGAGGGTCTGCATCAATCAGCAATACTTTATAGCCGTCATTGGCATATCCGACAGCGAGGTTGACACTTGTGGTTGTCTTTCCTACTCCGCCTTTCTGATTTAATACGCTTATAATTCTCATATTCTAATTCTCCTTTACTAGTTCAAACTGCATCAACTGAATGTGTATTCGAGTGGACACTCAGTTCATACAGTTTAAATTGCATAAAATTAATATAAAATGCGGTCTCAGAGGGTCGCTACTTCCTCCTTCACCTACGTTGATGTTATTATCATCATCTCTTCCTTTAAGCAGTAGATCAGTCTGCTCTTCCACTGTCATCTTTATCGCAGAGCCAATTGAATCCGTTTGTTCTTTCATGTTCAATTCAAAAATCAGATATCCTTCTTCAGGATCTTATGGATTCAATGATTCTTAGCGAGACCGTGTCAGATAGTGACGATGTTTTGTAGACCGCCTTCATTCAGTTTTCAATGTTCTATCTTTCCCAGCCAATGGCTGGTGCAGAAGCTGAAGTATGATTTATTTAGAAGGGAATAAAATATATAAAACCATAATGAACAGAATGGGATTGCTGTGACATTCAGCATTTATTCTTCTATGTCAGTTTTTCAGCTCCTGCATCAACCATCAGCAGGTTTATAAATATGTTCTATTTTTGAGGACTTTCTTATCTTCGATTGTAAGATTAGAAAGATTATCAATCATCCAGTTATGAAGTTTTGCAAGCTTTTCTTCAATACCTCTTTCAAGCATAGACATCTGCAACTTGAAGGATTCCTGTCTCTGATAATAGGTAAGATTATAGGCTAGACCTTCAATGCTTCCTGTCATCTCATAAAGATGATTATTCATTGAATGAACAAATGAATAATATTTTTTCTTTATTTCTGGGAAATCATCCTCAAAATATTCACAGGCTTCTTTGAGGTAATACATGCTTTCATTGACTCTTCTGATGAGCTTATTTCTAATTCTCACCTTACCTATTGATGCTTGAGAGAAGCCTTTCCTAGCTGTTATGTATGGGAATACTGTAGACACATGCCTACTCAGCCCCAAGCGATCAATTGCCCTTCTAAGGGACTGCTTCATCGATTGGATAAAAGAGTCAAACTCCTTGAAGAAGAACAATCCAGTGTCATGCTCCTCTACATAGAGTATGATTTCTTTCTTGTTTCCATCCTTATCAAGGATATAATCTCCTTTTTTATGGAGAAGGACTGCACCTTCACAGTTCTTGGATGCTCGTCTCTTCTTGACTGGGTCCCAGTAGTAGTCATTAGGATATGTCTGATACTTTCGTAACTCCTCTTCTAGAGGAAGTCTTGAGAAGATGATCATCTCTGCCTGGGAATATGTCTTCTTGTGTGTCACTCTGAAGCAGTAGACAATCCTTTCTGCTACATAACTATCTGTCCAGTCTTTGATAAAACTCTTAATCAGTGTCTTATAGCACTGACCTTTCAGTTCCCCAGGCTGAGGGACAAACATATAAAGCTTATGGGCATATATATTCATGTATGTCTTTTTTACCCCATCTGAAGTCATCCTTGCTTTCTTGTACTTTCTTGAAATCAGATCCTTGTATTCAATCTGTTTCTCAATTTTCTCAGCAAACCCTTCACTTCCAGAAAGGGAATCTGGATTCTTACAGAATTCAATAACCTCTTCCCGTGTAATAGGGATGTATCTTACATACATTCCTGTATTATCTGTAACTGTGCTCAATCACATCACCTCCTCACGTATTACATTGAGAAGAAAGCTTTGCTTTCTTCTTATTTTTTTTTTTTTGATTTTGACTGCATTTCTGACGGCTTTGACCAACAGAAAAAGCAGACTTTTCAGCCTGCTTTATTATGAGTTCGCCATTTTCTACAGAGGTCCACCATT
>OCSG01000061.1_pt1 | contig 119176 bp, 107 predicted proteins | sample 1538831 | NCBI WGS metagenome assembly OCSG01 (sample SAMN04571729, study PRJEB22368) | human gut metagenome | biome: human gut; material: stool | host: Homo sapiens | place: Luxembourg | collected 2012-09-20 | reverse complement strand
TTATCAGTGTCTTTGCGACATATCGTCGTAGATTTCGCAAAACCGCGCGGCAAACGCCGGCGGCTCCCCCGCCGCATACAGGTGGGACAAATCGCCAAACTGCTGCACACGGAAAGTGGCAATTCCTTGCTCCCGCTCCTCGGTCACCACTGTGGTAACGGAGGTGGGCAGCGCCACAAAATTGTGCCAAAGAGGCATCGGCGATACAGAGAGCAGGTGGCTGAGCAGCACCGCCTCTACGCCAAAGTGACAAAACAGAACAATGGTATCATGATTGCCGTCTACCACATCAAACACCCGACCGTTGTGCCGGTAGCCGTGCCGCGCCAGCAGGGTGTCCAAATGGCGGCATACATAGCGATACTCTTTCTCCACATTTTTGCTTTGCATCAGCCGCGTGTTCAACCACGCATCGGCCGAATAGTAATTGTCCTCCCTGCACCAGTAGGAAGGCATCCGATCCCAACAGCCCTCCACTTTCAGCCCCCGGCGCACCTTGCCGCGGAATTCTTGCAGCCAATCCAAAGTCTCCGCGCTGCGCCCCAACCGCTGCAAAGTGGGTCGTGCCGTGTCCTGCGCTCGACCCAAAGGTGAACAGTAAAATGCCTTTACATCCAATTTACACAGTCGCTCCGCCAACAGCTCTGCCTCCCGGAACCCCTTAGGGGTCAAGGAGTCCTTCTCATAGTCCGGATCGCCATGGCGCACAATTAAAATTCGCATATCGTCCCCGCCTTTCTTACGCCAGTATACCAGAATTGCAACCAAAATTCAAATGTGGTACAATAGGGCTATGAAGATTTTAATTGACGCTGACGGCTGCCCGGTGGTGGATCTGACTCTGCAAGCAGCAGCCGAACATGGGCTGGAGGCCATACTCTTTTGCGACACCAGCCATGAGTTTAAAGAGAAAAACGCCCGGGTCGTCACGGTGGATAAAGGCAGCGACAGCGCAGACTTTGCCCTAATCCGCCAGGTGAATCCGGGAGACATAGTGGTGACCCAAGATTACGGACTGGCAGCCATGGTGCTGGCCAAGCGGGGCTATCCCATTACCCAAAACGGCAAGCGGCTCACCGATGCCAATATTGACACACTGCTACTCACCCGCCACGCAGCCAAGAAAGCCCGGCGCGGCGGCTACCGGCTGAAAGGGCCGTCCAAGCGCACAGCAGAACAGGATAAAGACTTTCAAGCGGCACTCAGGAGGTTGATTGAAGATGCACATACTCATTGCACCGGATAGCTACAAAGGCTCCTTAACCGCCCGCCAGGTGTGCGATATATTGGCGCAAGCGTTGCTGACCCACCCGGGGGTGACGGTAGCCACCCTGCCCCTGTCTGACGGAGGCGAGGGATTTGGCACCTGCTGCGTTGACGCCTGTAAGGGCGATATCCTTTACACAAATGCCGTTGACCTATATAGCAATACAATACAAGCACCCCTGTACACCTGGGGCGATACGGCGCTGATCGAGTGCGCCGCAACCTGCGCTTTACAGACGAAAAAGGACATTATGGCCGCCTCCTCCTACGGCGTGGGTATGCAGCTAAGAAACGCCATAGACCTTGGTTTTCACCATTTTATCATCGGCCTTGGCGGCAGCGGTATGTGCGACGGCGGCGCCGGTGCGTTGGCAGCGCTTGGCGTGGCATTTTATGACCGAAACGGGACTGCTATCCCCCACCCGACCGGCGGCGATCTTCAGCGGATCGAGCGGTTGCAGATCCCGGCGGATTTTCAGAATCGCGTAAAGGGAATGCACTTTACATACGCCTGCGATGTAACCAATCCTTATACAGGCGAAAACGGTGCCGCTGCGGTATTCGGTCCCCAAAAAAGCGCCACTCCGGCGCAAGTACAACTGCTAAACAACGGTATGGCGCACCTGGCGGCTCTGTTGCCGAATGCTGTCCGTGCTTTGCCCGGTGCCGGTGCAGCCGGCGGACTGTGCGGCGGCCTGTACGGCGTACTGGGCGGTAGCACCCAAAGCGGTTTTGATCTGCTGGCGGCGCTGGCCGATCTGGACAGCGCCATTGCCGGGGCCGACCTGGTGATTACCGGCGAGGGGCGCACGGATCGGCAAACCTTGATGGGCAAGCTGCCTTATCGGGTGGCGCAACGCGCCAAAAAGCTGGGCAAGCGCTGTGTGGTGATCAGCGGCGATGGGGACGGCACCCTGGTGGGTGACAAGGTGATTACCTTAACAGATAAGGACACCCCGCCCCGGGCTGCCATTGCCCACGCTGCCGCCCTGCTGGCAGAAAAAGCCGATCTGCTCTTGCAATAATATGTTTTTAATATTATAATGAAGTATATTTTATGGGCTATGCCCGGAACAGGAGAACAGTATGAAAGTCAGACTTCCCAAACACAGAGAGTTTTTGATCAAATTTGCCGACGGTTATGAGAAAGAGGACGAGGCCTGGCAGGCATTGAATCAAATTGTAGCCGACTACTCCAAGGATGGCAAGAGCGTGTACACCCCCACCTTTATTGAGGACAATGAGGACAAGGTAAAGGCTCTGCAAGAGCAGTACGAATTTACCTACGAGATTATTGAGAAATAAGTATGCAAAAGAAGAAAGTATATGCAGTCTCCACCGCCCATCTGGACACGGTGTGGCGCTGGGATCTGCGCAAAACCATTGAGAAATACCTGCCGGATACCCTGCGTAAAAACTTTGATCTGATCGAGCGTTATCCCGACTACTGCTTCAATTTTGAAGGCGCCTTTCGCTATCAGCTGATTGAGGAATATTATCCTTTGGCCTTTGCGGAAATTCAAAATTTAGTAAAGCGCGGCAACTGGTATCCCGCCGGCGCCTGCTATGAGAACGGCGATGTGAATATTCCCTCTCCGGAGGCACTTTTTCGCAATATTCTCCTTGGCAATCGGTATTTTCAGGAAAAGTTCGGCGTGCAGTCTAAGGACATTTTTCTGCCTGACTGCTTTGGCTTCGGCCAGGCGCTGCCGTCTGTGATGAAGTACGCCGGGCTGCTGGGCTTTACGACCCAAAAGCTCAGCTGGGGCAGTGCCTACGGCGTGCCCTTTACCCTGGGTTATTGGCAAGGCGTGGACGGCAGCCGAGTGCTGGCGTGCCCCAACGCCCGGTCTTACCGTTCCAAATTCAGCGGCGACCTGCGCGGCGAAGTGTCCGTCATTGACGATGTGGCAAAGAACGCCTTTGAAGGCGGTCTCCCCTATGCCCAGCACCTGTACGGCACCGGCGACATTGGCGGCGCTCCCACAGAGGAGAGCGTGCAAAACGTGTGCGCCAGCGCGGCAGAAAATGGGCAAAAAGACTTTGATGTGATCAGTGCGCAGTCCGACCAAATTTTCAAGGACATTGATGCCCTGCCGGACAGCGACAAGGACCGTCTGCCCGTGTGGAACAACGAGCTGCTGATGACCAGCCACGGTGCCGGCGGTTACACTGCCCGGGCGATGGGCAAGCGACTGAACCGCCAATGTGAGGTGCTGGCCGATGTGGCAGAGAGCACCCTCTCCACCGCGGAGCTGCTGGGGGTCTATACCTACCCGCAGGAAACGGTGACCAAGGCCTGGGAGCGACTGATCCAGCACCAGTTCCACGACGATCTGCCTGGCACTTCCAATATGGACATTTACAACACCGGGTGGAACGACTACCACACCTCGCTGGTGCAGCTGCAAGGGGAATACACCGGTGCAGTGGGTGCCATTGCCAACCAACTGGATACCCAATGGGTAACGGACTGCGCCCTGATCGTACACAATCCTCTGCCCTTTGCCAGAACAGAATCGGTAGAAGCCCATGTACGACTAAATCACAACGGCAAGTACCTGCGGGTGCTGGATCGAGACGGTAATGAGCTGCCCAGCCAGGTAATCCGCAAAGAAGGCAAGGCATTTCACATGGCGGTGCTGGCCACCGTGCCTCCTATGGGCTACCTGGTATTGGATGTGACGGCGGCAAACGCCCCCTGCCCGGTAAAGACCGACCTGCGTTGCGGCGAGCACATGCTGGAGAACCGCAAGTACCGTCTGCTGCTGAACAAAAACGGCGATATCGCCTTTTTGTATGATAAAGAGCTGGGGCGCCAGATTTTGGAAAGACCCATTAAGTTGGCTGTGCTCCACGATACCGGCGAACTAAACTACCCGGCGTGGGAAATGCGCAAGGCCGATATTGACAAAGCGCCTTATCTCTATGCCAACACACCGAAGTTTGAGCTGCTGGAGAGCGGCCCCGCCAAGGCGGCGATTAAAGTCATCCGCCAACTGGGCGTGTCTAAAGTGGAACAGGTGATCAGCCTGGATGCCGGCACCAGCTGTATTCGGGTAGAGAACGCTGTAGATTGGCGCAGCCGCCGTTCTATGCTCAAGGCTGAATTTCCCTTTGTTGCCGCAGCAAACGGCGCGGACTACGACCTGGGACTGGGTGTAATCCACAGAGAAAATAATAGCGAAAAACTGTATGAAGTGCCGGCCCAAAAGTGGGCGGATCTGACAGATAGCAACGGCGACTTTGGCGTGTCCGTCTTTTCCGACAGTAAGTACGGCTGGGATAAGCCGGACGATCACACCCTGCGGCTCACCTGCCTGCACACGCCCGCCGGCGCTTTTATCAAAGAGGCGCGCCAGGATTTGATGGACCTTGGGCGCAACCGCTTCGGCTTTGGCATTTACAGCCACAAGGGCGGCTGGCAGACCGGCACGCAAACAGCGGCAGAAGCCTTTAGCAAACCGCTGGTAGCATTCCAAACCTCCGCCCGCAAGGACGGCAAGCTGGGTAGCGCATTTTCCGCGGCTGCATTAAATACGGAAAACGCCTTACTCCGCGCCTTTAAGAAAAGCGAGGATGGCAGCGGTTATATCGTCCGCATTGGCGAAGCTGCAGGCCAAGCGCAAAAGGCTGTAACCTTCTCCGTCTATCGGGCCATCGCCGGTGCCACCCTGTGCACCGCAGACGAGCGACCGATACAAGCGATAGAGATCCAGAACGGTCAACTGACCTTTGATTTGAAGCCCTTTGAAGTAAAAACCTTTTTGCTCACCTTTGAGGCAGAAAAGCTGCCCCGAGAGAAATTTAAAAAAATGGAGCTTCCGGTGAACACCAAGGGCTTAACCACCGACAAGGATATGCGCAACTGCATTCTGCAAGGCGCCGGGTTCTCGCTGCCGGCAGAGTTGCTACCGCAGGTACCCACTTATAAGGGCATTACATTTAAGCTGCCGCAGGTCAGCGACGGCAACGACCTGCATGTGGCTCGCGGCGAGACTTTGGAGCTGCCCAAGGGCTGCACCAAGCTGTACTTTCTGGCAGCCAGCACCGCCGGTGACCGGCAGGCGGAATTCGCCACCGATCGGCGCACCAAGACCCTGACCATTCACAGTATGGCAGAGCTGCCATTTCTGTGGGACATGGCGGGACTGAAGCAGACCGCCCGCATTAAGGATGCGGACATAGCCCTTGAATTCACGCACTGCCATCACCCGGAGGGCAACATTGCCGCCAAGAAAGCCTGGTTCTACCTGTATGAACTGGACATTCGCGGTGCCAAGACCCTGACCCTGCCGGAGGACAATCGACTGATCATTATGGCCATGACAGCGGTGAAGAAATACGCCAACACCACCCTGGCAACCCCCCTGCTGGACACTATCAGCGGCGACTACGACTTTGACGATATTCCGCCAATGGAAAAACTCATCGACAAGGCGGACTTTGTCACCATTCGTGCAGGCAAGATCCAGGACCAGGCCAAGGGCGGTAAGGGCAAAGGCTGGAAAAGGGACAACCCCATTACCAACATCATTCGCTCTTATACAAAAAGTGAATGGTAACGGTGCATAAATATCAAAAGGACCGGTATGCAAATTCTGCATATCGGTCCTTTCTCTTTGTAAGGTACAACGCCTTTACAAAATCGCAAAGTGAAAATCGATGTGGAATTCTATGTTCAAACTGTGGAAGTCTCCATTGCTTTGTGGACGAAATTTGCGAAAAACTCGGTGGAAAATGTGCAAAATGTAAAGGCTTTCACTTGCTTTCTCATTATTTTCCACATTTCTATACCACAGAGACGATAAATATACATCCTGCCCACTTTTGAACGATCTGTATAAATACAAAGCGCTCCTGAAAAACAGGAGCGCTTTTCGTATCAAACTTGTTTATTTCTTAAAGAAATCCACAATCTGGTCAAAGGCGTCATCGTCGCTATTGGTAAACGCAGAGGGGGCAGCAGTGGTAGGCGCCACAGGCTCGGTTACCGGCGGTGCAACCTCCAGGTTAGCGGTAGTGGACTTGATCTGATGATTGGGGCCTTCGTCACCAAAGCGGGTGGCGATGACGGTGATAATCATCTCGTCCTCCAGCTCCTCATCGAAGTTGGCACCCCAAATGATCTCACAATCCGGGTGAACCGCATTGGTCACGATGGTAGAAGCTGCATCAATCTCTTCCAGACCGATATCCGTAGAAGCGGTAATGTTCAGCAGTACGCCCCGGGCACCCTCGATAGAGGTGTTCAGCAGCGGAGAAGTGATGGCCTGCTTTGCAGCCACCTCGGCCTTGTCCTTGCCCTTGGCGCGGCCAACACCCATGTGGGCATAACCGGCGTCCTTCATGATCTCGGTCACATCGGCAAAGTCAGAGTTTACCAGACCGGTAGCATTTACCAGGTCAGAAATGGACTGCACGCCCTGGCGCAGTACATCGTTCGCAATCTCAAAAGCGTTGAGCAGCGTGATCTTCTCATCGGTCACATACTTCAGGTTTTCATTGGGAATGACCATCAGGGAGTCCACATACTGAGCCAGATCCTCAATACCCTCTTTTGCCTGATTCATACGACGCTTGCCCTCAAAAGCAAAGGGAGTGGTCACAACGCCAACGGTAAGAATACCCATATCCTTGGCAATCTTCGCTACAACGGGAGCAGCGCCGGTACCGGTACCACCGCCCATACCGGCAGTGATAAATACCATCTCTGCGCCGGTCACAGCGTCAGTAATCGCCTCGCGGCTCTCCTCGGCGGCACGAGTGCCAACCTCCGGCTTAGCGCCGGCGCCACGACCCTTGGTGGCTTTTTCGCCGATCTCAATCTTATGAGAAGCGGCAGACTTAGCCAGAGCCGGACGATCCGTGTTGATCGCAACGAACTCCACATCCTGAATATTACATTTTACCATGCGGTTCACGGCGTTACCGCCGCCGCCGCCAACACCGATTACTTTAATCTGAACAACCTTGTTGTCATCCGTATCAATTTCATAACGAGCCATAGATTATGTATCTCCTTCATTTATTTTGTAAATCCATCAGTTTGTCAGCAGACAACTTTACAAATCATATTGTAACAATATTGTAATCCTTTTGCAACACTTTTTTTGAATATTTCTCAAAGTTTTTGACAATTTTTCCGATTTTCAACCGGCGGGCCTTTGTGCAGTTTCCACAAGTGTGCGAAACTTGTCTAAAATATGTACATTTATTTTCTTTACAGCTAATCTTCTGTAAAGTAATATTGCTTTTCACCTGTTAAACGAAGAGTTCCTTTCACAGAAGGGTTATCCTGATCCAACTGTGCACAGGCAGCTAAGCCCTGATGGATCTTCTTTTCCAGCTTCTCACAGCTGCCCAGCTTAAAGACGATCCGACCGTCATATACAATAGAGTTGCTGTTCAGTCCCTCGCTGCAAATCGCCGTTGCCTCAGTGAACTGATAATCACGAATGGCCTGTGCCAACTGGGTCAAGCACGCTGCTACATTCTTGTTGGCAAACTGGGCGGTCTGTCCCACCTTGGCACTTTTTAAATTGGCCTTTTGAATAAGAATACTCTCTTTCGGCTTCTTCTGCACCACTTCCAGCACCTTGAACCGATCGTCCATCAAGGTATAGGTCTTGTCCTTATTCTTCACCGCATAGGCCGGTGCGGCATCTGTCACCTGAATCTGAACAGTGCCGGGCAGCTTGCGCTTAATCTTGGCGCTGTACACATACGGCAGTGCCTGCTGCAACTGCTGGGCTGCCTTGTCCGTATCTGCCAAAAACAGGTTCTCCCCTGTTTCAATGGTACAAACGGAGAGCACCTTTTCCGTGTCATATACCTTACTGCCGGTAACGGTAATGCTCTCAATCTTAAAGAACACGGTCAGACACAGCACCGCCACAATCGCTACCGCCAGCAGCACCAAACCGATCACGGCCAAAGCACGGCGCACACTGCGCTTTAACCGGCGGCGTTTATTCTGTTTTTTGCGCCGTTCCTGACGGGTCATCGGCGGCGCCTGACGCTGCTGTCGGGAAGCGGCTTGCTGCTGCTCCCGACGATACAGCTTCGGCGGCTCCAGCCCATTGTCCAAGTAAGCACTGCGCCGTTGTTCAGGCGGTTCTGGTGTCCTTTGTTTCATGGTTCGTCCTCTTGATATTTGCCCCTACCCCAGTGAGTACGGTCGGCAAGTCCTCATAGCCGCGGGTAATATGATGAATTTCGCTGATGGTGGAAGTACCGGCAGCAGCCAATGCAGCCACCACTAAGGCGGCACCGCCACGCAAGTCCGTAGCCTCTGCCTTTGCCCCGTGGAGCGTAGGCACGCCGCGAATTACCTCCGTTTTGCCGCTAACAGCAATGTCACAGCCGAAGCGCTGCAACTGGCAGGTATAACGAAATCGATTTTCAAATATATTCTCACAAATCACAGATGTGCCCCGAGCAGTGGCAGCTGCGGCGGCAAGCACTGCCTGGCTGTCTGTGGGAAATCCCGGATACGGCATGGTGGTCAGCCGCTTAAAGGCGCGCAGCCGCTCCGGCGCTGTGATCAATAGATCTGTGCCGTCCAGGCGCAGGTCACATCCCATCTCCTGAAACACCGGCAGTACCGGTGCCAAATGCGCCGTGCGCACTTGCCGCAGCAACAGTTTGCCCCCGGTAATGGCCGCAGCGCTCATATATGTTGACGCCACGATCCGATCCGGGATCACGGTATGCGCCGTGCCCTGGAGCGACGGTACACCCTCAACGATCACCGTGCCGTTTCCATCTACCAGCACCTTGCCACCCACTGCATTTAAGAAGTCTGCCAGATCACCGATCTCCGGCTCCCGCGCTGCGTTCATTAAGGTAGTCACGCCCTTGGCGGTACAGGCCGCCAGCATCACGCACTCTGTGGCACCGACGCTGGGGAACGGCAAATGTATGGGGCAACCCACCAGGCCACCGGGCGCCGTGCAGTGCATACAGCAGCCGTCCTCTGTGACCCGAGCACCCAGCAGCCGCAGAGCGGACAGGTGCAGATCAATGGGTCGCAGTCCAATATCGCACCCACCGGGATAACATACGGTGGCGCTGCCTGCCCGACTGAGAATCGCCGGTAAAAACAGCATGCTGGAGCGCATGGTACGCATCATTTCTTCGGAAATACAGGTACCGCTCATCGTCGTAGCGTCTACGGTCACTACCCCCGGCTCCTGCTGCACCCGGCAGCCCAGAGACTGCAAAATGGCAGCGGCCGCCGCCACATCGGACAGCGCCGGGCAATTATGTATTTCACACACCCCGGGTACCAGCAGCGTGCCGGCTAAAATAGGCAGCGCTGCGTTTTTGGCGCCGTGCACCGGCAGCATACCCCGGAGTTTGGTCTGACCCTCGATTACATACTGTTCCATTCCATCACCCTCGTACTTGCCATACTATGCAAGGAGGGGACTTTGGGTGTATCGGGTTATTTTGCCTTGGCCAGGTCCAGGATTACATCGGCAATGCGGCTGCGAGCGTCAGCCACAGACATAGCCTTGGCATTACGCTCAATTTCAAACAGCTTTTCTTTATCAGAAAGCAACTCGTCCATCATGGCAGACAAGGTATCGGCGGACAAGTCCTTCTCCTCCAAAATACGGGCGGCATTACGATTTACCAGCGCCATCGCGTTGTGGAACTGGTGATTCTCTGCCACATAGGGCGAGGGAATTAAAATAGATGCCTTGCCCATGGCCTCAATCTCAGACAATGAGGAGGCGCCAGCACGGCCGATCACCAAATCCGCCGCCGCCATACATACATCCATATTGTCAATATACTGGCGCACTTCCACCGTGCCTTTGCGGCCATCGGTAAAGCCCGCCTGGGCAAACTTCTCTAAATATTCGCCGCCGTTGGTGCCCACAGAATGAATATGGTAACAGCTGCCATCCTCTGCATGGCGCAGAAGAATGGGCAGCATGGCCTCATTCAGGGGCTTAGCACCCAGAGAGCCGCCAAAGGACAGTACCAACATTTGACCGTCCGGTATGCCCAGTCCTGCCCGGGCAGCCGCCCGATCGGCACACAGGAGTTGACCGCGCACTGGCAGACCGGTAACCACCGGCGGATTCTTCGGCGTTAAGTGCTTGGCAGCATCCTCTACCGTCAGCATAACCCGATCCACCTTTTTGGCCAAAGTCTTATTGGTAATGCCCGGGTAGGCGTTTTGCTCGTGAATACAAGTGGGAATACCCAGTTTAACCGCCTGTTGCAGCACCGGACCGCTGACATAACCGCCAAAGCCCACCACCACATCCGGCTGAAAGTCGGTGAGGATCTGTTTACATTTCTTTTCGCTTTTCATCAGCCAGGCCACCGTGCGCACATTGTGGGCAATGGCCGCCGGTGAAAAGGAACGGCGAAAGCCGCTGATCTGAATGGTCTTAAAATCAAACCCGGCAGCAGGCACCAAACGGCTTTCCATGTGGTCCGCCGTGCCGACAAACAAAAATTCTGCCTCGGGATATTTTTCTCTTAGGTAGGAAGCCACAGCCAAAGCCGGGTTAATATGACCGGCTGTACCGCCGGTGGCAAACAGGAGCTTCATTCGCTTACCTCCACTCTTTGATTGTTTTTGCGTGATACGGAGAGCACCACGCCGATCTCGCCCAGCAACAGGATCAGCGCTGTGCCGCCGTAACTGAAGAACGGCAGCGCAATACCCGTGTTGGGAATGGTATCTGTGACCACCATAATGTTCAGCACCACCTGAAACCCGATCTGAGCCATAATACCCAGCACCAGCAGGGAGCCGAACCGATTGGGGCACTTTTTGGCAATATCAACACCGCGCCACACCAAAAGCCCAAACAGAAGAATAATAAACGCAGCGCCTACAAAGCCAAGTTCCTCACATACAATAGAAAAGATAAAGTCGTTTTGCGGCTCAGACACATACAGATACTTCTGCTTGGAATTGCCCAGCCCGGTGCCAAACAGACCACCGGAGCCAATGGCATACAGGGAGTTGTTGGTCTGCCAGCGCAGATCATCCGGCGAGTAGCTTTTATCCAGCCAGGCGCGTATGCGCTCGCCGGCGTAATTCTCCAGCAACTCCGGATTGACCACCACCAGCACCGCCACAGCTGCCACGATACCAACGCCGATGGCAAACAACTTCCAGTTGCTGCCCCCGGCCCACATCAGCGACGCACCGATGAGAAAGATCAAAATGGTGCAGGACATGTGATGCTCTAAGTAGATCAGCCCGCAAAATACGGCTATGACCAAAATGGGATACACAAAGCCGTACTTAAACTTGCGCATTTGGTGGTAGTATCGACTGATATAATTGGCCAGCACCACCGAGATGGTGAACTTGGCCAGATCCGACGGCTGAAAAGTAATGGGACCAAGGGGGATCCAACGGCGAAAGCCCCGCAGATTTGTGTGGTACACCAGCACCAAACACAGCAGCGCCAATGTGACCAGCAGCAGCGGCACAGTAGCCGCCTGGATCACCTTATAATTCAACTTGGATAGAATAAACATCGCCACCAGGCCCACAACTGCAAAAATCAGCTGGCGGCTGATATAAGCATAGCTGTTGCCATCATCATTATAAAAAGCATAGGCATAGGAGGCGGAAAAAAGCATCACAAGCCCGATGGTGAGCAGCAGCAAAGACAGCGCCAAAAAAGGCACATCAAAGGAGCCGGTGACCCAAATATCACTTTTTTTCAGTCGCTGTTTGCCGCCTTTTTGCATGGGCAGCACCCGTTCCCCTCCGCTGTGGGAAGGCAATGCGTTATCTGCGTGGTAAGCCACAGAATGCTCCTTTCTGTTCTTTCTTCAAATCTTATTTTCCGAAGGTGCCCTTAATCAGCAGCACCAAAGCGAGAATACATCCGGCGGCATTTACCAGTGAAAACACAACGCAGATCTTCTTTTCTTTCCAGCCACACATCTCAAAGTGATGGTGAATGGGCGCCATTTTGAAAATACGCTTGCCGTGGGTGATCTTAAAGTAACCGATCTGGATAATATCGCTCATGGTCTCGCACACATAAACGATACCGAAAAGCAGCAGCAAAATCGGGCACTTGATACAGTAGCCTAAAGCGGCAACCATACCACCCAGGAACAGGCTGCCGGTGTCGCCCATAAAGGTCTTGGCCGGGTTCCAGTTCCAGCACAGGAAGCCCAACACGCCGCCCAAAATAGCTGCAGCCAAAATGGACATACCCGTGTAGCCGCAGTACATACCAAAATAGATAAAGGCAATGGCTACGGTGGCGGTCACGGAGGAGCAAAGGCCGTCGATGCCGTCGGTCAAATTCACGGAATTTACCGTGCCGTAAATGATAAAGATGGACAGCACCCAAAACAGCAGTCCGGTGCCGAAATTGCGCTCAAAGTTCACGGAACCGGCAAAAGGCAAGTACCAAACCGTGTTGTGGGAGAACCACAGGGTCGCCACATATCCCAATGCCACAATCAGCTGACCCAAAGACTTCTGCTTAGCAGACAGGCCCTCGTTGCGCTTCAGCTTGATTTTGATAAAATCGTCGGTAAAGCCTACAATCCCGTTACCGAGGGCCAGGCACAGACCCGCCACCAGCAGAATGATCTCCCGCCCGGGGAGCAGTTCGGAGTAGGCGCTCTCCAGCGACGCGCCGGAAAAGTGCAGGGTCAAGGCGCCTACAATAAAGGCCACAATGATCCCGATAATAAACATCAACCCGCCCATATTGGGCGTGCCCTGCTTTTTCTTATGCCACACGGGGCCAATGTCCAAAATGGTTTGACCGAAGTGCAGCTTGCGCAACCAGGGAATGATCACAAACCCCAGCCCTGCGGTGACGGCAAAGGCCACCACCAAACTGATCAGAACAGATACAATAGACATTACGCCTTCTCCCACCTTTCATACACCGTGTGCATTACATCCTCCAGGTGCATCCCACGGCTGCCCTTAAAGAGCACACCGTCACCGGGTTGTACCTGCTGCGCCAGCGACTGCGCCAGCGCCTCTTTTGTGTCAAACAGTCGGGCGTTTTCCAGTCCCGCCTGCTTGGCCGCTTCTACAATATAGGCAGCGTCCGCCCCATAGGCCAGCACGCCGTCTATGCCATTCTCCGCCGCCATCTTGCCCACTTGGGTGTGTGCCTCCTTGGCGTAATCTCCCAGCTCCAGCATGGCTCCCAGCACCGCATAGCGGCGGTGCACCGGCAGCTTGCCCAGGGTTTGCAATGCCGCGCGCATGGAGTCCGGGCTGGCATTATAGCAGTCCTCAATCACCTGCACGCCACCCACCTGCACCAAATTTTGGCGCATACCGGCAGGCACATAGTTTGCCAGGGCTGACGCAGCGGCTGCAGGGTCCACCCCGGTCACATAGCCCACAGCCATAGCCGCCAGGGCGTTATAAACATTATGTATACCCACAGTGGGAATGGTTACCGGCTGGGTAAAGGTGCTGTGGTGCACCGTAAAAGTGGTGGTGCTCCCCTGCTCTGCAATATCCGTGGCAGTAAAATCTGCGCTTTGATCGTCAATGGCAAAGGTCAAAAGCGGACGGTCCCCCAGCTTGACCGTGCGCAGCATATCATTATCAGTATTTACAATCAGGGGCGCATCCGGTGCCATCCCCTCCAGTATTTCCAGTTTTGCCTGCAAAATTCCCGCACGGGAACCCAGGTTCTCAATGTGGGACACGCCAATGTTGGTGATCAGTCCCACAGTGGGCGCCACCGCCCGGGTCAGACGGCTGATCTCGCCAAAATGGTTCATGCCCATTTCAATGACCGCCGCCGTGTGGCTGTCCTCCAAGCGGAACAGCATTTGAGGCACGCCAATCTCGTTGTTCAGGTTGCCCTGTGTCTTTAAGGTATTATACTTGGCACCCAACACCAGAGCGATAAACTCCTTGGTGGTGGTTTTGCCCACGGAGCCGGTCAGACCCACCACCGGCAGCTGAAACCGCCGCCGATACCAACCGGCCAACTGGAGCAGCGCCTTACCGGTATCCGTTACCACCAGCTGGGGCACATCCGCGTCTACCGGGTGATCCACCAGGAGCGCCGCCGCACCTAACTGGGCCGCCTGAGATGCAAAGGAATGGCCGTCAAACCGTTCCCCCCGCAGACAGACAAACAGGCTGCCCGGCTGTATTTTTCTTGTATCCGTGCAAACATCGGCCAAGGTGGCCTGGGCTTGCATTTGGGGCAAGCCTAAGGCTGCCGCCGCTTCCTGTAAAGTAAATGCTTTCATTCTTTCTCGGCGCCGAGGATCTCTGCCACGACTTCTCTTTCGTCAAAATGAATGGTGCCCGTAGGCAGAATTTGGTAGGTTTCGTGGCCTTTGCCCGCCAACAGCACAATGTCTCCCGGCTCCGCGTGATGCAGTGCCCAGGCAATGGCCTCCTTGCGGTTTTCTACAACCACATAGGGCGTGGAGATGCCTTGCATACCCACTAAAATATCTTCAATAATGGCGTGGGGATTCTCGCTACGCGGATTATCCGAAGTAACCACACAAAAATCGGATAACTCTGCCGCAATCCGTCCCATCTTGGGGCGCTTGGTCTTATCCCGATCACCGCCACAGCCAAACAGCGTCATAATGCGACCGGTTGCGATCTCCCGCAAAGAAGAAATGATATTCTCCAGCCCGTCCGGTGAGTGGGCGTAGTCGATGATCACCGTAAAGTCCGTGTGGGTAGGTACCACTTCAATGCGGCCCTTTACCCCTTTTGATTTGCTGATGGAGGTGAGCACATCACCAAACGGCACGCCCAGTTCCAGCGCACAAGTAGCAGCGCACAGCGAATTATAAACGGAAAACCGGCCGGGAATGGGGCAGTGACAGCGACCGATATTTTCCGGCGCCACCAACTCATATTCCACACCGCTGGGCTTAAAGTTCAGGTTCTTAGCCACATAGTCGGCGCTGTTGGTATCCACCGCATAAGTGGTCACCTGACAGGGCAGACCCTCCACAATCTTCAAGCCGTTTTTGTCGTCTGCATTTGTGACGGCCTTGTCGCAATTCTCAAACAAAATACGCTTGGAATTAAAGTAATTTTCCCAAGTCTTATGATAGTCCAAATGATCCTGGGTCAGATTGCTGAAGGCGGCAAGCGCAAAGTGAAGTCCCTTTACACGACCCTGTGCCAGCGCTTGGGAGGACACCTCCATTACACAATACTGACAACCTGCCTGTACCATCAAAGAAAACAGCTTTTGCAGCTCGTGTGCCTCCGGTGTGGTGTACTTGGCCGGGTAAACCTCGCTGCCCACCATATTCTGCACCGTGCCAATGAGGCCCACCTTTTTGCCTGCATTCTCCAAAATTTGCTTAATGAGGAATGTAGTGGTGGTTTTGCCGTTGGTGCCGGTAAGGCCGATCAGCTGCAACTTCTCTGCCGGGTTGCCGTAATAATTGGCACAAATGGTTGCATAGGCATCCCGGGTATTGGGGGTAATCACCTGGCTGGGCAGCCCCATGTCGTGGTCACATACCACGGCAACGGCGCCCTTTTCCAGCATTTCTGCCGCCACGGCGTGGCCGTCAAAGCTGGCGCCCTTGATGCACACAAACAGATACCCCGGCTCCACCAGCCGAGAGTCCTGGGTCACATCCAGCACCTCCTCATCGTTGTAGGTGCCGGTGCAGGGGATCCCCTGCAGCAATTCGGATACTTTCATTGCGATCTTCCCTTCTGTCAGTCTAAAACGGACTCTGTATTTTTGAACGATACAACGACCACTTTCCCCTGGGCAACCATAGAGCCTTGCTTCTCGCTTTGGCGATAGGCTTTTACATTGCCGGAGGACAAATCGTTGCCGGTGATCTCTATATTCAGATTGTGAGCCTGCGCCAATGCCTTGGCCTCACTCACGGAGCAGCCTGTAAAGTTAGGCACCTTTACCTTCTTTTCCTTACCGCTCTCCGTGTACAGCCACACCGTGCCGCCAGCCGGAATCACATCATTGCCGGAGGGACTTTGCGCCACCACGGTTTTGCCGCTGCCCACCACCTTGTACTTGTACTTTTGCTCAGAAAGAGTGGACTTTGCTTTCTCCACCGTTTTGCCCGTAACGGACGGTACGGCGGTAGACAATGCAGACAGTTCGCTGTCGGTATAAACCGGCTCTACGCCCAGTTCCGTCATGGCCTGTTCCACTACCTGAGAAGCGATAGGCGCGCACAGTGCGCCGCCGCCCAGATCCTCATTCGGCTCATCTACAATAATCAGCATAGCAATTTGCGGGTCATCGGAGGGGGCGATGGCAGCAAAGGAGACAATATATTTGTCCTTCTCCCCTGCGGCGGACTCGCCCAGCTTGGTGGAAGTACCGGTTTTGCCGCCTACACGGTAACCGGCCACATAACCATTCTTGCCGGTGCCCTCATCCACTACGGCCTTCATCATCTTACAGACCTTTTTGGAGGTATCCTCACTGATCACCTGGCGCACAGCGGTACGGCTGTTCTTTTGTACCACTTTACCGTCTGCGTCCCGCACCTCAGACACCACATAAGGCTTCAGCAGCGTGCCGCCGTTGGCAATGGCACACAATCCGGTGCACACCTGAATGGGGGTCAGGCTGTTGGTCTGGCCAAAGGAAGCGGAAGACAATTCCACAATGCCATACTGCTTCTCTTTATAATACTGGGGGCTGGCCTCGCCGGGCAGGTCGATGCCGGTAATATCCGTAAAGCCGAAGCCCTGGAAATATTTGAAATAATTGTGCACGCCCAACCGCTGGCCAATGGTGATAAAGAACGGATTACAGGAGTTCTCCAGTCCTTGGGTCAGATTCTGTGTGCCATGACCGGCGTGGTAGTGGCAGTTCATTTTGTAATCTTCTACCTGAATGGAGCCGGTACAGGTGTAGCTGGTGTTCAAATTCACCACTTTTTCCTCCAGCGCAGCGCTGGCAATAAAGGTTTTGAACACGGAGCCGGGCACATAAGTGTCAGACACGGTAAAATTGCGCCACTGATTTTGTACGGCAGCGCTCTCTGCCTCACTCTTTTTGGTCTTGTCTTTAATTTTCTTAATGGCTTTTTTGTTCTTATCGTAAGTGAGTTTGTACGGCTCGTTGCAGTCATAATCCGGCATAGAGCTCATTGCCAGCACCGCGCCGGTGTTGCAGTCCATCACCACACCGTAGGCGCCCTTGCTTCGGTACTGCTCCATGGTCTCCCGCAACCCCTTTTCCAGGTAATACTGAATGGTCTGGTTAATGGTCAATATTAGAGAGTCGCCGTCCTGCGCAGCAATAGAGGTGGAATAATCGTCGGAAATACTATTGGATTTGGCGTCCTTAGCCGTGATCAGCCGTCCCGGCGTACCGGTGAGCAGATCATTGTAGTTCTGCTCCAAACCGGACAAGCCCTGATCGTCTGCGCCGGTAAAGCCGATCACACTGGAGGCCAGCGAGCCGTATGGATAATATCGCTTGGTGGACTGCTCCATCCCAATGCAGTTGGCCATTGCCTGCTTGTCAATAAAATCTGCCAGCTGCTTTTTAATATTATTCTCCACCTGCTCCCGCACAATCACATAGTGATTTTTTTGTCGGGTTTTTTCTTCCAACGCCTTGGCTTCTTCTTCGTCCAAGTCAAAGAGTTTGGTCAGCTCCGCGATCAGTACCGGACGCTGTTTGTCCTTAATGTTCAGCGGATCCAGATACACGGTCCATACCGTAGCGGACTGGGCCAAAATATTACCGTCGCTGTCATAAATGGTACCGCGCATGGCCGGTATCTCCGTATCGGACAGCTGCTGACTCTCCGCCTTGGCGGCGTATTCGTCACCCTTTAGCACTTGCAGATAAAAAATACGGGCCACATCGAGAGAAAGCAAAAACAGCACAACGATCCCCAGGATCGTAATGCGATTGTTCATCACTTTTCTTCCGAAAATGGCCACAGTTTTATGCTCCTTTCTGCACAATAAGCGCAGATTTATGCCCATTCGACAGGCCGAATAAAATACTTATGAGAGTTGAAGCCAATGCTGCCAACTCTCAATCATACGTTTATGCTTCTTTCCTTATTCCCGCACCACATGGGCATAAGCGCCGGGGGACGGCTGGGTCTTTTGCGCCTTGGCGCGAGCCTGCATATAGGCGTCCACATCCACATAGCGCATTTGACCGGATTGCATTTTGCTCATACCCAGTTTTTCTACGGCGTATTGGTCAATCATCTCCACAGAGACCAAGGCGTCCAGCTGACTGTTCAGCCGTGTGCTCTCGCTCTGCGCTTCGCTGATCTGGCGATTGATGCTTGCCACTTCATGATTGAGTTTATTCTTCTGTGCAAAGGTAAAGAGCACGCCGCCCAGCATACCCAGGGTCACCAGCACGCTGACCACCAGGATTGCCGCCTGCTTGGCAGCCATATGCCCTTCGGCGTGCAGCTGCTGCTCGCTTTTCAGTCGGGTGTTCTCGTGCACCCGCAGTTCCCGCTTTCTTTGTCGCCGAGGCGGCTGATAGGCAGGTGCCGCCGCAGTTCTGTGGGCGTTAAACGCCTCCAGCGCATAGGAAGCGTCCGCAGAATACGCATACCGTCTGAAATCGCTGCTGTTTGTCATTTCGGCTCACCGACCTTTCCACATCTTTTATTTTTTACAATCTTCTTTAGTATTTTTCAAATACCCGCAACCGCGCGGAACGGGCGCGGGGGTTTTCCTCCAGCTCCGCCGCCGAGGGGGCAACGGACTTCAGTGCCTTGCCCTTGGGCTTATTACCGCACACGCACACCGGGAATTCCTTGGGGCAGGTGCAGCCCTTGCTCCACTGGGCAAAAGCGTTCTTCACCATTCGATCCTCTAAGGAATGAAAGGTAATGATTACCAGCCGACCACCGGGGTTCAGGCAGTCAAAGGCGTCGTGCAACGCCTGCTGCAGTACATCCAGTTCACCGTTCACCTCAATGCGAATCGCCTGAAAAGAGCGTCGAGCCGGGTGGCCGTCACGCATGGCTCGCTGGGGCATACTGGCTTTAATAATATCCACCAGCTGGAATGTTGTCTCAATGGGCTTTTCCTGCCGGGCTTTTACAATATTGGCGGCAATGCGGCGGCTGAATTTTTCCTCCCCATAGCGGTAGAGAATATCCGCCAGCGCAGCCTCGTCATAAGTATTGACCACATCCGCGGCGCTGCGGCCGGTCTTACTCATACGCATATCCAGCGGCGCGTCTTGATGGAAGGAAAAGCCCCGCTCCGCCGTATCCAGCTGAAAAGAGCTAACTCCCAGATCCAGCAGCATACCATCTATGCCGCTCAGACCCCTGTCGGTCAATATGTTTTTAATATTTGCAAAATTGTCGTGTACAATGGTCACATTAGGCAGATCGTCCAGCCGTCGGTGCAACACCGCAATGGCGTCCGGGTCCTGATCCACTGCCAGCAAGTGGCAGCCGCTTTCTGCAATAGCGCGCGCGTGACCGCCGCCCCCTGCCGTACCGTCTACCAGCCATTTACCCGGGGTGGCCTGCATGGCTGCCACCGTCTCTGCAAACAGCACACTCTTGTGCACAAATTCCATCTTATACACCTGCCGTCTGCTCTTCCGAAGCCGGCTTTGCTTTTTTACCGGCATCCATCAGATCCAGGAAGTTGGTATCCGTCCGCAGGCCGTTGAACATGGTATTGAAGCCCTCATTGGTCCAGATCTCAATGGTGCGCTTGTGACCTTGCATAATCACGGTAGAGCCGTTTTCCATACCGGCATAGTCTTTCAGACGGGCATTCAGCGTAAAGCGACCCTGTGCGTCCAGCGTACACTCCTCTGCGTTGGAGAAGAAAATTTTGTTTTTCTCATACACTTCGTTGGCGGTACCGTCGTCCAGCGCCTCCACGCAGTGCATAAACTCATCCTGGGGATACAATTTGATACAGGTGCTGCCCCGCAGGTTCATACAAACCATAAAAAATTCCGTTCCAAGGCGTTCCCGCCACTTGGCCGGAACAGAAAGGCGCCCTTTGCTGTCCAGCTTCTGGTCCATATATGTACCCACAAAGATACCTAAATTCACAAGCGGCGCCTCCTTTCAGCTAAGATAAACAGAATGCATTTATGGGAAATCCCGCCCAAATCTCAGGTTCAGTTAGGGATAGTGATGAAAAACGGTGGAATTCAATGGAACTCTCACCACTCGTACTTATTATAATGGGCAGCCAAGGATATGTCAACCCTTAAATGATTTGTAACTCTTTTGTAACTACTCCACTTTTTCCACAAGGTTTGGTGCGTTTTTTAAAATTTGTTGCGCTGGGCGCACTATATATGCTATAATTGTAAAAAATAATGCTCAAAGGGAACTTTGAGTCAAAACAGGAGACTGCTTATGGATGAATACAAGACCACCTGGCGTGAAAAGCTGGGTTACGGCATCGGTGCAGTGGGACTGGACCTAAGCTACGGTATGTTCTACTCGTACCTGTCCTACTACCTGTCAAGCGTACTGGGACTGAAAGAGGGCTTTTTGCTGCTGCTCACCCCGCTGGCGCGCATTTGGGACGGCGTTAACGACCCGATGATGGGCACCATTGTGGACAACACCAAAACCAAAATGGGCAAATACCGCCCTTGGATCATCATCGGCGCGCTGTCCAATGCCGTTGTGCTGACCCTACTGTTCACCAGCTTCGGCATGAGCGGTACCCGGCTCTATGTGTATATTGCCTTTATGTACATTCTGTGGGGCATGACCAACACCATGGCAGATATTCCCTACTGGTCCATGGTACCTTCTTTCACTTCTGACCCGAAGGATCGGAACCTGGTAGCCACCGTAGCGCGCACCTTTAGCGGTATCGGACAGGGACTGATTACCATTCTGACCCCGCTGATCCTGCCCAAGCTGTCCGACGGTATCACCACCGACAAGGGGTACAGCGCCTCCGGCTTTTCTCGCTGGGCACTGATCTGTGCCGTGGCGCTGGTATGCTTCTCCCTGATCTGCGTGCTGAGCACCAAAGAGCGTCATGTAATCTACAAGGCAAATAAAGAGAAATTCAGTTTTAAGAAAATGTTCCAAGTGGTGGCGCATAACGATCAACTGGTCATCTTTATGATCTTTGCCATGCTCTCCAACGCCGGCTGGTACCTGACCAGCGGCACCGCCGTGTACTACTTTACCGATGTGTTGGAAAAGCCCACGGCGCAGTCCATGTTCTCTACCATCGGCGCCGTCGGCTCTGCCGTAGGTCTGTTGGTCATTCCGCTGTTGTCTAAGAAATTTACCAAGCGCACCATCTACATCATCTCTCTGTGTATGACCATCTTTGGCTACATACTGATGTATATCTTCGGCCCGATACTGAAGCTTACCATTGCGCTGGACATCAGTTACATTATCTCCTCCGTGGGGATCAGCTCCATGTTTGTGGCGCAGACCATCTTCCTGGCAGATATTGTGGACTACGGCGAATACAAGAACGGTGAGCGCAACGAGAGCATCACTTTCTCTATGAAAGGCTTTTTGCAGAAGATGGCCTACACCATTCAGACCATCATTCTATTTGGCGGTTTGGGTCTGATGCACTACAACCAGCAGATCGTCACTGCGCACATTAACGACGCCACCAAGACGGCCATCGGCTTTATCGCCTTTGGCGTGCCGCCCATTCTGGTGCTGCTGGCGCTGATCGTCTTTGTGCGCAAGTTCAAGCTGTACGGCGACTTGGCTGACAAGGTACACGCCTACATCGTGGATCGAGAGCGCAAGCGCACAGACGGTGAATCAATCTAAGAAAACATAAAAAGACGGTACAGTCGTGTGACTGTACCGTCTTTCTTTTTCTGTTTATGATTTCGATTGCGGGTCGTTAATCACCAACCGATCCCCCAAACGCAGCACCGTGTCGCCGTCCGGGATTAAAATCTGCGCACCCCGGCGCACCAGGATTACCAGCCGATCACCGGTGTGGATCCGGCATAAGGGCTGATCCAGCCAGCTGCTGTCCGCATCCAGCGTTTTTTCATACAAATGCACGCCCTCTACCGCTCCCGCAGCCGTGCCGCTCAGGATCAAGGTATCTCCTGCCTGCAGCTGCACGCTGCCATCCGGCACGATCCGCCGATCTCCACGAAGAACTAATACTAAAATGGACTCCGGCGGCAGCACCACCTGACGCACAGCTTGCCCTGCCCAAGGGTGCCCCTCCGGCAGAGAAAAGCGGATGAACTGCACCGGTACCTCATCCACATAGTCGGTAAAGGTTTTCATTACATCGGCGCCGTCGTCGGTCATGCCCAGCCTTGCCGCCACCCGAGGCAAACAGGTGCCCTGAAGCAGCACGGAGAACAGCACAATAAAGAACACAATATGGAACACATCGTTTTGCATCACCGCCGGGTGCATGGTTGCCATAATGGCGAATACGATGGACGCCGCGCCACGCAGACCGGACCAACTCACCAGCAGCTGCTGGCGAAGTGGCGCACGAAACGGCGTAAGCAACAGCGCCACCACTGCCGGGCGGGCCACAAAGGTCAGAAACAAGGCAATCAGCAGCGCCCGGGGCGCAATGTGCGGCAGCTGGGACGGAAATGCCAGCAGCCCCAGCAGGAAGAACAGTACCATTTGCATCAGCGCCGTGGCAGCGTCAAAAAAGTGTACCAACCCGGACTTGTTGGGAATCCGGCTGTTGCCCAGAATCATACCGGTCAGATATACGCTGAGATAGCCGTTACCGCCCAGCATTTCAGGCAGCACATAGGACAGCAGCGCCACTGCCACGGCAAACACCGCGTCAAACCCGGCAGAGAAGCGAAAGCGACCCAGCACCCATCGAGCAGCCAGTGCCAACACCACGCCAAACAGCACGCCATAGCCAATCTGTGCCGCCAGCATGGCCGCAAATTGACCGCCGCTGCTGCCACCGTGCATCACAGACAGTACAATGGTGGTGAGCATATACGAAAACGGATCGTTACTGCCGCTCTCCACCTCTAACAGCGATGCGGTATGATATTTCAAATTCAAGTGCCGACTGCGCAGCACGGAAAACACGGACGCCGCGTCGGTGGAGCTGATGACCGCACCGATCAGGAAGCTCTCCCACAGGGCAACCCCCAGCACAAAGTGGCAAAACACGCCCACCAGTCCGGCAGTGAGTACCGTGCCCACAGAGGACAGCATCACCGCCTGCGCAGCCACCGGTCGCGCCGAGCGCACATTGGTACCAAAGCCGCCGTAAAACATAATAAACAGCAGTGCCACGGAGCACACATTTTGTGCCAGCTCAAAATTGTCAAAGGGGATCTTCACCACGCCATCTGTACCGAAGAACATACCCAATAAAATAAAAAAGAGCAGCGCCGGAACGCCCACCTTGCCGGATAGGCGCTGAAACAAAACGCAGCTCAAAATAACAACGGCCGTCAGCCATAAAATCGTGGTCATGGCGGTCAAAAGAAGCACTCCTTTACTTATGAATAAAAAAAGCGGAGCACCCACATAAATGGGAGTGCTCCGTTGCCGTTTTTTACGGATTGTCGTTTGCAGAGGTATTTCTGTGCTGACTGTTCATAATGTTCTGACGAATACGGCGCACATCGCTCAGGGCTTTGTACAGAGAGTCGTCGATCTCCAGCAGGGTGTCGTCTGCATAATTGTTTACGGCGGTGAGCATCTCACGGCTCTTGTTCTGTGCCGTGGTCACCATCTCGTTGGCCTGGGTAGTGGCTTTGCCCAGCAACTCGGAAGCCTGGTTCTGCGCCTGCTTTACATAAGCCTCGCCCTCGCTGTGGGCCTTGGCAATGATCTCCGTCGCCTCTTTCTGGGCGTTCTGGGTGATCTGATCGCGAGCCACCAGTTCCCGTGCCTGGGCCTGTGCCTCGCTGATGATCTTGGCTGCCTCTTTCTTGGCCTCGTCCAAAATATTGTTTCTGGAGTCCACAATGGCCTTAGCCTGCTTGGTCTCCTGGGGGGTATTCAGTCGAATATCCTCAATAATGGTCTTGATCTTGTCCACATCTACCAAAGATTTTTTGGTCATGGGCATAGAGGTGGCATCGTCCAGCACATCCTCCAAGTCTTCCAGCAAAATATCCGTATTGGTCATATCTAACGCTCTCCTTTACATCTTGCAATAATGTCATCTAAAATTTCTTTGGGCACAAAGGCGGAAATATCCCCGTCCAGACGGCACACTTCCTTCACCATACTGGAGGATAAAAACATATTCTCCCCCTTGGCGGTGAGAAACACCGTTTCCAGTTGCGGACACAGGCTTTTGTTGGTAAGCGCCTGCTGAAATTCGTACTCAAAATCAGACAGAGCGCGCAGCCCTTTTACCACAGCGGCCGCACCGGTTTGCTTGGCGTAGTCCACCAGCAGGCCGTCATAAGTATCAATTTGAATGTTTCCTGCGTGCAGGCAGCGGCGAATCAGCCGGCAACGCTCCTCTACGGTAAAGAGGCCGTCCTGCTTGGCACTGTTTTGCATCACCAGCACCGTCACCTGATCAAACAGGCCGGCGGCGCGTTCAATAATGTCTAAATGCCCCAGGGTCACCGGGTCAAAGCTGCCCGGGCAAATGGCTGTTTTCATTCTGCCAAGTCCTTTCCGCGAAGATACAGGGCGATCTTGGTTTTGCCGTGGCGACGCTCCCGATCCAGTACAAAAGAGCCTACCTGGGCCGGCAGTTTCTCATCCCGTCCGGACTCGCACACCACCATGGCGTCATCAGACAGCCGGGGTACCAATGCGGGCAGCACCCGCTGCAAAATACCCTTGCCGTAAGGCGGATCCAGCAGCACCAGATCATAGGTCCCGCTGCGGTTTAAGAACGACAAGGCGTCGGAAAAGACCACATTCGCCTGCTCCTCCAGCCGGCAGTGGGCCAAATTCCGCTCCACCACCTGCTTGGCGGCGCGGTTGTTCTCCACAAAAGTACAACTGCGGGCACCGCGAGACAGCGCCTCGATCCCCAGCTGGCCGGAACCGGCAAACAGATCCAGCACACGGCGACCCTCAATATCAAATTGGATCATAGAGAACAACGCCTCTTTGACGGATTCTGTTGTAGGTCTGGTCACATCTTCACCGGGCAGGGTCTCTAACCGTCTGCCCCGTGCGGAACCGGTAATTACTCGCATCATTGTGCAACATTCCTTAATTTTATACGACTATCATTATACAGTCATCCGCACCGTTCGTCAAGTCGCCCGGCGGGATTTTTACGATTTGTAATAAATGGTAGTGCTTATTTCGCCGCTGTCTCACCGTGGTAATAGGCGTAAACGGCCTTTGCATTTTCCCGGGAAATGCCGGGCACTGCAGCCAGCTGCTCTTGGGTAGCCTCCCGCACGGCGGTCACGGTTTTCAGCGTCTTCAGCAATGCCTTGGCCTTGGCGGGGCCGATCCCCTCAATCTGCAATAAAGTGGAATTGAATGCGGATTTTTTGTGCTTTTGGTGGTGGTAGCTGACCGCAAAACGGTGCACCTCCTCCTGAATGGAAGACACTAAAGTGAAGGACTGACGGTTGGCGTTGATTTGAATTTCACCACCGCCGGTAGAAATGGCCCGGGTGCGGTGCTTGCTATCCTTGACCATACCGAACACCGGCACATCAATATGCATACCGGCCAGCACCGGCAACACCGCGTGCACCTGGGCATCGCCGCCGTCCAGCAAAATCAGATCCGGCAGGATCTTAAAGGTACTGTCCTCCGGGTCCTCCCGGTAATGGGTAAAACGCCGCTGCAGTACCTCCTGCATTGACCCCACATCATTTTGGCCGTCAAAGCCTTTAATGGCAAATTTTTTATACGCTTTCTTCATGGGGCGGCCGTTGTGAAACACCACCATGCCCGCCACATTATCCGCACCAAAGGTGTGAGAAATATCATAGGACTCAATATATTCCGGTGCCTGGGGCAATCCCAGCAGCTGCGCCAACTCCTCCAGGGCGGCGAACTCTCGCCCTAAGCGCCCGGCGTTCTGCGCCAGATGCTCGTTGGCGTTCTTGATACACAACTGCACAATGGACAAGTGCTCCCCTTTTTGCGGGTGGATCAGGCTGACTTTTTTGCCTCGCTTATCCTCCAGCCAGGCAAGCAGCAGTTCCTCGTCCTCCAGCTCTCCGTCCAAAGCGATCCGGGCAGGCACCCGGTCCCGCATAGAGTAGTACCGTTCGATCAGTGCACTGCGGGCGGCAGACAGATCCTCCGGCGGATCCAGCAGCCAGTGCTCGCTGTCTGTCAGGCGACCGTTTTCAAAGCGGATCACCTCAAAGCAAGCCTTTTTCCCGGCGATCACCAGAGCAAACACATCCTCCTCCGGCACATTGATGGACACGACTTTTTGCCGTTCGTCCAAATTACGAATGGCCTTGATCCGGTCCCGCAGCTTGGCCGCCTCTTCAAATTCCATGGCCGCACTGCACGCCTGCATACGGGCAGTCAATTCCTTCACTGCCTTGGCGCTGCCGCCCTTTAAAAAATCCACTGCATCTGCAATATTGGCAGCAAAATCAGACTTGCTGATCCGACCGGCACAAGGCGCGGAGCAAATACCCATAAAGCCGTTCAGGCAGGGGCGAGACTTGCCGTAATCTCGAGGGAATTGCTTATTACACCGGGGCAATTTGTAAATCTTTAAGGTCTCCTCCACCGCCTGCTTCACGGAATAGCCGGAGGTGTACGGCCCTAAGTAGCTGCTGCCGTCCTCCGTCATCTGCTTGCACTCGCTGATCTTAGAGAACGGCGGTGGGGTGATCTTGATATAATTATACCCCTTATCGTCCTTCAAAAGGATATTGTACTTGGGCTGGTGCTGCTTGATCAGCGAGCACTCCAGCACCAGCGCCTCAAACTCGCTGTCACACAGGATATAATCAAAATCATCGGCGTGCTCCACCATGCGGATCACCTTTAAGGTGTGGTTGGTGTGGGAGCCAAAGTAGGAAGACACCCGGTTTTTTAACGCCTTGGCCTTGCCGATATAAATGATCTTTTTGTTCTTATCCTTCATAATGTACACGCCCGGAGTGGTGGGCAGTGCCATTGCTTTTCTACGCAGTTCTTTCTCAGTCAATGCAGATCACCATAAAAAAATGCGGAGAAAAGAATTCTCCGCATACGCTGTTCGTATTGTGTGGCCGTTACTCGGTAAAGCCGCTCTTGACCAGGGCTACCAGGCCCTCCACAGCTTCTTCCTCATCGGAACCGTCGGCGATGATGCGGATATCCGTGCCGCCCATAATACCGAGAGAAAGCACGCCCAACAGGCTCTTTGCGTTCACGCGGCGCTCTTCCTTCTCTACCCAAATAGAGGACTTGTACTCATTTGCCTTCTGAATAAAGAAAGTGGCGGGACGTGCATGCAGGCCAACCTGATTTTCCACCTTAACATCTTTCACGAACATAGTGATTACCTCGCTTAACTCAAATACACATTTTATGGATTTGGGTCGAAAGCCGTCTCGACCCCAGTACTTTATATATTATACCATTAAAGTCCGTTCGGTCAACGCCTTGGGGCAAACTTCGTCTGTATTGTTAATTAGGCACAAAATTTTTTCACTCCATTTGTGCAAAATTCACAGAATTTTATTTGCTTTCAGCGTTTCCAAAATCTTCTTGTCCGCTTTTGTCAAATCCGCTCGTTCCAAAAGATCCGGCCGCCGCTCCAAGGTGCGCTGCAAGGACTGCTGCCGCCGCCACTTGGCAATGTTGGCATGGTGGCCGGAAAGCAGCACCTCCGGTACCTCTCGGCCCCGCCACACCGGCGGTCGGGTGTACTGGGGATACTCCAGCAGGCTGTTATAATGACTCTCCTCCTCAAAGCAGGCTGCGTCAGACAGCACGCCGGGCAGCAGGCGGGTCACACTGTCCGCCAGCACCAGCGCCGGCAGCTCACCGCCGGTAAGCACATAGTCCCCTACGCTGATCTCCTCCGGCTGCAACTCCTCAATCACCCGCTCGTCAATGCCCTCATAATGGCCGCACAGCAGCACCAGGTGCTCCATACCTGCCAGTTCTTTGACCCGCTGCTGGGTCAGGGTCTTGCCCTGGGGGGTCAGATAAATCAAATGGTGGGGCACATCCCCCGCCCGCTGGCAAATCGCTTGGTAGCAGTCATATACCGGTTGGGTCTGCATCACCATACCCATACCGCCGCCGTAGGGTGTATCGTCCACATTTCTGTACTTATTCTCTGTATAAGCCCGAATATCCGTGGCTTCGATCTCCACTTTCCCGGCCTTGCGTGCCCGGCCCACAATGCTCTCGTCCAGCACGGCGCGGCACATGTCCGGGAACAGGGTCATAATATCAATCCGCATCAAAAAGTCCTTTCATGGGGCGGATCTTTACCACCCCGGCGGCTACATCTTTCTCCACCACCACATCGTCAATGGCCGGCACCAGTGTGTGTGCCTTGCCCTTCTGCACATCGTAAATATCACAGGAGCCGTAGTTCTGCACATCGGCGATCGTGCCGTACTCGGCGCCACTGTCTGCATCGATCACCAGACACCCCAACAGATCCTGAATATAGGTACGCCCCTCCGGCAGTTTGCCGTCTGCTCGGTCGCCGTACAGCACCTTGCCCTTGATGGTCTCTGCCTGTTCAATAGAGGTGATCTCCGCAAAACGGATAATGGCCCCCTGCTTTTGGGGGCGCAGGGATGTTACATGCAGCGGGTGCTGCCCCTCCGGATCCAAACACAGCACCTGAAAGCGGCGCAAGTAGTCCAGATCGTCACACCACAGGGTGAGTTTCATCTCCCCGCGGACACCGTGGGTATTGTTTAGCAGTCCAACTTCCAAATACTGTTTCATAGCGGCTCCGTTTCTTTTTTTGCTGCATTTATTATATGCAAATGGCCGCCGATTGTCAAACCGGCGCAAAAAGCGGTGCCACCGGGCACCGCTTTTGCTTATTTTGTTTGCACTTTTCTTTTTTTGGTTTTTCTTCTGCTGTTTTTCCGGATAGCCGGCTTCTTTACAGTTGGATATCCTTGCTCAACTTGCCGTGGTGAATGGCATTGCCAATGTTGACGGGCGACAGATACACCTTGATCCGCTTGGCCGCTGCGTGCAGCGGATCCCGGTCAAAGGGCACATCGCTCAGGCTCTTGACCCGAATACTCTCCGCCAGTTCGCGCAGGGTGCAGTCCGGGTCTGCTGCCAGAGTCACCGTATGGCTTTGACCGGGCAACAGATCAAAATAGTTGTCACTAAAGGGTAACGAAGTGCGGCTGCTCTCCAAATGCACCAGCCGGGCAAACCGGTCGGTGGTCACCGTCAGGCACAGTTGGTCTTTTTGGATCTCCACCTTGGTGTGCAGCTTGGCGCCGGGCAGCTGCAAGCGCTTTTCCTGGTCGAAAAGCACCGTCTTTTGTTGCAGGCAGACGCCGTTTTGCACCAGCCGCACCGCCAAACCGGTGCGGCGCAGATCATACTTTTTGCGCAGGGGCGCCATTTCCCGGGAAAAGGCCACCGCATTCTCCACCGGCGGCAACAACAGCTTCTTTTTCTCTTTCTCCAGCGTGCCGGTAACAAAGTCAAACAGCTCGTACTCCACCGTCACCGTCTGGCGGGCGTTCAGGTCGTTGAGCACATACACATCGAACCGTTCCTTGCTGTCCTCTACCGACACGGACAGAGGCGCGTTAAACCGCCGTGCGCCGTATTGCAGTGCCTTGTAATTGCCGTAGTAGTCCAAACTGGACCAGGAGCACACACCCCAACAGTCGTTAAACTGCCAGTACATAGCCCCGTTGCACTGCCCCTTGTGGCGGCGCCAGTGCTCGGTGGCGTCTGCAATACAGGTATCCTGGGTCACCTGGGACAGATAGATATAATCCCAAAACCGCCGGGGCAAATGGAAACGAGAAGCAATATAATACACCATCTTGTCGTTGCCGCTGGCGCACTTTTGGTGCAGGTTAAATACCGGGCTGTTCAGGGCGTAATCCCCGGGCTTTGCGTACTGGCGAATGGCCTTGGCATCCGGCAGGCTCTCAAAGCCGAATTCGCTGCAAAAGCGGGTCATTCGTTTGCGGTAATACTGCATAGGCTGCAAGCCGTGCCACACGCCCCACAGGTGGGTGTCGCCTACATTGTCGCTGTAAACGCCCTCATTATGGGCAATGCCCACCGGCGAACCGGGGGTGTAGGGCGTGTCCGGATCCTCCACCCGAATTTCCGGCTCCAGGATCTCATAAAAGAATTTTTCTGTCCACTGCACATACTTTTGCATGTGCACCCAGGCCATGTGCATATCCTCGATCTCGTTATTGCCGCACCACACCGCCAAGCTGGGGTGGTGGCACAGCCGCTGCACCTGGGCGTGCACCTCGGTCTTTACATTCTCCAGGAATTCCGGCAGGAAGAAGGGGTACGCCTGGCAGGCAAAGCCAAAGTCTTGCCACACCAGGAGCCCTCGCCGGTCGCAGGCGTCATAAAACGCGTCGGATGCATAGTAACCGCCGCCCCACACCCGCAGCATATTCAGGTTGGCAAACTGTGCAGCATCCAGCAGTGCCTCTAACTTTTTGTCATCGAAGCGGGTAATAAAGCTGTCCGGCGGGATCAAATTGGAGCCTTTAATAAACAGGGGCACGCCGTTTAACCGGAACTGGAAGTTCATACCGTATGGATCCCGCTCCCGATTCAGCTCAATGGTGCGCAGACCCACACGCTTTTCCGCCCGGTCCAGTTCTTTCTCTTTCGCCGTCAGCACCGCCGATACCGTGTACAGGGGCTGGCGGTCCTTGCCGGACAGCTCCCGGGTCCACCACAGCTCCGGCTTCTCAATTTTGAACACAGCCTCGGTGCCTTTTTCCGTCAGCACTGTGCCGTCCGGGCAGGTCACCTGCAAGGTGCAGGTACAGTCACCGTACTGCTCCACTTGGGCCTTGGCGGTAATCACCGCCCCATCGTCTTGCAGCTGCTGGCGCACGGAAAGCTGCGCTACCCGTGCCGTATCCACAAAATCCAGCCCGATTTCCTCGGTAATACCGCTCACCGGCAGCACCGGACCCCAATCCCAGCCAAAGTGGCACTGGGGCTTACGAATATGAACAATGCCGTTCTGCCCGTTGGAATTCATAGGGGTCGTACACTTTTTGTATGCCGCGCTCACATACTCCACCGGTGAATAAAAGCGAATAATCAGGGCGTTCTCCCCTACCTGCAAGCGCTCTTTTACCGGCACCCGGTAAGGCACAAAGCAGTTTTTGCCTTGCAGCACCCGGTGACCGTTAAGCGTCACATCACAGATGGTGTCCAGCATATCGCAGCGCAGGTACACCGCGTCCGCTTGTAATTCTTCCGCCGTTACGGTAAACTGCTTTTCGTATACCCAGTCGGCGTGGCCCACCCAGCCTACTTCTTTTTCGTTCATCCCCACAAACGGGTCCGGGATCTTGCCGGCTGCCATCAGGTCTAAGAAATTGCAGCCCGGCACCTTGGCCGGCATCCAGTCGCCCTGATCCGCCCGGCGAAAGCGCCAGTCCCCGGTTAATGTTTTATACATCGGTATTCCCCCTATATGTCAAGTTTTGCTATTCCATTATACCTAAGCCTACCTGTAAAGTCAAAGCAGAAATGCAGCGCCCGGCGTCGCAACGAGAAAAAAGCGCAATTACCGCTACACTTTTGTGACCTACTGGAGGTTGGCGGTGATTCGGGACCGGGTGCAAAGCGGCGCCGGCCAATTTTCGGAATACATTGCCGACTTTATCGTCCAGAACGGCAAAAAGGCACTTTGCAGTATGAAATTCACAGCATTAAAAAAGGACCCGTGCCGATGCACAGGTCCTTTTTGTTTACGCTTTTGATCAGTCGATCTCCACCGCAATTTTCTCGTCGCAGCGGGTGGCGGCAGCGCGCATAACCACGCGAATGGCCTTTGCAATACGGCCCTGCTTGCCGATGACCCGACCCATATCACTCTCTGCAACATGCAGGTGATACACGATCACGCCCTCTTCGTCCGGCTGATCCACCTCTACCGTAACAGCGTCCGGCTGATCCACCAAACCACGGGTGATGGCTACCAATAGTTCTTCCAAGAAAACACCTCCATATTAGTTCTTGCAAATGGGCAAAGAACTAATTATAAAATGCCTTCCTTCTTCAGAATAGCCTTCACAGTGTCAGTGGGCTGTGCGCCGTTAGCGATCCACTTCTTTGCCTTCTCGCCGTCGATCTTCACCTCAGCGGGATCCACCATGGTGTTGTAAGTGCCGATCTCCTCAATGAAGCGACCGTTGCGGGGATATCTGGAATCTGCCACAACTACACGATAGAACGGTGCCTTCTTTGCGCCCATGCGGCGCAGTCTGATTTTTACTGCCATTTTTGTTACCTCCGTGAAAATAAATAATAATGAATTTATATAACCAAAATGCTTTTGGCAATAGATAAAGTTAGAACCCAAAGGGGTTAGAGCCGCCGTTTTTGCCCATCATACGCTGGGCCATCTCCGGGTTTTGGCTCATCATGCGGCGCATTTTCTTACTCATCTTGGGGCCGCCTTTGCCGCCGCCGAACTGTTTGACCATCTTTTGCATCTGCTTAAACTGGGACAGCAGCCGGTTCACATCCTCCACCTGCATACCGCAGCCGGCGGCGATACGCCGCTTTCTGGAAGGATTGATGATCTCCGGCTTGGTGCGCTCCTCCACGGTCATAGAGTAGATAATGGAGCGAAAGCGGTTAAACGCGCCCTCGTCAATGTCCTCGTCCTTAATCTTGGAGCCGATACCGGGCAGCATCTTAATGGTGTCACGCAGGGAGCCCATGCGTTCGATCTGGTCGAACTGATCCAAAAGATCGTTCAGATCAAATTTATTCTTCGCCAGCTTGCGTTCCAGCTCTGCCGCCTTTTTCTCGTCCAAGCTCATCTCTGCCCGCTCAATGAGGGAGAGCACATCGCCCATACCCAAAATACGGGAGGCCATACGACTGGGGTGGAAAGTCTCCAGCTGGTCCAGCTTTTCGCCGGTACCGATGAATTTAATCGGCTTGCCGGTCACGGCACGCACAGACAGCGCCGCACCGCCGCGGGTGTCACCGTCCAGTTTTGTCAGAATCACGCCGTCAATGCCTAATGCCTCGTTAAAGCTCTTGGCCACATTCACAGCGTCCTGACCGGTCATGGCGTCGATCACCAGCAAAATCTCGTGCGGGTGAACAGTGGAGCGAATGTTTTGCAGCTCCGCCATCAGCGCCTCGTCCACATGCAGACGACCGGCGGTATCCAGCAGCACATAGTCGTTGCCGTGATCCCGCGCGTACTTTACTGCCTCGCCGGCAATGGTCACCGGGTTCTCCGTGCCCATTTCAAACACAGGCACATCCACCTGGGCGCCTACCACCTGTAACTGCTTAATGGCTGCGGGTCGATACACATCGCAGGCCACCAGCAAGGGACGGTGCCCTTCTTTCTTCAACTTCTTTGCCAGTTTGGCAGAATGGGTGGTTTTACCGCTGCCCTGCAAGCCGCACATCATCACAACCGTCGGCGGGTGATTGGCAATGGCCAACCGGGACTCCGTGCCGCCCATCAACTCCGTTAACTCCTCGTTGACGATCTTGATGACCATTTGGCCGGGAGTCAGGGACTCCATCACATCCGCACCGATGGCACGCTGGGTCACCTTGGCGGTGAACTCCTTGGCCACCTTATAGTTGACATCCGCCTCCAGGAGTGCCATACGCACCTCACGCATAGCTTCCTTTACATCGGACTCTGTAAGCTTGCCCTTGGCACGCAGCTTTTTAAATGAATTTTCCAGCCGTTCGCTGAGCCCTTCAAATGCCAAGTTCTACACTTCCGTTCTTTTTATCATTCGCAAAGATAAGCGGTTAGGGCCTTGATCCGGGCCACATTGTCGTTGATCTCTCGGGACAGTGTGTGCGACAGATTATACGCATTAATGGCCTCGGCGCACTGCTCGATTTCTTCCAGTCCCTTCTTCAGGGTCTCGAACTTCTTAGCCAGACCCAAGCGACTCTCCATCTCAAACAGCTGGTTCTCCGCCCGCTTGATGGCGTCGCGCACGCCCTGACGGGTAATGCCCTCATTCTCTGCGATCTCAGAAAGCGAAAGGTCCTCGTCATAGTAATACACCAAAAAATCGTGCTGCTTTTGGGTCAACATTTCACCGTAAAAATCCAGCAAAAAAGAAACTTCCAAATTCTTGGCCAAGGACGCCCTCCCCTTTCTTAGTCTCTTGCACTGTAAAGTGAAAGCTCTTTACAGCAAGGGGTATTATACTAAAACCGGGCCGCCTTGTCAACCGCTCTCTGCATATTTTTTGCAACAAAATTTACGAAAAAAGCGCTTGACACAAGCTATGGTGCACCGCAAAAGTGCCACCCCACCGGATAGTGGTGCGCGCCGACAAAGCAAAGAACACGATTTGTTTACAAAATCGATACAAATCATTGACAACCTGTCGCCTAATACATTATAATAGTCAAAGTCCAAAAAACACGGAGGTACTGTACATGAATCCATTGCATGAATTTGCAGCGCTGTTCTCCAACTTCGGCAACATTGATCCCCGTATGATCGTGATGTGGGTGGTTGGCGGCGTGCTGGTCTACCTTGCCATTAAGAAGGAAATGGAACCCACCCTGCTGCTGCCCATGGGTTTCGGCACCATTTTGGTGAATCTGCCCCTCAGCGGCGCCATTACCCAACCCGGGGCGGAGGAAGGCCCCATATCCGTACTGTTTGATGCAGGCATTGCCAACGAGCTGTTCCCGTTGCTGCTGTTTATCGGTATCGGTGCCATGATCGACTTTGGCCCGCTGCTGAAGAACCCGTGGCTGATGCTCTTCGGTGCAGCCGCCCAGTTCGGTATTTTCTTCACTTTCTTTGTGGCCGGTTTCTTCTTTGATATTAACGACGCCGCGTCCATCGCCATTATCGGCGCTGCCGACGGCCCCACTTCCATCTTTGTGGCCAATACACTGCATTCCAAGTATCTGGGTGCCATTATGGTGGCTGCGTACTCTTATATGGCGCTGGTGCCCATTATCCAGCCGCCGGTGATCAAGGCTGTAACTTCCAAGAAAGAGCGCCTGATCCGTATGAAATACCATGCAGGCGATGTAAGCAAAACCACCAAGATTGTGTTCCCCATCGTGGTAACGGCCGTTGCCGGTTTGGTGGCGCCTAAATCCGTTGCACTGGTAGGCTTCCTGATGTTTGGTAACCTGATCCGCGAGTGCGGCGTGCTCAACCAGCTGTCTGAAACGGCGCAGAACGCCTTTGCCAACATTATTACAATTCTGCTGGGTCTGACCGTTGCTGCCAAAATGCACTATCAGGACTTTGTATCCTGGCAGACCCTGATGATCCTGGGTCTTGGTTTGGTTGCCTTCATCTTTGATACCGTAGGCGGCGTAGTGTTTGCCAAGTTCATCAATCTGTTCCTGCCCAAGGAGAAGAAAATCAACCCCATGATCGGTGCAGCCGGTATCTCCGCATTCCCCATGAGCGGGCGTGTGGTCAACCAAATGGGCCTGAAAGAGGACCCGCAGAACTTCCTGTTGATGTACTCCATCAGCGTCAATGTTTCCGGCCAGATCGCCTCCGTTATTGCCGGCGGCCTGATCCTGACCCTGGTATCGTAAGGAGGATATGATATGCAGACTTTATTTGCTTCTCTGCTGGCTGTGGTTACCATGGCCATTCACGCCCAGTCCTGGAAAACCACCCTGCCGGATATGCTCTTCGGTATGATCGGCATCTTTATCGTGATCGGCGTGATTATTCTTGTCACCTATGGGCTGAACAAAGCCTTTTCCAAAAAGAAAAAGGACGACAAGGACGAGAAATAAAAACAAAATGAAACCCAAAGGCGCTCGGCAAGTCCGGGCGCTTTTTCTGTGCAAAAAACAGGGTTGCAAAATGCGACGGTCTATTGTATAATATAGGCAAATTCAAACGCTATGACGAAGAAAAGTAGCGCTCCCCCTGCTGTTTAGAGAGTCGCGGTCCCGGCTGAAAGCCGCAGCACAGCAGCCTGCGTGAAGTTCCCTTCCGAGCGGTTTTGCTGAACCACAGTAGGCAAGAACGGTGTGAGCACCGTTATCAGGCTCAAAGAGTGTTTGCTCCGATTGGCACTTGCCAACTTGCAAAAAACAGGGTGGTACCGCAGGTAATTCCGACTTGTCCCTATACGAACGGGGCAAGTCGTTTTTTATTTGCACACTGCCGCGAGCAATACAGAATGAAAGAAAGGATACGAAGATGAAAGCACAATTGGAACAAATCCGCCAGGCCGCCAAAGAAGCACTGGCCTCCTTTGACAGCGCCGAACAGCTGGAAAAAGCCCGTATTCAGTACTTGGGCAAAAAGGGCGAGCTGACCGCTATTTTGAAGCAAATGGGCAAGCTGTCTGCTGAGGAGCGCCCGGTGATCGGCCAACTGGCAAACGAAATTCGCAAGGACATTGAGGACACCATCGCCAACAAGTCCGCAGAGATCAAGAAGGCAGCCCAGGAGAAGCGGCTGGCCGAGGAAACCCTGGATGTGACCATGCCCGGCACTCTGCCCCAGATCGGCTACAAACACCCGCTGTCCATCGTCCTGGACGAAATCAAGGACATCTTTATGGGCATGGGCTTTGACATTGCCGAAGGCCCGGAGGTGGAGTACGACTACTACAACTTTGAGGCACTGAACATTCCCAAAGACCACCCGGCCAGGGACACCCAGGACACCTTTTATATCAATGACAACATCGTACTGCGAACCCAAACTTCTCCGGTACAGATCCGTGTAATGGAAAAAACGCAGCCCCCCATTCGAATCATTGCCCCGGGCCGTGTGTTCCGCTCCGACGCGGTAGATGCCACCCACTCTCCCCTGTTCCACCAGATCGAGGGCTTGGTGGTAGACAAGGGCATTACCATGGCAGACCTGAAAGGCACGCTGGAGACCTTTGCCAAGCGACTGTACGGCGAGAATACAAAAATCCGCCTGCGTCCCCACCACTTCCCCTTTACAGAGCCCAGCTGCGAAATTGATGTAAGTTGCTTTAAGTGCGGCGGCAAGGGCTGTCCCTTCTGCAAGGGCGAAGGCTGGGTCGAAATCCTCGGCGGCGGCATGGTGCACCCCAAGGTGTTGAAAAACGGCGGCGTAGACCCGGATGTATACAGCGGCTTTGCCTTTGGCGTAGGCCTGGAGCGGCTGGTGCTGTTCCGCTTTAATATTGACGATATGCGTTTGCTGTATGAGAACGATATGCGTTTTCTGTCCCAGTTTTAAGGAGGTGCAAATATGATTTTATCCAGAAAATGGGCCAACGATTATGTGGACCTAACCGATATTGACAACAAGACCTTTTGCGACGAAATGACCCTGTCCGGCTCCAAGGTGGAGGGGTATGAAGTTGAAGGCAGCGACATTGAGAATGTAGTTGTGGGCCAGGTGCTTTCTATGGAGAAACACCCGGATTCCGACCACCTGTGGGTGTGCCAAGTGTCCGTAGGCGACGATCAGTCGCTGCAAATCGTCACCGGCGCCCAGAACTTAAAACCCATGGACATTGTGCCGGTGGCACTGGTGGGCGCTACGGTGATCAACCGCAAAGACCATAAGTTAGAAAAAATCAAAAAGGGCAAGCTGCGAGGGGTTGCTTCTGCCGGCATGCTGTGCTCCTTTGACGAACTGGGTCTGACCCAAAACGACTTCCCTTACGCCTGCGCCGACGGTATTTTTGTACTGGGGGACGACTGCGACAAGACCCTGGGCATGGATATTCACAAAGCCATCGGCTATGACGACACCTGCGTGGAGTTTGAGATCACCTCCAACCGGTGCGACTGCCTGTCCGTAACCGGTTTGGCGCGTGAGGCAGCGGCCACCTTTGGCCGGCCTTTCACCTTGCCGGAGCCGGAAGTGAAGCCCGGCCACGGCAATGTAAACGACCTGCTGCAAGTGCATATTGAAGACGGCGAAAAATGCTACCGTTACACCGGCGCCGTAGTAGAGAATGTGCGGGTTAAGGAGTCACCCCGCTGGCTGCGGGAGCGACTGCGTGCCTGCGGCGTGCGCCCCATCAGCAACATTGTAGATATTACCAACTATGTGATGCTGGAGTACGGCCAGCCCATGCACGCCTTTGACCTGCGTTACCTGGTGGGCAACACAGTGAATGTGCGTAACGCCAAGGCCGGCGAGACCATCACCACCCTGGACGGCGAGACCCGGGAGCTGACGGAGAATATGCTGGTGATTGCCGATACGGAGAAGCCTGTGGCCGTTGCCGGCGTAATGGGCGGCGAATACAGCGGTATTATGGATGACACCACCACCATCGTATTTGAGTCTGCCTGCTTTAACGGCACCTGCGTGCGCCGCACCGCCAAGGCGCTGGGTATGCGCACTGAGGCCTCTGCCCGGTACGAGAAAGAGCTGGATCCCAACCAAACCATGCGCGCCTTAAAGCGTGCCCTTCAGCTGGTACAGCTGCTGGACGCCGGCGATGTGGTAGACGGCGTGGTGGACTGCTGTAAGAAAGTCAAAGAGCAGGTCACCGTGGACTGGGACTACCAGTGGATCAATCGGTTCATCGGCTTTGATCTCAGCGAGCAGCAGATGATCGATATTTTGAAGAAGATCGACTTTGATGTGCGCGACGGCAAGGTCTATGCTCCCACATTCCGCAACGACATTGAGCACCTGGCAGACCTGGCAGAGGAAGTGGCCCGGTTCTACGGCTTCCACAACATTCCCAACCACATGCTGCAAGGCGCTGCCAACGGCAAGCTGACCCACCGCCAGTCCTTTGAACGCAAGCTGGGCAACACGCTGCTGGCCTGCGGCTGCACCGAGGTATCCACCTTTAGTTTTATCAGCCCCAAAGCTTATGACAAGATCTGTCTGCCCCCGGACAGCGAACTGCGCAACTCCATTGTAATCCTAAATCCCCTGGGCGAAGACACCAGCATTATGCGCACCACCATCCTGCCCTCTATGCTGGATGTGCTGTCCTTTAACTACAACCACAAGACGGAGGCCGCTTGTATGTACGAGATGGGCACCGTTTACACTCCCACAACCCCGGACAAACTGCCCATCGAGAGTCAAAAGGTCACCATCGGTATGTACGGCAACGGCGCAGACTTCTTTGCACTGAAAGGCATTGTGGAGAAGTTGCTGGACTGCCTGCATGTGGATCACTACGATGTGGAGCCGGTAAAGGATAACCCCACCTTCCACCCGGGCCGTACCGCCGCCTTCACTATGGACGGCAAGGTGCTGGCTACCCTGGGCGAGGTGCACCCCACCGTGGCAGAGAACTACGCCATTGGCACCCGGGTTTATCTGGCGGAGCTGGATGTGAACACCGCTTATGAGAACGAAAGCGGCACCCGCACCCATAAGCCCCTGCCCAAGTACCCGGCCAGCAACCGTGACCTGGCCTTTGTATGCGACAAGGAGATCCCGGTGCTGAAGTTGCAGCGCGCCATCGGCGAGGCCGTAGGCAAGACCCTGGAGAGCGTCAAGCTCTTTGATGTGTATCAGGGTGAGCAGATTGAAAAGGGCAAAAAGAGCGTGGCGTTTAACATTCGTATGCGCGCCCATGACCGCACCCTTACCGATGATGAAGCCGACGCTGCCATGAAGCGGGTGGTCAAAGCCCTGGACAAAATGGGCATCAGCCTGCGGAGTTGACCGAAAAAACGGACAACTGCCTGGTAATTTGACCGGAATATTGGAATTTTTGCATTTTAATATTGTAATTATTTCAAAAAATGTATATAATGATGTGTACGGAGGTGACTTTACCGTGACAGATAAGACCATGACATTTAGAATCGGTGATGAAAAAGAGGATGTTATGAAGGATACCTTAACCCAGGTGTTTGACGCCCTGCGGGAAAAGGGATACAATCCCATTAACCAGATCGTAGGCTATCTGCTGTCTGAGGATCCCACCTACATCACCACCCACAACAATGCCCGCAGCCTGATCCGCCGGATCGACCGGGACGAGTTGTTGGCCGCTATGGTAAAGTCCTACTTAGATTAAAACGAAGGAGGCGTTCCCTTGGCGAAGAAAGGCGAATTCTTGGAATACAAAGGCAGACCGCTGGTACGCTGCGGCAACACCGTTTACTACGGCAGTATGGCCGACCCGTTCGTTGTGTGCCTGAAGGTACAGAGTGAGAAGAAGCAGGGCGACCAAACCATTGCCGACAAAGTGATCATTCAGCTGCTGAATACGGACGAGCAGATCTCGCCCAAAGAGCAGGTGGTCAAAAAGAGCGAAAAGACCGGCCTGTTCAACGCGCTGGATTTGGGTGCCGTTTGGCTGGAAAGAGCCTTAAAGAAAAACGCGTAATCCCAAGTAACCAAAAGAACCGAGTGCAGTTTGCACTCGGTTTTCTTTATTGCCTGTTTCCGACGGCCTGCTCTTATTGCGGATTGCACAAGGGCGAGGGCGTTTTTTTATGCAATATGTGAATTGACTTCACCGAATCGACAACTTATAATTAAGATAAGGGTAATTTTACGCACTTTTGCAACGGAAGGGGCAACTGGATATGAAGAAGAATTTACGCAGCCTATTGTGCGGTCTGCTGGCACTGGTGCTGGTGTGTTCCTGCGCCGGCGCGGCCTTCGCCAAGGACAACGGCGCCACACCGGTAATCTCTGTGCACGGCATGGGCGGCTCCGGCCTGTACCTAAACCCGGGCACGGAGGATGAGCAGCAAGTGGGCGTGTTTGACGCCAAAAGTCTGCTCAGCCGCGGCGGACTCATCCAAAATGTGCTGGCTGCCGTCGGCGGCAAGCAAACGGACCCGGACACCGTCATTGACCAAATTGCCGATTTAATGAGCGACTACCGCAACATCGCCTGCGATGAGGACGGCAACAGTCTTTACAATGTAGGCATCGCCAACTACTGGACCGACAGCCTGAAAAACCACCCGGGCTACCTGTCCGGCACCAGCAACGAGCCGGCCATTTGCCGCCAAGTGGCGCAGAATATCGGCGCAGACAAAGTGTATGCCTTTAACTACGATTGGCGACTGGACGCCTGCGAAACGGCTGCCAAGCTGGCAGACTTTGTGAGTCAGGTCAAAGCCAAAATCGGTAAAAAGCAAGTGACCCTGATCGGCAGTTCAGAGGGCACGGTGATCCTTAGCGCCTACATAGATCAGTACGGCGATCGGGGTGACATCCGCCGTCTGGTGATGATCAACGGGGCGCTCACCGGCGTGTCTGTTACCAAGCTGTTTTGCCAGGATCTGCTGTTTGACGCGGATGTGGTCAAGAAATATTTAGACCGGGTGACCACCTCTTACCATAACCCGGACTTTGACTTTAGCCAGCTGAACCGGCTGGCAAACAGCCTGAATGTGGGCTACCTGTGCGACTTTTTGACCCAAGTAGCAGAGGACCCTGCACTGGTGGAGCGTGTGTATAATGAGATCTTTTACCCGGTGTTCGGCTGCATTCCCATGCTGTGGGAGTTTATCCCCTATGATGATTTTGACGACAGCGTAGATGCCATGACCGCCATCGGCTTTTTAGACCAAAGCAGCGGCCTGTATAAGAAGATCACCCGCTATCATAAGGTGCAAAAGCGCCTGCCCGGCAATCTGAAAGCCATGCAAAAGGCCGGCACCGATGTGGTGATCGTAGCCAACTACGGCCTGCCCAATATTCCCATCAACTCTGCGTATGCCAATCAAACAGATATTCTCATCGACACCAAATACGCTTCCGTGGGAGCCACCACGGCGGACTACGGCAAGACCTTAAAGCGCACCGGCGCCCATGTGTCGCCGGACCGTATTGTGGACGCCGCCACCTGTTTGCTTCCCAACAACACCTGGTTCTTTAAGGGCGTGGCCCATGTGAACTTCTGGTACGACAGCCAAGCCACCAAATTCTTGGCCGGACTGATCACCAACCCGAAGAAAAAGCAGTCTGTGCAGACAGTAAAAGCCGCCACCGGCAACGGCCAGTTTGTCAATACGGACGAAAAACAAAATATCGTTCCCTTTAGCGCCGGCAAGAGCACAAACAGCAGCAGTACAAAGAACACCAATCCAAAGAACACCGCGACCGCAGCTGTTAAGTCCCCTGCCACCGGCGCCCATTGGAGCCTGGCAGTGGGCGGCTCCGGTCTGGCCGCCTCCGGCGTGCTCTTTGCCCTGTACGCTCTGTTTGCCAAAAAGAAGAACGACGCAGCCACAAAATAATATCTATACCTAAACCAGCGCCCCCTTGCATAAGCAAGGGGGCATTTTTTTCCAAAAGCAAGAAAATCTCAAAGCACAGGATCACACCGCCGGCGAATCATATCCGTCCCAACGCCCAATATGTTGCAAATCCTATTCCAAAAGCAACGGCTCCCCTTGCAGTAAGGAGAGCCGTATTTTTTGTATGAAACTGTAATCACTTTTCGTCTGCGCCGAAGGCGAAGATCTGGCCGGTGTACACATTGAACTGCATGGTACAGGGGCGGTCGCTCTGGGTATACCGCACAGTGAGCACATCGCCCTCCTGGCTCACGTCCGTTAGAGTGGCGGTATCGGCCAGGGTATCGGCAAACAGACTGGCCTGCTCCGGCTTATAGGTGCTCACATCGTCCGAGGTGAAGAGCACGCCGCCAAACAGCTGAATGAACTTAGCCAGCAGCGCCTGCTGCTCCGGGGTAAAGCTGATATTGTTGCGCCGTAGCAGGAACACATCCGGGTCATTCAAAAATGCCCGGCCGTTCAGCCCACGGCGATACACGCTGTTGAGCATCGCATTGGGTGTAGACACATCCTCCCGGTGCATTTGGCGGCGCCGGGCAGAATGGGGCCAACTGAGGGCCATATCCGCACCGATGCGCATATAGTCCGCCACGCCAAAGCTGGGCAGCATCGGTGCGCCGCAAGCCAGCAACAGCTTATCCTCGCCCACGCACTCCCGCAGCAGCTCCATGGCGTCATACGCCACCTGGCCGCGGGTCTTGCCGTACAAGGGCTTAACGGAAGCGGCATACAAAAAGTCCAACTTCACCATATCAAAGCCCCAGGTATGCAGCACCGTTTGAAACACCTGCTTAATATACGCCCGGGCTTCCTTGTGATAAATATCCAGGGCATAAAAGCCACCCCAGTTGGCGCCCACCATCAAGGGGCTGCCCTTTTTGTCTGCCACCAGCCAGCCTGGGTGTTTCTTTGCCAAATAGGCATTCTTTTGCACCGCAAAAGGCGCCAGCCACAGCCCGGCTTTCAGCCCGCGCTGGTGAACCGCATCGGCCACCCGGCGCATACCGAAGGGAAACTTCTTGCTGTCCACAGACAGCCAGTCCCCCACGGCGGTCTGGTAGCCGTCGTCCACCTGGAAGGTATTAACCCCGGCGCAGGGAGCAATGGCCCGCAGGTCGTGCATGATGATATTGTGATTGATATTGCTGTAATAGTTGTACCAGGAGGTATAGCCCCGCAGCTTTTCCGTTTGGCGGGGGTGTACGCCCAAGGCAGCAAAGTAGCCGTCAAATACCGCGTCATAATGCCCCTGCTGCATATAGAGATCCAGCACCGGATAATCTTCCGTGAGCATCAGCCCCTCCAGATCCTTAGACACAGCCAGCACATTGCGGTTCATATCCGCCGTAATAACGGTAAAACCGGTGCGGTCCGTCAGGGAGCCGATAAAGTCCAGCATGTCGCCGGTACGCACATAAGCAAAGCCGTGAGAATGGAACACGCCCGCCTGCTTTTCCTCCGGTACAAAGGTATAATCGCCGGTATACTGCATACCCAAACGGCGGCCGATGGGCGATTTGCCAACGGTGCCCAGCCCGGGCATGCGCTCCGTGGGGCCGAATTCCCGGCTGTCCGTCCAGGACTGAAAGCCGTTGGCCATAAAGCGACTGGCCGGGGTAAACAGGAACGGCAGCTCCAGAATAAAGCTGCGCACCTGTATGGGCGCGGTGGGGTGCAAAGTCACTTGCAAGCGGTGGTCGCTCTCCCGCACCTGCAAAAGCAGGTCCTCGTTACTGCCGGTGGCCGTCTTTACGGTGCTGCCCAGCTTATAATCAATGTGGTAGGAAAAGGTCATGGGGCGGTTCTCTCCAATCATTATTTTTTGAATTGCAGTGCGCAGCGCAGGGTCAAGGTCTGCATTTTCGGCAACTTATACTGAGGCTTTAAGGTAGCCACAGCAGGCACATCGCCGCCAACACCCTGCTGGCCGCCGTCAATATTCACCGTCAGGTAATCATGGCGGGGCAGGTCGCAGGAATGCTTGGCTGCGTCCAGTTCCTCCAAGGTGTAGGGGTGCACGCCGGCCTCAAAAGCACGACCCACAGCGTCTACCCGCAGCTTCACATCGCTGCCCACTTCCAGCCAGCGCACATCGCAGCGATTGCCGTTTTCCTGCGGATACAGGTAGTCGTGGATAAAGTCCTCGGCGCTCTTAAAGTGATACACACCCAGGTACGCGCCGGTCTTGCGGTCGCAATAATTCTCGTGGGGGCCTTTACCGTAATAGGTCACACCGTCCTCCCCGGACATCAGCTGGAAGGTAATGCCGTAACGGGGCAGATCCATGGGTACAATATTGCGGCAGGTCTGGGTCACCAATACCCGGCCGGACGGCAGCACCACATAGGTGGTCTCTACCTGATCCAGGTAGCGGCACAGCCACCGCACGGTGATCTTCACCGCATCTTTGCCTTGCGTGGCTGTTACCTCCAGCGAGATCATAGCCTTGCCGGCGTTCTTAAAGGCATTCAGTCCGATCAGGGTGCGCACAAAGTCAAAGGGAATTTGGGCAATGCGCTCATTGTCAATATTGGCACGGCCAAAGCAGGGGCGCACGCCGCTGCGCAGGCACTCCCGACCGTCCAGTTCATAAGAGCTCAGCTCGCCGGTTTTCTTAGATACAGCCAGACTGAAATGAGCGCCGCTGACCACATAGGCGTCTGCCAGCTTGCACAGGCTGATTGCTGCGGGCGTCTCCTTCTTCACAGAGAAATCGTACTGCCCCAGCACAAACTGCTCTCTGGCCATCAGGTGACCGGCAGGCAGGCGCATGGCGTCCGCCTTCAGAATTAAATAAGCGTCCAGCAGCTGCTCGCTCTTGGTATTTAGGTCAAAGGGAATATCAATCTTCACCTTCTCCAAATGGCCCGCTGCCGGCAGGTCCATGGTCTCCTCTTGCAGCACACCGCTCTCATCGGACAAGGTCAGCCGCAGGGCAAAGGCGCTCAAGGGCGTAAACATAAACCGATTGACAATCTGCAAGGTGTTACCCACCCGGGTAAAGTCCGCCTGCTGGTAGCACTTAACCACCTCATAATAATGAGGGTTTGGTGAACGGTCGCCGCGGAACACACCGTTAAAGGCAAAGTTGCCGTCGTTGGGCTTGTCGCCAAAGTCGCCGCCGTAGTTCCACTTGTCCTTGCCATCCTTGGTCTTGGTACGAATGGCCTGGTCCGCAAAGTCCCAAATATAGCCGCCGGCCAGCCGGTCGTACTTCTTAAAATCATTCCAATAATCGGAGAAGTTACCCATGGAGTTGCCCATGGCGTGAGCATACTCGCACTCGATAAAGGGCTTATCCCGGTACATCTCCGGAGTCAGGCGATAGCCCATACCGCCGTTCCAAAGCGCGCGGCTGTGGATATGGGGTTTGTTCTCGCCGATTTCTTTCATCTCCGTCTGCACGGTATACATCTCGCTGAACAGATCGCTGGTTTCCAAATGGGCGTCCGGCTCATAGTGGAAAGGCCGGGTGCGGTCAATCTGCTGGGCAGCGCGCTTCATATCCGGGAATGCCTTGCCGTTGCCGCTTTCATTGCCCAAGGACCAGAAGAGAATACAGCTGTGGTTCTTAAAGGAATTAACCATATTGGTCATTCGATAGCAGCACTGGGCACTCCACTGGGGATTGCTGGCAGGAATTTGCTGGGCCAGACCGTGGGTCTCCAGGTTGTTCTCGCTCATAACCAAAATGCCGATCTCGTCGCACAGCTCATAGAACCGGCGGGAATTGGGATAATGGCAGGTGCGCACATTGGTGATATTGCTGCGCTTAAGCAGCTCCAGGTCGGAGCGAATAATGCTCTCCGGCACGGCGTGGCCGTAATCCGGGTGGAAATCATGGCGGTTCACGCCGCAGATCTTCAGCGGCACACCGTTCAGGAGAATGAACGGTCCACGCTTGGTGTCCGGATTATAACCGACGATCTTCACCTCTCTAAAGCCGTACTTATGGGTGCGCAGGTCCACCGGCTCCCCGGCCACCAGCAATGTGGTCTCTACCGTGTATAGGTACGGATCCTCGTGGCTCCACAGATGGGGCGTCTCCACGGTGCAGTCCGTATCTACCGTAACCCGGCAGCCATCCTCCAGCACCGGGCAGCGAGCCTCCATTTGGCCTACGGCTTTGCCGTCTGCGTCTAAAATACGCACCCGGTAAGCGGCGTCTGTGCAGTCCGTTCCCCGGCACTCCACAGCTACCTGCATACGGAAGTGAGCCGTCTTGTAGTCCTCTGCAAATTCGCTGTAAAAATAAGTATCCTGAATATAGGTCTTGGGCTTGAACACCAGGTTCACATCCCGGAAGATGCCGGACAGCCGCCACATATCCTGATCCTCCAGGTAGCTGCCATCGCAAAACTGATGCACTGTCACCGCCAAGCGGTTCTTGCCCGGGTGCACAAAGCGGGTTACATCGTACTCCGTCTCGTCAAAAGTATCTTGGGAATAGCCCACAAAGGTGCCGTTCATATACACCTCGCCACAGGAGTTAATCCCACCAAAGTGCACGAACACATTATCCGCCAGCTCTTCTTCCGTCAAATCAAAATCCCGAATATACAGACCCTGCGGGTTCTTCTTGTCGTCAATATGGGGAATGTTGATCTTTGAGATAGGCGTGGGGTAATTGATATTGGTATAAATGGGGGTACCATAGCCCTTGATCTGCCACTCGGAGGGCACCTCTAAATCGTCAAAGCTAAAGGGGTCGAATTCCGGGTTCTGATAGCCCTCTATCGTCTGATCGCTGCCAGGCAGGAATTTAAACTTCCAAATGCCATTCAGCAGCCGGCGCTTTTCTTCCCCGGTGCGGACATCCCTTGGAAAGCCGGCGGCACTGCGCCGCTCGGTGTTGACACTGAATGTGTCTATATCTTGCCAGATAGGTATATCTTTGTTCATACTGTTACTCCTTATGTTTAGAATCCCCGCCGCAGGCCAATGGGCAAACTGCGGTCAATAACAGTATAACGGAAACGGCGGCACTTTTCAATGCAAAATCCGCAAATCGCCGGGATAATGGGCAAAAAAACAGCAGACCGTCGAGCCGCCGACAATCTGCTCTTTTATTATACGACACTGTCGCCCATCAGGCAATCAATGTGCTGTACAGTTTGGAAATAAAGCCCGGTCCCTACTGTTTGGCTAATAAAATCAGTCCGTGTGAACCCGCCGGTACTGCGCCGGGGTGCAGCCGTACTGTTTGCGAAAAGCGGCGGGCCGGTGCCCTATTCCCTGGCAAAGGCGCTGGTAAAAAGTACCAACAAAGGCAGCCAAAAGGCTGAAAAACTGCACAAATAATAAAGAAAAGAAAGAGCGAATTTTTCACTCTCTCTGTTTTTATCCCCTGCCCGAGGGTTTACCTATGAGAAATGCGGGTGTATAATAGTGCCGGATGAAGTGAGGCAACTATGAAAGATACAAGAGTAAAATCGGATCAAAAACAAAACAGCGCCACCATGCTGATGACAGAGGGCAAAATCTGGAAACAGCTATTGGTGTTTGCCGTGCCGTTGATTCTGGGCAATCTGCTGCAACAGATGTACAACGCAGTGGACTCCATTATTGTAGGCAACTACGTAGGCAGCAATGCGCTGGCCGCCGTTGGCTCCAGCAATGCACTCATTAACTTGCTGATCGCCTTTGCCCAAGGGGCGTCCGTGGGCGCCGGCGTGGTGATCTCCCAGTTCTTAGGTGCAGGCGATACCAAGCGGGTGCACCGGGCAGTCCACACGGCAGCCACCATCGCCTTATTGCTAGGCGTAATACTCACCGGGGCCGGCATCGCCCTAAGCCGGGTGCTGCTGGTGGCCATGGACACCCCAACCGCTGTACTGAACGACTCGGTGCTGTACCTGCGCATTTACGCCGGCGGTTTTCTCTTTAATGTGGTGTACAATATGGCCACCGGTATTCTCAACGCTGCCGGCAATTCCCGCCGCCCGCTGCTGTACCTGGGCGCCGCCTCCGTAACCAACATTGTGCTGGACTTGGTGCTTATTGAGGGGTGCAAAATGGGCGTAGCCGGCGCTGCTGTGGCTACCGATGTGAGCCAGCTGATCTCCTGCCTGCTGGCAGTAAGTTACCTGCTGCGGGTAAAGTCCGATTATAGAATCCGCGTGAAAAGCCTGTGCCTGGACGGCGATATGGCCAGGCGCATTGTCCGCGTGGGGCTGCCCACCGGCATACAAAATATGGTCATCAGCTTCTCCAATGTGCTGGTGCAAACCAGTGTTAACCACTACGGCGCTATGGCCATGGCCGGATTCACCGCCTACTTAAAGGTGGACGGCTTTAACATATTGCCGGTGCTGAGTATCAGCATGGCAGTGACCACCTTTGTGGGCCAAAACTACGGTGCAGGAAATCTAAAGCGGGTCAAAAGCGGAATATGGACCGCCCTGCTGATGAGCACCGTTTATACCATACTGACCGGCGCGCTGCTGCTGGCGTTCTCTCACCCGGTGATGCGGCTGTTCACATCAGACAGCGCCGCCATTCATTACGGTGTGTTGGCGATGAAATACTTTTGCCCCTACTATGTGCTGCTGGGTGCGCTGAATGTGCTGGCAGGCACTGTGCGTGGCACCGGCAAAAGCATACCGCCCATGCTCATTCTGCTGTTTTCCATGTGCATCTTCCGCATCATTTGGATCCAGCTGGCAGTGCCCCATTATGACAACATCGACGGTGTGTTTATCCTCTACCCCATCTCCTGGGTAATCGGCTTAGTGCTGATGGCACTGTACACCTGGAAAGGTCACTGGCTACACTACGGCAACGAAAAAGAGAGAGCAAAAAAAGCATAACATAAAAACAAAACAGCGGTTGCAAGCTTATGCCTGCAACCGCTGTTTTTCAATTATCATTTGATTTTCAGTGCGCGAGTGGCGTTGAGCACTGCCAGCACCATCACGCCCACATCGGCAAAAATCGCCAGCCACATACCGGCGATACCCAAAGCGCCCAGCACCAGGCAAACAGCCTTCACCGCCAGGGCGAACACAATATTTTGCCATACGATCTGTAAGGTGTGGCGCGAGATCTTCATAGCCAGCGCAATCTTAGACGGATCATCGTCCATCAGCACCACATCTGCCGCTTCAATGGCGGCGTCCGAGCCGAGGGCGCCCATAGCGATCCCCACATCCGCGCGGGACAGCACCGGCGCGTCGTTGATGCCGTCGCCTACAAAGGCCAGGTTCTCCTTGGGGCCTTTCTCTGCCAGCAGTTTTTCCACCTGCGCCACCTTATCACCGGGCAACAGCTCGCTTTCCACCCGATCCATACCGATCTCCGCAGCCACCCGATCTGCCGCCGCCTTGGCGTCGCCGGTAAGCATGACGGTCATTTTTACGCCATTCTCCTTGAGCGCAGCCATCGCTGCCTTGGCGGTGGGCTTCACCACATCAGAAATGACAATGCAGCCGATATACTTGCCATCCGCCGCTACATACACGATTGTGCCGTCCGTACGCGCACCGGGCAGGGCAGCGCCGATCTTTTCCATCAGCTTGGCGTTACCGACAGCCACCGGATGGCCGTCCACCAACGCCTGCACGCCGTGACCGGCGATCTCCTGAATGGCGCTGACCCGCTCCTCTTGCAGAGGCTGACCGTAAGCATCTTTCAAGCTTTGACTGATGGGGTGATGCGATCCACTCTCCGCATAGGCCGCCAGACCCAGCAGCACCTTTTTATCCACCCCCGGCGCCGGGTACACACCGGTCACCTGAAACACCCCTTTGGTCAGGGTGCCGGTTTTGTCACATACAATATATTTGGTGTCTGCCAGAGCTTCCAAGTAGTTGGAGCCTTTCACCAAAATACCGTTTTTAGAAGCGCAGCCGATACCGCCGAAGAAGCTCAGCGGAATGGAGATCACCAGCGCGCAGGGGCAACTGATGACCAAAAAGGTCAGTGCTCTTGTGATCCACTCGGCCCACATAGCCGGATGATCTGCCAACAGGCGGATCAACGGCGGCAGCACTGCCAGCGCCAATGCACTGTAACACACGGCAGGGGTATAGTACCGGGCGAACTTGGTGATAAAGTTCTCAGACTTGGACTTTTTCATGGCAGAATTCTCCACCAAATCCAAGATTTTAGACACGGTAGACTCGCCGAATGCCTTGGTGGTGCGCACCGTAATGCGCCCGCTCATATTGATGCAGCCACTAATCACATCGTCTCCCGGCTTGGCATCCCGTGGCACGCTCTCGCCGGTAAGCGCACCGGTATTCAGGGTTGTATTGCCCTCTACGATCACGCCGTCAATGGGCACCTTTTCGCCGGGATCCACCACAATCTCCGTGCCCACTTCCACATCGTCCGGATCCACCTGTTCCAATTTGCCGTCCACCATCAAATTGGCATAGTCCGGACGAATATCCATCAGGGCGGCAATGTTTTTACGGCTCTTGCCCACCGCCACACTCTGGAACAGCTCGCCGATCTGGTAAAACAGCATAACGGCCACGCCCTCTTTGAACTCTTGTAAGCAAAGGGCGCCAACGGTGGCCACTGCCATTAAGAAATTCTCATCAAACACCTGGCGGTTTTTGATTCCCTTAAGTGCTTTCCAAAGAATATCGTAGCCAATCACAAAATACGGCACCAAATACAGAACGATCATAGCCCACTGTGGCAGCAGGGCCAGCTTATCCAGCAGGATCACCCCTGCCAGCAGCACCAGCGCAACAATAATGCGCACCAGCACTTTCTTTTGTTTCTTGCTCATACCTTTCCCTCCCAAATGCAGGTTTACAGAAAGATCTCGCAATCGCTCTCCACCCGCTTGCAATTTTTTCGGGCGGCTGCCATCACTGCATCCACATCCGCGCCTGCTTCAAATTCCACTTTCAACTTTAAGGTCATAAAGCTCAGGGCAGCGTTCTGCACACCGGGGGTCTTTTTCACAGCGTCTTCCATCTTGGCAGCACAATTGGCACAATCCACGTCCACATTATAAGTCTTTTTCATAACCATTCTCCTATGCAAAATGTTTGTTTTGTTGTTTTGAACGAGGTTTCATATTCTCATCTGTTCATGTATCATTATATTCAATCGGATAGAGCATGTCAATAGATTTCTAAAAAAGGCGCAAAAAAATAGGCAGTGCCCCACTTTTGCTCATCAACCGGGTACACCACCTCAAAACAGACAGAAAAAACCGCCCTGCCGAAACAGGACGGTTCAAGTTTATGATTGATTACATATCGGCAATGTTTGCCTGCACAATTTCCAGAATCCGATCCAGATCCTGAATATCCGCATCGTTCAAGCCGGCATACAGGGTCTCGATCATTTCTTTCTCTTTGGCATGGAAATCAGCGATCACAGGCTTTGCTTTCTCGGTAAGGGCGATACAAACAGCGCGCCGATCCTGCACATTACGCTCAACGGTCACATAGCCTTGCTGACGCAGATTCTCTACGCAGCGACTAATCATACCCTTGGAGTACTCCGTATCAAAGCTCACATCGCGCACGGCCTGCGGGGTCTTGGATTGATCCAGGCACAGCAGGATCTCAACCATACATCTGGATACTTTTGCCTTTTTTTCGCCCATTACAGCCACAGCGGGTGCGGCCTCCAAGCCTACGGTCTCAGCCAGCTTCTGGCGCTTTTTGGAAACAGCTTTGGAAGTTTGAATGAACTTGCTGCCGAATGCAGTCATTTTTTTGCTCATAATGAAGTCCTTTCTGCTTCACCCTCTTCTCGTCTATAAATATACAATAAAACAAAATCCTTGTCAAGCAGGAAAGCAGAAAATCGTATGCATTTATCGATTATTTTACACTTTCGTCCTGATCATCCAATACGCGAGCGTTTTCGTCAATAATCGGCGCCGTACGATTCACTGCGTCCTCCACAGCGCGGCCCACCTTGCGCAGCTGCACATAGCCAACGGCTTCCATCACTGCATACAGCAGCAGCGCCACGCCCAGCATTCTGGCCAGCGCCAGGGCGGTATGAAAAGGATTGACCATACACACGATCCCTAAAATGACGGACACCATCGTCAGCGCCAGATTGACGCCCCAGCCGGGCAGCAGCCGCATTTCCCGCCGCAGGGCGATCACCAGACCAATGATCCCGCCGCAAAAGATAGATGCACCGAACAGGAATTCTACCAATGTGAGAATACTCTGGTACTTGGCGCAGACGATCACGCCGCACACCATAGAAATCAATCCCGCAGACAGCGCCACCGGGCCGGCAGTCTTGCGAAAATACTGCACCACCCCAACAGCGCCCATAATCAACAAAGCGCCGCCAAAGGCCAGGCTGATATAGCGAATACTGGCTTCCGGAAAAATCAGCAGTGCCAGCCCGCACAACGCGGAAACAATGATACTGACAATGGAATAAGAACGGAATTTCTCAAACAATTCGCGCATCGTGATCCCTCCAATAGAAACGATTGCCCTAAACCGGGCACACCTCATTTATAGCACCAAACGGCCCCTTTGTCAAATCATAGACAAGCCGCCCATTTTCAGTATTCCATCGGAGCCGAAAATCATACAAAACAGCCCCCGGCGTACCGAGGGCTGCCCATATATAATATGTATTATAACTGACTGGCCTCCGCCTTGATCTTTTGTGCAATGTGCTCCGGGCACCGATCATAGCGGGCAAAGGCGGTGGTAAAGGAACCACGACCCTGGGTCATTTGGCGCATGGCGGTAGAGAAGGTAGACATCTCCGACTCTGGCACCTCCGCCAAGATCTCCTGGCTGCCGTCCCCGGAAGGGGTCATGCCCAGCACGCGCCCGCGGCGCTTGTTAATATCACCGATCACATCGCCCATAGCCTCATCGTTCACCGTTGCGGTCACTGTCAGGATCGGCTCCAGCAGCACCGGCATTGCCTTGGGAATGCCCTCTTTATAGGCCAGGGAGGCAGCGGTCTTAAAGCTCATTTCGCTAGAGTCTACCGGGTGGTAAGAGCCGTCAAACAGCGTGGCCTTTACACCCACCATAGGATACCCGGCCAGCACACCCTTTTGCATACTCTCCCGCAGACCCTTTTCTACTGCCGGGAAGAAATTCTTGGGCACGGCGCCGCCTACCACACGCTCGGCGAACACCAGTTCTTCTGTATCATAAGGCTCAAATTCAATAAACACATCACCAAATTGGCCGTGGCCGCCGGACTGCTTCTTGTGCCGCCCTTGGGCAGAGACCTTCATAGTAATGGTCTCCCGGTACGCCACACGAGGCTGCACCAATGTTGCCTCCACACCGAATTTGCTCTTCAGCCGGGCCATCGCCACATCCAGGTGCTGCTCGCCCAGGCCGCTGAGGATTTGCTGATGGGTCTCGTTGTTGACGCCAAAGTGCAGGGACGGATCCTCCTCGCACAGACGGCTGAGACCTGAAGCCACTTTCTCCTCCTCGCCTTTCTTGGCCACTTCCACAGCCATGGCATAGGTGGCGCTCGGAATATGCACACCGTCCAGGGTCACCACTTGCGCGGCGCTGCAAAGGGTATCGCCGGTGGCAAAGCCGCCCAGCTTGGTCACTGCACCAATATCCCCGGCGGACAGTTCGCTGATATCCGTCTGCTTGGCGCCGAATACGCTTACTAACTTGCCCATGCGCTCCTCTTTGCCGGTGCGGGCGTTGTAAGCAGGGGTAGCGGCAGTGATTTTGCCGCTGATCACCTTAAAGTAAGACAGCTTGCCGATAAACGGATCCGCCACCGTCTTAAAGCAGACCGCAGCCAAGGGTCCGTTGGGGTCCGGGGTCAGCTCGATGGGCTCACCGTCAGCGTCTGCCGCATACTCGCTCTTAGGCGCAGGACAAACCTCTGCCAGGAAATCCAGCAACAGATCGCAGGCCGTCTCTGCCAAACCGCTCAGGGCAAACACCGGGATAATGGAGCCGTCCGCCACGCCGGCTTTCAGCCCGCGGATTTTCTCCTCCGGGGTCAACTCCTCGCCCTCAAAATATTTTTCCATCAGTTCTTCATCAGCAGAGGCCACAGCTTCCGTAAACACGGCCTGTACCGCCGCAAAGCGTGGAGCGTCGTCCGGCTGGGCATCACTCTCGGTGCGCTTGCCGTCTGCATACGCATAGGCCTTGCCGTCAATCATATTGTAATAGGCAGCCACCTTGCCGCCGGAGATGATGGGCACCACCACCGGGCAGGCCGCCGTGCCAAACTTGGCCACAATGCCGTTAAAGCTCTTGTAGAAATCCGCACGATCGTCGTCCATTTTGGTAGTCACCAGCACCCGCGCCATACGGCGGGAGCCGGCGTTCTTAAATGCCTTTTCCGCACCCACAGCCAGTCCGCTGCGGGCAGACACCACGATCACCGCCGTCTCTGCGGCGCGCAGTCCCTCAAAGGCCCCTTGCTCAAAGTCAAACAAACCGGGGGTGTCAATAAAGTTCAACTTTTTGCTCTTATATTCTATGGAAGCCACGGCACTGGCCATGCTGATGTGGCGCTTTTTCTCCTCGGCGTCAAAGTCAGTCACCGTGTTGCCGTCAGCCACTTTGCCGGCGCGCTCCGTCGCCCCTGCCAAATGCAGCATAGCCTCCAGCAGGGTGGTTTTGCCCTTGGAAGCGTGACCTGCAAGCGCAATGTTCCGAATTTGATCAGGTGCATAAGTTTTCATAAGTCCATCCCTCTTTAATAAGAATTGCTTTTGTGCATATTGTATAATATTTTTCAACATCCGTCAATGCTTTTTGCAGTCCTTTTACAAATAATTTGCAAAACTCTATCGCAAGGCACCCAAGTGCCCCGTACAATATATGCACGCACCCCTACCGCAGAACCCCACCGACTCCCCTAAAATAGCAGAAATGGGCATAGAAATAGCCGGGCGTATAATCGCCCGGCCGTTTCGTTAGATTGGGTTGGTGGAAATGGGAATAATACGAACAATGTCGCCCACTTCGTTGCGAATGCCCACGGCAATTTGCACAAACAACAAATCGCCCTCTGACAAAGTCGCTTCAATGATTACATAATCGTCCGTTTCTACCAGATCTTTCGTATCTTCTACAATCATTTTCAATCCTCCTTTGTGTCGATTATGACACAAAGTGGATATAATTGTCAATGTTTTTTGTAAATTTAGTACACACCGTCCTATAAAGTTCACATTTTCGTCCGTTTTATATAGCATCATCCCGCACTTTGTCGATTAGTTTTTCTGAACTTTCGCGCCAAATGTAGCATGAACAGCGCAAATGGGACTGTCACGAAGTGACTGAGGAATTGCGGTTCTGTGGAGGCATCGGATTCTACTCACTATTCTGCATTTCTTCAATAAGTGTCGACCAGTCCTGCTCATATACTTTTTCACGCTGGGCTTCTTCTATGTCACTTTCAGGTGTTGCGTAGTCTCCGGTTACCAATCTGTACATTTTTATAAAGCCCTGACCATTCTTTTCGGTACCCTTTAGAATGACGATTGAGGAAATGAAAATGCCATAATGAGAATATGTAAATTTGCTTATTGGGTCAAGATACACTCCAATTTTTCTAACTCCCCCATAATTGATTTTTTCGCATAAATCCTTATAGGCGATCAGCTCGTGTTTATTCGCACAAGAGATTAACTCCCTTGCAATGCTGTAATGCAAATCTGAAAACATATCATTCTCCTTTCTTCCAGTCCTCAGCATACCAAAACTTCGTATTTGAACGGTTGTTTAAGCTCTGACTTTCATCTTCTTTATACTGATAGGTTACTGCTTGGCTCAGTGCCTGCGCTGCCATTTCCTCAGAATACTCTATTGTTTTTGTCATTGTGGTATCAAAATAACGATTGTGATTTTTACTCCAGTATTTGAGTTCGTAAGTATACGAATATGGGAACAACTGATCGCCATTAACTGTCCAGCCAGTTGGGTCTTTCATAGTAGCTTTCTTGAGATTTGTACCCACAAAGGCGTTTTTACCGATAAACTTTACGCTTGCTGGTATATCAATGCTCTCGATTTTTTTACTTTCATAAAAAGCATATCTTCCAATTTTTGTGAGACTGTCCGGTATGGTGATTGATTCCAGATGATCACATTCGCTAAACGCATAATCCTCGATCACAGTAACGCTATCTGGAAGTTGTATCGTAACCAATCGCGGACACATTTGGAAGCCGCGTTTCAGTACGGTAGTTACCGGCTTTTCCTTATATGTGCTTGGCACAATAATATCAAATCTATCATAAAACGCTGTTGCTATTTTAACTCCATAGGTTCCGTCATTTAATAATTCAAAAGCCAATCCATCTTGTTCTTCGGCATTACCGTCACTTGCCTTTCCTAAATTATCACTTGTACCATCAGTATAAGTAACAATCAGCTCACCATTGACCAGCTCCGTCTTGGCAATACCGCGGCCGGGATCACCTTTATCGCCCTTGTCGCCCTTTTCGCCTTTTTCGCCCTGGGCGCCTTTAATATTGCCCAGGTTGGTCACGGTATTATCCGTCAGGGTCACCAGCAGTTCACCGTCCGCAGACAGGGTCACAGACTGAATACCGGTACCGTCTGTACCGGTCACACGGCCTACATTCTCCGTGCGGCCATCGGTATAAGTCAGTTCCAGTTCGCCGTTTGCAGTCACACGGCAAGCGGTAATACCAATGCCGTCCGCGCCACGGATATTGCCCAGGTTCAGAACTGTGCCGTTGGTGAGAGTCACCGTCAGCGCCCCCTGATCCGTGATCCGAACAGAGGAAATACCAACACCGTCAGTACCGTCTTTACCGTCGGTGCCGTTAGCGCCATCCTTGCCATCAACACCGTTCACGCCGTCTTTGCCGGCGGCACCAGTGTCGCCCTTGTCACCTTTTTCACCCTGGGCGCCGGTGTCGCCCTTGTCGCCTTTTTCACCTTGGGCGCCGGTGTCACCTTTCTCGCCTTTTTCACCCTGGGCGCCGGTGTCACCTTTGTCTCCCTTTTCGCCCTTAACGCTGCCCAGGTTCAGCACCTGGCCGTCAGAGAAAGACAGCACCAGTTCACCGGCGGTATTGATCTCCACAGCAGAAATACCGGTACCGTCCTTACCGTCCGTACCGTTTGTACCATCTTTGCCGTCTTTACCATTTACGCCGTCTTTACCTGCGGCGCCGATATCACCCTTGTCGCCTTTTTCGCCCTTTTCGCCTTGAGCGCCGGTAGCTCCAGTGTCGCCTTTGTCTCCCTTTTCACCTTTTTCACCTTGAGCACCGTCTTTACCGGCGGCACCGGTATCTCCTTTATCACCTTTTTCGCCCTTGATGGCGCCTAAATCCAGTGTGGTACCATTGGTAAGTGAAATTTGCAATTTACCATCATCCGTGATCGTAATGGTTTGAATACCAACGCCGTCCTGACCGTCAACACCATTGACGCCGTCTTTACCGTCCGTACCGTTTATACCGTCTTTACCTGCGGCACCAGTATCTCCTTTATCACCTTTGTCACCCTTTTCGCCCTTTTCGCCCTGAGCGCCAGTATCGCCTTTTTCACCTTTTTCGCCCTTTTCACCCTGAGCGCCGGTGTCGCCTTTGTCACCTTTAGCACCGTCTTTACCATCAACACCGTTTGCGCCGTCTTTACCTGCGGCGCCAGTATCGCCTTTTCACCTTTTTCGCCTTTGTCACCGGTGACGATACCTACATTTTGCACGTGGCCGTCTGTATAAGTCAACAACAGTTCGCCGCGGCTGTTCAGTTCAGATTTGGAAACGCCAATGCCGTCCCGGCCGTCTTTGCCGTCCACACCATTGGTGCCATCTTTGCCGTCTTTACCGTTTTCACCATTTTTACCGTCGTTGCCTGCGGCACCGGTATCACCTTTGTCGCCCTTTTCACCTTGCGCGCCGGTGTCGCCTTTATCACCTTTTTCGCCCTTTTCACCCTGGGCACCGTCTGCACCGTTTGCACCGTCTTTACCGTCAGCGCCAACCACATTACCTAAATCGGCAACCGTGCCGTTGGTATAAGTCAACACCAGAGCGCCGCTGTCATCGATTACCGCAGTGGACACGCCAACACCGTCCTTACCATTGGCGCCGACCACTTTGTCCAAATTGACGCTGGAGCCGTCGGAATAAGAAAGCACCAGTTGGCCCTGCTCGTTGATTCGGGCGGACTGAATGCTTACGCCGTCTTTACCATCTACGCCATCGGCACCATCTTGACCGTCCGCACCGTTTTTACCATCGGTGCCGTTCTTGCCGTCCACACCGTTTTTACCGTTTGCGCCATTGGTACCGTCTTTACCATTTGCACCGTTTTTACCATCGGCGCCGTTCTTGCCGTCCACACCGTTTTTACCGTTTGCGCCGTTGGTACCGTTCACGCCGTTTTTGCCGTTGGTGCCGTCCTTACCGTCAGAACCGGCCACCTGACCTACATTGATACGGGTACCGTCCGTCAGGGTGATCATCAGGTCGCCGCTGTCGTTAAACTTGGCGGTAGAAATACCGGCCTGCTTCTGCTTGCCGTTGGACTCGACGGACTTCACCCATTCTTTTTCCGTACCCTTATAGCCGTTCTCTACCGCAATATCATAGGCGGACTTGCCCTTTAAGGATGTGAGCCATTCGTCCACGCTGCCGTCATAGCCGTTAGCCACAGCCAACTCATAGGCAGACAGCCCGTTCTTAATATTGCTCACCGGCTGGGCACTGTTTTTATGTACCAAATTCGCTACCAAAAAGGCAATACCCACCATCAGCAGCACCGCCAACAGGCACGCCAGCACTTTGGCCCCCGTTCGCTTGGTTGTAGATTTTTCTTCTGTGTTCATTAAAAAATTCTCCCTTCTTTTAATAAAAATCTTTACAGATACTGTTAGTATAAAACAAAATAAAGGGAAAGTGTGCGATTAGAACAAATTGTTCTAATCCTATATAGAACAGATTGTTCTAAGATATAATGGTTCCGGTGATGATATGAAATTTCAAAGAATCCGGGACCTGCGGGAGGACGCGGACCTGACCCAAAGCGAGATGGGCCGGGCGCTGCACCTGCCCCAGCGCACATACGCCTATTACGAAAGCGGGCAGCGCACCGTGCCGCCGGAGGTGCTCATTGCACTGGCGAACTTCTACGGGGTGAGTGTGGACTACATCTTAGGGCGCAAGGACAACAAAAACTAAGCCACGGTAACAAGGGGTAGTTGTTACTGTGGCTTTTGTTTTATCTATTTGCCCTTAATGCGACGCAGGGCGGTTTTTTCCAATCGGCTGACCTGGGCCTGGCTGATGCCGATCTCAGACGCCACCTCCATTTGGGTTTTGCCCTCCATAAAACGCTTATAGAGAATGTTGCGCTCCCGATCGTCCAGCTGCCTGATCTGATCCTTGATCATCATCTCGTCCACCCAGTCCGCGTCCGTATTGGCGTCGCCCACCTGGTCCATCACATAAATGGTATCGCCTCCGTCGGAATACACCGGCTCGTACAAGGACACCGGGTCCACAATGGCCTCCAGCGCCAGCACCACATCGGCGGTCTTCATACCCAGCTTGGCGGCGATCTCGTCCACCGTAGGCTCTCGGCCATTGGCGGCCATCAGCTGCTCCTTCACCTGCATGGCTTTATAGGCGGTATCCCGCATAGAGCGACTGACCCGCACCGGGTTATCGTCTCGCAAAAAGCGGCGCACCTCCCCTACGCACATGGGCACGGCGTAAGTGGAGAACTTTACATTCAACTCCGTATTAAAATGGTCAATGGCTTTGATCAGTCCAATGACCCCCACCTGGAACAGATCGTCCATACTCTCGCCCCGTCCGGAGAACCGCTGGATCACCGACAGCACCAGCCGCAGATTGCCGCAGATCAGGGCGTCCCGGGCCTGCTTGTCCCCTGCCTGGGCCTTGCGCAGCAGGTCCATTTTCTCTTTCTCTCCCAGCACTTTCAGCTCCGAGGTGTTGATCCCGCAGATTTCCACTTTACCGTATTGCACATGCGTCCGCCTTTCTATGATATGTACAATACGCTTATGAATAGTATGGACCGCTGGGTGCAAAAATATCAGGCAAAGCAAGATTTTTGTGTGGCGGGTGATCGGGTTGCAGTATCATGTTGGCGTTGCGCCAATCGTTTTATCCCCTCAGTCGCACAAATGCGACAGCACCTAACCAGTGCCCGTCCCCTCTGTCGCATAAATGCGACAGCTCCCCTTGAAAAAACAAGGGGAGCCGTTTTTACATTCTAATATTGTGTTTCTATCACGCCGGGTCCCGGCCGTCAAAAACGGCAAACACGGCATAATCACTCAAACAATAAAAATCATTGTCATAGGTGGCAGACAGATAATTCATAAAGGCGCACACCTCCTGCGCGGTTTTTTCCGTAGCAAAAAGAACATTGTCGTTCAGATCCTCGGCGTACTCCCGCAGCACCTGGCCGTTCAATTCTTCAAAGAATTCCGGGAACAACGCCTCCTCATACTCGGTAACGCCCACTCGGATTAGGCCGTCTGCCAGGGGTGATACACTCAGATCCTGGGCGCACACATCGTAGCCCAAAAGCGCGCCGCCCAAAAGTCCCGCACTCTCGTGCTCGTCGTTAAAGGTGATCAACTCGCAATCCGCGCCTCGGCTACCAAGCAGATCCACCATCTGCCGGGCAGCGCAGGCCGCCGCCACAGTACACCGGATCTCCTGGCTTTCATCGTCCACAAAATTCTCCAAAAAATCCGTGACCCGGCCGCCAATCTTGGCGTCCGTCATATAATCTGCCAACTGGTTGGAGCGGCAAACGCCCCGATACCCATCCGGCTGCAAATCGCAAATGGCAAGTCCCTTCAACAAAAATCCCTTCTTTGTGTTAAATGTGCAAAACGGTCTTGACCACCGCCAGCATCTCCCGCATCCAGTAGGTGCCCAGCAGGTACACATCGGTGGCCGCCGGTGTGGAGCTGGCGGTCAGACCCGCCCGCTGACACAGCAGCATGCCCCGGCGGCAATGGAAATCAGAGGTCACCACCGTCACATGGCGGTTCAGTCCGTTTTGTTCTATAATTTTGGCCGAAAAAGCCACATTTTCCTCCGTAGAAGTGGAGCGATCCTCCAGATACAACCGATCGGCGGCGATCCCCCGGCGCACCAGTTCTCGGCGCATACACTCCGCCTCGCTGATCTTCTCATCCGGGCCTTGGCCGCCGCTGAGCACAGCCTTGCTGTCCGGGTTCTTCTCCAAATACTCGGTGGCTGCCTCGATCCGCTGGCGCAGCATACGAGAGGGGCGTTCCCCCTTCACCGAGCAGCCCAGCACCAGTACAGTCTCGTCCCGGTGGCCGGTTTGGATCAGCCCAGTGAGCATATAGCCGCTGGTGAGCACCGCCACGGCGCACACCAGTGCCACCGCTGCCTTGAGCACCACCGCGCCCGGGGCATGATTGCCCGGCGCCAGCAAATGGGTCACCGGCTGCGCAAACACGCCGCACAGCAACAGCACCACGGCAAAAGCAATGCCCAGCACATTACCGGCATTGAGAATTCGATTGAGCACCCAAGGCGCCAAATACCACAGCAGCAGTACCGCGCCGACGGCGAAAAACGCAACCTGAATAAAAATCACCTGTTCGTCTTGTTTTTTGTCTTTCTTTTGTAAATGTAGCATAACACAGCGCTCCTTTCAGCCATTTCAGCCTAACAGAGCCGCCGCAGAAAGGCAAGGCACGGGCGGTGGAAACACTCCACGCACCGTGGAACCGGCGAAAAACATTGACAATTCGCCTCATTGCCGTATAATAACTATATTATAGTATAGCATTCAGGAGCCAAATATGGAAGAAAAAAATACAAATTGGCAAAAAAGTGTTTGCGCTGTGGTGCTGCGCGAGGGCAAGGTACTGCTGGCTCGCCACACGTACGGCGCCGGTAAGGGGCTGTTTATCACCCCCGGCGGGTATCTGAAAAACGGCGAAAGCCCGGAGCAGGCCATGTGCCGGGAACTGATGGAAGAGACCGGCATTACCGCCAAGCCGGTGAAGCTGCTGGCGGTGCGCTTTAGCGAGCAGGACTGGTACGCCGCCTTTTTGGCAGCGTACACCGGCGGCACACCCCGCAGCGATGGGGACGAAAACGACCGGGTGGTGTGGATGGATTGGGAAGAAGCGCTCTCCCGCCCCGATGTGCCGGACCTGTCCAAAAAACTCATTACCGCCGCCCTGTCCGGTGGCGGGCTAACGCCGATTGACTATGCCCCCCAGCGGGAAAAAATCGGCGCCATGACTTTCTACGCCGCCGAAAAATAGAACAGAAAAAGCCGACTTGACTGTACGCAACAATCAAGCCGGTTTTTTATTTTAATCGTTATCTAACACAGACTTCAGGTACTGGCCGGTGTAAGACGCCGGGCAAGCAGCGATCTTCTCCGGGGTGCCGCAGGCCACCAGCGTGCCGCCGCCAACACCGCCCTCCGGGCCAAGATCAATAATATAATCCGCAGTTTTGATCACATCCAGGTTGTGCTCGATCACCACCACGGTGTTGCCGTTAGCCACCAGCCGCTCCAGCACATTCACCAGCCGGTGCACATCTGCCGTATGCAGCCCAGTGGTGGGCTCGTCTAGAATATAAATCGTTTTGCCGGTGGGGCGCTTCATCAGCTCGGTGGCCAGCTTCACCCGCTGCGCCTCGCCGCCGGACAGGGTAGTCGCCGGCTGGCCGATCTTTACATACCCCAAACCCACATCGGACAGGGTTTGCAGCTTGCGCAAGATCTTGGGCTGTTGGGCAAAGAACGCCACACCCTCGTCCACGGTCATCTCCAGCACTTCATAAATATTCTTGCCCTTGAACTTCACTTCCAGGGTCTCTCGGTTGTACCGATGGCCGCCGCATACATCGCAGGGTACATACACATCGGCCAAAAAGTGCATTTCAATCTTCACAATACCGTCGCCCTGGCAGGCCTCGCACCGACCGCCCTTAACATTAAAGGAAAAACGATTGGCCTTGTAGCCCCGCATTTTGGCATCCGGGGTGGAAGCGAACAGGTCGCGAATGTCGTTAAACACACCGGTATAAGTAGCCGGGTTGGACCGAGGGGTGCGGCCAATGGGCGACTGGTCAATGTTGATGACCTTGTCCAGATTGTCCACGCCGGTCATACGGTCAAACTTGCCCGGGCGCTTTTTGGCGCCGTTGAGCATATTGGCCAGGTGCTTATAAAGGATCTCGTTTACCAGGCTGGATTTGCCGGAGCCGGACACGCCGGTCACGGCCGTAAAGGTAGCCAGCGGGATCTCCACATCAATGCCCTTCAAGTTGTTTTGTACCGCACCGTAGATCGTCAGTTTTTTGCCGTTGCCCGACCGCCGCTTGGCTGGTACCGGGATCTTGCGCTTGCCGCTCAGGTACTGACCGGTGATGGAGCGCTCGCAGGCAATAATATCGTCTACCGTGCCCGCTGCCACCAGCTCGCCGCCGTGGATACCGGCACCGGGACCAATATCTACCACATAGTCTGCCGCCCGCATGGTGTCCTCGTCATGTTCCACCACGATCAAGGTGTTGCCCAAGTCCCGCAGGTGGCGCAGGGTGCCCAGCAGCTTTTCATTGTCCCGCTGGTGCAGACCGATGGACGGCTCGTCCAAAATATACAGCACACCCATCAGGCTGGAGCCGATCTGGGTAGCCAGACGAATGCGCTGGCTTTCGCCGCCGGACAGGGTGGCCGCTTCTCGCGCCAGAGACAGATAATCCAGCCCCACACTGTTCAGGAAATTCAGTCGATCGCGGATTTCCCGCACGATCAAGGCGCCGATCATCTGTTCCTTTTCCGTCAGCTGCAAGTTCTGGATAAAATCCAGCTCCTCATGAATGGGCATTTGGCAGAACTCATAAATATTCTTGCCCCCAACGGTCACAGACAGGCTCTCCGTAGACAGGCGGGCGCCACCGCAGTCCGGGCACACGCACTGGGTCATCACAGCCTCAATATCCGCCCGCGCCCAGTCGGAGGTGGTCTCCGCATACCGGCGCTGCAAGTTGGGAATCACGCCCTCAAAGGTACCGTTGTAATTGGAAGAGCCGTAAGAGGTGCTCCGCTGCATTTTCAGCTTTTTGGTACCGGTGCCGTATAAAATGGCGTCCAGCCCCTTCTTGGGGATCATCTCTACCGGAATATCCAGCGAGAATTTGTACGCCTGGGCAATGGCCTCAAAATACATCCGGGCAATGCTGCCGCCGTCTGCCACATTCCAGCCGCTGGCCTTAATGGCTCCCTGGTTGATGGACAGCTTTTTGTTAGGGATCACCAGCGCCGGATCGATCTCTTTATAAGACCCGATACCGCCGCAGGTTTTGCAGGCGCCAAAGGGATTGTTAAAGGAGAACATGCGGGGACTCATCTCTGCGATTACCGCACCGTGCTCCGGGCAGGCGTAATTGAGAGAATACAGTTCCTCTCGCTCCCCTACAATATCCACCAGCACCACGCCGTCTGCAATATGGGTGGCGGTCTCCACGCTGTCGGCCAAGCGCCCGGCAATATCCGGCTTCATCACCAGGCGGTCCACCACGATCTCAATATTATGCTTTTTGTTCTTGTCCAGCTTGATCTCTTCCGCCAGGTCATAAACGGAGCCGTCAATGCGCGCACGCACAAAGCCGGACTTGCGGGCGTTGTCCAGTTCCTTAACATACTCGCCCTTATGTCCTCGCACAATGGGCGCCATAATTTGAATTTTCGTCTTTTCCGGCAGGGTGAGAATTTGATCCACGATCTGATCCACCGTCTGCTGGGTGATCTCGCGCCCGCATACCGGGCAATGGGGAATACCGATCCGTGCCCACAACAGTCGCAGGTAGTCATAGATCTCCGTTACCGTGCCCACGGTGGAGCGAGGGTTGCGGGAAGTGGTCTTTTGGTCAATGGATATAGCCGGGGACAGACCCTCGATATAGTCCACATCCGGCTTCTCCATCTGACCCAGGAACTGGCGGGCGTAAGAGGACAGGCTCTCCACATACCGGCGCTGACCTTCGGCATAAATGGTGTCAAAAGCCAGGCTGGACTTTCCGGAGCCGGACAGGCCGGTAAACACCACCAGCTTGTCCCGGGGAATCTCTACATCAATATTCTTCAAGTTGTGCTCGCGGGCACCTTTTACCACAATGTTCTTTATCATTTCAGCTTGCGCTCTCCCTCCTGCTCCAGTTTTTGAATTTCATCACGCAGGAACGCCGCGTGCTCGAATTCCAGCAGCCGGGCAGCCTCCTGCATTTCCCGCCGCAAACGGTTGATAAGCAGCTGCCGCTCTTTCTTGGTCAGTTTCTTTTGCTTGCCGTCGGCGGGGGCTTTGGAGGTAATCTCCAAAATATCCCGCACATCCTTTTTAATGGTCTTGGGCACAATGCCGTGCTCGGCGTTATACGCCTCCTGAATGGTGCGACGGCGCAGCGTCTCTCGAATGGCCCGCTCCATGGAGGGGGTCACGCTGTCCGCATACATAATCACCTCACCGTTGGCGTTGCGGGCGGCACGGCCGATGGTCTGCACCAGGCTGGTCTCGGACCGGAGGAAGCCCTCTTTGTCCGCATCCAGGATCGCCACCAGGCTCACCTCCGGAATATCCAGTCCCTCACGCAGCAGGTTGATCCCCACCAGCACATCGAATTCGCCCAAGCGCAGATCGCGAATGATCTCCATACGCTCCATGGTATCCACATCGTGGTGCATATACCGCACCTTGATGGAGAATCCCTCCAAATACTCGGTAAGATCCTCGGCCATGGCCTTGGTGAGGGTAGTCACCAGCACACGCTCACCCCGCTGGGTGCGCAGGTTGATCTCGGACACCAGGTCGTCCATTTGGTCCTCAGTGGGCTTGACGGTAATATTCGGATCCAGCAGCCCGGTTGGACGGATCACCTGTTCCACGATCTGGGCGCTGCGTTCCCGCTCAAAGTCGCCGGGGGTGGCAGAGGTAAAGATCACCTGATTGATCTTGCCGTAGAATTCGTCAAACTGTAACGGCCGGTTGTCAAAAGCGGAGGGCAGCCGAAAGCCATAGTCGATCAGGCTGGCCTTGCGGGAGCGGTCGCCGCCGTACATACCCCGCACCTGGGGCAGCATCACATGGCTCTCGTCGCAAAACAGCAAAAAATCCTTTGGAAAATAATCCAGCAGGGTAAAAGGCGGCTGGCCGGGCTTGCGCCCGCTCATTACCGCAGAGTAGTTCTCAATGCCCTTGCAAAAGCCGGTCTCCCGCAGCATTTCAATATCATTCATGGTGCGCTCTTTGATCCGCTGGGCCTCTAAAAGCTTGCCCTTTTCTTCAAAGTAGGCCACCCGCTCCACCATTTCCTGATAGATTTGGTTCAAAGCGCGTTCCATCTTTTCCCGTCCCACTACATAGTGGGAGGCCGGGTACACACAGGCGTGGGACAGCACACCCTTGATCTTGCCGGTAAGCGGGTCAATCTCGCAGATCCGGTCAATCTCGTCCCCAAAAAATTCCACCCGCAAAGCGGTGCCGCTGCTGCCGGCAGGAAAGATCTCCAGCGTGTCGCCCCGCACCCGGAACTTGTTGCGCACAAAGTTAATGTCGTTACGCTCGTACTGAATAGCCACCAACTTTTCAATCAGCGCGTCCCGGCTCCACTCCATACCGGTGCGCAGAGAGATCACCATATTCCGGTAATCAATGGGGTCGCCGATGGAATAAATGCAGGACACGGAGGCCACAATGATCACATCCCGCCGCTCGGACAGTGCCGCCGTGGCGCTGTGGCGCAGCTTGTCAATCTCGTCGTTAATTGCTGAGTCCTTTTCAATATAAGTGTCCGTTGTGGGCACATAAGCCTCCGGCTGATAGTAGTCGTAGTAGGAAACAAAATACTCCACCGCATTTTCCGGAAAGAATTCCCGAAACTCGCTGCAAAGCTGGGCGGCCAAGGTCTTGTTATGCGCCAACACCAAAGTGGGCCGGTTCACCCGCTCAATAATATTGGCCATGGTAAAGGTTTTGCCGGAGCCGGTGACCCCCATCAGGGTCTGCTCCTTCATACCGTCCAGCACGCCCCGGGCCAACTTCTCAATTGCCTGCGGCTGATCGCCGGTGGGCTTAAACTTGCTGTGTAGCTTAAACTGTTCCATTCTCGCTCCCGTCTGCCCGCATAGAAGGCGTGCAAACACTTTTGTCAAAAACTGTATATACAGTGTTTATTATACACGGTCATACCGCCAAATACAACTGGTTATCCTGCCAATTTTGAACAAATGTTCCCCTGGCTTTTTGTCCATTTCGGCAAATTTTGCGTCCCCGGTGCGTGGGCTTTACTTTTGGCGTTCAATCCGTTATAATGAGCGTATGAAAGAAAAGCAAATCACCCCCGGCGATGCCGGTCGGCGACTGGACCGCTACCTGGGGCGCACCTTTCCCTCTCTGCCCCGGTCGCTGATGTATAAGGAAATACGCAAAAAGAATATTAAGGTCAATAAAAAGCGCTGCACCCCGGAGCAGGTACTCTCTGCCGGTGACCGAGTGGCCCTGTATCTACCGGACGATGTGCTGGCGGAAAAGACGGTGTATTATGACTTTCTCTCCGCCTCCAAGGCGCTGGATGTGGTGTACGAGGACGAGAACCTATTGATCCTCAACAAGCCCCAGGGGCTGCTTTGCCACCCAAACGGCAAGGAGTATATAGACACGCTGATTGCCCGGGTCAAACGCTATTTATATGAGCGCAATCAGTGGTCACCGGAGGACTCCGGCTTTGCCCCGGCGCTGGCCAACCGTATTGACCGCAACACCGGCGGGCTGGTGATCGCAGCCAAGACCGCCCCGGCACTGCGGGAAATAACGGCGCTGATACGGGAGCGCAAGATTGAAAAATTCTACCTGACCGTCACGGAAGGGATCCCGCCCAAAGCAGCGGACACCCTCACCGCTTACCTGCACAAGGACGGGAAAAAGAACAAAGTCACCTTGTATGACGCGCCCGCCCCCGACCGCATGGCATGCAGAACCGGTTACCGCGTACTGGATACCAAGGCGAACCGGGCGCTGCTGGAGGTAGAACTGTACACCGGGCGCACTCACCAAATTCGTGCCCAGCTGGCAGGCATAGGCTGCCCCCTGGCCGGGGACGGTAAGTACGGCAACACGCACGGCCGCTACCGCCAAGCGCTGCTCAGCTACAAGCTGATCTTCCATGTGCCGGCGGACTACACCATTGCCCACTTGGACGGCAAGGTGTTCACCGCAGACACCCGACCCATCACACAAATCTTTACTGGAGATGATTCAAATGAAAGATAAGTTTATTCGCATTCTGTCCCCAATGACCCTGGCGGTTGTAATCCTGCTGGACCTGGCGGTGATTGGCTATGGTGTCTTTGCCGTCTATCGGCTGACCCAGGTGCGCACCGGCATGACCGTAATCTTTGCTATCATTGAGATCGCAGCCATTGTGATCGCCGTGCTCACCACCAAGGAGACGGTAAAGAACGGCCTGCTGCTACGCGCCACGGACTTTGAATTTACCGGCATGGATAAAGACAATGTGTACGCCTACAATCAGATCAAGGACATTGCCGGCTACAAGGACGAAGCACCCAGTCTGGTCAAGAACTTTATTGACCGGCACGCAGTGCTGACCCTGACCCTGACGGACGACACCACGGTGCTGCTGGACCTGGGGCTGTGCCAAAAGCGCACCTTGGAAACTGTGCAAAAAGCCCTATGCGAACGCTGCGGCGTGGATTACCAGCCCCCTACTATTAAGACCAAGCTGGAATTCAAATCCCTGCGCAAGCGTGGCGAGACGGAAAAAGCAGAGAAACAGCCCGACACCGCAGAAGCCCTCACAACCGCAGACCAGCAGGACGACACTGTGAAATAAGCCTAAAATGTTCAAAGCGCACGGCCAAAGCCGTGCGCTTTTTCTATACCTATTATATAATATAAAGCGCCTATGCGTTATCCCGCATTAGGGTAATACTTTGCAGCACCAAGAAGGCAACCGCCAGCACCCGCAGCACAAGAATGAGGATCTGCATAGCCCGAATGGTCTGCTGAAAGGCAGACAGCACGCGAATATCCTTTACATAATGGGTCTTCACACTTACACCTCCAATACCACGCCGTGAGCCACGCCGGGAATGGAGTTGCCCTGCTTGGTGCTGGTGGGCGACATCAGCGCGCCGGTGGCCACAAACAGCACCTTGCGCAGCGCACCCTGCTCCATTTTCTTCAAAATATGGCTGCACAGCACGGAGCCGCCGCAGCCACAACCGGAGCCGCCTGCATTCACATCCTGACTCTTGAGATCATAGATCATCATACCACAGTCCTTGTGGTGACCCGCCAGTTGAATACCCCAATCCTGCTCCATCAGCTGGTACAGCAGTTTGGTGCCCACTGCGCCCAAGTCCCCGGTGACAATTTGATCGTAGTCTGCCGGGGTGGTGGCGCTGTCCTCCAACAGGTCATGAATGGTGCGGGCAGCCGCCGGCGCCATAGCTGCGCCCATATTACCGGCATCCGTAATGCCATAATCGGTAATGGTGCCAATATGCACCGCCCGTATACGCACGCCTTCGCCCTTGCTCTCCAGCACTGCACTGCCGGCGCCGGTCACCGTCCACTGGGCACTGGGCGGCCGCTGCCCGCCATACTCCAGAGGAAAGCGGAATTGCCGCTCGCTGGAGCAAAAATGGCTGGAGGTTCCTGCCACACAGCACTTGGCCCCGGCATCAATCAGCATAGCCCCCACACCCAAGGACAACGCCATGGTGGAACATGCGCCATACAATCCAATGGCAGGAATGTCCAAATCCTTAATGGCAAAAGCAGAACCCATACATTGATCCAGCAGGTCGCCGCTTAGGATAAAATCCACATCGGACGGACTTTTGCCCGCTGCCGACAGCGCCCGCAAAATGGCATCCCGTAGCATGGCGGACTCGGCCAGTTCAAAGGACTGCTGCCCCATGGTGGTATCGGCAAACACCGCGTCAAAGTCTCCACCCAATGGGCCTTCCCCTTCTTTTTTACCTGCCACGCCGGCGTGACCGGTGATCACCGGCGGATCTGCAAAGGAGACGGTCTTTCCTTTTTTGTGCATAAAAAAACACCTCGGATATAGTATATCCGAGATGTTGTACTTTATCGCTTAGCCAAGAATTTCTTTTAAGATCTTGGTAACCTCCGCCGCCGGTGCCTTGCCGCGTAACGCGCGCATACACTGGCCGATCAGGAAGTTAAAGGAAGCAGCCTTGCCGCCCTTGTACTCATTGACGGCTTTTTCATTCTGTGCCAGCACATCCTCGACCACCTTGCGAATGGCGCCGGTGTCGCTGACCATTTCCATTTGGTTCTGCTTCACATATTCGTCCGGATCCACATTGTCTGTAAACACGGCAGCCAGCACTTTCTTAGCGCTGTCCCGGCTGATCTTGTTGCCATTTTGCAGCTGAATGATACGACCCAGAGCGTCCGGGTTAAAGTGCATATCCTCCGGCAGGGTTTGGCTGTCGTTAAGCAGCTTCATCACCTCGCCCATAATCCAGTGGGCGCTGTCCTTGGGATTGCCGGTGATCTCCACCGTGCGCTCAAACAGCCGCACATAAGATACAGAAGAGCAGATCATATCCGTATCATAATCCGTCAAGCCATACTCGCTCTTATACCGAGCCTTTTTGGCCTCCGGCAGTTCCGGCAACTGCTGGCGAATGGTGTCAATGTATTCGTCCGACAATTCGATGGGCGGCAGATCCGGCTCCGGGAAGTACTTATAATCCTGGGCGTCCTCCTTGCTGCGCATCGCGTAGCTGGTGCCCTTGGCGTCGTCCCAACGGCGGGTCTCCTGCGTTACGGTGCCACCGTCCTCGATCACCTCAATCTGGCGCTGGGCCTCGCTCTCAATGGCGTTATGAATGGCGCGAAAGGAGTTAATATTTTTCATCTCTGTGCGGGTGCCGTACTCGGTAGCGCCTACCGGCATCACAGACACATTTACATCCGCCCGCAGAGAACCCTCCTGCATTTTGCAGTCAGACACACCGCAGAACTGCAAGATGGCCCGCAGCTTTTCCACATACTCTACCGCCTCATCGGCGCAGGCAATATCCGGCTCGGACACAATCTCCAGCAACGGCACGCCGCAGCGATTGTAGTTCACCAGCGTGCAGTCGCTCCACTCATCGTGCACCAGCTTGCCGGCGTCCTCCTCCATGTGGATCTCCTTGATCCGCACTTTCTTGGTGCCGCCGTTGATTTGGTCCGTGATCTCCACATAGCCATTTTGACAAATGGGCAGATACAGCTGGCTAATCTGGTATGCTTTGGGCAAATCGGGATAAAAATAATTCTTACGATCAAATTTATTGTACCGGGTGATGGTGCAGTTGGTAGCCAAACCGGTGCGCACCGCGTATTCCACCACGCGCTCATTCACCACCGGCAGTGTGCCCGGCATACCGGCGCAAATCTCACAAACATGGCTGTTAGGTTCGCCGCCAAACGCCGTAGAGCAGTTGCAAAAAATCTTGGTCTTGGTGGAGAGTTCCGTATGGACCTCCAAACCGCAAACGGTATTGTATTCCATTACAGCGCCTCCTTTTCCGTTACCGGGGACTGCTTGTGATAGTCGGTCACGCTCTGGAACGCATGACCGGCGCAAAGAATGGTCTCCTCCTCAAAAGGACGACCGATCAGCTGCATACCTACCGGCATACCCTGGGTGTCAAACCCGCAGGGCAGCGCCAGGGAGGGCAAACCGGCAATGTTGATCATAACCGTATAAATATCGCCCAGGTACATAGCCAGCGGGTCGGACAGTCCCTGACCCATAGGCAGCGCCGTAGTGGGTGCCACCGGCCCCAGCAAAAAGTCATAGGCCTTAAAGGCGTCGTCAAAGGCCTGACAGATCAGACCCTTGGCCTGCAAAGCTTTCTTATAATAAGCGTCAAAGTAGCCGCTGGAAAGCACAAAGTTGCCCAGCATGATGCGCTTTTTCACTTCCATACCGAAGCCCTCGGAGCGGGACTTAAAGTAAACTTCCCGCAGAGAGTGCGCCTCCGGCGATTTGTAGCCGTATTTAATGCCGTCAAACCGGGACAGATTGGAGCAGGCCTCGGCGCAGGCGATAATATAATAAGTGGGAATGGCGTACTTCACAATGGGGAGAGAAAAGATCTCTACCGTGGCGCCCAAATCGGTCAATGTGTCGGCAGCAGCGCGCACAGCGGCGGCCACCTGCGGGTCAATACCCTCGCCGAAGTAATCCTCCGGAATACCGATCTTCTTGCCCTGCACATCCTTGGCGTTCCACACAGCGTTCAGATCCAACCGGCCACCGGTCATAGAGGTGCCGTCCTTGGGATCCTTGCCCCGGATCACATCAAACACCGTCGCCACATCCGCAGCCGAACGGGCAATGGGCCCAATCTGATCCAAAGAAGAAGCATAAGCGATCAGACCATACCGGCTGACTGCGCCGTAAGTGGGCTTCAGTCCGGTCACACCGCAGAATGAACAAGGCTGACGAATAGAACCGCCGGTATCGGAACCCAAAGCCACAACTGCCTCCTTGGCTGCCACAGCCGCTGCTGCGCCGCCGGAGGAACCGCCGGGCACCCGGTCCGTGTTCCAGGGATTCTTGGTTGCACCGTAAAAGGAAGTCTCCGTGGTGGAGCCCATGGCAAACTCGTCCATATTCAGCTTGCCCAGGGGGATCATGCCCGCAGCGTGCAGCTTTTCAATCACCGTTGCGTTATAAGGCGGCTTAAAGCCGGTGAGAATCTTAGACGCACAGGTGGTCAGCTGACCTTTGGTACAGATATTATCTTTGATACCGATGGGCACACCGGCCAGCGGGGACAATGCCTCCCCGGCGTTGATCCGGCTCTGTACCGTCTCCGCCTGCTGCAAAGCAGCTTCTTTATTCAGTGAGGTGTAGCAGTTATAAGTGCCGTCCTTGCTGTCAATGGCAGCGGTGACCGCCTCTACCGCCTCCGGCGCAGACAGCTCGCCTGCTTTTATCTTTTGCGCCAGCTCAGCTGCGCTCCATTCAAAAACATTCATGCTGTGCCCTCCTTACTCTACCGTCTTAGGCACCACAAAGGCGCCGTCCTGGCTCTCCGGTGCATTGGCCACCACTTCTTCCGGGGTCATGTGCACCTCCACCTGGTCCTTGCGGAACACATTGGTCACCGGGAAGCAGTGGCTCTTGGCCTCTACCCCGTCGGTGTCCAGTTGGCTCAAGGTGTCGATATAAGTAAGCAGTTCCTGCAACTGGTCGCCAACGGTGGCTTCCTCCGCAGGGGTCAATTCAATTCTGGCCAAACTCTCCAGATACTGGATCAGTTCCGGTGTGATCTTCATACGCTAACCTCGATCTATCTATCGTTCTATACGCTCCGTTACGCTTTCGGTACCGGGCGGCGCAGCTTAATGTGTGCCTCTCGCAGCTGCATTTCGCTAACGGTGTTGGGTGCGCCCAGCAGCATATCCTGGGCATTGGAGTTCATAGGAAATGCGATTACCTCGCGAATGTTGTCCTCATCCCGCAGCAGCATGATCAGCCGGTCTACGCCGGGCGCCATTCCTGCATGGGGCGGTGCGCCGTAATGGAATGCGTTAAACAGCGCGCCAAACTTCTCTTCCACATCCTGGGCAGTATAACCGGCCATCTCAAAGGCCTTGATCATCACATCCGGGCGGTGGTTACGCACAGCGCCGGAGGACAGCTCCACGCCGTTACACACAATGTCGTACTGATAAGCCTTGATCTCCGTGGGCTCCTGGTGCAGCAGCGCGTCCATCTCGCCCTGGGGCATAGAGAACGGATTGTGGGTGAAAATCAGCTTGCCGTCATCGTCCCGCTCAAACATGGGGAAGTCGGTGATAAAGCACAAGTCGAACCGATCCTTGTCGATCAAATCCAGGCGACGACCTAACTCGGTACGGATCTGACCGGCAAGGTCATTGACGATCCGAATGTTGTCGCAAATAAAGAACAGGGTGTCGTCCGTTTTCAGGTCCAGCATGGTGCGCAGTTCCTCTTTCTTCTCGGGAGACAGGAACTTGTCAATGGGACCTTTATAGCTGCCGTCCTCTTGAACGGTGATGTAGCCCAAGCCCTTCATGCCAATGTCCATGGCAAAAGCCAGCATTTTTTCGTACCAGCCCTTAGACTGCCCCGCACAGTTCGGCACCACGATGCCTCGCACCGGACGACCCTTAAAGGGCTTAAACTCTACGGTACTGAAATATTCGGTCAGATCATGGATGATCAGCGGGTTGCGCAGGTCCGGCTTGTCCGTGCCGTATTTCAGCATGGACTCGGCGTAAGGAATACGCACAAAGGGCGCCGGGGTCACTTTCTTGTCAGAGAACTTGGTGAAGGTGTCATACAGCACCTCTTCCGCCACGGCAAACACATCTTCCTGGGTGGCAAAGGCCATTTCAAAATCCAGCTGATAGAACTCGCCGGGAGAGCGGTCCGCTCTGGCGTCCTCATCACGGAAGCAGGGCGCAATTTGGAAATACCGATCAAAGCCGGAGGTCATCAGCAGCTGTTTAAACTGCTGGGGCGCCTGGGGCAACGCATAAAACTTGCCCTCGTGCTTACGGGAGGGAATGATATAGTCCCGGGCTCCCTCCGGAGAGGAACAGGTCAAAATGGGGGTGGTGATTTCCGTAAAGCCCATTTCCGTCATTTTCTGCCGCAGGAAAGCGACTACCTTACTGCGGAAGAGAATGCTCTCATGCACCTGGGGATTACGCAAATCCAAAAAACGGTACTGAAGCCGTACATCCTCACGGGTGTCCTTGGACTCGGAGATCTCAAAGGGCAGCGTGCGGGTACATTCGCCCAGCACGGTCACTTCCGTCACATGCACTTCCAGCTCGCCGGTAGCGATCTTTTTATTCACCGTCTCCGGGTCACGCTTTACGACCTTACCGGTCACGGAGATGACGCTCTCCTTACGCACGCCCTTCAGCAGCGCGTCGTCGTGGAACACCACCTGGGTCACGCCGTACTCGTCGCGCAGATCAACAAAGATCACGCCGCCGTGATCGCGGATGGTGTCTACCCACCCGGCCAGAGAAACAGTTTGGTTCAGCTGGTCAAAGGTCAGCTGATTACAGTTATGGGTTCTGTAAGCCATAATTCTTAAATCTTCCTTTCGCGGAATTTGGGTACAGTATCTACTGACCCACATTAACTCTGTTATTATAACACACACACACGCCCACATTCAACCGCTAATTTATAATTTATTATATATAATATAAGCATTTCCGGCAAAAAACAGCAAAAAGCCACCCGGCAAAACCGAGTGGCAAGGTTTTATTGTCTGGTACGCAAAGCGGCTGACATGGGAGGAACGGTTAACCGGCCGTCCATGCAGCTATCGTCAAAAAAGGCATAAGCATTGTCCCACACCGGATCCACGGCAAAGGTCTTAGGCTCAGCGGTGCGGTTCACTGCCGCCAGCAGGCGGGCACCGTCGCTTTGGCGCTCATAGCACACGCCGCCCAGGTCACCCTGCACCGGCACGAATGTGCCCGCAGCCAACGCTTTGCAGCCTCGACGCATTTGGCCCAATCGCTGATACCAATGCAGTAAATCCAGATCCTGGTGCGCCCAAGGCATACAGCCCCGGTTGAAGGGGTCTTTCATGCCCTGCACACCCACCTCATCTCCGTAATATAGAGAGGGTACGCCGGGCAAAGTATATTGCAGGAAAGAAGCCAGCTTCAGCAGCTGTACCCCGCGGGCATAGTCCGCCCCGGACAGGGTATTGTTGCGATGCTGCCAAGCCCGCCCTTGGCCGGTGCAATCCGGTCCGGCCAACGCGGTAATAGCCCGCAGAGTATCGTGGGTGCCGATATGGTTCATCAGCACCGCCGTCACCTGGGGCGGATAATGCTCGGTAATAGACAAGATGGCGTCCAAAAACGCCTGACCGCCGCCGTAGCGCACAAAGCGCAAGATCGCCGCGGCAAAGGGATAATTCATCACACTGTCCAGCTGATTCCCCAGCAGATAACGCCGCCGCTGCCCATAGGCAAACTTGGTGGTGGCGTCCTCCCACACCTCGCCGATAATGATGGCGTCCGGGTCCTCGCTTTTTACAGCCCGGCGCAGGTCGTCCAGGAACACATCCGGCAACTCATCCGCCACATCCAACCGCCAGCCGCTGATGCCGCAGCGCATCCAACGGCGAAGGATGCCGTTCTCACCGCAAATATAGTCCCGATAAGATGGCTCCTCCTCACGGATCTCCGGCAGCAGGCGAATGCCCCACCAGGACTTGTAATCGTCCCGATCTTTGCCAAATTGGTACCAGCTGTAATAGGGGCTGTCCGGGCTGTTATAGGCGCCCACCGTAGGGTAATGACCATAGTAATTAAAATACTTGGAATCCCGCCCGGTGTGGCTGAACACGCCGTCTAAAATCACACCGATTCCCAGTTTTTTCGCCTGGCTGCACAGATATTTTAAGTCCTCTGTATCACCCAGCATAGGGTCGATCTTTTCATAATCCCCGGTGTCGTACCGATGGTTGGAATGGGCCTCGAAAATCGGATTCAAATAAATCGCGGTCACGCCCAGCTTGGCAATATACGGCAGCTTCTCCGCAATGCCTTTCAGGTCGCCGCCGAAATAATCGTTGTTCCAAAGGCCGTTCATCTGGGCCTCGTCCCAAAAAGGCTCCTCCCCCCAGTTACGCCGCACCCGGGTGGCAGGCACACCGGTCTTTGGCGCGCCGGAATTGTAAAACCGATCCGGAAAAATCTGATAGATCAGTCCACCTCGCAAAAAGGCCGGCGTTTGAAAATCCTTATCATACACCGTTTGCTGAAAATCCGCACCGTCCGGCAAAAAATCCCCTTTGCCGCCCCCGGCGTTGCGCACAAAATGCAATCCCCATGGGGTGTCCAATTCAAAATGATAAAAATACAGCCCCGGGGTGGTGGCGGCAAAATGCAGCTCCCAATACTCTGCCTCCGTGCCGCACATCCCGGCCCAAAACATACCGTAAGGCACCGGCGTTTCGCCGTCCTTGGTGACCACCAACCGGGCGCCGGAGCAATGCATATCCCGCGAGACCACCAGCCGCAGATGCACCGGCTCATCCGTTGCCACGGCGCGGATGGGCGACTTGTACTGTGGGTCTCTGGCGTTGAAGATCAGCATATTTTTCCTCTCTTAAACAGTAAAAAGCGGCAGACACAGGCTTTGCCCTGCGCCTGCCGCAAGCAGATTTATTTCTTCTTGGTGGTTTTCTTTGTAATGGACTTTTTGGCCGCAGGCTTTTTGGCTGCGGGTTTCTTCGCCGGCTTCTCGGCGGGCTTCTCCGCAGCAGCCGCCGCCTTTTGAGGACGGGGCTGCGCTACAACCACCGGGTGGGTGTGCCAAATATTCTCCGCATATTCCTGCACGGCACGGTCTGCGCTGAAAATGCCTGCACCGCTGATGTTCATCAGGCTCATCTTGGCAAAGGCGGTCTTGTCAGCATACACCTGCGCCGAACGCCGCTGGGCGTTTTGATAATCGGCAAAATCTGCCAGCGCCATATACGGGTCCACATTGATCAGCGAGGAGGTAATCTCACTAAAGTCCTTGCCGTTCACGCCATACTGGATCATATCAATGGCGTTCTTTAACGCCGGGTTATTGGTCACATAGTTCATGGGGTGATAGCCGCTGCGGCGCAGAGCCTCCACGTCCGGCGTCTTCATACCAAACAGGAAGATATTGTCCTCCCCTACGGCGTTGCAGATCTCCACATTGGCGCCGTCCAGGGTGCCCAGAGTAACGGCGCCGTTGAGCATCAACTTCATATTGCCGGTGCCGGATGCTTCCGTGCCAGCCAGCGAAATCTGCTCACTGATGTCCGCAGCAGGCATCAGCACCTCTGCTAAAGACACGGAGTAGTCCTCCATAAACACCACTTTCAGCTTATCCTTGGTGTCCGGGTCATTATTCACCACATGCGCCAAAGCATCAATCAGCTGAATGATTTTCTTAGCCATGTAGTAACCCGGGGCTGCCTTGGAAGCAAAAATATAAGTCCGGGGAGTAAAGTCCATATTCGGATTTTCTTTCAGCGCCTGGTACTGCGCAATAATGTTCAGTACATTCAGCTGCTGGCGCTTATACTCGTGCAGGCGCTTCACCTGCACATCAAAGATAGAATCCGGGTCCAGCACCACGCCGTTCTGCTTCTTCACCATCTTGGCAAAGCGCTCTTTGTTGGCGCGCTTGATCTTTTGCAGCTGGTCCAGCACTGCCGGGTCGTCCTTGTAATCCCGCAGGGTCAGCAGACGGTCGCTGTGCTTAATAAAGTCGTCACCGATCAGCTCCGTTAAATAATCGGTCAGCTGCGGGTTGGACTGGCACAGCCAGCGGCGGAAGGCAATGCCGTTGGTTACATTGGTAAACTTGGCCGGGGTGATGGTGTAGAAGTCGTGGAACACCGTGTCCTTCAAAATCTCGCTATGCAAAGCAGACACGCCGTTGACGCTGTGAGAGCCGGCCACGCACAGGTTGGCCATACGCACGGCGCCGCAAGAGATCACAGCCATACGCTCCACCTTGTCTGCGTCATGGGTAGCGCCCCAAACAAAGGCACGGAAGCGGTTGTCGATCTCCTTGGTGATCTCATAAATACGGGGTAGCAGGCGCTTGTACAGGTCCTCGCTCCAGCACTCCAGCGCCTCTTTCATCACCGTGTGGTTGGTGTACGCCATCGTGTCGGTTACCAGTTTCCAGGCAGAATCCCAATCATAGCCGCACTCGTCCAGCATAATGCGCATCAGCTCCGGAATGGCCAAGGTGGGATGGGTATCGTTAATATGGATTGCCACCTTCTCCGGCAGATTATCCAGCGTGCCGTACTTGGACAGGTGACGGTGAATAATATCCTGCACAGAGGCGGACACCAGGAAATACTGCTGGCGCAGGCGCAGAGACTTGCCCTCCGGCGTGTTATCTGCCGGATACAGCACCTTGCTGATGGTCTCTGCCATGGCAGACTGTTCCATAGCCTTAATATACTCGCCCTGATTAAACAGACTCATATCCAGTGCAGGCTTGCGAGCCGCCCACAGGCGCAAACGAGCCACACCGTCACCCAGACCACTTACATACATATCATAGGGCACAGCGATCACGGTGTTGCAATCCCGCATAGTGACGGTATGGTACTCCCCGTCCCAGCTTTCATCGACCCAGCCCTCAAAGCTGACAGTCTGGGCGCGCTCCTCACGGGGCACTAACCAAACCTCTCCGCCGGGCAGCCAAAAGTCCGGCAGCTCTGTCTGCCAGCCGTCTACCAGCTTCTGCTTAAAAATACCGGCCTCATACCGAATGGAATAGCCCATAGACTGATAGCCGTCAGAGGCCAAACCGTCCAGATAACAGGCAGCCAGACGACCCAAGCCGCCGTTGCCCAAACCGGCATCCGGCTCCTCATCGTACAGCTGCTCCAGCTTTACATCAAAGCCGGCCAGTGCCTTTTCAAAAGTCTCAGTCAGACCCAGGTTATACAAGTTGTTCTTTAAGGAACGCCCCATTAAGAACTCCATGCACAGATAATAGATCTGCTTAGAGTCCTGACCCTCAGCCTGATGGCGGAACTGGCTGTTTTTTTCGCTGAGCATCTCCCGCAGGATCATGGCCACAGCCTTATAATATTGTTCATTGGTGGCGTCTGCCGGCGTAACGCCGAAGAAGTGACTGAGTTTGTCGTTGATCCGTCGCTTTGCTTGCGCCACAGAAATCGTTGATTTCATACAAATCCTCCAAAAATTATTATAAATCACGCAAATAATCGTGCTCCATTTGTAGATTATATACTAAAATCGTCTGTAATTCAATACCAAGTCGCTAAAAGAGCCTATGCACGAAACATTTCTCTTATTCTTCCTCTGTCTTCGGCTTTTTCAGTTTGGACAGCATCTTGGTCGTCACCAGTTTGTACAGCTCCACCACCTGATACCAGTTCATTCCCAACATCAGGGCAAACAGCAGTGCCTCTGCCACATAGAACCACACGCCTTGCAAGCACAGCGCCGCCACCGTTTGGGCCACCAGCACCACGGTTTGGCAGGTGAGCACCACCGGCTGGTAGTTGATCTTAATGAATCGGCGCGTATCCCGACTGCGGGTCAGGAACACGACCACAAAGGCGCAGGCAGTGGCAACAGCCGCACCGTTGGCACCCATACGGGGAATCAAAATCAGGTTCAGCACCACATTGGTGACTGCACCGGTGAGGGCAGTTACCATCGCCATAATATTCTTTTTCTCCGCCATATAGATGGAGGCCAAGAAGTTCACCAAACAGGAGAACACGGTGGAGATGATCAGCACCGGCACATACTGCCAAGAGTCAAAATATGCGTCTGCCACCAAAACTTTCGTAATAATCTTACAAGTCAAAATCAGGAAAGAAGCCACAAAGAAGGTGCCGCCACAGTACACCCGAAAGATCTTGGAGAAAAACCGGGCGGTATCTTTATTGTTATACTCATCCACCGCAGACAGCTGCCAGGCGTCTGTAAATACAGACGCGCACATAATCACCAAATTCGGGATCTTAGACGCGGCGGAATACAGACCATTGGCAGAAGACCCCACAAAATAAGTAACCATATAGCGGTCAGACACATTGATGATCCACCACAAGATAATGGTAGGGATCATGGGCACGCAGTAACGCAGCATATCCCGCCCGGTCTGGCGGTGCACGCCCTTAAAGCGCACATAACGGTACAGCTTGGCAGTTACGGTAAAGAACAGAACGGAGCAGAAGTCCGACGCCACGATGGCTAAAATATAGCCGGTAACCCCCCACTTAAACACACCCAAGAACAGCATGGTAAACAGCAGATAGGTCACGGTAGCCAAAATACCGTCAATGGCAAACAGCTTTACATGACCGGAGCCGCGCACAAACTGCTGGCACAGCTGGCGAAAACCGGAGGTGAGCACAAACACATAAATGAGCACCAGGTAATCGCCCAGCTTAAAGTCGTTGATCTTAATTAAACTGATCGGGTACGCAAACAACAGAAAGGCCAAAAAGCCCACCAGAGTCACCCGCACGCCTACGGTAAACACATCGCTCTTGCGCTCTGCCTTGTCCATCGAAAAGCGCAGAGCTGCCGAGTTGACGCACAAAAAGGCAATGGGTATGATCACATTGCCCGTCTGCTGGATCAGATCCGCCGCGCCGTAGCTGCCCGTGGTCATCATACGGGTGACAAAGGGCATCAGCAAAAACGACAGAATTTTAGACGAAAAGGTGCCAATGGCAAAGATAATGGTATTGGAAGCGAGTTTTTTGTACTTATCCACTGTGTTTCGTTCCTTTACTCCCAGGAATTAGTAGGACCATTTTCCGCTGCGAAAGTCCATGGTATTGTCTGCCGAAGCAGAGGTGTAAATGCAGGAGGCGCGGTACACACTGCCGCCGCTCTCCGTCTTTTTGCCGATCAAAAAGATATACTGATAGCCGCAGGCCACCGCTACGGTGCCGGACTTGTCCGCACCGGAGGCGGTGAGCATCACCCTTTTGGCGCCGGAGTTCATATTCAGCTCCATTGCCCGGGCGGCTCCACTCTTATAATCGGTATAATACAGCCGGTTGCCGTACACCACCGGGTAATCGGTGGAACGCACATGCTCCAGCAAGGTCACGGTCTTTTGGCTGCCGAACTTTTGGCGAACCAGATCATACTTGTTCTCCGACCGGCGCTGATAATAGTAGAAATAGCCGTTTTCCAGCGCCATAGAACGCACTTCGTCCTTCTCCGTTGCGGCACGGAAGTGGGTGCTGTTGCCGCCGGTCTGTCCCACGGTCAGGTACTCCACCTCGCCGGTCAGGTTGTCCGTCTCCGTAAAATACACATCGGCAAGCGAAATGCCCACCAGCGCCAGTTTTTTGTCTGCCCCCGCTGTATAAAGCAAGGTCTTGTCCCCTGCCGCCGTCACGGTGTACAGAGAGTCGCCGGTCAGGCAAAACAGCTGATCGTTATAGCCGTAGGCCCGGCGCGCGTCGGGGAGCAAAGTCACGGCATCGCCGCCGGAGACAGAAAGTTTTTGCAGCTTTTTGCTGCCTTTATCAATATAGTAGAGGAAATCGCCCATAATATTCAGGCAGCAGGCATTTTTCACGCCCTTCACCTTGGTGGTGGTCTCCTCTGTCGGAGCAAAGCGGTAAATACCCTGACCCGGTGCGGCAAAATAGATATACGCACCATTAAAGGTCACTGCCCCGTGGGTTTTATTCAGAATATTGCCCACCTGACTGCCTTGCTTGGAAGTGTCAAACGCAAAAGCGGAGGCATCCTTGTAATCGGCGTAAGTCGGTTTCTCCGTAGTGGGCGGCGCAGTAGGTGCCTGCGTAGTGGGCGCCGTGGTGGTGCGACCCAGCACATTCTCCTGCACAAAGGTCACAGCCTTGTCCGGCACCAAAAGGGAAAAATCAAAATCCGGCTTGCAGATCTTAACGGTAATCAGAAAGGCCGCCAGTGCCACCACCAGCACACCCAGCACCATAAAAAAGCGCTTGGTGCGGGCACGGCGCTGATTTTGCTTCCGCCGGCGCAGCCGCTCTTTTTCTACTGTCTGGTTCATTTTATCGCACCTGTCCGTTGCCAAAGATCAAGTATTTAGTGGTAGTCAGGGCACGCAGACCCATGGGACCGCGGGCGTGCAGCTTTTGGGTAGAGATGCCGATCTCCGCCCCCAGGCCAAACTCCGCCCCGTCGGTAAATCGGGTGGAGGCGTTCACATACACCGCCGCAGAGTCCACCCGCTGCAAAAAGCGGCGCGCGCTCTCCTCGTCCCGGGTGATGATGGCCTCGCTGTGGCCGGTGGAGTGCATATTGATAAAGTCAATGGCCTCGTCCACGCTCTTCACCGTCTTTACGCTGATAATATAATCCAAATACTCGGTATAAAAATCTTCTTCCGTGGCGGGCACCAAGCCGTCGCAGGCCTGCATGGCTCGGGCGTCGCCCCGCATTTCCACATTCTTTTCGTCCAGCCGCAACTTAATGGCCGGCAAGGCGTGGTCAATAATATCCCGGTGGATCACCAGGCTCTCACAGGCGTTGCACACGCCGATCCGCTGGGTCTTGGCGTTAAAGATAATGTCTGCCGCCATATCCACATCCGCCGTGGCATCCACATAAATATGGCAGTTGCCGGAGCCGGTCTCGATCACCGGCACAGTGGCATTCTCGCACACGGCAGCGATCAGTCCCTTGCCCCCCCGGGGGATCAGGCAGTCGATATAGCCCTTCATATGCATCATCTCGGTAGCAGAAGCCCGGGAGGTGTCCTGCACCAGCGCCACAGCGTCCTGCACAATGCCTGCGTTAAACAGGGCGTCCCGCATCACCTGAGCCAGCATGCGATTGGAGTGAATGGCCTCTTTGCCACCCCGCAGAATCACGGCGTTACCGCTTTTTAAGCATAGAGCGGCGCCGTCCACCGTTACATTAGGCCGAGCCTCATACACAATGCCGATGACCCCGATAGGCACGCTAACCTTTTCCATATACAGGCCGTTGGGTCGGGTCTGGCTCTCCAGCACGCGACCGCAGGGGTCCGGCAGGTCCGCCACATCCTGGCAGCCCTGGGCCATACTCTCGATCCGGTCACCGTTTAGCGCCAGCCGATCCAGCAGTGCCGGAGACATACCGTTTGCCTTACCTGCTTCCAAATCCAGTGCATTGGCAGCCATAATCTCTGTCTGCCGCGCCCGCAGCGCATCAGCAATCGCCAGCAGCCCTGCATTCTTTTCCTCTGTTGTCAGGGTAGCCAGCACACCGGCTGCGTGCTTCGCACGGATTCCCATTTCTTTCATCTTTTCATCCATTGCATTCACCTGCTGTTCGCTTCAAAATAGGTGCCGATGGGCTGCCCGTCCAACACCTTATAAATAGCCGTGGGTCGCTCTCCATTCATAATAATCACCGGAATACCGGCGCCGGTGGCGATCTCCGCCGCCCGAATTTTCGTTGTAAAGCCGCCGGTGCCCTTGCTGCCGGCACCCCCGGCTACGGCGTACACATCGTCGTTGATCTCTGCCACACGGCCGATCAGGCGCGCGTCCTCATTCTCTGCCGGGTTGGCGTCAAACAGGCCGTCCGTATCGGTAAGCAGAATCAGCAGATCCGCCCCGATCAGTTGAGCCACCGTGGCAGACAGGCAGTCGTTGTCACCGTGGAGCAGCTCCTCAACGGACACGCTGTCGTTCTCATTCACAATGGGCAGGGCGTCATATTCCAGCAGCTGATTAAAGGTGTCCACCAAATGTGCCTTTTCCTCCGGGTGATTTAAGGTGTAGCCGGTAAACAGCAACTGGCTCACCACCACGCCGTACTCGGAAAACAGCTTGTCATAGAGGAACATCAGCTCGCACTGCCCCACCGCCGCGCAGGCTTGCAGCCCGCTGGTATGGTCCGGGCGCTCATGCATGCCCAGCTTACCGGCACCGATACCCACGGCGCCGCTGGACACCAGCACCACCTGATGACCGGCGTTCTTCAGATCTGCCAGCACAGATACCAGCTTGGCCATCCGGGCAATATTGGTTTTGCCTGTGTCGTGGGTCAAAGTAGAGGTGCCTACTTTGACCACAATGCGTTTTTTCTCCGTCAACTTCATTATACACTGCTCCAGGTTACATAATCAGTTACAGTATACCATACTTTAGTCCTGGAGTTAAGATTTTTTTGTATGTTTTTCAAAATTCCGTCAAAAATAGAAAAAGAAATGCGGCGGCAGCACAGCGCTGCCCCAAGGGAATGAGGAATGATTATGACAAAGCGAAGCTCCGTGCGACTGCTGTCCTTCGGTTTGCTGCTGGCGGGTATTTTGATTATCTATGCCATCACCGGCACCGTACAGGCTGCCCAGTACCGGGCGCGGCTGGAAAGCACCTATCGCCAAAGCCTGTCTGCCCTGGCGGAGGACCTGGAGGGCATTGAGACCGATCTGACCAAAAGCGTCTATGCAAACGGCGCCGCCACCCTGTCTGATGTCAGCCGAGATCTGTCTCAACAGGCCAATCAGGCCAAGGACTCTCTGTCCCGCCTACCGGTGGAGCAGATGAACCTGGCAGGCACCTATAAATTTTTAAGCCAAACCGGGGACTACGCCACTTATCTCAGCAAAAAAGTCTATGCCGGCGAGGTGGTCACCGCCAAAGAGCACGAAAATCTGCTCCGGCTGCTGCAATACGCCACCAAATATAAAAACAGTGTGACCCAAATGGTAGAAATTTGCAATAACGGCGGCCAAATCACCAAGCGCGATGTAAAGTCTGCGGACGGCACCCGTCTGCCCGCCATTAGTACAGACTTTTCCACCGCGGAGGAAGCCTTTGAGAACTACCCCACCCTGCTATATGACGGCCCCTTTGCAGACGCGGTACTGCACAAAGAGCCGCAGCTGCTCAAAGGGCAGGACAAAATCAGTAAGGACGCTGCCGCCAAGATCGCTGCCAAGGCACTGGGGTGCAATGAGACCCGCCTAAACCGATTGGAGGACGAAGCCGGGCGTATGCCTGCCTATGTGTTCACCAAAGGGCAACAAACGGTAAATGTGACCAAAAGCGGCGGGTATGTAAGCTCCATTCTCTTCGGCGGCAAAATCAGTACCAAGGCCATAGACGAAGAAGAAGCGATCAAGCAGGCAGCCGCCTATTTGAAGAAACTGGGCTACCCAGATATGCGCTCCACCTATTACGCCGCCGACAGCAATATCTGCACCGTCAATTTTGCCTACTGCCGAGACGGAATACTCTACTATACAGACCTAATCAAGGTTGGCGTGTCCCTGCGGGACGGCAGCGTGGTATCGCTGGAGGCCCGGGGCTATATCACCAACCACCACCGGCGGAATGTGCCCACCTTTACCGTATCGGAAAAGGCAGCCACCGCCAAGATCAGCCCCTATTTGGAGGTGAGGAGCACCAAAAAGTGCCTGATCCCCAAGGAGGACGGCCGGGAGGTAGCCTGTATTGAGGTGCTTGCGCATTCGGCAGACACCGGAGAGGACGCGCTGGTGTACCTGAACGCCGCCTCCGGTGCGGAAGAGGACATTCTTCTGCTGCTGTACAGCGATCATGGCACCTTAACCAAATAAAACGCATAAACCCGGCGCCGCCGGGCAGAATAAAACCGAAAGGAAGGCAACACCATGAAAAACCGATTGATGATTTTAGCACTGGCCGTGACCGTGCTGGCAACCGTGCTGCTGGGCTGCGCCAAGCAGGAGAAAAACCCCACCACAGAACCGAACACCACCGTCAGCGAAACCACCACACAAGAGGAAACCACAGCAAAAAGCCCCGGCGAGGCACTGAGCGAGGGCGCATCTGAGGCCGGCTCCAAGGTGCGTGAAGGCGCCACCGATCTCAGCGAGGCCGCCTCTCGTGCCGGGGAGACCGTATCCCGTGCCCTGGAATAAAACGAAAAAAAGAAAGGACTTGTTCATCAGAACAAGTCCTTTTTTTATACCTAAAGGCGCCGCCGCATAAACGGGAGCCTTGGCGTAATCATTCGTAAAATCCGATTTCGGCAATATCCGGGGTGCTGCGGCTTTGGCGGATCACCAAGCGCACGCCCAGGCAATTCAATCCCCGGCGCAGCCGCACAATTTTCTTCATACCGATCACCGTGCCCTTGTAAATGCGCTTCATCTTGCCGTTTGGCTTCTTCGCCCACAGTTCAAAGGCCTCCACCCGCTGGCTCTTGCGAATCTCCTCGGACAGAATCACATATTTCAACTTATGTACACTGTCAAAGTCAAAGTCGATATACCCCTGCTCCGGCTGTAATTCGCCCAGCCGGTATGTGATGATCGGGTGCTCGGTCATCTTGCGAATGGCCTGGCCCATCCCCTTCAAGGCGTGGGCGTCTCTCGGATGGATCACGCCCTTATTGGTAGGCGGCACATTCAGCAGCAGGGTGCAGTTGTTGCCCACAGAGCCAAGATACAGCTTAAACAATCTACGCGCGCTCTTAACCGTGCGGTCCTCATTCTTGGACCAGAACCAACCCTTACGGATGGACACATCCACCTCCGCCGGATACCAAATCAGATCCCGCGCCATAGACAGCACCTTGCGGCTGCCCAGATCCTCGTCCATATTGTTCAGCTTTTTCAGCGCGGCAGCGTCACCCTCGCCGTGTTGGCTCTTCTCATGCGTCTTTTCAGCGTCTGCCAGGCGAGCAGGCACCACACAGAACTCGCTTTTGCGAGTCTTGCCGCCCTCGTTGCCCACCCAGCGCACATCCGGGCCGCAAATGGAAATCAGCGCGTCCGGCTGCAGTTTGCGGATCAGGGCATAATATCGCGCCCAATCATACTCAAAGTTCGGCACATCGGCGCCTTTCGCACCGTCAAACCAAACCTCACTGATATGGCCGTAATTGGTAAGCAGCTCCGTTAACTGATTGCAAAAATAATCATTATAATCCGGGGTACCGTAGGTGGGCTCGTGCATATCCCAAGGAGAAAGATACACGCCAAAATCCAGTCCGCCGGCAGCGCAGGCGTCAGACACCTGCTTCACAATATCGCCGTCAAAGTCCGTGTTCTTTACACTGAACGATGTGTATGCACTGGGCCACAGACAAAAACCGTCGTGGTGCTTACAGGTAAGAATGATACCGCTGGCACCGGCAGCCTTCACCGTGCGCACCCATTGCTCCGGCTTGATCTTCTTAATGGTAAAGTCCTGCACCGTTTCTCTGCCGCTGCCCCACTCCCGCTGAGTGGCAGTATTCATGCCAAAGTGCATAAAGCAGTAAAAAGGCTGCTGTGCCAAGTGAACCTGGTTAGGGCGCGGCACCACGCCAATGTAACGCTCCACTTCGCTGTCATTCAGCGGCACACCGCCGTTGGTGGTGGTCCAGTTCTGGTCAAAATTCGGCTTCATCTTATTCCCTCTCTCTTCCTCGGTTGTAGCAACTGAAATAGCGACCTTTATCGCCCATATACCAAGGCAGTTTCATACGCAGGTAACGCAGTTTGTCCCCCAGGCGCATGGTGTAGTCAAAGGGGCGATCCTCGACCCGGTCATACAGCGGGGTCACACAAGGCACAGCCACTGTATTCAGCTCCGTTGCAGCCAAAACCAGTGTTTCTTCATCCCGGGGCAATACCACCGTGTCACCGCCCTGCACATTTAAGATCAAAATATAGAAGTACAGTTCCTTGGCAATAGCGTCCGTACCGTCTGCGTTATGGCTGTGGGTGCTTACATACCCCAGCTGTCCCTCTTGAATATGGGCGGTCTCGTGCAGATCGTACAGATCCCAGCTTGCAAAACGCCGGGTACGGCTCAGCACCGAGCAAGGCACCGTTTTTCCACCTACGGTAAAGTCTAAAATCCGATTACTGTCCGCAGACAGGAGCAACGCCAGCCGGCGGGTATCTTTCTTTAAGGTTAGGGTCTGACCGGCAAGGCGCAAGGCGTTCTTGCCGTCCTTTGCAATAGCAAAAGGAATACCGGCAGCCGTGACCTGATCGCCGATCCGCTCCGCAGGAATAGACAGGGGCAACTCGCCCTGCTCGCCTTGCTTGGTGATCAACTGCACGTTCATAGGCAGTGTGAGAGGCGTTGCCTTGGCAGCGTGGCCCACCTGCGCCGCCGATTGCAGCCGTAGGGCAAAGGTTCTGATCTGATACGGTGTAAAGTCCGTGACAAGGCAGCCGTCTTTTACCGTTGCCGGGCCTTTTTCTTCTTCAGAGGCAAACAGTTCTCGAGCTTCTGCCACACCGGCACCCAGGCGCAGGGCGTAGTGCTCCACCGGCGTACCGGCACCCTCGTTCAGGCGCACCACGATCTCGTCGCCGTCCTCCGCGAACTTCATGGCCCGCAGCACCACCTGGGGGTGAGAGGCATTTCCAAAGCTGTACGCAGTACCCAGCACGCCCGGGTGCTTTGGCTCCACATACCCGGTCAGAGGCTGCAAAAAGGCACGGGCCTGATTTTGCGTATCGGCGCCCACCTGCCCTTTATGGGAGAACAGGGCATAGCTGTATCGGTTCAGTCCCAGGTCCATCATAGATTGCATGGAATCGATCCGGTAATTGCGTACCGGACTGTGCAGCACGGTCATACGCAGGGTATTGTCCTTATACTTGTCCCAGCCGTACTTGCACTCGCTAAGCACAGACACGCCCCAGTCGCCGCTTTTATCCGTCAGATCCACCCAGTTTTGAGCAGGCACTTCAAACAGCTTTTCCGTCATATTTCCCCGGCGAATGGCGCCCAGCCCCAGGTCAAAGGTAGCCTCCGGATTGGTGCAGGCAAATGCAAATTTGTTCTTTGCCATCGTGTGCAGACTGCGCCACTCGATCTCAGAATACACCTCTACCCGGCTGCCGCCGTCGGTGAGGGCAATGATATTCTTAAAGGTAGAGTCCCCATCCTTTTGCTCCACACAGAAGGACACCCGCGCCGGGCCTTTCTCCTGAATGGTCACCGTCACCGGATTTGGCAGGCGGTCCGGGTCCTTGTTGGCTTCTTTATAATTCATTTCCCAGGCAGGCCATGGCTTAGAGCCGGTGTACTTGAACAGCCCCAGGCTGATGGGCTCCGACAGCAGCTCCTGCTCGTCCATTTCTTTATCCAGGATGGAGGTGATGTTGCCTTTTTTGTTCAGGCGCACAATGTATTTTTGGTTCTCCATCTGATTTTCGCCGCTGATGGACAGGCTGCCCCGCAGGCGGCAGGGCACATCGGAGGGCCGCACATCATAGACCGCAAATCCCAAGGCAGGCACCGTGGCAACAAATACCAGCTCCGCCGTGCCATTCTCGTAGCGGTTCACCTGACTTTTCACTTCCCTGCCCTTAGGGTCGTATACCCGCGCACAGGCCTTGGGCCAATGGGGCAACTCCAGCGTCACCGCATCCGTGCGGGCCACTTCCAGACTGTTAAATACCGTCACCGGCGTGCCGGCGCAAAAGTCCGTTTTCAGCAGACTGCCCACAGACCCGGCAGCTTGGGTCAACTCACCGGCAAAGCCATTCATGGCCATACCGTAGTCGTTCCAGCTGCGGCGATAGGCGCGCTGCACGGAGGTGCCCGGCAGATCATCGTGGAACTGATGGGCGATGGTACGCTTCCAGTTCAGCTCCATAGCCTCTTTATTGTAATGGGCGGTGCCCAGATAATCCGCCACTACGCCGGAACGCTCCGCCATATCCGCCAGTTCTTGGCAGCGGCGGTTCCAGCGCTTACCCACGGCCCGGGAAGTATAGCCGCCAACGCCGTGATTTTGCATCACCAATTCTGTCTCCCACCGGGGCAGCTTGGCTTTTTGCTCCGGGGTCAGCTGGGCGTTCAGGTCACGGAACAGATCATCCGCACCGGACGCCAGCACCTGTACATCGCTGTCTTTGTTTTTGTTGATCTCCTGCTCCACAAAGGCCACAGAGGCTTCCTTGGGCGCACCGCCCCGATCGCCGATCCCGTGAAAAATCATAGTGCTGTTCAGATCGTATTTTTCGTTTTCATCCAGCTTTTGCTGCACAAAATCCCAGTCCCGCAGCTTCTTCAGCGTAAAGTAATAATCGTGGGGGTTCAAGCTGGCCAGCACCTGCGCGCCGTCCGGTCCTTGCCACACGCCAATATCAAAAGGAATGCCGTAGGCGCCGCCCCAACCCAGCTTTTGGGTCGTAAAGCCCATCAGGTTGGCGTGGGCTATAATGCTGGGCAGCGCCCAACCGAAGCCAAAGCAGTCCGGCAGATAAATATCCACTGAGCGCTTGCCGAATTTTTCCGCAAAATAGCGATTGCCGTAAAGAATATTGCGAAAGAGTGCCTCCGGCGACGGCACATTCACATCGCCATTTTCAAAGGCGGAGCCGCAAACGCTCCACCGCCCCTGGGCAATATAATCCCGCATTTTGGCGTACAGTTCCGGGTAATATTCCTCCATCAGCTCGTAACGATAGCTGCCCTCAAAATTGAAGTGATAGGTGGGATATTTTTGGAACAGTGCAAAGTTGTCCACCAAGGTATTGTAGATGTACCGGGACACGGTGGTCTCAAAGTCCCAGGACCAAATGGTATCCAAGTGAGCCGTAGCCACAGTATAGATTTTTTTTTGCATCGGAAGTCCCCCTTATGTGTTCATTGTATCATTATTTTTAGGGGATTGCAACACTGTACTGCCCCATAGGAATAGGAAAAATCACACACCCTTCTCCCGAATCAAAAAGAATACGCAGGATCTAAAACAAAATGCAATTTTCTCTGTAATCTATTTTAGGTGCAAATTGGCTGCGGTCCGTTTACTTCTCTTTACAGCTGGGATAAAGAAGTTAATCCTATTGCCGAAAAATAGGACGCAAGTGAAAGACAGGACAGTCGTGCCGAGAATACACTTTCACGATTTACGGCACAGTTTCGCAACCTTATCCCTTGAACAAGGAATGGACATTAAAACCGTATCGCACATGCTTGGTCACACAGACGCCGGCTTTACAATGAACACCTATATGCATGTGACGGATTCCATGCAAGAGAATGTTGCAAACGCAATGGGAAATCTACTCGGCGGAAATGTGGCAAATTCATAAATGGTCTATAGATGGTCTTGAGCTGAAAATCGAATAACCAAACAAAATCTCACTTCGTAAAAAAGAGTGAGATTTTTTGTTGTGAATTGAATTTCTGAAAAAAAAAAACCTGCGAAAACACCGAGTTTACGCAGGTTTTGGAGCTGATAGTCGGACTCGAACCGACGACCTGCGCATTACGAATGCGCTGCTCTACCAACTGAGCCATATCAGCACAACGTGCTACGTTATAGCACGGCTAAGATTATACTATATTTCGCGGAGAAAATCAAGAGAAAAATCGCAACTCCCGCGCAAAAAGCAAAACCGCACTGCCGGTCTTACAAAATCTCCAGCAATTTGGAAAAAACGAATTTCACAGCGGACTCACGCACCCGGTTGCGACCCAAATTGCCAAATTGGCAAGTATAGGTCTGCACTTGATCCTGCACGCAAAAGCCGAAGCAAACCATGCCCACCGGCTTATTGGCCGTACCGCCGCCGGGACCGGCAATACCGGTGATGCCGACGCCCACATTGCTCTCCGCCGTCCTGGCCACGCCCCGTGCCATTTGCGCCGCCACCTGCTCGCTGACTACGCCATAATTCAAGATCGTGTCCGCCTCCACGCCCAAAAAACGAATTTTCGCCGCATTGGCATAGGTTACAAAGCTGGCATTCAGCACCTTGGACGCATTGGCTACATTAACCAGCGTGCCGCAGCACAGCCCGCCGGTGCAAGACTCTGCAAATGAAACAGTGTACCCCAAGTGGATCAGCCGATCCACCACCTGTTCTTCCAACGCCATTTCGTCACCTCTTGTCCGTTCTCTTGTCCGTTCTGTAATTAGTATAGTCCTTTTGCAAAAAAAATGCAACCATTCGCAAAAAAGGCTTGCAATATAGCGCATTTTATGGTATAGTGTTTAAGCAATCGGGGTGTGGCGCAGTTGGTAGCGCACTAGACTGGGGGTCTAGGGGCCGCAAGTTCAAGTCTTGTCACTCCGACCAAAAAGGACGGCTTTCTTAGCCGTCCTTTATTTCTTTCTGTTTCCATTTTTGGCTTGGTTAAGCCAAATTTCCGTTTGTGTAAAAAATGAGAGAAAATAAAAAACTTTTGGCGTTGCAGTACTCGTTGCAGTACTTGGTAATGCGAGGTATAGAAAAAGACCGGGCAGTTACTGAACTACCCGGCCTTTTTTTACATCAGCATTGTCGATATTGGAATTATGCGGATAATGTCACCATTTTTGGCTTTAATGCCAACAGAAAGTTGTTTGTAACGCAATCCATCATCCACTAAAACAGCTTCGATGATCACATAGTCCGCAGTTTCAACCAAATCCTTGGTATCTTCCACAATCATTTTTCATTCCTCCTTTGTTTTTCGTTATACTACAAGGAGGCAGCGCTTGTCAATACCTTTCACCAAAAGCACAGCACAAAAAAAGCCGGGCAGTTACCTGTCCGGCTAAATTTTTTCATATTTTTGTAAATTATGCTTGACTTTTCACGGGCTCCGTGATATAATATAGACAGTGAGAGGGAGAAAGGAGGATCTCACAGCAATAACAAATCAGAAAGGAGTTAGGGTATGACTAATCATCAGTTTGATTACATCATTGAGTTGATCATCCAGATCCTCAGAGAGTCCAAAGATCTGGATGAAGCGATAAACACCTTGGAACACTTAAAGAGGTAACCAAAGCGAAAAGTAAGGGGTGGGCTACCACCCGCCCCTTACGATTAGTATAACACACTCTAACACATAAATCAATAATGGATCAAGATAAGGAGAACATCATGAATAATTACAAAGATTATTTGCAAACGAACATCGGCTATAGTGACATTGCATCTTTGACCATTCGCAGCTGCGGTATCGTTGCGCCGCTGGACTTTGGCAGTGACGGTGACTACCGGGCGTATGTCGTGGACTCCGACACAGAGATCCCCAACCACTATCAGCTGGTACAGAATCTGGAACACTGGGTCCACATATTTGACGATGCCGAGTTGACCTTCAGTGCAAAGGCAGATCACATCCGAATTTATCGTGCCGGTGACTTCGGCTGCATTATTCAACTGGACGGCAACGCAGAAGTGGAAAAGATCGTAACCATTAGTGAGTTAATGAATAAACTGGAGCAAGCTGCACAGCTGGAATAAGGAGGAGCGTATGGCTATATTGAATGATGCAGGACAGCAGGTGTCCTTTGAATGTACTGAACTGATTGAGGATGTGCGGGAGGATATTCAGCACCTGCGCCGCACCAAAAAGGTAAGCGTAGCTTGCAGGGTCAAGGCTGGGGTCAAGATTGTGTTTGACTACGCCCTTGACAAGGACGAGGAAAAGCGCATTCAGCTGGCAGACGACGAGTGGATGGAAGCAATGACCTTGGGACAGCTCCTTGCTTATGCAATCCGCCAAAACCGTTTGACTGTGGCGCCTGGTGCTTTTGATAGCGTCGGCGAACTGTTCGACGCCAGCGGTATGCCGATGAGTAGTTTTGGCAGCTTCTTTGGCGTGCCACCGCGCACCATGCAGGATTGGATATATGGCGCAAGCCCTTGTCCGCAGTATGTTATTGATCTAATGGCATACAAATTGGAACATGAAAACAAAATCTAACAGCAAAGACCCGGTGGGATCACTCCCTGCCGGGTCTCTTTTCTTATGCCTTATGTTTTTTCGATCAGTGCCGGATCGGCGGCAATATAGCCGCCGTCCACCAGCTCGTAGAACGGCGTGTCCGTGCTTCTGTCAACAGCTTTTGCCATTAGCACATCGCCGGTCTTGACCAGCCAGAGCACATCCTCGTCTCCCAAGATCGGGCGGCTGTGGACCCTGACGGATCCTTGGAACACCACCTTGATCTTGAATGCCTTGTCCTTTTTGGCCGCCTTTGTTGCGGGTTTCTTCGCTTCTGCCATTTTTTGTCTCCTTTACTTAACAAATTTCTTGTTTCCGTCCTTTTCCCAAACACACAGCCAGCCGGAGGGACAGCGTGCCCACAGGTTGCCAGTGGACAGCAGCTTAACCTCCTGCAGGGTGATGGTGGTGCCGGCTCGGAACATAGCGTCTGCTTTTGACTTGCTGCTTGTAGCGTGTCGCCGGCCGTCCGTGGTCAGGTCTTTGACCTTCTTGCGTCCGGTGGCTGCACCTGCGCCCTTGTAAATACCACGCACTGCTGTGGTTGTATATGTACCCGGCTTTACGGTAGGCGCCTTGGGTGTTGCCTTGCGGTAGTTCACATCGCTTGCCGCATAGACAGTCTTGGCTCCCTTTGCGTTCGTAAAGAGCCAAATGCCGCTGATGTCCGAAGCCAACGCTCCGGGCTGTACATACACTTCCCTGGCGTTTTTCACGCGGGTGTATTTACGGCGTGCGGCAGTCAAAGTGAACTTTCCGTCATACCAATACGGGTCGAGAATGATCAGGTTACCGGATTTGTCCAGGCCGCCAATATAGATATAGTGACCGCCATTACTGAACAGCTGCTTGCCGCCACCGCTGACGCATACAATGGCCTTGCCACCGGCTTTCAGGTGGGCTTTCAGATCAGCAACAGACTTGGTTCGCTTACTCACAATGGAATAATGCTTTTCCAGGTATGCAGCCACCGTATTCATGTTTGTGCCGTCTGCGGACCGTGCGCCCATCAGCAGGCACTTCTGCGTCCAAGCCGCTGTGTCTAAGCCGGTAAAGCCAAAGTTGTGCAGTACCATTAGGCTGGCGCACACCCCGCACCCGCTGGTGTAGATACAGCCACCGGTTCCGTACTTATAAGGGTGGGTCTTGCTGGGGTATCTGATAGATTTGCACTTTTCGGTTGTCTGCCGGCAGTAATACAGCTTACTCATGGTGTACAGCCTCGCTCTCTGCTGTCTCCGTCCGTTCCAGCGCCAAGGTCTCATCTGCTTTCAAAGCTGCCTGGGTGAAGCTGTTGTTTTTCCACCAGGCAGCCAGGGAAGCTACTACTGCCACCACCGTTGACACAGCAGTATAGACTTCATCATCGGAAAAGGGCAAAGGGTTCTTGCCAAAGGCATTCAAGAGTACATTCAGCAGCGACACCGCCAACACGACGGTTCTTGCGATTGTTCCTGCGGTTACTTTCATTTTTTAGTCCTCCTTTTGTTGTGGCTCCTCCGGGAGCGCGATAATCTCATTATAAAATTTGGTCATCATACCATTGCCGCCCAGGGCATGATAGGCGTCGTACACCTTGACCATGGCTTCTTTTGCATAGAGGGGGCAGTAGCGCCGCTCAGTATGCTTTTCGTGCTGTCGTATGATCTCGGCACGCAATATAGATTGCAAGCCGTTTTCGATCGCTATGTACCGGGCTGTGGTGACTTCGTCCATTGCTTTCTTGCTCTTTTTCTTTGCAATCAATGAAGCGATAACGGCAGACACGGCACTGCCTACCACCGTTGACACGGCAGCAGTCAGGGCGGCGGTGAGAAATGCGTTATACATCGGTATCACCCCCTTGCAGGGCGTTGATCTCTGCCCGGTATTCTGCCCGCTGCCTGCGGATTGGCGCGTACTCCTCCTCAGACAGCGCGCCGTCCGTGTACTTCAAACATAGGTAGTCTGTTTCCGCCAGCTCAGCCTTAAGAAACGCAATACGGCTTTCGGTCTCTACATTCATTTTGCCACCCCCAAAATCTCGATTTGCGTTCCGGCGCCAATGGTCTTTCCGTTTGTCGGAAAAGACAACGCTTTTATCGCACCGTGACCTTCGGTGTCCTTAAAGATATTGAATGTGATCCCGCTGGCGGCCCAGATAGTGCCACCAGTCATGGATTTGGCGGCATTGAAGTTGCTGGAGATATTACCCCTGTTGACCAGTACCCGCACCATATCTTCTGCGATCTCTACCTCAGCAACGGCGAAGGAGCCCTTAGTTGTTGCAGTCTCGAACCGGAAAGCATTCGGCAGAAAGCACTTACTCGTGTATGAGTTGATGTACACCGTATTGTCTCCGGCGGCGGAATTGGCGGCGCTTCCAGCCACAGCCATACGCAGCCTGATCTTTCGGCAGGGCTTGGTGAGGTTCCACTGCTGGTTCTCTGTGGTGTCAGCGTCAAATGTTTTGGAAAACACAGGCTCCCATGTTTCGCCTGCGCCTGCCAGCTCCTCTTGCACCTCTGCAAGGCCTGTCGTGGCGTCTGTGATCTCCTTGGCCAAGGCGTCAGTCAGAAGACCTTTTCCGATGATACTATCAGAGAAGTGCCAGGCTTTGAGCGCCTTGCTGCCGATCTTCTGCGTTGTCACCGCGCCGTTCTTGATATTGTCCTGCTCCACGCCGCTGTAGGCAATTTTGGTGCCCGTGATTGCCCTGTCTGCTATTTTTGCGCTCGTAATTGAATTCAGGCCGATGTTCCCAAGCGCCGCACCCTCTGCCAGGTGCTTTGCCTGCACGGTTCCGTCGCCTACATTGGATAGCACCGTCATATACTTCCAGGTGGCTTTGTCCGCCGTACCGGTGGCCGTGCATTGGTACACCGTGCCGGTACTCAGGTTTAGATACAGGTCACCGATGAATGCGGAACTGATCCCGGAAGCCGGGTAGGTGCTTTCACTGCCTGCTGCACCATCAATGGCGGTGCCGGTGTGCCATTTGTTAAGAAGCACATCATCTGCGGATAGATCCGCGCCCGCTGCCGTAGATAGATTCCACTCTTCAACAGTCACATTCAGCATGGTGGCGTCGTTATAGTTGATGAATGAGGTGTCTGGCTTACCGATGTATGCCAGCTTAATGATATCACCCTCGCTGACGGCTGTAACGATTGGCCCGGTGATGTAGGTCTCATACTTACCGGATCTTGTACATATACACCGCTCAATGCGTGTTGCCGTGCCGTCGGCCTTGACGATGTACAAGTCCATTTCACACTGCGTTAGAGCAGTGGACTCATACATATACGCCTGCCCGGTGATCCTCACTTTGCTTACGCCTTTGCCTATTTTTACTCCGCCATCAGCCAGCGTGAGCGCTGTGCCGTATTGGCGTGCGGCCGATGTAAGATTTAGGTACACCGGCGCCTCGTATGTTCCCTCGGCCGTCGGTTTGAATTTGGCAGCAAGGACCGCCTGGATATGTGTGGTTTGCGCCTGCTTTTGCAATCGCCCATTGACAAGCGCTACAGCCGCCTTGAGCGTTGCTACATCTTCGGCAGCCGGTACTTTGGACAGCTTGGACAGTGCGTCTCGGAGGGCTGACCAGTCATCGCTTTGTTCCATACCGGCAGTGCTCTGGGTGCCGTGCACTTTAATGGCAAATTTTGCCGTTGTAATGACTTTGTCGTCCGTAGTGGACAGTAGGATCTCTACTTGGCTTGTTCCCAGGATGAGCATACTGCTCTTCATCGTCAGCTGTACTTTGCCATCAATCACTTGGGCGGTGATCAATGCTTTTGTACCGTTGGGTCGGATCATGACCGCCCTGGCTTCTGCGTCTGCCGGTAGCGCATACAGAGCACCGTTGTCCAGGAGGTTGATCAGCACTATGCGCCCGGCGTCGTCTTCGGCCTTGGCGCTCACGGTTACATAGCGGTTGGCACCGTTGATGTCAACGAATATTTCCTGTAATGTTGTCATTCAATATCATCCTCCGTATCGGTATAGGCTTTGATCAAGTCAAGCGTGTTGTCCGCTGTCATGCTGTCTCTGTTCAATTGGTGAATGCCCTGCATGGCTTTGTAACTTCGCTGTGTCACTCTGCGGTAATAGTTGCGCTTGAACGACCCGATCTCACACCCGGTCAGTTCGTGCTTTAGGCAGTCATACTCCAGCTTGATCACTCTTGCCTTGGCTGACAGGCCCAACTTATTCAAAGCGATAGTAACGGTGTCCCCGAGTTCTATATGTTCCAGCTCTTTGAACATTTGGTACGCCGGGTCCTTTCGCAGATCTAAGTAGTCAACGGCCACATTGATCTTCGGCTCATCTATTCTGTCCACCGAGAATTCCAAAGCGGCTAACCGCCGGATCTCCTTAATTACATCCGTAATGTCCGTAAACTCTGCGTCGTTATTGGTCAACCTGCGGATCGAGTGCTTAAAAGGGTTTATTCCGCTGCCCGGTCGTCTTACCAGGTTGAACCTTATTGATGTTACGCCTTTTGGAGGCTTGAAGCTGTACGCAAAGCTATTTTTCCAGTCGCTTGTCGCCGTCTGTGCAGGCTCTGTCATCCACTGATCCCCATCTCGATATGCAAAGAAAAATGGGCAGTCACTTCTGAACCGCGATGTTAATTTGTAGCTGCTGTTCGACGACACGGCCGCTACGCCATAGAAACTGCCTTTCTCCTCTACGCGTATCACTTTTTTTCCGCTTAGTTTAAGTCGCCCCGGATATACAGAGAACGCCTGCGGCGTATATTTCGGGCTTACATAATACGACTTGATGGCAATATGAGGGTAGCTGAACTCCTTTTCTTTTTCGCTTACTACCAAGTCGTCATTGTATATGCCCTCTGTCGTAGTGGGAAGAATACTTGTGACCACATCGTTGGTGTTAACCGTGAATTCCACTCCAGAGGCATTGACTCCATCTCTAAGGACAAGTCCTCGGTCTTTTCCCAACTGTTTCATAATCTGAATGTTAAAATTATCCGGTAGCCATTCGGCTGACCATTTACGGATCACGCTTTCATCGTCTCCGAGCAATGCGTCGTATGCACTCTTGGCGTCCGAGTAATAGCAGGAAAACGACTTGAATGCGTCGAGCCCGGTTACATTTGGCCTAAAGTCGGACTGGCTCAGCACTGTGTTGGCAAAACCGTAGCAGTTGGACTGATAATCCCCGCATTCTCCTGGCAGCGTCCGCTTCAAGTCGAATATAATATGCTGCGCCGAAGCTTTGACTTTGGTGTCAGAAGTAACGACTTGCCATATTCTGAACGCTTGGCGTTCCGCCCAGGGTGTGTCCACCACCAACACATTTTCTTCTGCAATGTACTTCCACCGGCCCAATGTGTCTACCGGGTGCTCCATCTCCACCACTATGGCGCCGCCCAGTTCAATGCTGACGGTGCAGGAATAAGGCGTCAGTACCATATCGCCATTGTGTTTCAGTGCCGCTTTTCCTGTGAAATTCTGCTTGGAATACACTTCGATCATAGGCGCCTCCAGTTTGGCACATACTCCAGCGTTGCAGGGTTCTTTGTTCCACCGAACTTGATCGTATTTGCGCCCTTGACCAACACCAGGCCGTCCAAGTCGCCGGTTGCGTTGCCGTTGATGATCTTATAATCGCCGGTGTAGACCATACGCCTTTCCACATCTATAATGGTGGTTGGCGTTGTGATCTGTACGGTCACTGCATTGCCGTTGACTGTGATCGTTGCCGTGTTTCCGGTTGGGTATTTTGTCGTTATATAGAAGATCGGGTACGCTGTCTCAAACTGATTGTTAACGGCCTCCGGGCACGGCACTCTTGTGCTACCGCGCACCAGGTACTGGTACGCTGCGCAGGTGAATGTGACCGTGAACTGAGCCAGCCGCCGGTATATGCGGGTGAACTCGGAAGTCTCCACCTTACGGACCCTGAGGTGATACTCCGGGTCGTCATTTTTGATCAACTGGCTGGCTCCTGTCGGGTGGAATAGCCATTCTTTGATCTCGCGCACCCGCTCGTCCCATTCTGTGCCGTCCGGTACCAGGAAGTTGCAGGAATACGCTACCTGTATGTCTTCGTATGTACCTTGGTCAAGGTAGTAACTACCGTCCATAGCCGCCACATTGGTTTCCTCAATCTTTTTGACTGCGGCGGGCATATTGGGCCGCTGGGTTGCTTTAACCCCCAGTTCGGAGGCATTTCTGCCTCCGAAAGTAAAGTCAAACTTATCCATCGGTATCTAACCCCTTTGCCATTTCATAGTTCCGCTGGTCTTTGGTGACCTCGTCCGTGACTTGCTGTACGACCTTACTGCCGATCTCCTTACCGTCCAGGTAAGTATGTACGATCACTGTCGGACGAACACAGGTGATCAGTCGCTGGAGCTGGTTGTCCAGCATTTTGCTAAGGGCCGTATAGAACGGACTCAACGGCAGAATTGCCTCTCCGCCGGTGCTTGGTTCACCGCCTGCCAGCAGTGTGCCGCCGTATGCGCCAAAGATCTGTCGCCCGCGCATAATGGCGCCGCCTGCGTACCAGTCGATATTCAGCTTGGGTACAGACGGCGGATCCAGGCTGAAGCCGCCGGTGATACTAAAGTGCGGCAACTTGATGTTCGGAAATTTCAATTTTAGCTTGTTGAAGAAGCCCCGAATGGCAGCCAAACCTTTGCTCACAATGTTTTTCGCATTGTTAATACTGTTTGATATGCTGTCTTTGATCCCACCGAAAATGCGCGCTACCAGGTTTTTAATCCAGTTCAGCGGTACGCTGATTATGTTCTTTAGCGCATTGAATACCGTCGATACAACCGTCCTGATGGTGTTGACCACTGTGGTCACTACGGTCTTAATCGCTTTCCAGGCAGTGGTTATAATCTTTTTCCAGATGGTCACATAAGTGACGATCACAACACGGATTGCAGTGAACACCTTGGTGATTATATTCCTAATGCCGTTGATAATTGGCGTCAGGACAGCCTTAATACCGTTCCACACAGCGGTCCAGACTCGCTTGATCGCATTACCGACAGTCGAGATGATGGTGCGGATCACTTGCAGTGCGCTTGAAATAACGGTCTTGATAGCATTGAATGCGGCGAAAACATATTGTTTACAATTTTCCCATATAAAGCGGAATGGCAGCGTTATAATGTTAAACGCAGCGCTGAACAGATTGGCGATGAACATAATGGCCACCTGTATTCCGTTCTTTATTCCGTTCCATACTGTCTTAACAAAGTTCCACAATGTCGTGAAGATGTTTTTTATCCAATTCCAGGCTGTCTGAAATATGGCTTTCGCTTTGTTCCACACATTTTCCAATGCCGGCTTGATTTTGTCCCAATTCTTGATGATCAGCACGATACCGGCTACTACAGCAGCCACAACGGCGGCAATAATCACGCCTTTAAGGCCAAGTGTCGAAAACACACCTGTGATAGCCTTACCTATCTTCCCGGCTCCGCTTGAAATCTTGCTGACCAGGCCAAGGCCGGACACGGCTTCCTTAATCTTGGATATACCGGATATTGCACTTCCGACTGTACCAATAATTTTCCCTACGCCAAGGAGTAGCGGTCCGATAGAGGCCACCACTAATGCGATCACAGCAATCGTTTTCTGCTGGCTGTCGCTTAGTCCATTGAACTTGTCTATGGCGTTGGTCACAGCTTGTGTGATGGAGCGGATCTCCGGTGTGAACTGCGAGGCCAAGTTGATCCCGGCAGACTCAAAAGCACCGCTCATGTTTTCAACATCGCCGGCCAGGTTGTCCAGCATGTTGTCCGCCATATCCTGTGCTGCGCCGTCTGCGTTCTTAAAGCTGTTCGTCATTTTGGTAAGCGCGCCGGACCCTCGATCAATCAAAGCCTGCATACCTGATAAGGCATTTTTGCCATACAGTGTAACGATGGCATTTTCTTTTTGCTCTTGGGTCATACCCTTAAACTTGGACTGGAGCTGCGCGACCTGCTCACTCAGCGGAACCATATTCCCTTTTGCATCGAAGAAATCCACACCCAATTCCTTCATTTTTGCGCTCATTGCTTTGGTTGGCGCTGCCAGTCGTGACAATGCGCCGCGAAGAGATGTACCAGCCTGGCTGCCCTTGATACCTTGGTCGGACATAATGCCAATCGCAGCTGCTGTTTCTTCAAGAGAAATGCCTAACGAAGAGGCGATGGGTGCGGCATACTTCATTGCCTCGCCCATGTCTGCCACTTCCGCGTTGGTGTCTGCCGCCGCCTTTGCGAACGCGTCAGCCACATGGACAGACGCACTGGCGTCCAAATTAAAAGACCGCATGGTGGTAGCCATTACTTCTGCCGCATTGGCTACATCGCCACCGGACACAGCCGCCAGGTTTAGTACGCCGGGAATACCTGCCATGATCTCCTTGGCGTTATATCCTGCCGTGGCGAAGTTCTCCATACCGGCTGCGGACTCAGAAGCGGAGAACACCGTGTCGGCACCCAGCTGGATGGCTTGCTTGCGCAGCTTCTCGAATTCATCGTCGGTTGCACCTGCAATCACCTTAACGCGGGACATCTCGCTGTCGAAGTCTGAAGCGGTCTTGACGGAAGCAACGCCCACACCTGTGACTGCGGCGGTAATGCCCAACATTTTCTGGCCCGCTGCTGATACCTTGTCTCCTGCGGTTTTCATTTTGTCGCCATATTCTTTCAACTTGGCGGAGGAAAGCTCTTTGTTGGCTGCTTTCAGCTTCAGCTTCATGTTTTCCAATTCCTTGGAGAACAGCGTGCCTTGGTTCTTGGCCTTAGCCAGCTCATCGGCATTGCTTTGTAGCTTGCTCTCATTCTCAGCCAGGGCCTTTTCGGCCGCTTTGACTTCTTCCTGCAAGGCTTTGGTTTCCTTGCTGTTCTTGCCTGTTGCCTCTGCGGATTTGTCATAAGCGTTCTTGGTCTGATTGAGTTTGTTTTGCAGTTCAGAGTTCTGCTGCCCCAATCTCTTGTCTTCGGCCGTCAGTTCGGCTACGCGCTTGCTATTGGCGGAGATCTTCTCCTCTTGGACCTTGATCTTTTCGGTGAGCATTTGTACCCGGGCGCCGACCTCCTGGTTGGACTGACCCATCAGTTTAGCCTTTTGGGCGGCTAAGGAGTACTCCTGCTGTAGTTGCCGCATTTGGGCGTTTGCCTGCTCCATCACAGCTGTATAGCTGTTTGCGCTGGCCTTCATTTTGTCGTCGTATTTTTTCAGCTTGTCGGAGTCAAGCTCTTTGTTGGCAGCTTTCAGCTTCAGCTTCATGTTTTCCAATTCCTTGGAAAACAGCGTGCCTTGGTTCTTGGCCTTAGTCAGTTTATCTGCATTGCTCTGTAGCTTGCTCTCGTTCTCAGCCAGGGCCTTTTCGGCCGCTTTGACCTCTTTCTGCAAGGCTTTGGTTTCCTTGCTGTTCTTTCCGGTTGCCTCGGCGGACTTGTCATAGGCGGTTTTTGTCTGATTGAGCTTGTTTTGCAGCTCAGAGTGCTGCTGCCACAGTTTCTTATCTTCAGCCGTCAGTTCAGCTACCCGCTTACTGTTGGCGGAGATCTTCTCCTCCTGGGCTTTGATCTTCTCTGTGAGCATTTGTACCCGGGCGCCGACCTCCTGGTGAGACTGACCCATCAGTTTAGCCTTTTGGGCGGCTAAGGAGTACTCCTGCTGTAGTTGCCGCATTTGGGCGTTTGCCTGCTTCATAACAGCTGTATAGCTGCTGGCGCTGGCCGTCAGTCGTATTGACGCTACTGCCATTGTCGTCCTCCTTTCTATCGCTCATCTGCGTGTTCCAGTTTATACTTAATCAAAGAGAGTATGGCAAACACATCACCGGTAAGGGCGTATTGCAGATCGCAGCGCAGACACTGGGTTGCCACATCCAGCAGGCTGTTGATTACTTCCAACTGCGCGCTCCAGTAGTCTTGTTCGTCCTCTTCGTCTGTGTAGCCGTTCTCTTTGTCGTATTCATCGAATAGACTTTTTACTCGTTCCACCTGTTCTTCCGGACTCAGCCGGTTGATGGCTTCCGTGATCCGCTGTGCCAAGAAGTGGGCGGTGTTGCCCGCCACCAGCACTTCCTCTGTGTCGGCTTTCAGTACATAGCCCGCTGCTGTTGGCAGTACGGCTTGTACAAGGCGGATCGTTGCTTGCAGTCCCTGTGGTTCATCCGTACCGACGGCACGCATATAGGTGCAGTACCGCCGGTAGAATTCCAGGGACGCCGTGGAACGGTGGATTGTTCCGTGGCAACTGACCGTTATATCCGGGATCAGCTGCCAGTCTTGAAATTTGCTGTCATGGCGTCGATCTTCTGCTCAATCCGTTGTGCCAGATTGAGATCCACTGCCATGTAAGCCACGATCACATCGGCCACATCGGTGTCGCTTTCTGCCAGCTCTTCGGGTGTGAACTGTTCACCGAAAGCGATCGACAAAGCGTTGATGATGGCGGTGTAGGTCGGAGCGTCGATAGCGTCCTCCTCCAGGTTGACCGCTTCGCACGCCTGTTTGTAGCGCAGGTATGTAGCCGTGCCCATGTGGTTGATCGTGTAAGTCTTGCCGTTAAGCTCCAGCTGTGCAGCCGGAGCCTTTTCCATAATTGCGTCCATGTTTTACTCCTTTAACCACCGACGGCTGCTGTGCTTGTCGGCCATTCCTGAACTTTGGAGAACCAGTCGGCAATAGCACCGGCTGCGTCCTTGTCTTCTGTCAGCAGATTGCTTTCGTCTACGGAGCAACTAAACTTGCCATCGTGCTTACGCGCATAGCAGGACAGTTTTACCGTGTCGGTCTGTGTAGACACCTTGTCCGCCTTGGTCTCGTTCGTCTCCTCCATACCCTCGCTGGCGGTGCCACAATAATACCAAACGAACTCGTATTTGTTGTTAAGGCGCTTGACGCGATAGCCGATTGCGATTTCGTTCGGTTTGTCGTCTTCACCTTTCACCAGATAGCCCTTTTCATACAGATGGCCAAAAAGCGTAGCCTTTTCTGCCGGGGTCAGGGCGTTTACATCCAGTTCAATTTCTGTACCCTCGTAGTTTGTCGCTGTTTCTTCCACCGCGTCATCGGAATACAACTTCTCGCTTGAGAACTTGTCACTCACTTTTGCGCTTATGGCTCTTGCCAGCTTGGTCGGAGTGCCGGCGGTGTAGCCGGTTGCGTCGTTTTTTGTGACCAGCGCCACATAGATGTCTTTCAGACCTACACGGCGGCTGTGTACATTTCTTTCCTCACTCATTTACTTACCCTTTCTCCGCCTGATTGGCGGCATTGTTCTTTTCAACTGTCAGCGAAAAGCGCAGCTGTTTGACATATAGCTCCGTGTCGTCCTCGTAAGCGTTGTTGCTCTCCAGGAAGTCAAAGCCATAGGCTTTCATCAGAGCCAGCACTTCGGCGGCCAGCGCCACCTCGTCCACCAGGCTCCAAATATTCGCCTGAACCGTAGCTGTCTCGCTCTCGCTGCCATCGTCGCTGTGGTCATCCTCTGCATAGCTGAGCGGCCAAAGAGAGATATGCGTATCTGTAATATCCGGGTCATACCACCCCTCCCGGACCGGAATACCCCGGCCGGAGATCTGCAACAGTGCAATACTGGCTTCATTGATCACATCTAACATATCGGTCTCCTTAATCGCCTAAATACTTGTTTGCGTATGACTGTAGCGTCGTTTCGGCAATGCGGCGGTACATGCCCTCGCACTGCTTGTTTGTTTTGTTAATGAATTCGCGTGGGCGCATTTTCGATGTGCCCCATTCCACAAATTTCATATAAAACTGCGGGCTGTTGTCACTGAGCTTCCAGCCTACCTCTGCGTTTGAGCGGCCGTCTGTGTCTGTCCTTGTGTTTGACACCGGGATCACATCAGCGGCGTGGGCAGGTGAGTACTGCACGAACCTGTGGCCGAGATACCGACCGGTTTTGCTGTGGTCCCTCGACCTTGGCACATTCCGCTTCATTGTCCTGTGTGTTTCCAGCTTGGACAGATTGATGATGTGGCGGGTGCATTGGCCCACCACATCTAAAGAGCTTACCTCTTGCAGGTTCTTTAGCAGCTGCTCCATACCTTGGAACTCCATGTTGACTATCATAAGATCACCCCCTTATGTTGTACGCTCACACTTTAGCGTAACGAACTCGTGGTTGCCTCTTGAATAGTCGATATGGTAGATCCGATAGCGTGCGCCGGTGGCTACTTCTTCCACAAAGTAGTCCTTGGCATGCCCTCGCATATCTTCCAATGCCTTGCAGTAACGCAGTTTGAACGCCAGCACTTCATGCAGCTTGGCGGCCATTGCCTGGTACAGTTCTTCGCCGTACAGATCGGCCGGCGTTGCCCAAACATTCATATAGTGTGGGGCGCCTGCCTTATCTTCGATCTGTCGGCCGCCGGTGGTGGAAAAAACACGCTTGCGAATATTGATTTTAATTTCCATCACCGGCACCTCCGTAGATCTCGCTGTACAGAAATGTGGAGGCGTGACCGCTGAGAAGCTGCGTGTTTGTGCCGTACTTCTCCCTGTGGTCGTACAGGTCCTTAACGGACATCAGCAGCAACAGATCTTGTCGTGCGGTCGGTGCGGCTGCATTATAGCCGGGGATCAATTCGCCAAGCGTTGCCGCCGTGGCGTCGATCATCAACCGGATCAACTCGTCATCGTCCGCATAGTCCACCCGCAGGTAGCTCTTAACCGTGTTCAGTTCCATTGCTTACCTCCGTTCTTTTGCAGTTGACTGCAAATTAGCCCGCTGCCGCTTTCAAGAAGCCCTTGGCCATGGCCGCGCCGTCAACCACCTGCACATCGAATCGGTCACGCACCTTGCAGCCCATCGTGTCAGAAGTCCAGTACACATTGGGGTTGGCCTCAATGGTCATCTTCTCTCGATCAAACAGGGTTACTGCCTCGTGGCCGTCGCCCATATAAATGGGTGCGCCCTTGGCAGTGTCGGTCTTAAGGGCCTTGTTGGATAACACAGTGATCGGATAAGAGCCGAAAAGCAGCTTTCCGGTTTTCTTCATCGGGTCCGGTTGCAAAATGTAGTTGCCATCTTTGTCTTTTAATCCGTCCAAGAAGTTAAAACCATCCTGGTTGGTAATCACCTCAGCGTTGAGGGCAACTTCTGGATCCAGGGTCACATTGAATACATCTTTCAAACCGTCTACATCGGCGATGGTAACCGGACTTTCGCCCGCTGCTTTATCAAATGCGGCCAGGATCTTAGCGTTGCGGGTCGCGGTGCTTTTCTTGGCACAGTATTTGGTCAAGAATGCCAGCAGATTTTCGGCGGTGTCGGCCAAAAGATCGTTGGTCAGCTTCATAGTGCCGCCGTACTTCTTGATGGAGTAATCCACAGGCAGTAGTGTTGGTGTGTCTCCTTCGGTAAATTCGGCCGCTTCATCTACTGCGGGCCACGCGGTGATGTCGGCGTCCTTTTCGATTACGCGACGGCCTTTGTTGACCGTTGTTTTCTCCACATTCACATGGCTCTCCAGCGTAATCTTGCTGCGTTTCAATTCCTTGATGGCAGTCTGCAAGTCCTGCGGAACAGTCAGTCCACCGTTGGCGTCTGTACCTTCGGACATTTGGTTCACGATCTGCTTTTCCTGTTCGGACAGATAGTCCTCCGGGTCACCGCCCTTACGCTTGACGGCAAACTGTGCCTTGATCAGTGCGGCGAATGCGCTTCTGCACTGCTGGGGCGTAAATTCCTGCTGATCAATGACCTGGTGCGGCTCTGCACCGGCATTGTTCTTATGTGCGTCCATTACATCAGCCAGCAGATCAAACTTCTTCTGCAACTGCTGCAATTCGTCTTTGGCGGTCTGGGCCTCGGTCAGCTTGCCTGCTTCGGCCAGGTCCTGCACTTCCTGCTTCTTCGCGTTAATGCTATCCAGCAGGGCTCTGAGCTTTTTGTTCATTTGTTTTTCCTCCTAAAAAATTTTTTATTTTGTTCCGTAAAGGTATAAATCCGCCAGGATTTTGTCCTTTTTGGCGTCTTTGTCGGTGTCGGTGTTGACACCGGGCGGTAGGCGGGTGTACCTGTCATAGAATGTGCTCGCACAGGCCACCATCGGCTCGGCGTTCTCCACTTCAAAGTTGAAAACTTCGGTGATATTCTGCGAAGTCAGCCAAGTTTCCGCCGTCATAAGGTTTGCGAGTGCTTCTCTGTCCACTTTTTCGGACATTTTTGTGCTGTACAGTTCCAAAATACAGTCTTTGGCAATGCTCAGCTGCTCAATTACCGCCGCAAAGTCAGTGGCGTTGCCCCAACAGCCCGTCATCGGGTCGTGGATCATCACTTGCGCACCGGTGCGAATGACCACCCGGTCGCAGGCACACAGTATGACGGAGGCGATACTGGCGGCAATGCCGTCCACATATCCGACGGTCTCTCCTGCGTGTGCTTTGATGATATTTGCAATGGCGATCCCGGCGAACACATCGCCGCCGCCGGAGTTGAAGTGAATTTCAACCGGCTTGTCCGGCTCAATCTGGTTGAAGAAGTCGGCTACTTGCTGGGGGCACTTGTCATTGGCGAACTCGCCGCCGTAACCGCTGCAATCGTACATGCAAATATCGCCGTAGAAGTTCAGCACAGCTCTGTCCGGCTCATCATAGAGGGCACAATAGCCGACCTTTTCCCGCTGATTGCTCACACGGTTAAAGCGCTCAAAATTCAATACCTTGTTCATACGATCCTCCTTTCCGTCAGTCTGTGTTGTTGGTGCCATACTGGTCACCAACTCTATCAAGCGGAATGTATGTTCCGTTGACAATGGGGTTGTCTCCGCCCTGTACCGGCGGATTGTCTTCCAGCTCTCTGCACTCATTGATGGTAGCAATGCCCTTGTCCACCTTTTGTGCGAAGATCTCTGTTTGTGTCTTGCTGTCGGTCCGCAGTAGCACTTTGTCGTTGAACTTGTAGTAGAAGCCCGCTGCCCGCTGCGGATCTGTCAGGCACTTATAGTTCAGCTCCTGCTCAATTTGCGAGATGGGAAACAGCATTGTTTCTGTCAGGAACGCCAACTGCTGTTGTTCGCTGTTTGCGTAGCTGCTTTTTGAGTAGTCATTGATCTGCGTGGGCTTGATCCCAAACGCTGCCGCAAGCTGCAAAGCACCGTACTGTTTCAACTCCAAGAACTGGGCGTCTGACAACTTAAAGTCGATTGGCTCCAGTTTGAAGCCCGGCGGGACCGGAATAATGCGTCCGGCGTTGCTGGCACCTGCGCCGAATTCTTCAAACTGCGCAATCATTTTTCTTTTGGCACCCTCGCTTAACTCGCCTGTGTAATTCAGCACGGCCTTTCCTGTCATACCGTTCTTGAACAGCTTGTTTTGGTATTCCTGTGCAGCAATTTGGCCGTCTACGGTGGACCGCAGCAGTTCCAATACAGACGCACCTCGGTACCCATCGAATGTAAAGAAGTTCTTGAAATGCAGCACGGTGTCCGGGTCGAAGATATAGCTGTGCCCGGTATAGCGGTCTTGGTACCAGTAGTACAGCCCACCACCGTCCGTGCCGAATATACCGGCGTCGTCCACAAGCAGATTGACCTGATTAGATGGCATGATCCACAGCCCCTTGGCTTTGACGGAGCCGCCATACTTCTGTCGGGTGAAATCTTGCTGCACCCACACATAGGCGTTGCCGTAGTGGTCCAAGTTCGCCGACACGCTGCTCCAGAATGTTGCCGGTGTCATATATGGGTTGGGCCGCTCTGTCAGCAGCACCGCCATATCGTCCTTTTTGGCCGTTTCGATTTTACCCTCAGACTTTTGATAAAACTTCAAAGGCATTGACCCCAAAGTCTCTGCCTTTTTCTTCAGGCAAATGTAATAGGTCACATCGTTTTGTGGCCGCTTGCCGGATGTTGGAATGCCCAGAAATTCCAAGAGGCTTTCGTCCCCCGGCGAAGTGCTTGGCTGTACAAAGGCGTTTCGTACTGCCGTTGCGTTTTTTCGCAAATTATCAAAAAATGGCATTTTATTTCGCTCCCATCAGTGAAAGATATTCTTCTACCACATCGTCCAAGTTGACTGCCTGCTCCTCCTGCATTGCCATTAGCCAGGCGTCGATCAGCGCGTCTACCGGGTCGATACGGTCCGTCTTGACTTCCTTGTCGATCTTGACCTCCCCATAGGAATTGCCCACCGTCTTGGCGGACAGCATGGAGCGGGTCAAAAGTGCGTCGTCGCCGTTATACTCCACATGCCCTGCCTTGATCTCCAACCGTAGGTCCTCCGTAGGGGTTGACAGCACCCGGTGCGTTTGCGTTACGGACAGACAGGGGGCGATCTCCTCCAGGTCTGCCAGAAATGCAGAAGCGTTGTGTGGATCGTAACAGATGACTTGTAGATCCAAGTCATAGTCTGCAATCAGTTGCTTAAGGTAATTGAGAATGTAGCGGTAGTCGGTTTTCACACCGCCCATTGTCTCTGTTACCGTAATCAGGCCCTGCCGCACCCACACATCGTATGGGGCGTCGTCCGACTGTATATGTTCTTCCAGACGCCTGGACGGCATAAAGCTGTGACTGAACACAAAATACCGCTTTTCTTCGTCCACATAGTAGGGGACAACGATACTTAGACTGGTCAGATCGCCGCCGGATGACAGGTCCAAGCCAGCGTAAACCTTGGAACCGATAAAGTCCTTTAAGGTTCGGTTTGACGCACCTGCCGTCCATTCTTCGGCGTTGTCGATGTAGTTGTTGCCCGCTGCTTGGATCCAGCAGTTCAACTGCTTTACAACGAAGTCACGGAGGGTGTCTCCGCCCTCCCGCCGGGCCTCGTTGGCTGTGGCAATCATGTTACCCAGCAGATCCGGCCTGTCTCGCAGCAGGGGATTGGACTTTAGCCAGTTGGTTGGCTCGAAATAGTCATCTCCCTGGTCCATTTCTGCAATAAAAACAAATCGTGTCGGGTTGTCGAAAACACCGTCCAAGATACTACAGCAGGTCTCATACATCTTGTGGCACGGATATTTGAGATTGAACCCGGCAGTAGTGATAACGCTGATCAGGCAGGACTGCATAAACTTTGTACCGCCCTCCAGCAGTTTATAAACCTGGTTGTTTTTATGGGCGTGGTATTCGTCCACGATCCCCAGGTATGGTCGGAAACCATCTATTCGCTTGGTATCACCGGACAGAGCGCGTATGCGGCTGCCGGTCAGCTTACAGTCAATGGTTGAGTTGTGTTCGTGCACATTGAACAGTGCCTCCAGGTCGTGGTCGCTGCGGATGAACTTCACCACTTCGTTGAATACGATCTTGGCCTGGTCTGTCTTGGTGGCTGCACAGTAAACCTGCGCATATTTGTATTTGGTGAAATTGCCGTAAAATGTGGCAAGGATCCCATTGAGTATGCTTTTGCCTTGCTGCCGTGCCAGTTGGATGTATGAAGTCCGGTACCGGCGGTGGTTGCCGTCTTTTGTTCGCCAACCGTGCAGGCTGCCAAGGATAAACGCCTGGAAGTCAGCGCAGACGAACGGCGTTTCTTCGTCGCCCTCGGCAATGGTCAACTTCTCGGCGAAGTTGATCAGAATTTGTGCTTGGCGTGGATCGAAGTAATAGGCGAATGGCACCAGGTCGCTTTTTTTCAGGTCATCTAAATGGCGCTGGCAGGCTTGAATTTCTCTTTTTCCGACACCTGCCACTTGCCCGCTGCATACCCGCTTGGCGTAGTCTGTCGTGCGATCAATCGGCAACATCATCACCGACCAGGAATTTGTTGACCGGTTCTTCCTTCTTTTTTGGCGCCACCAGTCCAAAGCGGGCGCTCATTGTCAGCCCAAAGTCGGCAGCGCCCTGTCGGCACTGCTGCCATAATCTGCTGCGGGCAATTTGCAAATTCTCGTATGTAGAGTTGTATGCCAGCGTAACGGTGCCGTCCGGTCGTTTAACTTCTTTCATCATCTGTGTTTTCGTTAGTTGTTTGGTGATTTCCAAGAAGTCACGCTCTACCACGACCAGCCGGAACAGCGCCTGGCTGTCCAGGTTGCTGACGGTGTTCTTTCCAAGCCGCAGCAGTTCTGCCACGATTTCATCGAAACGCTGTTTATACTTCCTGGGCGCGCCTTTTGGGTACTCAATATGATCAGCCGGAGCGACCAGTTCCCCCTGCCTGCGCTCTTCGATCTCAGCCTTAGTAAAGTGCTTCTTGCCTTTTGCGATAACGGCGTCTGTTGACTGCCTTTTTCCGGCCATTCCGGTCACTCCTTTCCGTAATACTTCAAAAATAATCTATCTTCAGGTCTGTAAGCCTTTGATCCTTCGTGGGGAGTTTTCTCCGTAAGAAAGAGTGGGCGCGACTATCCCCGGGGTGTCCCAAACTTCCCTTGCACCCCCCTCTGCTCCGCCTCGAACCGCTCCAGCAGCCGCCGCAAAAGCTGCTGCGTTTGCTTTTTTTCAGCAATAGAAGCGTCGTACAGCGCCTCAATCTTGTTGTGGTTGGCGTTGGTGAGAGGAAAAAGGTTGCGCTGATCGCAGCGATTGCTCCAGTCCTCGCTCAATGGCACGATATGGTGGACCATCTCGGCGTATTGGATCACACCATCTACATATAGTGCATACAGGTCCAGTCCTCCGGCGTGTTGCAAGCGGAGCGCTCTTGCTTTGCGCCATTCGGCGCTTGTGTAGAACGCATACGCTCTCTTATCTCTGCGGGTGGCATTATATTCCTTATGCCTGTCTGCTGCGTGTTGTGCACACTCCGGGCACATCTCCAGCGCCTGTGGAATGATCTTGCCGCAGCGGCACATCTTAAGCAGCGCCATTTCAATGCCTCCCTTACATTCCATTGTAGCGAATAGTTTCTCCACACACCATACAAGAAAAAAACAAGAAAAAAACAAGAAAAAAACAAGAAAAAAACAAGAAAAAAACAAAGAAAAAACAAGGAAAATACAAAGGAAGTGCGAGAATAAGACAAAGAAAAGAGGGTGGATACCCACCCCCCCTAAGGCTTAACGCAACGCCTGCACTCCATATAAATACACGGCCAGCCGCTTGATGACTTGATTGATCCAGTTATGTGGTGTGTTCTCGTGCGCGCCTAAACACTCCGCGATCTGTTCGTAAGTCTTGCCCTCGAAGTACTTTAACTTGAAAGCCACCATCTTCTGTTCCTCGCCGACCGCCGCATAGTCGGCTGCGATCTGTACCAGCGCTGCGTCTATCCGGCTTAGCAGGCGGCGCGTGTCCTCTTGGCCCTCCAGGTCTTCCGGCTGCACTTGTGAGCCTACATACGCCTGCATGGCTCTGTAATTCGCCATCAGTGCTTTTGTTTTCTTGACCGCTTCGTTCTTCTTTTTGTGCGCCATTTTTCCCTCCTCTCGCCCATCGTCTGCTTAGCCGTGATGACCAGCAGACACAGTGCAAACAGTATTGCACCTGCCACCACTGCCGTGGCGGCTAACAGTAGAAAGTGGATCAGTAGGCGAAACAGCAGCACATTAGCCATAGCCAGGTACTCAGCCATTCCGGTCACCGTCCTTGATCTGTTTTGCTTTGCCCACCGTGATCAGCAGTGCCGGTACTGTGCCACCGAAAACGAATTTGAAGCCTTTGATCTGGTGGCGCCACATCGCTGCGCCTCGCATTTGAATAACACCGAACTGAACTTCTGCGCCCGGATCAAACTGGGCAAGGTAGCCTTGCAGGTCTGCCACCTTGAGCGTTTCTGTTCTTTTCTTATTCCACAAGCGCTTTTTAATTTCTTCCATGTTTTCTCCTCTCCAGCTTTACAGTTCGTCTACCACTCTTTCTTCGCAGTGCTTCGTCAATTCATCATAAAGCGACTGGGAAACTTGCATTGATAGTTCTATGATCTGTGTCTTTGGCTTACAGTTGGCGCACCACGCTTTCATGTTGCCAGTGTTTATTCCCATTAGTGCGTATGGACCGTAAATGGTCATGCGGTGCCAACACACATCGCAGTGGTAACATTGCTCGCAGGTCATTGTGCCACCTCCAAATTCTTTGCAGTCGACTGCAAAACGGAAATAACGGCGGCGGAGAGCTTGGCTCCGGTGGCCGGATCCTTGGCATTGATCTTGCCGATCAGTTCCTGTACCTTTGCGGCGGTTTGTTGCAGCTCGGTGAAGTACACCCGGCAGGCGGCTACATCCGTGTCTGCACCCGCTGCCTTGGCTTGCCGAACAGCGGCGTCCAGTTTGGTGGCACTGCTGTCCAACTGCCGTTCCAGGTCTGCCTTTTCCTGCTCCAGCTTTTCTACAGCGGCTTTGGTTTTTTTCTCGGCGTCTGCCTTTGCCGTTGCCAGCTTAGCTTTGTATTCCTTGGCGGCTTCCTTTTCCGCTTCCTTTCGGATCGCCTCCGGGTCCGGCGCTGCGTCGGCCCGCTGCTGCAATTCTTCCAGCTTGGCGCTGTACTTGGCTTTTACTTCCTGCTCAATGGAAGAACGGAGCGCGTCCGTGTCCACCGGCTCCGGTGCTTCGCTTAATTCGCTCTGTGCCTGGCCAAGATCGAATGTCAGCTGTTCCGTCTGCTTCTTGTAGCGTTCCACCTCAGCCTTTAACTCCCTGACCGTGGCGCTCTCCAGGTCCACATCGGCCGCAAACTCTTCCCGCTCATAACTGCTGATTTGAGCGATTAGCTCCAGCTTGGTGATCCCCAGGTCGGCGTGGTCGGCCATATACTTCTGACCCAGCTTTTCATAGGCTGATATGTAGGAATAGGCTTGCCGCTGCTTAATGCCACAGGCTTGCTCGGCGTACTCCTCGAATGTGTCATAGCCCAGCTCCGTGTATAGGCCCTCATCCCGCATAGTCTTTAGATCGTGGCACACATCTACCAGTGCTCTGGCCATTACCTGGCCGTTGGCCAGGATCCGGGCGTGGGTATCGTAGGCTTTCTGCGTTGTGGGTGTTACTTCTTGCATTGTAGTGATTTGGTTATCCATAAGTCCTCCTTAACTGCCTGCTTTCGTTTTTCTGTTCGACTTTAGGTAGGCAAGCCAGGCTTGCATAAACTCCTGCACATCCGGCGGTGCAGGTCGGTTGTGATCCGCTCTGCATTGAATAACGGCGCCGTTCTTAAATTCTACGGTCACATAGGACTGATCCGGGTCCGACTGCTTGCGGAGGAAAAGTATATCCGTCTTTCTGTCCAGGTATTGTTCCGTGTAACAGGAGTACACACAGTTATGCTGGGCGCAGCCCTCTTTCAGCAGATCTTCCGGTCCCTCGGCCGGCCGAATAAACAGTCCGCTGCTGGCGTATGCATATTTGCGTTTCAACTTTGGCAGATCCTTAGCTAACTTCTTTGCCCGCTCGGCTTGCTCTTTTGCTTTCTTTTCGTTGGCTCGGTGAGTCAATTCTTCGGAATACTGCCGGTGCAGATCTCGCAGGTTCTGCGGTACGGCTACCTCTTTACGGTTAACATCCAGGCCCAACCGCCTGCACTGATCCAGATAGTCGCTGTAATCTGAGAGCACATTTGTTGGCGTTCCATATCCTCCCGCTGCCTGCCGATTTACCCAGTTTATTGCCTTTTGCGGAGATAGGTGCTGCCGCAAAACATCAAGCGCCTTGTAGCATTTTCGCGGGCTCCATGTGTATTGGAAAGCAAGAAAAAAGAGAATGTTTTTATCCGACATTTTACAGCCGTATTTTTTCAGCGCCACTGTTGCTCTGAGTGTTGAACAGCAAATCTTGTATTTTGCTTTTATCATGCGGTACTCCTGTTTGGTCAGTCGCATTGCCTTGTAAGGCACCACTTGCTTGTAGTCCATACCGGTTGTGCAGTTCCACTCCACCTGTTCGGCTACCAAGTCGCTGTTGCCCTCTTTGATCAGGCGCTCTGTCAGCACCGGATGGCGGCTGTATTGATACAGTAACCCAAGCAGGTTGACCGGGTAGTTGGCTATAGCGCTACGGTGCAGTTGCTGCGCACATTCGTGGTATGTCTCCCATGGCAGATAGCGTAGGTTACTTTTTTCCAACGCCTCTTCAAAGCCCAGCAGCTTTGCTCCCTCTCCCTCTGTGCACTTCCAACTGTTGTGATCCAGTTTGGCTGGCTCCACCGTGCACGGCAGTTTGCGTGTTGGCTTTTGTTTTACGCTGATGAACATATCGTCACAATAGTAACTGCGTTCAGCCACGAAGTGCTGCCCAAGATTGAAGTATGCGGCGTACAGCAGTCCGCCCATTTCTGGCGCGGCCTTAAAGCCGTATCTATAGTCTTCGTACACCCGAACGAAAGAAAGTAATATCCCACCGTTCCTTGTCCGCTGCGTTACCGCTACCACTGCCGCGTTGACCAGCTGACTACGGCCACGCCCGGCGTCTTTGGCTTGGACTTCGTGCCCGCAGGCGGGGCAGCATACGGTGTCGTTATGCCGTGCAGAGCGGCAAGCTGCGTGTTTGTCCGTCCATAGTCGCATGTTCTCAATGTCGATCTGCACATCCTTGCCGCAAGCGGTACAATAGCCATACCGGCCACGGTGCCCAGGTTGATCAGATCCCGACATACAGCTTCTGATTTGGACAGATCCATTGTTCTGATCACGCCCTGCACGATCAGGCCGGACTTAACTACCACCAGGTCCCCGCGCCGGTACAGATCGTACCCCTCTTCTTCCTTTTCGATAGGTTGCAACGCTCTTTTGTTGATGAATGTCATGCCCGCACCTACAATCAGCGGTTGCCATACAGCGCCTGCGGCTACAATGCAGGTGTCCAGCGGGGCGGCATATTCTTCATCGGGGCATTGGTCTGCCAGCGGCAGATCCGCTTTTGGCATTCTTGTCATGATCACGCTGTCATCCTCTGCCAAGTCAGCGACCATACGCAGCGTCTCCGGCGTGTATTCCGGGTGGCCGTACAGAATGTACCCGCAGCTGCCGTTGCTGAGCATTTGCTCGCCGTCTGGCAGGTCATATAGAAAATAGGCCTTGCTTCGCTTGCAAATGGATAACATTTTCTTAAAGTTCATCTGTCTGTCTCCTTTACGCTTATGCCGTGAATGTACAGCATAAGTTTTCGTTTGATTATGTATTCCTTTGTTTTGGCGCCCTTGGTGTCTTCCACCACCCACTTCCAGGTGCCGTCCGGTTGGCAGACCTCATATACAAAGTCCGCCTTATAGATCACCGGTCGCTCTTTTCGGTATTCGCCGATCCCTGTCGGGATCAACTCGTAAGGGACCTGCTCCCGCAGGTTGCGCACCAGGCCGTGCCGTTCCAACAGTTGCAGCTCCTTTGCCCGCTTGCACTCGCTCCGGCTGTCGTATGTGCGGCCGTCCGCTTGGGCTTTGACTGCATGGTATTTGTTCCCGCCTTTAGCCCGCTGCCGGAGATACTCCTGGTATTGGGCAGCAGTCCAGTGCTCTTGGGTACCCATCAGCCCGCTGCCTGCTCCGCAGGAGCGTAAGCCATACGGATGAACTGGTGCTCCACGGTGCCAATGCGCTGTCGCTCCTGCTCCAGGCACTTTTGCATATACTTGCTTGAAAGCACTGTCTCCTCAAACTCCCGGCGCAGATCGTCGGTCATACCGTACTGGCCCAGTCCCTTGGCGCTCTTAAAGGCGTCCCACTTTGGCCGGATCAGCGGGTGGTTGATGTTCAGCTTGAAGCCGTAGGCGTTGTGCGGTGCCAAGATCAGCTGGGTTTGGCGTTCCTGTTCCAAGTTTCGCACCTTGTCCCGCATTTGTTCCCATTGCTGTATGTATGTCATTGTCGCCCTCCTAACACCGCCGGTGCGGTTGGTTCTTTGAGATCGGGCAAAGCACATAGGACTGGTACTTGAACCCGGTGACTTCGTCCTCCCAGTTGTTCAGGGTGTCCCGGACCACATAGTAGCCCTTTGGTGCTCTTGGTTCATCCGCCCAGTGATCGCTGTAGATGATCTGGTATTCCGGTTCAGGTACCACCAAGTTACGGCTGCGGCTAAAGCACACTCTGGATTTGGCTGTTGTGTACTTGCCCTCGTGTCCTTGCTTGATGTGGGTCTCCTCGCGTAGGTACCCGCCGTATGTGTGGTGGTCTCGATCATCCACCGGTACATACTCCACTCGGCCGTATTGCCACCTGGGCAGCTTGGTCAAGTCAATACCGGACAGCGCCATGTGGACATGCGGGTTCTTTTCCGGTGTCTCAATGGCTCTCATCCACTTGAATTCAACACCGGCCTTTTTGTATGCATATCGTAGTTTGTGCATATATGCCGCGCACAGTTTTTTGATCTCTTGCAGGTCCTTGGGCCTGTCCGCCTTGCGGAATGTAAAAGTAGCGGTCAGGTCACCTGGTCCGAAGTTGGCGTTGAAGATCATCTCCTGCTGTAGGCACGCCTGGCGATTGTTGACTGCCGCCTGCGCCTCGCTGGTCTTGCCATAATTGCTACCCCTGGTGCATTTATTCTTGCTGCCGTAGCGGGATGAGTAATGCCGCTGAATGTATATACATTTACCTGCGTGGGTGGTCTTTTGCACCCATGGCATTTGGTTTGCTCCTTTCTGGACGGACCGGCACTCTATG